>ENA-OQDT01001851-OQDT01001851.1-human-gut-metagenome-genome-assembly--contig:-NODE-1851-length-11690-cov-4.252530_pt1 | contig 11690 bp, 10 predicted proteins | sample MGYA00242786_ERZ504617 | MGnify/ENA primary metagenome ERZ504617 (study PRJEB26092, sample SAMD00036337) | human gut metagenome | host: Homo sapiens | study: EMG produced TPA metagenomics assembly of... | reverse complement strand
ACGGGAGTATGGTTGAAGAAGCGTACGGTATACTCCGACAGTTTGGCGATGTCTATCAGCGTTTCCGCATTGGGATGGCGGTTGATAAGCGTATCGGCAAGGAAGTACGTGCCTTTCTTGGAGTTGAGGATGTGCATTGTGCCGAAGTGCTTGAATTCCGGACGGATGCCGATTACTTCTTTGGCCACCTTGATGGTGTTGCTGTACTTGGTGTACAATCCGGTGATGAAAGCGTCGGCCTCACCGGTTTCCACCATCATCATGCCGAAGTAGTTGCGCTCGAACATCTTGTCGTTGGCCTCTTCGTAGGTGACGCCTTCACGGGCGCGCTTTTCGGAAAGGATACGTGCGTAACGTTCGCGGCGTTCCGATTCGTTGGGATGGCGCAGGTTCACGATTTCAATGCCTTCGAGGCTGAGGTCGAGTTCTTTTGCCAGCTTCTCGATAGCTTCGTCATTGCCCAATATGATGGGATGGCAGATACCTTCGGCCTTGGCTTCAACGGCAGCTTTCAGCATATTGGGGTGAATGCCTTCGGCAAATACCACACGTTGCGGGTTGCGGCGGGCGGTGTCGTAGAGCTGGCGGGTGAGCTTGCTTTCATAGCCCATCAGCTCGCGCAGTTGCAGGCGGTAGGCATCCCAGTCTGCAATGTGCTTGCGGGCCACACCGCTATCCATGGCGGCTTTTGCCACGGCGCAGGACACTTCGGTGATGAGGCGCGGGTCTACCGGTTTCGGGATGAAGTATTCGGGACCGAAAGTGAAGTTGTTCACATGGTAGGCTTCGTTCACCACGTCGGGTACGGGTTGTTTGGCAAGATTGGCGATGGCGTGTACGGCAGCAATCTTCATCTCTTCGTTGATGGCCTTTGCCTGAGTATCGAGTGCGCCGCGGAAGATATAGGGGAAGCCGATAACGTTGTTAATCTGGTTCGGATAGTCGGAACGGCCGGTAGACATCAGTACGTCCGGACGCGCTGCCATGGCATCCTCGTAGGATATTTCCGGAGTAGGATTGGCAAGGGCGAATACAATGGGGTGGTCGGCCATGCTGCGTACCATATCCTGCGTCAGTACATTGCCTTTGGACAGGCCGAGGAATACGTCGGCGCCTTTGATGGCTTCGGCAAGGGTGTGCACGTCGCGGCGGTCGGTTGCAAAGTAACGCTTTTGTTCGGTCAGGTTCTCGCGGTCGCTGGTGATGACGCCTTTGCTGTCCAGCATCAGGATGTTCTCGCGGCGTGCGCCGAGCGATTCGTACAGTTTGGTGCATGAGGTGGCGGAAGCGCCTGCGCCGTTCACTACGATTCTTACGTTTTCAATCCTCTTGCCTGCCACTTCCAGTGCGTTCAGCAGTCCGGCGCTGGAGATGATGGCCGTACCATGCTGGTCGTCGTGCATCACCGGAATATCAAGTTCTTCTTTCAGCCGGCGTTCTATTTCAAAACATTCGGGAGCCTTGATGTCTTCCAGGTTGATACCGCCGAAAGTGGGAGCAATCGCCTTGACTGCTTCGATAAACTTGTCGGGGTCTTTCTCGTTCACTTCGATATCGAATACATCGATGCCGGCATAGATTTTGAACAACAGCCCTTTTCCTTCCATAACGGGCTTTCCGCTGAGCGCACCTATGTCGCCCAGACCGAGAACGGCGGTTCCGTTGGAGATTACAGCTACCAGATTGCCTTTGGCTGTATATTTATATGCGTCCTGCGGGTTCTTCTCGATTTCGAGGCACGGTTCTGCAACGCCCGGAGAATAAGCGAGTGAAAGGTCGGTTTGTGTACTGTAGGGCTTGGTGGGCACTACTTCAATTTTTCCCGGTTTGCCTTGCGAGTGATAGAGCAAGGCAGCTTCTTTGGTTATCTTAGCCATGGTAGATTAGTTAAATTTGTTATGATTTGGTCGCAAATTTAGAGATAAAAGTTCTAATTTGTAGCCTGTATCGGATAATTTCTATTAGAATTATCAGTAAATAAACTAAAAATGCTTATTTTTGGCAATAGATTTAAGTATTACCCCCAATTATTAACTTAACACAGTTGTTTTATGAAGATTTTTAAACTTCCTCTTGCAGGATTATTGTTTTGCACCGCGCCGTTGCTGGCAGGATGCGGAACGAGTGACAAACCCGAAGCTCCGGTTTCTCTGACCTGGGAAATGGGTACAAGTAATGTGGAACCCGGATATTACGAGAATTCCTTTGTTCTTAAAAACATCTCCGGCGCTCCTCTTCCCCGAAATTGGACAATCTATTATTCGCAACTTCCCCGCAATGTGAAGCAGGTAGGGAATCCTGTAGTCAGGGTGGAGTCGGTGAACGGAAACTTCTTTAAGATGTATCCGACGGAAAGTTTTACTCCGTTGGCTCCCGGTGATTCCATGCGTATTACTTTTCTGTGTTCTTATAAGATAGACCGGAATTCGCACGCGCCCGAAGGCACGTATTGGGTAGCTACGGCAGACGGTAAGGAAAGCAGTCCGCTTCCCGTAACGCTGAATACGCTTGCGTTACCCTCGCCGGAGTCACTGCCCGGCTATCCGGATGCAACTAAAATATACGAATCGAATCTTCGTTTGGAGAACGTATCGGCTTTGCAACCATGGGATATATTGCCGTCGGTAAAGAAAGCGACGCCTGCCGAAGGCGCTGTTGTGCTGGATGGCAAGGTGGCTTTGGCTTATCCGGACGCGTATGCCGTTGAGGCAAGGTTGCTGAAAGAGAAGTTATCCGCTCTGTACGGCTTGGAAGTAGTGGATAAAGCTCCCGTTACGATTGCTTTGGAAACCTTGGCCAACAAGGCGAAAGCTGTGAACGATGAATACTATGATATGGTTATAGACAGCGACCGGATAAAGATTAGCGCCGCCACTCCGCACGGAGTTTTCAACGGTACGCAAACCTTGCTGGCGATGCTGAAAGGTAAAAAAGCGCCGTACCGGCTGGACGCTATGTCTGTGGAAGATTATCCCGACCTTCTGTATCGCGGGCAGATGATAGACATTGCCCGCAACTTCACTACCGTAGACAATCTGAAAAAGCTGGTGGACATTTTCGCTTCTTACAAAATGAATGTGCTTCATTTCCATTTTTCGGATGATGAGGCATGGCGTCTGGAAATTCCGGGACTGGAAGAACTGACCGCTGTAGGCAGCCGCCGCGGACATACCACCGACGAGAGCCGTTGCCTCTATCCGTGCTATGACGGCGGTTACGACCCGGATGCCGCAACCGTAGGCAACGGATATTACTCCCGTGAGGACTTTATCGGTCTGTTGCGCTATGCTGCCGAAAGACATATCCGCGTCATACCGGAAATAGAATCTCCCGGACATGCCCGTGCGGCTATCGTCTCCATGAAAGCGCGTTATAATAAGTATAAGGACACGGATGTGGAAAAGGCCGCCGAATATCTGCTGAGTGAGCCGGAAGATACTTCCCGCTACACATCCGTGCAGTATTATACGGACAATGTGATAAATGTGGCCATGCCCTCTACTTATCGCTTTATGGAGAAAGTGATTCAGGAACTTGCGGCTATGTACAGGGAAGCCGGCGTACCGCTGGCTACGGTGCATCTTGGCGGCGATGAAGTGGCGCGCGGCGTATGGCTGGGTTCTCCAAAATGTCAGGCGTTGATGAAAGAGAAAGGAATGACGAAACCGCATGACTTGGCAGAGCATTTCATCACGCAGATGGCAGACATCATGCAAAGGAACGGGCTGAAATTCAGCGGTTGGCAGGAAGTCGCTTTAGGGCATACCGAAGAGGCTCACCGGCAATTGCGGACTCAGGCGGCAGGCGTGTACTGCTGGAATACGGTTCCGGGATACGATGAGGTGGTGTATCAGATTGCCAATAACGGCTACCCGGTGATTCTCTGTAATGTGGGCAATTTCTATATGGATATGGCGTACAACGGGCATCCCGACGAGCGCGGGCTCGATTGGGGCGGTTATGTGGATGAGTCAGTCTCTTTCTCCATGCTTCCTTTCAGCATCTATCGTTCGTTGCGTACGGACGGTGCAGGCAATCCCGTCGATTTGGATGCAGCGGAAAAGGGAAAAACTGTTCTGACGGCAGAGGGGCGAAAGAATATCCTGGGTGTGCAAGGCCAGTTGTTTGCCGAAACAATCCGTAGCTTTAACGGTGTGGAATACCTTCTTTTCCCGAAAATCATGGGACTGGCAGAGCGTGGCTGGAATGCTTATCCGGCATGGGAAGAACTGCGGGGTGCACAGGAACAGCAAGCCTTCAACAAAGCATTGGCGTTGTATTATGAAAAAATCAGCGATATGGAAATGCCTTATTGGACAAGGAACGGTATCAATTTCCGCCTGCCTCATCCGGGATTGTTGGTGAAGGACGGTAAGCTTTATGCCAACGTTGCCATTCGAGGTGCTGAAATACGTTACACAACGGATGGTTCGGAACCGGATGCCCAATCCGCTTTGTGGGAAGCGCCCGTGCCGTGCCATGCTCCGGTAGTGAAGGCAAAGACCTTCTGTCAGGGTAAGGAAAGCCTGCCGATAACATTGAAAACTGAATAATAATGAAACGCATCATCCGTTGAGGCTGAATGTATGATTGAACAGCCCTCGACAGATGATGCGTTTCACTTGAACAGATGATGCTTACGCGTTCAGCGCCTGTTCTATATCTGCGATGATATCATCCGCATTTTCAATACCCACCGAGAAACGGATGAGGTCGGGGCGGATACCTGCTTCCAACAGTTGCTCGTCAGAGAGCTGGCGGTGCGTATGGCTGGCAGGATGGAGCACGCAGGTACGTGCATCGGCAACGTGAGTTACGATAGCTGCCAGCTTCAACGAGTCCATAAACTTGATAGACACCTCGCGGCCGCCTTTCAGTCCGAAAGAGATAACGCCGCAGGAGCCGTTGGGCATGTACTTCTGTGCCAATGCGTAATACTTGTTGTCGGGCAGTCCGCAATAGTTCACCCATGCCACTTTGTCGTTTTTGGAAAGGTATTCGGCTACTTTTTGGGCATTGCCGCAGTGTTGCGGCATGCGCAGGTGCAGAGTTTCCAGACCGAGGTTCAGCAAGAACGCATTCTGCGGAGACTGGATGCTGCCGAGGTCGCGCATCAGTTGCGCCGTTGCTTTAGTGATGTAAGCCAGTTTGCCGAAAGCTTTTGTATAAGTCAGTCCGTGATACGATTCGTCCGGTGTGCAGAGACCGGGGAATTTGTCGGCATGTGCTTCCCAGTCGAAATTGCCGCTGTCTACAACTGCTCCGCCTACGCTGGTGGCGTGTCCGTCCATATATTTGGTAGTGGAGTGGACTACTATATCGGCTCCCCATTCAAACGGGCGGCAGTTGATAGGAGTGGGGAAAGTATTGTCTACAATCAAAGGTACGCCGTGCTTGTGGGCGATACGGGCAAACTTTTCGATGTCGAGAACTTCCAGCGTAGGGTTGGAGATTGTTTCGCCGAACAGGGCTTTGGTGTTCGGACGGAAAGCGGCAGAGATTTCCTCTTCGGGCGCATCGGGGTTGACAAACGTTACATCGACACCCAGCTTTTTCATTGTCACGCCAAACAGGTTGAACGTTCCGCCATAGATAGTGGATGAGCATACGAAGTGGTCGCCTGCCTGGCAGATGTTGAAGATGGCATAGAAATTCGCTGCTTGTCCGCTCGATGTCAGCATAGCGGCTACACCGCCTTCGAGGGCGGCTATCTTGGCGGCAACGGCATCGTTCGTAGGATTTTGCAGACGGGTATAGAAGTAACCGCTGTCTTCGAGGTCGAACAGACGCGCCATTTGCTCGCTGGTATCGTATTTGAAAGTTGTACTTTGATAAATGGGGAGTACGCGGGGTTCTCCCTTTTTAGGAGTCCACCCTGCCTGTACGCACAGTGTCTCCGGCTTGAATTGCTTTGCCATAATGCTATCTGTATTTAGAGTTTCTTTTCTTTAAAACACGTAAGTTGTCGCAAAAGTAGGGAAAAAAATATAATTTTGTGCGCGCGAATGGTAAAATGCTATAATTTAGCAGTTGAAAATCTGCTGCCGATACGAAATAAATGACGAATAACGGGAATATGAAACGTATATTTTGCTTGCTTGCTGTTCTCTTCTGTACTTTTCTTCTTTTGGATGTCTCTGCTCAGGGAGAATATGCCACACCCAAATCGGGCGAGGGTATTTCGTCTTTTCTGGAACGGAACAAACGTCCGGGAAAAGCCTACTATAATGAGTTTATGAAGCTGAACGAAAAACGTCTGCGTGGAAAAGAGGAACTGCGATTGGGAGTGAAATATGTGTTGCCGCCCTTGAAGAAAGGGACTTCTGCTTCCGTTTCGCCCAAAGCTGTTGCCGGTAAAAAGAGAGTGGTTCGCGAACGGCTGTTCGGGAAGAAGCTGGCCGATGTGACAGTGACTTCCAACCGCTTGCAGGGTGCTTGCTTCTATGTGGTCAGCGGGCATGGCGGTCCCGATCCCGGAGCTATCGGAAAAATTGGAAAGGTGGAATTGCACGAGGATGAATATGCCTATGATGTTGCCTTGCGCCTTGCCCGTAACCTGATGCAGGAAGGGGCGGAAGTGCATATCATCATTCAGGATGCCAAAGACGGAATCCGCGACAGCCGCTACCTTTCCAACAGTAAGCGGGAAACGTGCATGGGCGATGCCATTCCGCTGAATCAGGTAGCCCGCCTGCAACAGCGTTGCACCAAAATCAATGAACTCTACCGGAAAGACCGTAGGAAGTATAAGTATTGCCGGGCTATATTCTTGCATGTGGACAGCCGCAGCAGGAGTGCGCAGACGGATGTATTCTTTTACCATGCTCCGAAAAGCGTGTCGGGAAAGAAACTGGCGGTTACCATGAAAGAAACTTTCGAATCGAAATATGACAAACATCAGCCCAATCGCGGATTTGAAGGGACTGTCAGTTCGCGTAACCTCTACGTGCTGCTGCAAGCCGCTCCGGTTTCGGTCTTCGTTGAACTGGGTAATATCCAGAATACGTTCGACCAGCGCCGTTTCGTTATCAGTTCCAACCGTCAGGCTCTGGCAAAGTGGATGACGGAAGGATTCATTGCGGACTATAAGCAGATGAAGTAGGGGTGTTTGTCTGTTTCATAAGGTATGGTTTCTCATTCCGGACATAATGAAGAATGACGAACCCATACCTTACATATTTTAATTTATTCTATCGGAATATAGATTTCTGTCAGTAACTCATCCGGTGCAGTATCAGCCGGATTATTCAGGTATCGTTCGGCACTGGCTTCATCCCTGAATGTACATTCCATTTCAGGGATGTATTTTCCATAGATTGTGTCGTACACACTTTGCAGGTGTTCGTACGAACCCTTATACAGGAATATGGCATAGCGTCCTGCCGGAAGTTGCTTGAAGCCGATATTGCCTTTCGGAGTTGCGGCGGCAGGCATAACCATACATACATCGGTACGCAGTTTCTCTATCGGGGTCACTTTAGGGTCGTCATGAAAAATACAGTAAGGCATCACTTCTCCCATTGGCAGCTTTTCCTCTTGGACAAATTGTTGAAGGCGCATCCACGTGCCGCAATAATCATTTAGTTTATAGTCTCCGAACAATCGGATATAAATCATGTTTCGGACCGGAAGTTCTTTGATTTCCCGTTTCAGTTTGAGTTCCGGACGGATAATAGCTGGTTTCATAATTACAAAGTTTTTATTGTTACGATATTCTAAAGGTGAAATACCGTAGAACTGCTTGAACACTTTAGACAATGATGAGGAAGACGAATAACCGATGCGATAAGCAATGTCGGCTATCGGCAAATCGGTGTAGCGTAATAACCGTGCTGCCGTTTCGGTACGTGTCCGGACGATAAACGTACCTACGGGTTCGCCCCAAAAAGCTTTCATGATGCGGTGGAAGTAGAAGGGAGAGAAATGGGAAATCTTGGCCAGCGATTTCAGGTCGATTTCTTCTCCGAGGTGGAGATTGATGTAATCCACCACTGCATTCACACACTTCTGATACTCTTCCCGGGTTATCTTCTTGGTTTCCATATATTCTATCGGTTTGTTCACGATGCAAAAATAAGGGAAAAAGGGATAGGGGACTTGTCCGATGTTGCTATAAATGTGGTTTGCCGCATATTTGTTGGACGGAAGTTCGTTAATAATCATTGTTTGTTTAATCTGAAAAGACAAAACATATGTAATTTTGCAGCGGATTATATTGTATAAATAGCTTTTGAAAGAGTATATGAAAGAGGCATTTCTTACTTTAGGGCGTGGTGTAGGCCAGGTGATGTTTCAGAACAATGCGCTGTCGGGGGTATTGATGCTGGCAGGTATCCTTCTGAATTCCTGGCAAATGGCCTTGCTGGCGATTGCGGGTAATGTTGTAAGTACACTAACGGCTTGTCTTTCCGGTTACAGTCGCGAAGATATAAGGAACGGGCTTTACGGGTTTAACGGTACTTTGGTGGGAATAGCGATCGGAGTATTTATGCCGGTTTCCGTAGCTTCTTTCTCATTGTTGGTTGCAGGTGCGTGCTTATCCGCTTGGATAGCCCGTCTTTTCAGCTTGCAGCGGCGGGTGCCGGGATTTACCGCTCCTTTCATCCTTTCGGTGTGGATATTGTTGGCTGCTTGCAGAGGGATGATGCCGTCTTTGCTATTGCCTTCCGGGAATGCAGTGACAGCCCAGTCACTCTCTTTTTTTGCAGGCTTTTTGTCTGAACATCGGTCAGGTGATGTTTCAGGGGAATACAGTATTGGCAGGAGTGCTCTTCCTGCTGGGTATCATGGTTAATTCCCGTATCAATGGCTTTTATGCTGCATTGGGAGCGGGGCATCCCATTCCGTTCGCTCTGCTGTTGGGAGTGGATGATACTGTTTTGAATGCCGGATTGATGGGATATAACGGAGTGTTGTGCGCCATTGCTTTGGGAGATAAAACATGGAAAGGCGGCGCGTGGGCCACAGTGGCTGTATTGCTGTCCGTCTTACTCCAGATAGGCGGTATGAAGTGGGGAATAACAACCCTCACCGCACCGTTCGTTGTTGCTGTATGGATAGTGGCAGGGTGCAGGGCGGGATGGAAAAATAGAAATAGAAACTGAAAATTGCTGAATATTACAAAGTATGACCGAGAAAACCCGATTGCAGCTCTTGGCGTGGGCAAGAGAATATCATTGTGCAGCCTTTATACAAGGTGATCCTGTTCAGTTTCCGCATCGGTATATGCAGAAACAGGATATTGAGGTTAGCGGCTTGCTCACAGCTATAATGAGTTTTGGCAATCGCAAACAGATATTGAAGAAAGTGGACGGACTGCATGGTTTAATGGGAACTTCACCCTACCGGTATGTCTTGTCCTGCAGATGGAAAGAAGATTTCCTGCCTACAGATAGGAGCAGCTTTTACCGTATGCTTTCCCATGCGGATTTTTATACTTACTTTGCCCGGCTGCACGCCGCCTATACCCGTTTTGATAGTTTGGAAGATGCCTTGTCGGTTTATCCGGGTACACCGATGGAGAAGCTGTGCGCATTTCTGGAAGTTTCAGCCAAGAGCCCTCAAAAGAAACTGAATATGTTTCTGCGGTGGATGATACGGAAAGAGTCGGAAGTGGATTTCGGCATTTGGAAGAGCTTCGACCGTCGCGATTTGCTGATTCCTTTGGATACGCACGTTTGCAGGGTGGCTTATCTTTTGGGGCTTACCGATACGGAAACATTCTCTCTGAAGAATGCGCGGAACATAACCGAGGCTTTGGCGGAAGTCTTTCCGGACGACCCCTGTTTGGGAGATTTCGCATTGTTCGGCAGCGGGGTAAACGGGATACTGTAAGATTGGGCTTTGTCTTACCAGTCTATCTCCTCAATGCCTTTGCTCCGTAAATAATCGTTGGCCTTGCTGAAGTGCCTGCAACCGAAGAAACCGTATTCGGCGGAACGGGGTGAAGGATGGACGGTTGTCAGAATAAGATGCTTGCTGCTGTCTATCAAGGCTGCCTTTTCTTTGGCATAAGCTCCCCAAAGCATGAATACGAGATGTTCCCGTTCATCACTTAATTTCTTGATTACCGCATCTGTGAAAGTTTCCCAGCCCATGTTGCGGTGCGAACCGGTTTCGTGGGCGCGTACCGTAAGGACAGAGTTCATGGAGAATACTCCCTGAGCCACCCAGCGGTCCAGATTGCCGGAAGTAGGAATCGGTTTGCCCAAGTCTCGATGTATCTCCTTGAATATATTGGCGAGTGATCCCGGTATGGCTACTCCTTCCGGTACGGAAAAGCATATCCCGTAATATTGTCCGGGGTTGGGGTAGGGATCTTGTCCTAAGATAACCACTTTTACTTTTTCAAAAGGGCATGAGTTGAAAACATGAAAGATAAGGTGTCCCGGCGGCAGCACGTTGGCACGTCCGTATTCGCTTTTCACAAATGATACCAATCTTTCAAAGTAGGGCTTGTCGAATTCTTCTTGTAAACGTTGCCGCCAACTCTCTTCTATCTTGACTTTCATAGGATACTGCATCTAAATACGATGCAACAAATGTACAAATAATCTCTGTGGGTACGTATGTGTTTTGCGGATAAAAAAATTCCGATTCGTCACGAACCGGAATTCTTTCTTTAATGAGATTTACATTTAGAAAAGACTATTCTTTGACAATTTCGCCTTTTTCGTTTAAAAGCGTTTCCGCTTCCTGACCGTCTTGGGTGACGATGATGATTTTGTAGAGTGTGGTCTCTTCCGTTTCTTTTACGTAGGCTTCTTTTACAGATGCACCTTCATAATCTTTGGCTAATGTCTGCATAACAGCCTGTGGCAATTCTGTCGGGTCGATTTTCACAAATTCGTCTTGCGGAACTTGTGCTTCTGCCACGATTGCTGATGAGTTGTTTACTTCCTGTGCGAATACTACAGAACTTCCTGTTCCTAAAACCATTACTAATGCTGCTAATACCTTTTTCATAACTTTCTGATTTTTAGTGAATATTTGGGGTTATCATCTCTAACACTTATCATAGGACAAATAGAATGCCAAACTGTATTGGTTGTCGGTATATGCTTGATTTACAGATATATTATGCGAAGTTGTCCCGAAAAGTCCAATGTAGAAATATGTAGAGTGTTGTAGAAACGGGTAACACATTTGAGGAATAATTACACAGAATCTTAACGGACTTCTTATTTATTCTATATAAATTTGCGCCATACTTAAAATAGATATGAATATGCTTAGACTGAATGTTTTTATTCAAGTGAGTGCGGATAACCGTGCTGCTGTGATGGAAGCTGCAAAAGAACTGGTAGCTTGTTCCCTGAAGGATAACGGTTGCATTGCTTATGACATCTTTGAAAGTGCAACCCGTGAAGATGTCCTTATGATTTGCGAAACATGGAAAGATGAGGAGTCTTTGGCTGCACACGAAAAGGCGGCGCATTTTGTGACTTTGGTTCCTAAAATACAAAGCCTTGCTTCTATGAAACTGGAGAAATTCAGCTTCTGATAATAAACAATATTATTTGAAAAAGTCAACCATTGCGTTGACTTTTTTGTTTTTTACTTCGAAGTGATTTAAACTTTTCTTTTCCTTGCACATTTTCTCAATAGCATAACGGAAAAAGCGATGTAGTTCCATGATTCCCAGTTTCTGAGCGTTGTATCAAATCGATTCAAAATAGTTCTGAAACTGT
>ENA-OQDT01001850-OQDT01001850.1-human-gut-metagenome-genome-assembly--contig:-NODE-1850-length-11698-cov-3.313888_pt1 | contig 11698 bp, 12 predicted proteins | sample MGYA00242786_ERZ504617 | MGnify/ENA primary metagenome ERZ504617 (study PRJEB26092, sample SAMD00036337) | human gut metagenome | host: Homo sapiens | study: EMG produced TPA metagenomics assembly of... | reverse complement strand
TGTTCTGCAAGTGTACGTCCAACTTTTCCACACCCGACAATTATAATTTGCATAAATCCTCCAAATATATAAATAATAGGAAAATGTCAGGTCACAGACAAAAAGTGAGTCTGCTCCTAACATTCTAAACACTGCTATTATAGCACTACTGTATGTTTTTGGAAATAGTCATTTTCTTACAGTAAATCTTAGAGTGTGTTTGAAGTTAACTGTGGACTTTGTTCACAAAAAGCCCGGGAAGTGCGGCGCGAAATCATGCGAATGCATGATTTCTGTGCATCGCGAAGCGCGTTACTGTGAACGGAGTGAACAGCAACGTGTTGTTCGAACAGGTGTTTACTTTTTATTTCATATGTAGTACAATGACTTTATCTCTATAAATATACTTTTATTTCATTTTCCCGAATTTGGCTTTCGCCATTAACTTTATAAACAGGATATTTTCCCCAGAAATGGAAGGAGGCCGGTGCTTTCGCACCGGCGCGTATGAAAAAGAAAAATATTAAATTAAGAAAGACTTGGTGCTTTCTACAGTTAATAATATACGAAACAAATGTGATAAAAGTGTGAAAGACTTTTGAAAAAATCATGAAACGATTTCTGCTGTTTTGTATCAAAAAAAACGAAACAATAACTCAAAATAAGGGATTTACCAGATGAATGGACACAAATTTGAATATAAATGCGCCCGGATGCTGCGCCGAAAAGGGATTTCACCATGTAGAAGTTACCAAAAAAAGTGGTGACCAGGGTGTTGACATCATTGCCTACAAACATTTTTCAAAATATGCAGTTCAATGCAAATATTATTCTTATCCAGTTGGGAATAAAGCAGTGCAAGAGGTCTATGCCGGGGGCAAATACTATGACTGCGACCGCTGCATCGTTATGACAAATGGCACTTTCACCAAGGCAGCTATCAGCGCAGCCAATAAATTAGATGTAAAGCTATGGGACAACTGCTCTATGTTAAAGAGTACAAGTCTGATTTTTGAAATAATGAGAGCAATGAATATTCTTGGAATCCTATTTGGATGTTATCTTCTAAGAAATGTTTTTCCATTTTCTTCGGATACTTATTTGCAGTATTATCGGGAATTTTCCCTGATTCTGGCTGGGCTTCTTGGCTGGCTGGGCTGGGAGAACTGGATGTTAAGTACTTTAGCTGGAGCACTGTACCTTTTCCTTGAATTTACATTTCAAGGAGCAGGCAACGTTCCTAAATTCCTGGCAGGCGGTGTAAATCTTGTATTTCTGATTCCCGCACTGATTTATTTTGTGCATGTGTATCTCTTAAAACCAAAGCCATAATAAAAAATACCATCCGTTCTTTTCACTGCACCACCAACAGTATACGTAACTATTACATTCTCTTATATAAACACATTTATATATTTTTACATAGAATAAAGGGAAAGACCTTACGGAATAAGGAAAGGATCTGTTTATGGAAAATTATCAGATGAACCGTTCGGGCTGCCGCCCTTATAATAGAACCTGCGGGATGATGAATTTCTCTCCCGCTCCACTGTCGCAAATGCGGCGAGAGACTTCTTGCAGCGAAATGAATTGTGAGTCCTCAGACTGTACCAGACCATATAAAAATTCCGGTGATTTCATACCTGTGAAGCCTTCATACAATCCGCCAATTTCCCAAACACCAAACTGCCCCTGCACTAAACCAGTTTCATCAAAAACAGATAATATGTATGAGCACCTGAAACACCTGACACCAGCAATGGCCTATGTACCATATCAGAATTTCACTTCAGCCTATGATCTTGACTATGCCTTGTCTGTGGGCACTATTTTCCCACAGCTTTGTAAACCATTCTGTGGAAAGAGAGGTATTCGAAGATGATGAGAAAGCAGCCTTCCCCAAGATGCTCTTTTTTACAGCAGATCAATGAGGTTAGTTTCGCTGTCAATGACATGCTTCTTTATCTGGATACTCACCCTGAGGATCAAAAAGCATTGCGCTATTTTTCCGATATTTCTGACCGTCGCAACCAGCTGATGGCCGAATATGCTGAGAAATACGGTCCTCTGACCATCGACAGTGCAGCTGTAAGCAGTGAAAATGCATGGAAATGGTCTCAGCAGCCATTTCCATGGGAAAAGGAAGGAGCGTGACAGTTTATGTGGAATTATGAAAAAAGATTACAGTATCCAATCAATATCAAAACGCCAAATGCGAAGCTGGCTCAGTTCATTATGAGCCAGTATGGTGGCCCGGATGGAGAAATCGGTGCTTCTATGCGCTATCTCTCCCAGCGCTTTACCATGCCGAACCGAACCTCTGCAGCTGTGCTTAATGATATCGGTACTGAAGAACTGGCACATCTGGAGATGGTTTCCACCATGGTTCACCAGCTTACCCGTGACCTCACTATGGAAGAAATTGAGAATTCCGGGCTGGGACCATATTATATTGACCACACAGTTGGCGTGTGGCCACAGGCAGCAGGGGGTGTTCCATTTAATGCCTGCGAATTCCAGAGTAAAGGTGATCCAATCACGGATCTATTTGAAGACCTTGCAGCAGAACAGAAAGCACGCTCCACTTATGATAATATTCTCCGTGTAGTACGAAATATCCCGGAAGTTGCTGATCCTATCCGTTTCCTGCGTGCAAGGGAAGTGGTACATTTCCAGCGATTTGGTGAAGCACTTCGCTCCATCCAGGAACAGTTGGATGCTAAAAACTTCTACGCTTTCAATCCAGGCTTTGACAATCCCTGCTCTGCAAGCTGTGCACCTGAAGCAAAATAGCATATGCTGCTGGTCATAAAGATAACCGTAACAGCAATACACATCTCACAGAAAACCTTTTTTAAACACGCTCTAATACTGCCCGGCAATTGCTGGGCAGCTTCAAAACAGTAGTCAGCAGGCTTTTTCTCCCCATACCAATTGTTCGTTTACTCAACTTCAAAGTCACCACAAATATCCTCTAGAACTATATCATCGTATTCGTGCATAATACTTTTTCTTTCATACCCCTTCATAATCAAACGCCGGTATAAAACTTTCCTCCGCGGTCTCCCCTTCCTGAAAATAGCCATTTTCGATTCCAAGCTCAATGGCAGCGTCCAACACCTTTTCATACTCTCGTCTGGTCACTTTCCGATTCAGTTCCGGAAATTTCTCATTCTTCCAGACAGGCGTATATTGGTTCATTACGCTGATAAAAATATCCTCCCCATAAGTCCGGTACAGATATTTCAATACTGCAATAGAATTTTTGGTATGCCCTGGCAAAATCAGATGACGAACAATTGTCCCGCGTTTTATATATCCATCCTCCACAAACTGACAGGGACCGGTCTGACGCATCATTTCGGCAATTGCACTCTGCGCCGCCTGCGGATAATCCCTTGCGTTGGAAAAAGCAGCAGCCAATTCAGGCTCCATATATTTCATATCTGGCAGATATACATCCACATAACCATCCAGTCTCCGGATAGTTTCCACGCTCTCATACCCACTGGAATTGTACACGACTGGAAGATTCATTCCCTTTCCTCTGGCCAGCTCCAACGCCGAAATAATATGCGGCACATAATGCGCCCCAGTGACCAGATTCAGATTTGCCGCCCCTTTTTCCTGCAATTCCAGAAAAATTTCAGCAAGCCGCTCCACTGAAATTTCTTTTCCAGAATCCCCAATGGCAATATCCCGGTTCTGGCAGAAACAGCACCGCAAGCCGCAGCCAGAGAAAAAAACAGCCCCTGATCCTTTTTTCCTGAAATACAAGGTTCCTCCCACATATGAAGAGCGGCACGGGCAGCCCTTATAGTACTGTCCATGCCACAATATCCTCTTTTGCCCTCCAGACGATTCACATTACACTTCCGGGGGCATAAGGTACAATTCTTAAATAATTCTTCTCGCATAAATTACGAATTCTCCTCTCTGATCTTCTCGGTCAGTTCCCTTCCCCCCTGGTCATACCACTCTTCCACAAAGGTATCAAAGTAATCCATGGGCTGCTCTCCCATGATCATCTGAATAAAGGCATTTTTCTCCAGGGAAGCAAGCATGTTGGGAATCTCTCCATCCGAATCAACCAGATATGTTCTGCGCACCGAACTATAATGGCCGTCAACCAGCACGCCCACTGCTGAAATTCTGGACTTGTACGCAGCCCAGTCCTCTACAGTTACATTTTTCCCGCTCAAATACTTCATACAGGCATCATAGTAAGACTTCTCCAGTGCGCTTAAATTACTTGCCTTCTGCTTGCCGGACATTACTCTCCTGATATCCTTCGTAACATTATAAATTGCCTCATTATAATCCACATTAATAACCAGCGGTCTGGCTGTAGGGTCCACATTCAAAGCAAAATAGCTGTTGATCTCATCCGCATTTTCCTCATCTTCGAACCGGCTGTAATCAAACAGAACACTGATAATTTTCATTACAATTTCCGGATGTTCGTAACCCTTTCTCACAACCACATATTTGTTGTCCCGAAAAGAAGCATAAACGTTGTCTTTTTCCTGATATTCAGCAGTAAGGTAATAAGGCTCCCAGTCTGCTTCCGGATCATTCTCAGCCACATCCATAAGCGGATTATTCGGTGCCCACCAAAGTCCAAAAAACGCACCGCATTTACCTTCCACTACCAGATCACGGAGATTATTCTGAGCACGCAGGGCAAAGTTCTGATCCAGTATTCCTCTCTCATATAGCTCGTGCAAATAAGCAACGGCAGATCTGGTCTCCTCTGTCAAAGAACCATAGACAATTTCCCCGTCTTTGTCCTTGATCCATCTTCTTGGATAAGAATAAAATTTCTCAAAAACAGGTTCCACCGAATAATTCTGACTGGTAGTAGACACAAAATTGGTATCACACACAAGTCCCACAGGATCTTCCCCTTCCTCTGCTCCCATCCTGTTTTCCTGAAAAACCTGGATAATATCCATAGCCTCTTCCAGAGTCTCTGGCTCTGCAAGACCCAGCTGATCCATCCAGTCCTTTCTCATCCACAAAAGGCAGGGACCGTGGTCGATCACCGCTTCCGGAAGCGCCATCAGCTTACCATCAAAGGTTCCTGCACCGAGAAGCTGGGGACCATAGCTGTTATACATGGCCTTGATTCTCGGGGAGGTACAGTTTGCATAAACCTCAGTCAGATCCTCCACCATGTCATTTTCCACAAGAACATTTAAAGTCTCCCTGTCTGAAACCACCAGTACATCCGGCAAAGTGTGATCATTTACCAGCACATTCACATACTCGTCATAGCGATCCTCCCGCTCCATATAGGCATTTTCATTCTGCACGTTCAGAATCTCTTTCAGATATCTGGTATAAGCGCTGTCTTCGTAGGTATTTCCTGCTGGAAGATTGGAATTATTGGCACCGCTCATCTGTCCTAAAGTATAAGTCACAAGCTCCGGGTACTTTCCATACGGAGTTGTGGAAGCTTTTTTCCACAATCCGCTATCTGTAGAATTATCTGTCTGGGATTCTTCTGTTTCTGTACTTTTCTCTGCATCCGTTCTGTTTTCTGCTGTCTTTTCCGTCTCGTTGTCTACAGTGCCTGGGTCAGCTGCATCAATTCCGGAATCACTGCATGATTCCTCAGAAAGCTCATAATCTGCTTCTTCGTATTCCACACCCGTTGTCTCTTTTCCCATATTTCCAGCTGCGCTATCACAGCCTGTCAATGAACCAGACGAAATCAACATGGAAAAAGTCAGTCCCAATACCAGAATTCTATTTTTTTTCTTCACTTTTTCCACCTTTCTTTCCTGTTGTGTCCTCTGTGTCTTCTTCCGGTTCCTGCAAAAACTTTTTCGTAGAAAACTCTCCGGCTGCCACAGCCTCCTCATCCGCTTTTTCTCTTTGGAATTCTCATTTCTCACCCTGGTGCCTTGATCAATCTGGCTAAACACCTTGATTCCGTACTCCATCCCATAAAGAAGCTGCATTCTGTCATTGACATTTTTAAGACCATATCCGGAAGCCTTGTAAGTTACCAGCTTATCTGCCTCTTCCTGTTCCATTCCTGGTCCATTATCCTCCACAGCAAGAAGCACATCCTCACCGTCCTTTACAAAAAACAGTTTCAGAATCTTCTCTCCTTCTTCTTTCATGTCCAGCCCATGCTCCAATGCATTCTCCACAACAGGCTGCAGCAGCAATTTAGGCACAATATCTCCTTTCACCTCCGGGTCAATGTCCCAGATCACCTGAAAATCATTGTCATGCATCACCAGCTGGATATCCAGATACGCCTTAATATTCTGAATACAGTTATCCACAGTTACCATATCCTGCCCCTTACTCAAAGCAGTCCGGTAGAACATAGATAAGGACAAAGTAACCTTACTGATTTCCCTCTGATTGCTTCGAATAGCCATCCAGTTGATAACAGACAGGGAGTTATACAAAAAATGAGGGTTGATCTGGGCAGTCAGTGCCTTCAGTTCAAACTCTTTCAACGCAATCTTATTCTCATAAACCTCATGGATCAGACGATTGATCTCGTCCATCATGCTTCGGAAGCTGCGCACCAGAAGGCCAATTTCATCTCCAGCATTGCTGTCCACCGTAACCTCACGGCTCCCCTGGTTTACCCGGTTCATGTTATCGGTAAGCTCCTCGATCTTTCTGGTAAAAAGTCTGGAAAAAGAAAGTCCCAACACCAGAATTATGGCTACACAGGCCGCAATCAGGGGAATCTCGCTGACCAGGATTCCTGACACAGAGCTGTCCACTGCTGATTGCAGCTTATACAGATAAAAAATCCATCCGCAAGCCGCGTTCTTCCGGTTTACAAAAGCATAATCTCCCTGCCCGGACTCCAGAAACTCCCTGGAGACAGCCTCTCCCGAATCCTTTTCTTCCTTTTCACCCAGCATTTCCTTCTGAAACAGAACATTTCCCCCTTTATCCAGGATCATGCCCCCGGATTCTGCAGAAATAATCTTTTCAAAGGGCTGAAAAATCTTATTATAATCCAGTGTAACGCAAAGAACTGCTGTCTGCTCTCTGCCAGTATAAATCCGCCTTACAGCTGCAATCTCCGGTATCTGGCTGTCCACCACCCACTGCACAGACACATCCTCTTCCAGTTTGTCATACCACCACTCCTTATCCACCTCTGACAAAGGCACAAGTGTATACTCATGGCGCACTTTAATGCTTTCTGCAAACAACTGGATCTGTATAATGGCATCATGATAAGACTTTGGTACAGACAAAAGAGGATCTGCTACTTCTGTATATTTTATATACGCTTGATAATTATCCATATTTTTCTCAGTGATCAGATCCTCAATATCCGGGGAATAAGTGAGATAATTCAGAAGACTGGAAAAAACTTCTATCTGGCTGTCGATTCCCTCTCCGGTCTGTTCCAGAATGGAAGACATATCCTCCATTTCTTTTTCCCGGAGCAGACTGCTCATGCGGTCATGACTATACAATACAAGCAGGATCATGGGAACCAGGCTGGCTGTCACAAGAAGAATAGTCAGCTTATGACGATATTTCATATTCTCAAATTTATTCTTTATGACTGCCGGTATTTTCATCCTCTTCACCGGTTCCTTTCCGATAGGACTCCGGGCTGCTTCCATAATATTCCCTGAAACTTCTGCAGAAATAAGAAACATTGGGGATTCCTACCTGTTCACTGACCTGTGCCACCTTCATATTAGAATTACACAAAAGCTCCTTCGCCTTTTCCATCCGAACCACACGTATAAAGCGGTTCAGGTTCATACCAGTCTCTTTTTTAAAAATAAAGCTGAGATAGCCAGAAGACAAATACACCTTCTCCGCCAATGTCTCAAGACTTAAATCCTCCGCATAGTGCTGGTAAATATAATTCTTCACAGAAGCAACTTCATCTCTGGAATCACTCATGGAACGCTCCAGAAACTCCTCGTACTCCTTAATATTCTCCTGGGTGATTGCAAGGATCTGCTTCAGATTGGTACAACTGTACAGCCGCTCTACCTCATGATCCAGCTTCCGCTCCTCAGAGAATTGATTTTCCTGAAAAAGCTCCTGGATCACATTGGAAAAAACAAATTTCACATACATGGCAGAGAAACGGGTATCATTCTCATATTTCTTCACCAGACACTCAAAATGCTTCTTCAGCTGTTCCACATCTTTGCGGGAAATGTCTTCGGAAATCTTCTCCATCAGACGGGAATCCTGTGTCTCCGCATTCACCGGCTGGCTGTCAGAGGCCTCATTATTAAACACATGCACATCTGGATGATAAAATTTCTCCTCCATGGTCTGCTCCAGCTGGGACATAATTTCAGGCAGCGCCTCATGCCCTTCAAACCGGCTGCTCACTGCAAGGTGAAAACTTGCAGAGTAATTCTGCTTCAAAATGTCATATAAATGCTTGGCAACCAGCTGATAATCGCAGTACACATCAGAAAAAAACAGCACAGACTGTCTGGTATTCAGATTCAGGTAAAAGAAATTCCGGTGCAATCCCTGCATCAGTTCCTCATCAATATTATCTGGAACATTATCAAAAAATGCCTTATCTGATTCGATAAGAATCGCACAGTGCCACTGCTCCCAGTTAGATTCATCTAAAATCTCCCCAGCTTTTTTCAACACTTCTTCATTTCCGGAATACAGGTAAGTCTGAAGAAAATACTGAAGAAGAAAATTCTTCCCTTTCTCTTCCTTCTGCTTCTTGGACCGGATACTTTGAAGCTCTGCTTTTACTTTCCCGATAGTTGTATGAAAGGTATCCGGATCAACCGGCTTCAGCACGTAATCCTTCACTCCGTAACGCATAGCTTCCTGGGCAAAAGCGAAATCACTGTATCCACTAAAAATTACAATTGGAAGATTGGGATACTCTTCTCTGACCTTGCTAGCCAGCTCCAGACCGTCCATATGAGGCATTTTTATGTCTGTTAAAAGAAAATCAATCTCTTCACTTCGCAATACATTCAGTGCCTGCCTGCCATTGGCAGCCTCATGGATCTCGTATTCTCCCTCTTCCTGTGCCAGAAGGAATTTAATTCCCTCCCGCTCAATTTTCTCATCGTCTGTTATCAAAACTCTGTACATATTGGTACTCCGATCTTTTATTATATTTAACACCGGGACAACTCTTCCAACTGTCATTTATGTCCGCCTGTCAGAAAAGCCAGAAATTTCATATCGCCTGTTGCTTCTGCCTCTTTTTTTTCTGTCTGGCGCACATGAAATCTTATATAAAGATAAAGATAGCCCCTCGCATCTCTGCAAAGAACTATCTTTATTTTAACATTCTGGTATCATATTGAAAAGGGAATAATCTCCAAATTTCTCAGGTAAAAAACCGTTCTTTTACCCAAAGAAATCAACCCTTAACTGCACCTGCAACAACTCCCTCGATAATATATTTCTGGCAAACCAGATATACAACAATAATCGGGATAATGTCGATCATAATACTTGCCATCATCGGTCCCATCTGCACATGACCATAGCTTCCACGGAAATACTGGATTGCCATTGGAATTGTTTTATACTTCTTAATATCCAGAACCAGTGTTGGAAGAAGGTAATCGTTCCATACCCACATCAGTTCCAGGATCGCTGTTGAAATAATTGTTGGTTTTTAATATCGGAATCAAAACTTTAAAAAACACCTGTAACGGACTACATCCATCAATCAGAGCTGCTTCCTCAATCTCAAGCGGAATACCTTTTACAAATCCTGTAAACATAAATACCGCAAGACCTGCACCAAATCCAAGATATATAATACAGATGTTATATGGATTATTCAGATGTAAGGTATCTGCTGTTTTTGCCAGTGTAAACATAACCATCTGGAAAGGAACTACCATACTGAACACGCAGAGATAGTAAAACATCTTGGACAGTTTTCCATTTACACGAACAATATACCAGGCTGCCATTGAACAGCATAACATGATATGGAGCAGCAGGTACAGATAGACTGGGCGGCCCAGATTAAAGCCGGAGGTTTCATCATGTATCCTCTTTACTTGTTGGGTATTTTGGCATTGGTCATTACGATTCAGCGTTTCTTTACTTCCACTCGCGGGCGTTTGGCACCGAAAGGTCTGGCCGAGAAGGTTTGTGCATGCATTGAGAAGCAAGATTATGACGCGGCTGTAGCCCTTTGCCGGAAGAAGCCTTCCACTTTGGGTAATGCCCTTAGTTTTATAGTAGAGCATCGTGATGCAGACTGGGAAGCAGTGTGCCAGACGGCCGGTGACATGGCGGCGCGTGACATCCGTGGCCATTTATCACGCATTTATCCTCTTTCCGTCATTTCTTCCCTGTCTCCCCTTTTTAGGGTTGTTCGGTACGATTGTGGGCATGATCGAGGCGTTCGGTCTTGTGGCTTTGTTCGGCGACGAGGGGGGAGCCTCCATCTTGTCCGATTCCATTTCTAAGGCGTTGATTACGACGGCTGCCGGTTTGATAGTGGCCATGCCTTCCATTGCCGTATATTTCATCCTCAAAAGCCGGATATCCAATTTGGGGGCACAAATCGAGACGGGCGTGGAACAAGTGGTGAATACGATTTATTTGAATAAGAAAACCGTGTGAGCATGAGACTGCCTTTGGATGAAGACGAAAAGGTGGACATCCAGATGTCGCCTTTGATAGACTGCGTGTTCCTGTTGCTGATTTTTTTCCTGGTCACGACCATGATGAAGAAATGGGAGATGCAGATACCGCTGTCGTTGCCTGCGATGACTTCCAGTTTGTCTACGACCCGTTCGGGTGAAAATACCGTGATTATAGCCGTGGACGAGGACAAGCAGGTCTATGAGGTGGCGAACCATGACGCCTATACCGGGGAGAACGATTATCTGCCCATCGGGGATTTGAATGCCTATCTGAATGCTTTGCGTGAGAAGGTGGGGACAGATGTGGCCATAGAGGTGGCGGCTTACCGGTCGGTTCCGGTCAATACGGTAATAGAGATTTTCGATCAATGTCAGTTGGAAGGATTCACGCATACGCGGGTCCGTTTAGGAGGAAAGCCTTATGAAACTACCTTTGGGAAATAACGAAGAGGAGCCAGAAGTCTCCATGTCTCCATTGATAGACTGTGTGTTCCTGCTGCTATCTTTTTCTTGGTGTCTACTATGACCAAGGTCAAGAACAGGGATATTCCGGTGGACTTGCCGGCATCGCAGGCTGCAGTGAAGCTGAAGCCCGATGACAAACAGGCGATTGTGGGGTTGGACAGTGAAGGTAACTTTTTACTGGGGACGGCCAACCTTGCACGGCCAATTTCCTGCATGAGCAGTTGCGGGATGTCTGTATTGCCACTCCGGACCGCCGGATACGCATTGACATGGACAAGAATACGCCTTTCGGACGTTTTGTGGAGGTGATGGATGCCTGCCAGTTTTATAATTTAACGAATATAGGTATACGAACATACGATGAACACTACAACGAAACTGATTGGAAGGTCACTGTCGTGGCTTGGGGGATAGCGCTTGTGGCCTGTGCGGCATTGGCATGGGGCATCCTGTCTGGCCCCTCCATCTTCCACGCAAGGTACGATGAAATTGCCGGAGGGACATGCCGGTGGAGAAACATCACGGTGCACTGAAACCTCGTGCGGCGAGACCGGCCAATTGAACGAGAAAATGAAGATGGAGCAGGCACACCGGGCTTTACCTTCCCAGTATGCGAAGGAACTGGTGGAGCAGTCGGAAAT
>ENA-OQDT01001848-OQDT01001848.1-human-gut-metagenome-genome-assembly--contig:-NODE-1848-length-11711-cov-2.300673_pt1 | contig 11711 bp, 16 predicted proteins | sample MGYA00242786_ERZ504617 | MGnify/ENA primary metagenome ERZ504617 (study PRJEB26092, sample SAMD00036337) | human gut metagenome | host: Homo sapiens | study: EMG produced TPA metagenomics assembly of... | reverse complement strand
CGCTAGCTGAACCTGTCAATTCAAGTACTTCTGCTGCTTGAGCCAAGGCTTTTTCTTGATCATTTTCAAAGAGACTAGCTCGACTGCTACTGAAGTATCTGCTTTTCTGCCAAGTTGAAGGCACGAGAGAGTGACTCAACAGCTGCCTTGTAACCATCCGTCTTAGCAGCTTCTGAAAGAGCTTCAGCTGCTTCAAGCATATCTGCTACTACAAAGTTTGAACCAGAAAGAACAGCTTCTTTGATATCTTTTGGTGTGCTACCCATCATCTTGTCCACACGGGCCTTGATAAATCTAATAACTTCTGCTTGATTGTCATATGAGAGACTATCAAATGAAAGTCCGTAAAGGCTGTCAATCAACTCATCCATAGGAATGTGCCAACCAAAGGCATCCAAGATACGAACAATCCCTTGTGTTGCACGGCGAAGCGCATAAGGGTCATTGGAACCTGATGGAATCAAACCGACTGAGAAGAAGGAAAGGAGGGTATCCAATTTATCCGCAAGGGCAAGGATAGCACCAACTTTCGTTTCAGGAAGGGCTCCGTCTGCTGAATCAGGAAGGTAGTGCTCACGGATAGCTGTCGCTACTGCCTCATCTTCACCAGCAAGGAGGGCATATTTTCACCCATAATCCCTTGAAGCTCATCAAACTCACCAACCATACCAGTCAAGAGGTCAAATTTGTAGATTTCTGCTGCACGCGCTACTGCTGCCTTTTCCTCAGCAGTCAAACCTGCTTTCTCAGCCAATGAAGCCGCAATGACACCAGCACGTGCCATATGTTCTGAAAGAGAGCCAATCTTTTCATGGAAAGTGACGTTTGCCAATTTAGCAACGAGATCTTCAATCTTGAGTTTTTGGTCTTCACGCCAGAAGAATTCACCATCTTCGAGACGCGCCACCAAGACTTTCTCATTTCCTCGAACGACATTTTCCAAGTGCTCAGCGTTCCCATTACGAACTGAGATAAAGTTTGGTTTAAGCCTACCATCAAGATCACGCACCACAAAGTAACGTTGATGGGTCTCCATTGATGTCACCAAAACGTCTTCTGGAACGTCCAAATATTTAGTGTCAAAACTTCCCATAAAGGCAGTTGGGTATTCGACCAAGTTCAAGACTTCATTCAAAAGTCCCTCTTCGATTTGAACTTGAACACCTTGTTCTGCTTCGATAGCCTTGATTTGCTCACGAATCATATTTTCACGTTCTTTGCTATCCGCAATCACGTAAACGGTACGAAGGTCTTCTTCATAAGAATCCGCATTAGTAATTTCCACTTCATGTCCAAGGAAACGGTGTCCACGACTCACACGACCTGACTTGATATCCAAGAAATCAAGGTCGAGCGCTTCGTCGCCCAAAAGAACTGTCAAGGTGTGAACTGGGCGAATGTATTCAAATGTATTGTTAGCCCAGTGCATGCTGACAGGGAAGGTCAATGAAGCAAGCACTTCTGGAACGCCAGCCAAGACTTCTTTAGCTGGTTTTCCAGCTTCGTGCTTAGTGACATAAACGTACTCTTCACCTTTGACTTCACGGAATTCAATATCATCAACCGTCAAGCCTTTCCCACGGACGAATCCTTGTGCCGCTTTTGAGAAGTTTCCATCTGCATCCAAGGCAATTTTCTTAGAAGGTCCTTTAAAATCTTCGGTCAAATCAGATTGTTGATCAGCCAAACCAATCACACGGACTGCCAAACGACGTGGTGTTGAGAAGGTTTGAATGCTTTCGTATGAAAGACGGTTGTCATCCAAGAAGGCTGCCATTTTCTCACCGAGTTGTTTTTCACTTGGTGTGACAACGTAGGCTGGCAACTCTTCAAGTCCTAGTTCTACTAATAAGTTTTTTGTCATGTTTTTCTCCGAAAAATATCTTTTTTTCCAGTTTGCCTTATGTGATTGGCACGCAAGCAACCGACTTCGTCGTTTCATTGCTAAAATTGGAGCCTAAGGTCTCCAATTTTGCCTGGTATCGTTAGTTTCTCTAACGATACCTTTATCACTGCGGCAACTGGTTCTTTAGGATTTGCTCGATCAGCCAATCCCATCTAATACGCTCTCGTTATTCTTCCTCTTCTGCTAGGAGTTTTGCGCGTGTGGCTTCGTCAAGAAGTGGGTAACCGAGTTTCTTGCGTTCTGCGACGAAGGTTTTTGCTACGACACGGGCCAAGTTACGGATGCGGGCAATGTAGCCGGCACGTTCTGTAACGGATACTGCTCCACGCGCATCTAGCAAGTTGAAGGTGTGTGAACATTTCAAAACGTAGTCATAGGCCGGGTGAACAAGACCCAATTCCAAAGCACGTCCTGCTTCTTTTTCAAATTTTTCGAAGTTTTCAAGAAGCATATCTTGGTCAGAAACTTCAAAGCTGTATTTTGAGTGTTCATATTCTGGTTGAAGGAAGATTTCTCCGTATTTAACGCCTGGAGCCCACTCAATATCGTAAACAGAATCTACTTCTTGGATGTAAGAAGCCAAACGTTCCAATCCGTAAGTGACCTCAGAAGTTACCGGACCAGTTGCCAATCCACCAACTTGTTGGAAGTAGGTGAACTGAGTGATTTCCATACCGTCAAGCCAAACTTCCCAACCAAGACCAGCTGAACCAGTTGATGGGTTTTCCCAGTTATCTTCAACGAAACGGATATCGTGTTCCAAAGGATTGATACCCAATTTTTCCAATGACTCAAGGTAGAGTTCTTGGATGTTTGATGGTGATGGTTTCATGACCACTTGGAATTGGTGGTGTTGGTAAAGGCGGTTTGGGTTTTCTCCGTAACGACCATCTGCTGGACGACGAGATGGCTCTACATAAGCCGCATTCCATGGCTCAGGACCAATGGCACGAAGGAAAGTGTAAGGACTCATGGTTCCCGCACCTTTTTCATTATCATAAGCCTGCATGAGCATACAACCCTGGTCATTCCAGTATTGTTGCAAAGTAAGGATGATCTCCTGGAAAGTCAATTTTTTTAGACATTATTTACTCCTTATTCATAAAGTTTCTTGTGACTCAGGATACAAAAAGAACCGTGTCTCTGCTCCTAAGTCGTTTGACCTAGGGGCGTCAGAAACGCGGTTCCACCCTAATTTATTACTTCATTTTATCTGTTTGTACTCAGCTCTTTACTGAGAGAAAGCGCCACTTGCTTACTTTGCTCTACTTGGCTTTCACTATCCCAAAGCTCGCTAGAAAAACGCCATAAGCCCTTCTTTCTTGTCAGTATTATAGCAGAAATAGGGAAACTTGTAAAATAAAATTCTAATCCTTCTCACTGATTCCCATTTCCTGACGAACATGTGCATGGGAATCTTTATGGAGAATGTCATTATCAATAATTGAGGCTTCTCGAAGTTCTTTGGCCTTTTTCTTGTCCTGATGGGTTAAATCTTGATTGGGATCATAAGCTTTCTCAACGATAGACAAAAGATGATTTCGAATTTCCTTTTCCTTACAAATTTTGGCTTTTTTGCGGTAGCTAGCCACAACCAGCACAACCAACATCAGCATTCCTAAATAACCGATAATAGGATACATAACCGCTACCAGTTGACGGAAGCCCATGAAGGAAATAGCGAAACCAGCAAGGGCAAATGTAGCCACGAAGAACTTGAAGCGTTTATCACTACCTGCTGAGAAGCGTTTCCCAAGAGCATAATAGAGACTAAAGACGGTATTAAAAATCAAACCAAAGATGACCAAGGCGTAGAGTGTCGCAAAGATAGGGTTCACTTCCTTAGCAATAGCCAACATAGGGACATCCGAGCTAGCAATCTTATCACTGTTAGCAAAGAGAATCAAGGTCGTGACGAAGAAAATCACACCAACCATAAATCCTCCCCAGGCTCCACTCTTTTCAGCTTCATTGATTTTAAGAATAGAGCCACCCATCACAAAGGCCATGGCTATGGCTGACATAACACAAACGGCAAAATAGTTAACCACAGACAGCCAAATACTCGGAAAAGGAGATTGAATGGTTTGCGACACCTTATCCATCTCAGCAAAATCCCAGTGACGTCCTAAAACATTGGTCACGAATATCATGGCAATCATAACCAAAATCATAGGGGTAAAAACTCCAATAACACCGATGATTTTTTTTGAAATCTAGGAAACTCACAAAGATAGTCAGAGCTGTACAAAGGAAAGCACCTACCCAAATCGGAAAGCCGAACTGTTGGTTTAGGTTAGCCCCTGCACCTGCTGTCATCACAAAACCAAACAGGAAACAAGTGATAATCAAAGCGATATCCAGAATACGGTAAATCACAGGATGACTGATTTCTGCCAGGACTACCGAATGATCATCTGAGCGGTAATAACTTCCCAGAGCAATCATGAGTCGCCCAAAGCCAACATGCAAGATTCCTAGAACCATGACACCTATCAGTCCCCAAGCTCCAAAACTAACAAAATACTGTAAGAGGTCCTGTCCTGAAGACACCCCTGCACCAATCATTACACCGACATAGGCCAGGGCAATGCTCCAAATACGTTTTGACATATTACCTCCTGTAAAATACAAAGTATTTCTATTTTACACTACTCTGACACCTTTGTAAAAATCAATCAAAAACAGCACCTTCATAAGAAAGTGCTACTTATTCTCTTATTTTTCCCAACCTTTTCGTCCATCAACATAGGTTGCTTGTAAGTCCAAGGAGTCATCTAAGACGATAAAATCAGCTGGTAAACCTGCTTTTAGACTTCCGCAAGTCTTTTCAAGCCCAACTGATTTAGCTGGAACACTAGTTGCCATCTGCAGAGCTTGAGCAACCGTCACAAGTCCCCAATCAACCACATGTTTAACACCGTCTTTAAGTTGAAGGATAGATCCAGCTAGGTTACCACCTTCTTTGAGACGGGCGGTACCATTTTCAACGATGACAGGAAGTTCACCCAGCATATAGTCGCCATCAGGACGTCCTCCCGCTGACATACAGTCCGTAATAAGGGCAACTCCTTGAGGTGTCTTTTGCTTGATAAGAACCTTACAAGCTTCAGGGACCGCGTGATGACCATCTGCAATCAGCTCACCAATCGTTTCTGGACTATCGAAGGCTGCCCCAACCATACCAGGCTCACGATGCGTAAAACCACGCATTCCGTTATAGACGTGGACCCAAACGGACGCCCCGGCTTCCACTGCTGCCATAGCTTCTTCATATGTCGCATTGGAATGACCTAGAGCAATAGTTACACCTTGCTTGGTTGCTTCCTGGATAAATTCAGCTACTCCCTCACGTTCAGGGGCAAGAGCCAATTTAATCAATTTTCCTTGAGCTGCCTCCTGCCATGCCTTCAATTGTTCCACTCTTGGATTGCCCATGTATATAGGATTTTGAGCCCCCTTATAGGTTTCAGTGAAATAAGGTCCCTCAAAGAAAAGCCCTTGAATTTTGGCACCAGTCTCCTTACCAACCATATTAGTTGTAGTTTGGCAAATAGCCTTTAACTCTTCAAAATGGCGCTGTTAGGGCTGTCGGTAAGAAAGAGGTCACACCTGCTGAAAGCAAGGCTTGACTCATGCCTAGAAGACTTTCCTCAGAATTATCCATGACATCATAACCCGCAAATCCATGAATATGAGTATCCACAAGACCCGGAGCAATCTGATAATTACTGTTAATCCAGCACCTCTGCACCTTTCTGGTACATTTTTCCGACCAATCGCCGAAACGACCATCCACAACCGCTAGGTAGCCCCTTCCTTGATTTTATTTTCAAAGTAAAAACGTTTGGCTGAAATATAATAGGTCATAGGACCACCTCTCATCATTTTTCTATATTCTTAATACGCTTTCATTATATCAAAAAAGCCGAGAATTTTTCTCGGCTTTTTCTATTAAATCACACCTTCTGTAACCTTTTCAACAAGGTTGATGGCATAGTCTGCGATACGTGTGTAATATGAGAGGTAATCAACATAGTTGATACCTGCTTGCGCAGTACATTTCACCATTATTAAGACGTTTGGTATGTATTTTACGCAATTTGTTTTTCAAGTTTTTCCAACTCTTCATGACGAAGGATGACTTGACCTGCAAGTACCTTGTCATCATCTACAACCACACGAATACTATCAAGGGCGATGCGGTGAGTACGGTTGTAAACATCCGCAAGCTCAGCCTTGGCAGTATCAGAAAATTCAATTCCCTTATTATGAATGTGTTGTGAAAGGTTTGCACTTGCAACTGCAAGGTCACCAATGCGCTCCAAGTCACGAACAGAGTCAAGCACACTTGCCAACACTTCATTTTCAGAAACGCTTAGAGATTCGTTAGAGATGTCAATCAAGTAAGTTGTCAACTCTTCGTCAATACTATTAACTGCTGTTTCATACTTCTCAACCTTATCGAAGTATTTCTCATCTCCCTTAGCAAAGAAAGCATAGGAAGCTTCCAAAGACTGGATGGCGTATGACGCCAAGTGTACCAATTCTTTCTTAGCATTACCAAGGGCAATAGCTGGTGCTTGTGTAATAAGCAAACGGTCCAAGTAGAGTGCTTCGTACTTGTTAATCTCATCTTCACCAGGAATAATCTTAGTTACAAGGTAAGCTAGAACTCCGATGAATGGGAATTGAACGATAGTATTTGCAATGTTAAAAGTACCGTGGGCAAAGGCGATGGTCATCTCAGGTGTCAATCCAAGCACAGACTTAAACCATTGAATCAAGGCTGTGAATGGCACCAAGAGAATCAAACACAAGACCGTCCCAATAACATTGAATAGGACGTGAGCCCCTGCCACACGTTTAGCAGCAATGTTTGAACCAAGAGCAGCTAAAACCGCTGTGATTGTTGTTCCGATATTATCCCCAAAAAGGATTGGAAGGGCACCTTGCAGGTCAAGCAAACCACCTGAGTAGAGACTCTGAAGAATACCGATGGTCGCTGCTGACGATTGAATCAACATGGTCAAGCCAGCACCGATGATAACCCCCATGACTGGGCGATCACCCAAGGTTGCCAAGTAGTCCTTAAAGGCTGTAACTGACTTCAAAGGTTCTACCGCATCTCCCATAAGGTTAAGGGCAAAGAAAATCCCCCCAACACCAAACAAGATACGTCCTAGATTATTGAGCTTCTTATTGCTTGTAAAGAAGAGAAGCGCAGCCCCCAGGAAAATCACTGGAAGGGCATAGTCACCAAGCTTGAAACCAATCATGAAGGAAGTTACGGTTGTACCGATGTTTGCCCCCATGACAATACCAATAGCCTGACGAAGACTCAAAAGCCCTGCCGAAACCAGACCGACGACAATAACGGTAACCCCTGAACTCGATTGAATCAAGGCCGTCATGACAATACCAATCAAAACCCCTAAAAACGGGTTGCTGGTATACTTATCGATGTAAAAGCGCAACTTATCTCCGGCTGCTTGTTGAAGACCATCTCCCATGTACTTGATACTAAAGAGGAAAAGCCCCAAACCACCGAGGAAAGAAAACGCAATATCTTGCCAATTTACTGACACATTTTTGTCCTCATTATTTAAAAATTTTCGGTAAAACCGACCTTTCTATTGTATCTATTTATCAGGGAATAGACAAGACTTTTTCCACAAAATAATAGAAAGATCAGAAGAAAATCTGACCTTTCTAGATGTCTCATTAATCCACTTGAACATAACGACGAACACCACTATAGCTGATGTAAGAAATCCAACTATGACCGTCTTGAGTAACCTTCATATCAAAGTTAATCTTATCACCTGCTTCTAAGTAAAATTCAACTGGAGCTGTATCACTAGGAGTATTTTTGACAGCTGTACGTTTGGTAAGCGTGTAGCTGCCAGATTCTGCAATACCACCATCAATTGGAAGTTGATTGTCAGTAACTGTCACGTCTTTAGGTAGCGTCACATTATCTGATTCTTTAAAGTAGACTTTTGTTCCACCAGTACTGGTTACTTGAATGGTATCTTGTTCATAGCTTGGACCAGAAACAGCTACCTTTTTAGAGACAAAGCTGATATCGCCAACAATACCAGAAGTGTCCCCTCTATCTCTTGAAAGGGTAGCATCATACTTACCTGAACCCTCTTGATAATTATCTTTCGGATGCACATAATTGTGAACTGTCGCTTGACCTTGGGCAGTGATATCTCCTACTAGGCTGGTGTTATTAAAGACCAGACGACTGCCATCACTGGACTTCCAAGTTCCAGCAATACTATCAAACTGACCACGCGCTACCGCACTCACATCCATATCCACAGGGGTCACTTGCGTATCTGTTTTAGCTTGAGCTTGACTGCTAGATTGAGTGCTTGAAGTTTGACTATCACTTGAGTTCTTCGGAGCTTGAGATTGACTCGCTGAAGATTGATTCTCGTTTGAAGACTTAGGAGCCTGTGACTGACTGCTTGAGGGAACTGATGAACTATTTGAAGATGATGACTGAGCCTGACTACTACTTGAACTTGGGGCAGAAGCCTTTTTGCTACTTGGTACACTTGAAGATTCTGTCTTTGAACCCGAAGATTCCTTGACCTTAGCACTAGACTTGCTAACCTTACCGCTATCTTTACTGGATGTTTTAGCCTTACTTGATGAGGTCACCTGGCTGCTCTTAGGCATCTTATCTGCTGAACTCGATTCCTTATGGCTGGAACAGGCCGTCAGCAAAGCCACTGAGGAAAGGGTAACCATGGAAAGCACGATTGCTTGGGAAAAATTTGTTTTTCATAATTATTTCCTCATTTCTAGTCTATCGTAAAAAGTAAAGATAGGACCTATGTCACAAGGCAACATCGGGTTCTCTCTACTTTTAAGGGAACAATCTTTTCTACACTTTTATTATATCATTTTCTAATGTAAACGCTAACATATTAGGGTTGTAAATTCTAAAAAAAGAGATGAAAATCTCTTGAATCCTTGTGATATAATGGAGACAAAAATTGAAAGTTATATCATGACAATCTATCTTCTAGCACAAGTATTCTCAGCCATCGGAGCTCTCTGTGTCGCTATTTCCTCTTTTGCAAAATCAAAACATAAAATGCTGGTCTGGCAAATTACCGACTACATTTTTACTGCTATTGCCAACCTCTTATTGGGTGGATATACTGGGGCTTTAACCATCAGTATTTCCATCATACGTAATAGCTTGATGGTCAAAAAGAAGATGACCAAGGCTATCTTGACCATCCTCATCATTATTCAAATCATCGTAGGATCCTATCTCAATCAGCTTGGACTTATTGGCTATCTGCCAATCATCTCTTCAGTCTCTTATAGTTTAGCCATTGCCATCACACGAAACCTTCAGTGGCTTCGCTGGGTCATCATTGAGAATATGTTACTCTGGCTCATTTACGATTTGACCATTAAGGCCTACCCCGCTGCTATCACTGACGTCACGATCACACTAACTACCCTCATTGCCATTATCAAAAATCGAAAGACCTTTAGCAAACAATAAAGCTAAAGGTCTTTTTCTTATAAAGCCCAAGTACGAATGGCGTGTGCCACACCTGCTTCGTCATTTGTCAAGGTCACATACTTACACAAGTCTTTAATGTCGTCACTAGCATTACCCATGGCAACACTTTGACCGACGAATTGAAGCATTTCAAGGTCATTAGCAGCATCACCCAGAGCCATGATTTGATCTGGAGAAATTCCAAGTTTTTCAGCTAAATGCTTAAGTCCACTGGCCTTAGTTGCCCCCTGTGGCATGATTTCAAAGATATAGTCTTGGCTACGAACTGTGCTATAGCTTTGACTAAGTCTTATCTTGCACTGCATTTTGGAAGGCGTCCAAAGGTTCAGAAATCAGCCATATACATGGCTTGGAAAATCACTTGCCCTTCCGCAAAGATTTCTTCCAAACTTCTAGCCTTCGCTTCTGTGAAAACAGTGCTAGCATCATAAGCTACTAGCTCAGGCACCTCATCGCCCACAACATAGTAAGTCTTTTCACCAGTCAAGGTTAGAGCCACCTCTGGAAAGTCTTCGCAAGCTTGCAAGAGTTCTTCCAACTCGGAGCGAGATAAACTTTCATATTGAAGCAACTTCCAATTTTTTGTCTCATAAGTTGAACAGCCATTATTCATGATAATGTACTCTTCTTCACTCAGTCCTAATTTCTCAAAATGCGGAAGAATGCCTGAACGCGGGCGTCCTGTACAAAGGACAATTTTAATACCTGCCGCAGCTGCTTCTTGAATAGCCTTAATATTCTCTGCAGGAATCTCTTTTTGGCTATTTAAGAGTGTTCCGTCCATATCTATTGCAATGAGTTTCACTTGGTTCTGATTCATTTTACTCTCCTTCGACCCTAATAAGTGTCATAAATGGTTAACTGGTATTGTTCAATGATGCTGTTTAATTTGTCTCCGTAGGTTGTGTCGTAGCGTAGACCCCTGTTAGGGCAGCTGTCGCATCCTTATAATTCTTAGTATTGGAACGGTGCACCCCTACATAGTAGCTTCCCTCAAGGAAATCCACATAGTCCTGTAAAGAATTTTCCACAGAACCATAAGAACGAAAAGCCGCATCAATATAGTAAGGATTGCCCTTACCATCATCCTCCCAGGTCGGTAGGGTCACACTTTGACCATTGTAGTCCCCCTTAATCCCAAAGAAGTTATAGGACGGCTTCTGACTCAAAGTAGATTGTCCAGAGTCAGATTCCAAGATGGCCTGAGCTATCATAACAGATGCATAAAGATCATTTCTAGCTGCCAAATAGCGCGACGTCTCACCAATCTCGGCAATAAATGCAACCGTCGTCTCATCCGTAGATGTCATGTTCTTTTCCATAGTCAACCTTGGAAAATTTAAACTAGCTAGGAGTCCCAATAAGGCAAATAGGCCAATAAAAATCAGACTCCACTTTTGGAAAAATTTAGGAAAGAGCAAGAAAGACTTCTGTTTCTTTTTAGTTTTCTTAGGTCTAGCTTTAGACTTACTTTTCTTTTTCCTTTTGCCAATTGGTCACCCCTCAATCATACTAACTCCTCTAAGTATATCAAAATTCACTAAAAAAGACCCAAACCAACCGGTTTAAGCCTTCATTATATTAAATGGCGTCTCCACCACGTTCACCAGTACGAATGCGGATAACATCATCAATAGGAACAATAAAAATCTTCCCATCACCAACTTCTCCTGTCGCCACGGCGCTCCGAATGGCATCAACAACTTCGTCAACCGCCATATCCTTAACTACAATTTCAACCTTAACCTTAGCTAATAAGGTAGGAACAATGCGCTGTCCACGAACAAACTCTGCAAAGCCACGTTGATTACCATAACCTAGAACTTGACTTACAGTCATCCCCTTAGCCAAGCCACTACCAGTCAAGGCATTTTTCAAATCTTCCAATTTATCCGAACGAATAATCGCTTCTACTTTTTTCATCTGTATTCTCCTACGAATCTAAGCCCATAAAGGTTGGATAGGCTGTCTCTTTGTGTTCACAGTCATCAAGACCAATAGCTTCATCACGGTCACTAACACGCAAAGGCATATAATGAGCAATTACTTTAATAATACCATAGGTCACAAGAGCAGACCAAATAGCTGTAAAGATAATAGCTAAAATGGTCACAATAAAGAGATGGGCCTTTCCATAAATCAAGCCAATATTGGCCTTATCTAGGGCTTAAATCCGGTGTCGTAAAAATCGCGGTAGCCAAACCACCAAAGATTCCTCCAACGCCGTGGCAACCAAAAGCATCCAAA
>ENA-OQDT01001847-OQDT01001847.1-human-gut-metagenome-genome-assembly--contig:-NODE-1847-length-11722-cov-3.061751_pt1 | contig 11722 bp, 17 predicted proteins | sample MGYA00242786_ERZ504617 | MGnify/ENA primary metagenome ERZ504617 (study PRJEB26092, sample SAMD00036337) | human gut metagenome | host: Homo sapiens | study: EMG produced TPA metagenomics assembly of... | reverse complement strand
CGTTACCCGCGAATGACAAGGCGGCAGGTGCTGCAAGAGAGGACGGATTTATCGCAGGACTCAAAAAATGCAGGTGTCACGCTTTTTCGAGGAAAATAAGCGAACCTCAGCCTTCACGCTGGAATCCGGATATGAGTCTGCTCTGGATCTTTTGGAAAGCAAATGTGATATCGATGTCATATCATGTGCAACCGATACCATAGCAGCGGGAGCAATCGAAGCCATTCAGACCTACTTAAAAAAGCAGATTCCGACAAATGCAGCCGATGCAGGTGCAAGAATGCGCTATATCCTTGAAAATACGTCCATCCGAATAACCGGATTCGGAGATAACCAGATGTTAAAAGCCGTCACCGGAGGAATCCCAACCATCCATTTCGGCTACAAAACCAGTGGAATCCGCGGCGCAGAGCTACTTCTTGACAGTATTGAAAGAGGAGAACAGATCCCGATCGAGATGAAGCTCGGCTTCCGTCTTGTTGGAGCAGACCCTTCAGACTCCGAAAATCTTACCTGATTTTCCTGATTTCCCGGAGTTTCTTAAGGAAACGAAAGTTCCTTTCAACACTTTTCACAAAAAACAATATGAATTATCAGTAAAAATGCCATCTTTACAAATGGCATTTTTTTTCATATTATTTAAGCATAAGATATGAAATCGATTACACATTGTATCTAAAGGAGGAGAGAATATGGATTACAGAAAAACCGCAAAGGAAATTCTGAATCATGTGGGTGGAAGTAAGAACATCGTATCTGCTGCCCATTGTGCTACCAGACTTCGCCTTGTCATTGCAGACAACTCGAAAGCGGATAAGCCAGCACTTGAGAATGTAGACGGAGTAAAGGGTGTATTTGAAGCATCCGGACAGCTCCAGATCATTCTCGGAACAGGAACCGTCAACAAAGTATTTGATGAATTTATTGCAATCGCAGGCATCACAGCCAGCACGAAAGCAGAAGCGAAAGAAGCTGCTGCCGAAAAGCAGAACTGGTTTATGAAAGCCATCAAGCTTCTGGGAGACATTTTCGTACCGATCATCCCGGCGATCGTAGCCAGCGGTTTCCTTATGGGAATCATGAACGCACTGGATTTCATGAACAGTAACGGGTTCTTACACATCAGCACAACCAGCTCGATTTATGTATTTGCAACCCTTTTCAGTAACATTGCTTACACATTCCTGCAGATCCTGATTGCATTCTCCGCTGCAAAAGCATTTGGCGCAAATCCTTACCTTGGCGCAGTTATCGGTATGATCATGATTCATCCGTCACTGCAGAATGCATATACAGTTGCAACGGAAGGTGTACAGCAGACACAGAGCGTATTCTTCGGACTGTATCACATTGACATGGTCGGCTATCAGGGACACGTTATTCCGGTTGTCATCGCTGTATGGATCTTATCCGTACTTGAAAAGAAGCTTCACAAGATCGTACCGGAAGTTTTAGACCTTTTTGTCACACCGCTTGTCAGCGTATTCGTAACCGGATACCTTACACTTTCCATCGTCGGACCAATCTTCGTATGGGCTGAAAATGCAATCCTTGGAGCAATCCAGTGGATGCTGACACTTCCACTCGGACTTGGAAGTCTGATCATGGGTAGTTTATATGCACCGACCGTTGTTACCGGTATCCATCAGATGTACACAGCCATCGATATCGGACAGCTTGCGAAATACGGTGTAACCTACTGGCTGCCACTCGCAAGTGCAGCAAACGTAGCACAGGGTGCAGCAGCACTTGCCGTTGCTGTAAAATCAAAAGACCAGAAGATCAAATCCCTTGCACTTCCATCATCACTCAGTGCATTTATGGGAATTACAGAACCTGCAATCTTTGGTGTAAACTTAAGATTCTTTAAACCATTTATCGCCGGATGCATCGGTGGAGGATGCGGAGCCCTTTATGCTTCCCTTGTTCACCTCGGTGCAAAAGGAACAGGTGTAACCGGTATCTTCGGAATCCTGCTCTGCCTGAACCAGCCACTTCAGTACGTCATTGAGATGGCAATCGCAGTCGGTGTTGCATTTGCAGTATCCTTCGCACTTTACAAAGACAAGAAGAAAGAACCAGTCGCAGAAGCTCCTGTTACTGTTGCAGCTTCTGTTGAGGAAACAGACAGCGAAGAATCTGCTGCTTCCGAAACTAAAACAGCTTCAGGCAATACAAAAACCACTTCTTCCGAAGAAGTGTTAAATGCTCCGGTAAATGGAAAGATCATTCCAAATGATCAGATCGCAGACGATACATTTGCAGCAGAAGTCCTTGGAAAAACCGTAGCGATCGAACCTGCTGACGGTATCATCACCGCACCTTGTGATGGCGAAATCGTAAGCATTTTTGATACCGGTCACGCAGTATGCATCCTGACTGACGGCGGCGCAGAGCTTCTGATCCATGTCGGAATCGACACTGTAAAAATGGATGGAAATGGATTTACAAAGAAAGTATCTGACGGTGCAAAAGTACACGCCGGAGACGTGCTGATCGAAGCAGATTTAAATGCAATAAAAGAAGCCGGACATCCGGCAACAACCATGATGATCCTTACCAATACAGATCTGTATGATTCTGTAGAATGTGCCGCACCCGGCACTGTAACCGGTAAATCATCTGTTATGAAACTTACAAAATAAAATAACTCATGACAAATAATCAGATTTGTCTCCCGCAGCGGGTGTCGGATATCCGTATCAATACGTTTTCCGGACCGTTGCCTGCGGAACTATTTCCAGGAGTGAATCAATATGAACGCATTAACCAGAGATCTTGTAAACTTAGTAAATACAGCAGAAGAGAACCAGACAGCAAAAGAACAGACATCCGGCACACAGTTCCGCGAGAAACTGCACCTGATGCCTCCGGTTGGCTGGCTCAACGATCCGAACGGACTTTGTCAGATGGATGGTGTGTTCCACGCATTTTTCCAGTACTCCCCATTTAACGCCGAAGGCGGTGTGAAAATGTGGGGTCATTACACCAGCACCAATCTGATCGACTGGGAATACAAAGGTGTATCCCTCTACCCGGATCAGCCATTTGACTGCCACGGTGTATATTCCGGATCTGCCTTCCTCGAAGACGGTACAATGTATCTTTACTACACCGGAAATGTCAAACTGGAAGATGGAGATTTTGATTATATCAACACCGGTCGTGAGGCAAATACCGTACTCGTCACAACCAAAGACGGAATCCATTTTGGCAGCAAAAAAGAACTGCTCCGCAACAGCGATTATCCTTCTGACCTGACCTGCCATGTGCGCGATCCGAAGGTCTGGAAAAAGGACGATACCTACTACATGATCCAGGGCGCACGTACTAAAAATGATGTCGGTCAGGCACTGATTTTTGAATCCTCCGATAAAATAAACTGGCACTTCCGCAGCCGTGTAGAATCCGAAAAGCCTTTCGGTTATATGTGGGAATGCCCGGATTATTTTGAAACGGACGGCATCAAAATCCTTTCCTCCTCCGTCCAGGGCCTGGAAGGCAAAGAGTGGGCTGACCGAAATGTATACCAGTCCGGTTACTTTCTTGTGGACGGCGACATTTTAGATTCCTACAAATTATCCCCTTATCATCTGTGGGATTATGGTTTTGACTATTACGCTCCGCAGAGCTTCGAAGCAGAAGATGGAAGACGCATCCATATCAGCTGGATGGGAATGCCGGATTGCGAAGAATATACCAATCCGACCATCAAAGACGGATGGCAGCACTGCTTTACATTTCCAAGAGAAGTCTTCATAAAAGATGGCAAAGTCTGCCAGAAACCGGTTCGCGAGCTGGTGCAAAAAAACAACAGCTTCAGGATGTTCAGAATGAACTTACCCAGAGCGGCTGCCCGGTATATGAAGTAAATGTAGATGGAATTAAGGAGAATCATTTCCAGGCTGTCCTTTCAGATGAACTGATCCTTGACTATGAGAACGGACGGTTCCAGATGCATTTCACAACCAAAAGTAAAACTTCCGTATCCGCAGGCAGAAGCCTTCGCTACGCCGAAGTCGGCACTCTGGAAAATGTAAAAATCCTTGCAGATACTTCTTCCGTTGAAGTATTTGTAAATGACGGAGAATTCGTATTCTCTACAAGATATTATCCAAATGATTATAAGATTGTGGTGCATTCCCCAAGTGCTCACATTACATTCGATAAAATTCAGTAAATCGTATATGGGCAATTCCCCAAAGCTTCCCGTATACGAAAACGCCAGACGGGGTACAGCAATCCCTTTTCCTCCTTTGCATGCTGTATCCTGCCTGGCATTTTTTAATTCTGATTGTTACACAATCGCTTTTCCTGTAAATAAAAGCGAATAGAGCATACTGTTCAGTTCCGGATAGCTTTTCAGTTTTTCACGCAACGACTCAAACAGCATATTTTTTTTCTGAAAGCAAAATCCTTACCGCTTCCAGAAATCCCTTCTTCTCCACCTTTTCTTTTTTTATTTCAAATGTTATACTTCATATACAACAAAAAACAGATAAAGGTAACGAAACACTATGTTAATCAGAAAAACACTTCCAGAAGATGTAGACACGATTTTAAATATTTTTGACACCGCACGCCAGTTCATGCACGCAACCGGAAACCCGACACAATGGAATGCAAATTATCCGGCTCTCGAAGATCTCGAACCGGATATCCAGAATGGTAACAGTTATGTCTGCGTAGAAAATGATAAGGTCGTTGCCACTTTTACACTTATCATCGGAGACGAGCCGAACTATCAACTCATTGAAAATGGAAGCTGGCGTTCCGAGGCTCCATACGGAACCGTTCACCGCCTTGCATCTGACGGAACAACCAAAGGGATTGCACGGGCTGCTTTGATTTTTGCAAGACACAAATCTCACATCTGCGTGTAGATACCCACAAGGATAATCAACCAATGCAGGCTTGCTTTAAGCAGAATGGATTTGAAGAATGTGGGATTATTTACGTCAGTGACGGGACTCCGCGGATTGCTTATGAATTTATTAGGATATCTGAATAGAGGGGTATTTTTATGACAATCAATAGTATTTTAGAAGAAATTATAAATCTGGCAAAAAAATATTCTGCTTCTACCGTTATTCTTTTTTGGTTCCCGTGCCAAAGGGACTGCGACAGAACGAAGTGATATTGACATCGCCGTATCCGGTATTCCAGATACAGAAAATCTACGGGAAGAGCTTGATAATTTACCCACTTTATACACAATAGACCTTGTCAATCTTGATGAATGTGGAAATCAGTTATTATTGGAGGATATAAGAAAATATGGACGAGAAATTTACAAAAAAATTTGAATCCTTTAAAAATTCACTGGCATCTCTTTCAGAAGCTAATCACTAACCATATATTTCCAGGAGGCTTAATTTCATGTACTATCCACTCGCACAACAAGAATTTGAATCTTACCTTAACGGATACGACCGCGAAAATGACCGCATAAAATTAAAAATCATCCACACCTACGGCGTTATAAAACAGGCAGAAGAGCTTGCCGGAAGGATGCATCTTTCAGCCGAAGACACCGACCTTGCAAGGCTCATTGCGCTCCTTCACGACATCGGGCGTTTTGAGCAGTTAAAGCGCTACGACAGCTTTGAGCCTGGCACAATGGATCACGCTGCTTACGGTGTAAAAGGTGCTTTTTTGATGAAGGCATGATCCGCCGCTTTCTTCCGGATGACAAATGGGACTCCATCATTTACACTGCAATCGCCCATCACAGCGATTATGAACTCCCTGAGATTTCAGATCCGCAGACACTTTTACACGCAAAGCTGATCCGTGATGAGGACAAGCTGGACAACTGCCGGGTAAAGCTCGTAGACTCCACAAGCACCTTTATTAACGTTTCTGAAGAAGAACTCGGTACACAGAATATAACCCAAAAGGTATACGAAACAGTGTTTGAAAATAAATGTATCCTTTCCGCAGACCGCGTCACACAGATGGATTACTGGGTATCTTATATCGTCTATTTCTTTGACATTAACTTCAAAGAAAGCTTTGATATCATAGCAGAGAATGACTATTTAAACCGCATTATCGACCGGATTTCATACAGCAATCCGGTTACAAAAGAGCAGATGGAAAATATCCGCGTTTATATGCAGAATTTTATTAATTCCCATACAAACAGCCAATCCTTTTAACCCACTTAGCTCGCAAAATTACCAGACTGTAAAAAATATTTTTAAACTTTTACAATTTTAGTCAGGCGAATATTTGCCCGCTATTTATTTAACTTAATCAAAACACAAACCACATAAAAAATCAGGAAACTGACATATGCGCTTTCAGGAAAACAAATTCTAATCTTCATTTATCCTTGAAAGCGTGTACATCATTTTCCTGTTTTTTTCATCCTCCTATTGTATTATTTGTATTACGTGGTATAATACAATCAAATCTCACAGAAAGGAGATGCCGATATATGATCATCAAGATCAACATGCAGTCCGAAGTCCCGATCTACCTTCAGCTGCGCAACGAGATTGTCAAAGGAATCGGGCGAGGGGAATTTGAGCCGGGGGAATCGCTTCCGACCGTCCGCCAGATGGCAACCGATCTCGGTATCAACACCATGACCGTCAGCAAAGCTTACCAGCTTTTGAAAACAGAAGGCTTCCTCGAGACAGACCGCCGTAAGGGAACAACCATCTGTTATCCCACTTCCTCTGCTCCACAAGATAACCGCTTTGACGAAAAGCTGACAGATGAACTGGAACTTTTAAGCGCAGAAGCAAAATTCCACGGCATGACTTTGACCGACTTCCTGGAATTCTGCCAGAGAGCATTTAACGAAATGGAGGTAACCGCGAAATGATGATGCTGATTATATTTTTAATTACAGACATTTCCATGGTCGGCATCTTTGCCGGAGTCTATGGAAATATTGCAAAATACCGGGAAGGAATGCTGATGGGAGTCCATATTCCTAAATCTGAGCTTGAACATCCCGACGTAAAAGAGCTTCTCCAGCTTTATAAAAAGCGCAACCGCCAGTTTTATTTGTGGAACATGCTGGCAGGAATTGCGGTATGCCTGCTTTGCTTTACTTACTTTTCTATTTTTATTACCGTATGGACACTGTGGTTCGTAGAATTCTGCCTTCTTACCATCCTCCGTGTCTATCATTATCACCAGAAAGTATACGACATTAAGCAGAAAAATGGCTGGATCAGCTCAGCAAATGCAGATGTGTCCGCTGCAGTGGATACCCGCACTTCCTCACAAATTGCAAAAAAGATACTGCCGGCAAAGCTTCATCTGATCCCGGCTGCAGTGATTCTGATCCCTCTGTTTTTCCCGCAGGTCCGTACTTATCTACTGACCGAAAGTGATGGAAGAGTCATGCTTCTCTGCACAATTCTTGTCGCGGCAGCTTACATGGGTACCGGCTATTTATTCGCCCATATGCCAAACAAAATTTACAGTGAAAATTCACAGATCAACCTGCAGATCAATGCACTGGAAAAGCGTTTATACACCATATTCCTTTTTGTCTCCAACATTTGCAATACCGGCGCCTATCTCGGGATCATCCGGGATATTGCATCCAGCAACTGGATTGGCGGAGTTGGAATGGGCATCTACATTTTCCTCGAACTGATACCGGCTGCCATCATATTGATCATGTTTTTCTGGCTGCGTAAGGAAAAAGAGCGGATCCTCTCCCAGGACAGCACACCATTTTATATTGATGATGACTATTACTGGCGAAAAGGCTGGTACAACAATCCAAATGACAAACGGTATTTTGTACAGGACCGTGTGAACAGCATGAATTATTCTCTGAACTACGGACACCCTTCTGCAAAATATGTCACCGGAGGAATGCTCGTCGGCACCGGACTTCTTCTCCTCTGGATGTGTATCCTCTGTATCCGGATCGATTTTACACCGATCCGCCTGACGGAAAATGCTGCCCAGTATTCTATTACATCCGGCTATAAAACAGCAACCTTTGCTCTCGCTGATGTGGAATCAGTAACTCTTCTGGATAATCTGCCGGATGAAAAATTCTACCGGTCTGATGGTTCCGAAGATAACAGCAAACTTCTCGGTAATTTCCGTGGCAGCAAAACCGGACATTGCCAGATGTATATCTGGATTGAACATCCTCCGGTTCTTCAGATAAAGACAACAGATACCACCATTTTTCTGAACAGCAGCAACGAAGCACAGACTAAAGAATGGTACAATCAGTTAAATGATGCAATTTCTTCGAATAAATAAGCCTTTTTCATTACCATAACAATTCATAATATGAAATATCTTGTAAAGCATAACGCGCCATGCTACAATCATGTTAAAATGTTGGGGGCAAAAATATACGGATTTCACAAAGATAAAAAAGTTCAGAAAGGACTGTAGACAATGACACTTCAAGAATGTTATGTAAAAATTGGTGGCGATTATAATGATATTCTTCACCGGTTTATGAATGAAAATATGATACACAAATTTGTCCTCAAATTTCCGCAAGACAACAATATGGCTTTATTTGAAGAATCCTGGGCTAAAAAGGACTACAAAACCGCATTTCGTGCAATGCATACCTTAAAAGGTGTTGCCGTAAACCTTGGATTTACTGCACTTTACAATGTCAGCAGTGCTCTGACCGAAAAGCTCCGCAGCCAGGAATACGACAACCTTGACGGTTTGATCGCCGATGTCAAAAAACAGTATGATATCGTGATCGAAGCAATTGCAGCCCTTGACTAAATCTTAAAACACTGACGATAAACAGGAAGAGACTGCTTCACCGCAGCCCCTTCCTGTTATGTTTCTCTATAGCTTTTCTTCAGCATTTCCGGATTTGATGCATAGGAGAGAGCCGTCTCCGCCGTGATCCTCCCCTCTTTATACAGATTCAGAAGGCCAAAATCCATCGAATGCATTTCTTCTTTATTAGATGAATACACGATCCCATCAATCTGCGGAACCTTATTGTCGCGAATCATATTGCGGATCGCCGGAGTGATCGTCATGATCTCAAATACCGGGACCTGTTTTCCATCCACTGTCGGCACAAGCTGCTGTGAAATTACAGCCTGCAATACCATGGACAGCTGAACTGCAATTTGCCTCTGCTGGTTTGCCGGAAATACATCAATGATACGGTCAACCGTATTTGCTGCTCCGATCGTATGCAGGGTAGAAAATACCAGATGCCCGGTTTCCGCTGCTGTCATTGCCACATCGATCGTCTCATAATCACGCATTTCACCAAGCAGGATCACATCCGGGCTCTGCCGGAGCGAAGCACGTAGCGCATTGACGTAGCTTTCCGTATCCACGTTGATCTCCCTCTGGCTTACAATACTTTTATCATGCCGGTGCAGATACTCAATCGGATCTTCCAGCGTAATGATATGCTTTTCCATTGAATGATTGATCTTATCCACCAGACAGGCAAGCGTAGTAGATTTTCCACTTCCCGCCGGACCCGTCACAAGCACCAGACCTTTTGACAGGTTATAAAAGCTCATCACCGGGTCCGGAATCCCGATCTCATTCGGCTCCGGCAGTTCAAATGTGATCACACGGATAACGGCTGAGAGCGCCCCCCTCTGTTTGTACGCACTGACACGGAATCTCGAAAGTCCCGGAACAGCAAAAGAAAAATCATCATCTCCTTTTTTCTTCAAGAACCCGGATGTCCCGTCCTCCTGCCAGCTTATATAATTCCTCAACGCATTCTTTCGTCTGCGGCGGCATCAGCTTTTCTTCCTTCTCCCTGCAGATTCTTCCATTTGCCCGATAAGAAACCGGAAGACCTGCTACAACAAATATATCCGATGCATGATTTAAAACTGCCTGCTGAAGCAGTACAATGATATCCATAGCTCAAACTCCTTTCGCGTCAGTCACTTTCAAGGACCGGAAGTGTTGACTTTTCTTCCCATTTCTCAGATGCTGACTCTTTCCATTTTACAACCTTCTGCGTTCCCTTTACCGGATCTGCCAGGATCTCGACTTCCAGATTCTGACTGTCCGTGACCGGAACCACATAGGAAATATCCAGATTTGCTCCGTCTTCTTCAGCTGTCACGCCCTCAATCTGTCGAATCGCAAATACAGGATCCTCTTTTGCAAATGCATCATCGATCTGCGCCATGATCTGCGCCGCTTTTGCATTTGCCTCACAATACGCCGTTTCCTGGTCGGCAAGCTGCTGACTATAACTCTGATCCCTTTTTGCACTTGACAGTGAGAGTGTGGCAAATGTCACCAGACACAGGATTACAAAGATCACAAGCAGGTACGACGTTCCGATCTGAATCCCCGGGTATGATCCCCTTTTCTTTCTCTTCATCCTGTCACTCCCTTTCCGTGCCTGTCATCCGGTCTGTTTCCACCGAATAGATTTCTTCCGGCTGTTCTCCGGACAGGCGCTGCACCGTAAATGTTCCATGCAAAAGCTTCCCATCCGACTCCACCCGGATCACGATCTCATACGAAGCCTCATCCTTACTGCATTCCTGCCAGTCTGCGTCATAGAAGACCTCCGTGTCCTCCGTCAGCGCATCTGCAAGAAAAAGCTCTGTATACCCGGAAACCTTCTCAAGCGCCGTATTCAGTTCCTGTGTCTCGCGGCTGGTCGTGTGCGCCTTCACAAAAATCTGCACACACACCGCAGAAGCAAGGCAGAAAAATAAAATTGCAATCATCAGTTCCAGCAAAAACAGGCTGGAACGCTTTGCCGGTGATCCGTTCCATAAATCCTCTCCCATCTATCTTGCAGCGCTCTTCACACTGACAAATGTATCTGTCTTTTTCCCGTCTCATTTTCACAATACAGATGAAAAATCCCATCTGAAGTTTCCTTAGCCTCGAAGTCCTTTGTTGCCAGGATCTTCCGTCCATCGGATGCTTTTGCTTCCGTTCCATCCCGGATAAAAAGCTCTCTTAAGTATCCATCATACGCATACAGATATGTCACATAATCCTTCTCATCATAACGCTGCCGGATCACGAGAGCATTTTCCCCATCAAAGGTTCCGTCTGCTATCGCACCATTTTCATCATTCTGGTGCATTTTCTCCGTCACATAGGCAAGTGCCGTCCGTCCCGAATAGGAAGCTGACGAGGTCTTCACCTGCCGGCTGTAAAATCCCGATGCAAGAACCACAATGGCGACCGATGATGCCGCCAGCACGAAAAAGACTGCAAGAGGAAAAAGAAAATCAATCACATGCTTTTTTTCATTTCTACACTTCATGCCCATTTCCTCCTATCGTTCGATCACCGTAATGTCCGGAAGAATATTGGCACCGGCAATCTGATAATCAATAAAAAACTGCTTCTTGTCATACTGGATCCCACAGTTTTCCGTCAGATCATCAAGCGTCTCCGGATAGTGTCCTTCCAGCGCATAGTACTGCGTCACACCACGCCAGAGTGCATTTTCCAGACTTTCCTTCTGCCTGCGTCTTGTCGTGTCCGAAAGCCTTTCAAATCCACTGAAAAAAGCACTGCAGATACATACAAACAGCAGAAGGGACAGACAGAAATTCCGAAGTGGGTGCTGCCGTTTTCCGTGATAAAACCGTTCCCGTTCTTTTCTCCACATAGCATACGCCGTTACTGAAAACTTATAAAAAGTTATAAACTTCTATGTTTCATTCCTACTTCAACGAGTATGCTTTTGATGATATAAATATCTATCTACTCACAAGTTCTTGTACTCTCCATAGGCGTAAATTCC
>ENA-OQDT01001846-OQDT01001846.1-human-gut-metagenome-genome-assembly--contig:-NODE-1846-length-11733-cov-3.676977_pt1 | contig 11733 bp, 18 predicted proteins | sample MGYA00242786_ERZ504617 | MGnify/ENA primary metagenome ERZ504617 (study PRJEB26092, sample SAMD00036337) | human gut metagenome | host: Homo sapiens | study: EMG produced TPA metagenomics assembly of... | reverse complement strand
CTTAATTTCACTTTATCTGCCTCCATTTGCAAATCCCGGCACATTCCATGCCGGGTAAGTCTGATTCACCGTCTGATTCACCGTCTGTTTACATCCTTCGTTCCTTACACCGTTTTTGCCTTTACGCTGTCCGGTGTCTGGACGGTATCAAAGAATGTGCTGCCATCTACCAGATCAAGTCCCATATCAACATTTACCGCTTTCGCCGTTTTCCCGGTTTTGGTAAATTTATGGGTTGTGGAAATACCTGTGTATGTAATTTCCTGTCCGTTTGCGTCGGTTCCGTCATCTTCTGTCACATGTGTTGCATCCGGGATGGAAAACGAGCCTTTCAGTCTCCATACCAGCACTTCTGTGCCATCCGTTCTCTTTGTGCGGTAACCAAATGCAAAGTATTTCTGCGTGCGTTCGCATTCGACCATCATCCCAGTTGCCTCATCGTAATACTGTCCGGTGATCTCTGCCAGTGTGTCCATAGGGAATGCGGAACCGGTGATTGAAATCTCATCTGAACCGGTCGAACAGATAATGATTGCCGGAATATTGTCGTAATAGTGTGGTTCGTTACTGGACTCTGTTGTCTTTCCAATCTCCGAAACACCGACAAACGGTTTTACCTCACCTACCGTAAAATTTTCACTGTCATCTTTCAGGACCTCTGCGTATACCGCGTCTGAAACACCTCTGTACTCATAAATCTTTTTGCTTTTTTTCATGTTCTTTTTTCCTCCTATACCTGTAAATAAAATACCCTCATTCCTCTGCCGGTATGTGTAACCCCATCGGATGCCACATCATACCCTTTGCCCGGAATGATCCATCTGTTTTGTTTCAGCCGGATTCTCGCATCCGTCAGAACTTTGTATGTTTTCTCCGGATCCGTACTGTAAAAATTTACGTCAAAGTCCCATTCGGTACCATACTCATCTCCATCATAGTGTGCATGATCCGGACTGTCATTGTTCCAGAATGTAAAAAAACTGTCTGGGTAATCATCCGTGTCAGCCAGGCTTCCCTGCCGGAACACCTGGAACCCAAAACCTGACAGGATCTCAATCAGATCATCTTCCATCTCAACCTCCCATATAATCCTGGATCGCATCCTCAAACACGTTTCTCATGCCTTTTTTAATCTCAGACATATACCGTTTGCTTTTGTAAATCTTGTTCAGTTCCTGATCCGGTGCCATCCTTGGTGTTCCGGTGATCAGATAACCGCCTGCACCTGGTTTTGAAAAGTCAAATCCTACGCTGACCTCTCCGATCATACCGGACCATTTCACTTTCGGATGCTCCAGGATGCTTCTTTCTGTCGGGTTTCCGGCATGGTGGTACTTTCCTCCCGCCGGAAGGTTCTGGTTCTGCATCGCTTCCTGTGTGTCCTGCGTGATCTTATCAGCCGCCTGTTCCAGAGCTTCCGTAAAGATCGGTTTCAGGTTTGCACCGATCCTGTCCAGTCTCTCTGCGTATGCTTCAAAAGCACTGGTATCCAGTTTCAGCATATTCTTTCCCAGACTACGCACCTCCCTTGGTCCGCTGTACCTTGAATTTGCAGTACTTATGCCGCCGTTCCATATCTTCCGGCTCGTTGATAATGTCATACACGGCACCGCTCTCTGCCAGCATGATCCGGCAGTCGCTTCGAATATCTGGGCGATACCAGGTTTCAATCACCGCAGTGTCCTCAATTGCATAGATATCATTGACGGCTCTTTCTGTCCCACCATAAGTTTTAAAGCTGCACCAGATCAGCTCCCCATCTTCGGGATAATTCTTCTTGGGTACGCCCTTAACGGTCTGATAACCCGGTATCAGCAGTTTCGCAGGAGTTGTAAACGGTGCCGGTCTGTATTCTCTCATATGCCCTCACCGCCTTTGTACGTCAACTGTGTGACCCTCTGGAAGAAGTAGGGGGAAAACTCCCCGCTGCCGCTCCCATAATCCCACAGATCCGATACACCACGGGTAACGGCTCCAAGGATTGCATCCGACTCCATGACCGTATCGCTTACGCCGCTGTCCGTCATATAGTCTTTCACATCCTGGATATGTCCGCTGATCGTGTCGTCCTGATAATCCCCGGTAATGCCTATCCTTTTTTTCACTGCTGCAAGCAGTTCTTCATCCGTCACCCTGACACCTCCTACTCACCTGTATTTTTGCCTGTCTCCGATGCCTTGTTCCGGCTTTCTTTCGCTGCCGTGATCTGATCGATGACTTCCGGGATGGTATCCCCCGGAATGTCATCTGCTGCCGTACCGTCATTTCGGATTGTGGCACATAATCCTTTTAATGCTTCTACTGTTGTGCTGCTCATTTCTCACCTCATCATTTCTTTTTGATGATATAGACACCGGATGGGTCCAGGATCTTTCCGTCAACGATCGTTAAGCCTTTGTTTACCCATTCGTTTTTGTCCTCGTCAAAATAGCGTTTCATGCCAAATGCAAGATTGGTATTGATCGCATAATCGTCCGGAATCCAGTAAACGCCTACGACATCGCCGCTGCCTGCCGTATCAAAGTCTGCTACAATATCCGGCTCAACCATCGTAACCTCACGGCCGTAGAATCTGCCGTCTGTTGCACTTTCCCCAACATTTAACTCAGCAGCCTCTTTGAAGATTGGACGGTTGTTTGCATCTTTCATGGTCAGAAGGTTGGACTCTACTGTGCTGGCAGTAAAAATAAACTCTCCTTTTCCACGCTTGGAAAGCGGAATCACAGAAAACAGCCTCTTTCTCCACTGTGCCCAGTCTCCAAACTGTTCCGCAGTGAACTCGATAATATGACCGGTCTGTTCTGTGACTCTGGTATCCTTCAGGATACCCAGCATCTGACCTGCGCCTGTTCCGGCAATGATCCCCTTATCCATGGCCTCCACATATGCTTCTGTCATAATACGGACGATCTCCTCCTCAAACATCTGGAGGGCGACAACCTGTGAAAGTAAGGTCTGAGACACACGGATCTCTCCGATATTGTAGGAAAATTCAACATATTCTTTTACGTCTCCGGCTTTCTGGCGGCCTGAAGGAGTTGTTTCCGTAATCCATTTGAAATTTGCCTTCAGATCTGAAATCGGGAATTTTACACCGCCCTGAATATTCAGCTTGCGCACTTTGCTGTACAACTGACCATACACTTTGGAAACTTTTTTGATGAATTCATTCATGATCGTTGTCGGGATGATCATACCAAGATCAGCCGCCACGGTTGGTCCTGCATCGCCGCCTGCACGCTGTGTCAGGTTTTCCGGAATTGGTGTGCCTCTCTGTACATACGCCTTAAATGCCTCACGGTATTCCATGGAAGCATATGGATCTTTATTTTCTCTCTGCTGTGTACCTGCCGGATTCTGAGAATAGGATGCCATCGGGATTCCGGCGTTTACCTGCTGTGCTCCTGCCGGCGGGTTGCTTCTCTGCTGGTTCGGATCTGGTTCCGGATCCGGTGTCACCTCTTCAATCAGATCGATCTCTTCCTGCGTTTCTGCGATTTCTTCATTCAGTTCGCTCAATTCTTCGTTGATACTTCTCACTTCCGCTGCATCCTGTGATGCAAGTGCTCTCTCTGTCAGTTTTGTTTTCTTCGCCTGCAGTCTTTCCAGGCGTTTCTCTAATACTTTCTTTCTGCCCACTTAAAAACCTCCTAAGATTTTTGCTTTTTCTTTTAAAAGTTCCAGGTCATCAGTTTCCACTGACGGTGCACCCTGCTGCCTTGCAGTCTCCACTGCTGACCGGGCATTGTCCAATGCCTCCTTGCTTCGTGCATTTATTTCAGTCGATTCATAGGCCGGAAACGTCACGGCACTTACTTCGACGACTGTGCTGATATCTCTGATATGGTGTGTCGGGTGGTCGCTGTCAAGATTCTCCCACTCTTCGTCCCGGATGCCGAACATAAATGACATTCCGGAAATATCGCCACGCTGTACGGCACTGTACAGTGCCCTTGCTTCACTGTTGTTTTCTGTGTCCAATGTTACCCAGATGCCCATACCGTCATTGTCGGTAGTGAGCTGCATGGTACTGTTTCCGTTATTCCGTCTGGATCTTGCCAGTGGAATTTTACTGGTATCATGGTTTACCAGAAACCGTACATCCGTCAGATCTGTATTGTTCAGGGCACCTGGTTCAATGATCTCATCAAACCAGCCAAGATCCGTCCGGCTGTTGTATACAATCGGCCGACCGGTAATGATATTCCCGGCTTCGGACTCTTCCGCCCGGATCTCAAAATGATAGGAACGCTGTTCCAGCGGTTTATTCTTCTGATCCATCTGTTTCTCCTTCTTTCTTGTTTTTTCCCACCTGATATTGATTTGCAATATCCATATCAACCCAGTTCAGTGACATATAACGCTTTCCCTCCAGTTCCGGAAGCGGCCTGAGTCCAAACGCCACACGCTTCTCATTCTCATAGATGGAACCGGTGTTGCTTAACAGGTTCACCATTTCAAGTGTCTGTTCTACTGTCATAAAGATCAGATCTTTCGGATACAGTTCAATCCTGTTTCCAAATGATCTTTTGCGGTCTGTAAACAGCTTTTTGGTAAAAGCCTGTGATATGGATATGATCAGCGGCTCCAGTGTCTTTTGGTAAAATGCTTCATACTGGCTTTTTGTGTAGTCTCCGGTCAGGATAGATAACGGTACACCCCAGTTTCTCAGAATCTTTTCGTCAATGAATTTCAGTGTCTCTTCATCCACCAGCTCGATTTCATGCTGCAGCGGTGTATATTCCGCTTTCAGATCCAGCGGCAAAAATCCGCTCTCTGAATTGTTCAGTTTTCGCTCCAGTTCTTTCAATGCCGCTTCCATCTTCCCGTCATCCAGCATTGTGTTATACTTCACAACTCCATTGACCGCATAACTCGAATTCATGGCTTTTGCGATCCCTCTGAGCAGTGTGTCATTCAGCTCCAGGGTTTTCAGCAGTGCTGTGTGATCCGGCTGGCCGGACGCATCACCGCCCATATATTCATTGACGGAATAATTGTATTTGATATGGATGAGGTCATCGTATGGCACGGTCGTTTCAAAATTGTTTTCAAAACGCATTTTTACATACATCCGTCCTGATCCGTCTTCGATAAAGTCCACCTGTGTCGGCTTCAGCGGATAGAGTCCGCTGTATTTTCTTTCCTGGATGCCCTTTTCATCTTCCCATATGTAATAGGTCGGAAGGATAAAAGCATTGTAATTCAGCAGCAACAGCCACATGATCTTCTCCAGGAATTCACTCGTTGTCATAAGTGGATTGGGGTTGTTCAGGACGGTCTGGATATCACTGTTTACCGGTACCGGGTCATTTCCGTTGTACCGGATATGCGCAGGATTCAATTTCTTCATCTCATCCACGATGCACTTGATCGCCTGCTGCACAACATCAGAAGCATAGATGTTTGTCCCAAACTGTGAAAATACAGGGGCATAACCATTCAGGGTCTGTGCCCATTTCTGCGTTTTCGGTGGTTTTCTTCTTAACCTGTCAAAAAATCCCATATATTTACCTGCTTTCTCACTTCTCATTCGCAATGATCTGCATGAACTCCGTACGGTATCTCCGGTACATTTCATACAGGATGATCAGACAGACCGCACCATCTATTCGCTTGTTTGTTTCCTGTTTGATACAGAGGCACTGACCATGATCGTCTACTTTGATGCCTGCGTTTTTGAAGCACCAGCGATCCATAACGTTTTCATTGTAATTGATCAGTTGGTGTTTCAGATCTGCTTCGCACAGTTTCATCGCATTCGAAAGCGTCTGCGCGTTCTGCAGGATCATAACCAGATCAGAATCATCATCACCTGTACGCTGCCATCCATAGAACCCCATGCGGTTGATCCAGTCTTTTGCAAATCGCTGGTCGTATCCGCATTTCCATAAACGGATGTTGTGATCGGTATACAGCCGGTAAAACCAGTCTGCTACTTTTGCCAGGTCAATGTCATTGCCTTCTGTGATTGTCAGAGTTCCAAGTTTCGCCCATTCTTTGTAGCGTGCCCCTGCGTTCCAGTCATCGGAATCTTCCAGTTTGCTTTCCGGTATGAAATAATGCTGGTAGATGTACTTGGTCGGATCGCCCGGTTTCATCATCAGGATTTTCGCCGCACACAGGTCGGTCGTTTCTGAGAGATCGACCGCACCCATGCAGATACATCCGCGGAATTCTTCCAGGTCATACACTGCATGGTATTCATAATCTTCCAGATTCAGCCAGGCTTCCGTGCCGTTCTGTTTGATGTTGAAATCTTTTGACAGCACAAAAATTCGGTCGGCTTTTGATTCCCTTGCCACATCCACCTGTTCTTCCAGGTATTCCCACTTTTTGACAATCCCAAGTGTCGGATTTGATTTCTGCCATAAGCGGTTTTTCCGGTTTCCGTTCCAGACTTCCTGTTCACTGTCCTGCGTATACAGCCATGGCAGAAGCCTTTCGCCTGCCAGTGTGTCGTCTTCCCTGCTGATCACCTTTCTGGCTTTTTTCAGTTCTTCATCCAGATAGCCATCTATCACAAACCCTTCTGTTGTGATGTTGATGAACTTTGGATTATCTTTCAGGCTCTGTGACTGTTCAATGGACTTTCCTATAATGTTTTCTTTCATTTCATGTGTTTCATCCACAATGGCAAAATCAATATTCCGCCCCTCTTTGTTTTTAGTGCGGTCCGACATCTTAAAAATCTTCGTGTTCGTTGCCTTGTTGCGTATGAAACGCTGGTTTCGTTTCGTGTCCAGATCTCCCGGATCGTAGAGCTGACGCATCAGGTCAATTGCATCATAGACGATACTGCACTGTGCTTCATCATTTGAACTGCAGCATATGTCTGCACCCTCATTCCCTGTAATAAATTCACTGTTTGCAAGGGCTGAGGACGTTTCACTTTTTGTGTTCTTCCTGGCGATCAGCAAGATGGTTTTCTTGAACCGGTCAAACCCTGTTTCTGACATTTTAAAGCTGTAAAACGATTCGATCCATGCCTTCTGCCATAACATCAGCACCATAGGTTTGTTATAATACGGTGATTTCGTCAGGCGTACACAGTTTTCCATGAAGTCCATTCTCAGACGTGCCGCATCCGTATTGTAATAATACCGGTCATTGTGGAAATCCTCTTCCAGATTGTCAAGTTCCTGCCATAACTCCTGACCTATGACGATTTCACCTGTTTCTGCTCTGGCACGGTACTCTAAAAGAAAAGAATTGTCAGGAGTCCAGATCTGTTTTTCCTGAATAATCACATCGCATCATTCTCCAATATTTCCTACCATATAACAAAAAATTGGTCTGACTCCGTGCTGAGATTTCCATGTCACTACTCGAAATACCGCCGGAACTGATCAGTGCATAGTTTGTCGCCGTCCGCTTGTTCCGTAACCAGTAGTCATCGTTCGAACACATCAGGGGAGTGGCTGTAACGGAATCCGGCAAGCTGTCCTTTCAATACCCCGATCTGAATTCCAGGCCATTGTCCCCACGAGCCATGGCCCATCACCATTTCTTCTGTGAGCAGGTCTGCCCCGACATTCACCCAGTCCCAGCCTGTCGGCTCGCCATTTGCCGTTTTCGGGATGATCCTGTCCATCATGGCAACATTATCGTTTCCGAATATGCTCTTTAATGTCCGAGTGATCTCCGGCAGCTTGTTCGCATACATGTGCGTTTCTTTCGGCTGGGTTGCCTCCGGATGATTATCAATGGCACTGCTGCCCATTACCCTGTCCGGGACCAGGATGGCATGGTGTTTTTCGATCTTCCCGCCAGATACACCTGAAACGCACCCTAAGAAGTAGTCGAAATCCATAAACCGATAAATGTTATCTTCCGTTTCGATGTAATCGCCGACATACAGATCAGAAAAACTTCCGTCCCTGATGCCTGCAAGCATCTCACTCGTCAGCGCATTACCCAGTTTTTTCCCACGGTAGGTTGCGTTGTGGGCGGCGGCACTGTTAAAAAACTATGTTTTGTATAAAATTCATTGCTTTTTTGCTCGTGCTAAAAAGCTGTTGTTTCCACTGTTCTAATATGTCTATATTCTCATATACAGCACCAGCATCATTGACCATAGTACTAATAATTTTCATGTCTTCGTTCACACCTGTATGCCAACTATATGTAATTTTTCCATCTGGCTGTAAACATTCAAATGTGATCGCAAAAGCAAGCTTTCCGACATTCTGAGTTACATTGGATGATATTAACCAGGTAAATGAAACATTATCCCCATCCATATCTTTCACCGTCAGATCATTCACTTCATACAGTCCAGTGACAGCAACATTCAGATAACTAATCGTTATCTTATTGCAGTTGCTCATGTCATGCCCCTCAACATATCTTGGCAGTTCAAAATGTCAATCGTTCCGAATTGTGGTCAAATTGTACCAGTGTATCTTTTCCGCTGTTATTTATGATTTTTCGGTTTACTGTATCGATAATAAAATGTGGATCACCATCAACAATCCCTGTCGTATCACTGTGAGCAGTACGCGTCTGTACCATTGCCCGCTGTACCGGTGACAATCCTGCATATTCATCCATTATTCTTCACCTCTGTTCATATGTTCCTTTACCCATTTTCTCAACGGACTGTCTTCGTCATCTTCATCAATTCCGCTCGCCCGCATCAAAATTTTGACTGCATTTGTATACTGCTGCAAAAACTCTTTATACTGTTTTGCTGCCGGTGTGGCTTTCTGCAGATCCGGATGCTTTGGATGGATCTTTAAAAACGGTAATTTTTTCAGTTCTTCCAGCCTGTTTTCCAGAAATACTACTTCGTCAACCAGTGGTATAAGGGCCTTGTTATGGTCGATTTGTTTCTAATAATTCTGCTTTTCTATCCATAAAATCTTTCTTTTTTTCAATTTTTCTCATTTTTCAAATCCAAAAATCTCATTTTGGGACTTTCTGTGAGAGAAACAACTTTCCCGACAGTCCTTCCCAGCCATCGTATCAGGGGATGTGGGGGGAGTACCTGCGCCACCATTCTTCGATGTACTTCGTCCATTCTGCAATATCCCTGCCGTCCGTACATTCATTCAGCCGTGCAAGGCATTGCTCCTTGCCGGTGTCGATCAGGATTTCCCTTGCGCCGAGCGACTTACACAATCGCTCCCGTTCGCTGATCAGCGGATAGCCGCCTACAATGTACGCGTTCCGCCATTTTCCCCGCCGGTACTTGATACACTCAATGAGATAATCCCTGATGCCAAACACAATACTGTTCAGCGTTCCAGGTTTTTTATACCGGTTGCATCCGCTCACGCTCTGCCAGATACTGTCAATATCAACGATCAGATCTCCTTCGTTCTGTACTTCCCTCACCCAGCTTGTCTTACCGGACAGCGGCGATCCATATACAAGGAATATCTGCCGCATATCTTCCCCATAACAGAACTTCTTATGTATTCTGTTGTGGCACTTGTGATGCACAAGTTGTATGTTATCTGGGTTCAGCGCGATCATTGCATCATTCACATTATTGTCATCCAGTTCGATAACATGATGTCCGATGCAGTCGTATGCCCGCACAATAGGTTCCCCGCAGTACTCACATATCAGATCGCCCTGAGTGTTAATCCTCTGCAATCTGATAGTACTAACCAGGCTTACCCATTCTTTTGATTTGTAGAACGTATCTAATGTCTGTTTCATATCAGATAATCCGCATCAGTGCAAAAAGCACACAGTACCCAGCATATGCATCCGCATCGGAATCTTCTGCATAGCCATACACAGCTATTCCTTGTTCTGTTAAGTCAATTTCAAGTCTACTGTTCGGCTTATAATCACATCTATCCCATGCACGATAAGTTTTTTCATAGCTACCAACATTTTTTCCTAAGTGGAGTGTTCCACCTACTACAATACAGTTTTTATACGTGAACCCTTCTGGATATGGCAGATACCTCAATATAATTGTCCCACTACCCGGATTTCTTTCACCTTCACGTCGAAACAGATAATATTGTGACTTTGGTATTACTTCTTCTCTGCATTTGTCCTCGCAAATACCGTATACTTTTTCATGTGCCATACTTTCACCATCCTTACCATAGATTATTTTCTACTTGTTTCTCCCTCAACTTTAACTCTTCCTGCCTGATCTGCAGCATCTGTGGATCGTTTGCCCAGTTTTCTTTATCGTAATTCTTTAACAGCAGATTGAGCGCAGCAACATCAGGCGAAGCTTTCCTGTGGCTGATTTCTGTTTTTACAAGATCGACCCTTTCCAGTTCTTCTTTTTTGAAACCAGCTTCAATCAACGCCTGTTTCATCAGATCCGGCAGCTCGACTTTTTGCTTTGTTATCTTTGTTTCTGTGTATTCATAACCTTTCGCTTTTCGGATCAGTGCGCTTTTCAGATCAGATACAAGGTCTGTCCTTCCCCTTTTAATACTTTCCGTTAGTTCCGGGAATCTCTTCTTATACTCATTCCATGCAGTCTTGCCAACACCAAGCCGCTTGCATATCTGTGCTTCCGTCATGGTGCTACACCACTTTTCAATTTCCGGAAGATACGGCTTCACGTGTGTTTCATATTTACTTTTTCTTCCGGTCATTCCGCACCTCCTGTTTTGGCATGCAAAAAGGACACCCGCTAAACGGATGCCCCTTCGTTTTTTATCTTTTCTATTGTCTTTGGATTCCAAGTTTTGACATTAATGCTTCCTGCAGGATCTGTGAAAAATTTACATTTTCACGGACTGCTGCCTCATTCAGCCATTCCGGAATGCTGAGTGTCTTCTTGACTGCCCTTGAACTGTTTCGTCTGCGATACTCTGCCATATCGAACTCTACAATGACAAGTGTACCGTCTTCTGGATCTACTTCATCAAGTGAAGATGCTTTCGGAATCTCTTCTCTTTCTGCTTCTCTGCTTGTCAGTGACAAACCCAATGCATCAACTGCCATTTCATAAGCTTCCTGCATATTGTCTCCCTGTGTCATGCACTCCGGTATATCCGGAAACGTTACCCAGAACCCACCTTCTTCTGCTGTGTGAAAAACAGCTGGATAAAATAACCTGTTCATGCACAATCCTCCTTTTCAGGTGGCAGGACTATTTCAGCCCTGCCTGTTTCAGTATTGCCTGCTCCATTCCCCTTTTTCAGGTCTTTGGAGTGATAAGGAACGATTACCGTTCTTTTGGTTTTCTCTGTTGGTCATTTTTAACGTGTGAACCGTTTTGACTGACAATCACGAAACCGTTTTTCTGGAGAAGTTTTATCATCTCCTTCGAACTCATTGGCATGTTATTTATCTCCTTTCCTTATCATGCTTATATTATACCACGTATTTTTACGTATTGCAAGTATTTTTACGTATTTTACGTAGCAAAAACGCACTTTTGATTATAAAGTGCGTTTTCTGAAAGGAAAATTTATGATTATTCACAGCAGCGGCAACATCTGCTCGCCGAGTCGACACCTGGGTCGAACCAGGGTATACAGCCTGTAAAGCCATATGTTTTTCCCTTAAACTACATTCCGTCAGCCGCCGAATGAACCGGCGGCTTTTTCCAAAGATCAAGAGGTATGTTTCTGTCTGTTCTTGCATTTTATTTATATCATGTCTTAAGCGAACGTGAGCGAACATTTTTATTTTTTTCATTTTTTCCAAATACCGGTTATGAAGCATCCGGCAGCTGTCTGCCGTATACTTGCTTTTCCGTTTTGGAAACCGGCTGTTCATGGTGTGTGCAACTCGAAACCATGT
>ENA-OQDT01001845-OQDT01001845.1-human-gut-metagenome-genome-assembly--contig:-NODE-1845-length-11734-cov-2.522616_pt1 | contig 11734 bp, 16 predicted proteins | sample MGYA00242786_ERZ504617 | MGnify/ENA primary metagenome ERZ504617 (study PRJEB26092, sample SAMD00036337) | human gut metagenome | host: Homo sapiens | study: EMG produced TPA metagenomics assembly of... | reverse complement strand
AAAGTTTTTTCAGACCTTCAAGAAGCTGTATAAAGTTGTTTGTTTCTGTCGTTCTGTTCAAGCGACTTGATTACTTTACCATAAGTTCAGTCGATTGTCAACAGTTAATTTGAATTTTCTGAAAACTGTTTTATTTTCAGTATTTCAGAAGCAATTCCTTGCGACAGCTTGTTTACTATACCACTGCCGCAAGGAATCGTCAAGCACTTTTTACAAAATCTTACAAAAATCTTTTAGATTTTTTCGCAGCAATCTCCATATTGCAGCCCAATAAAACACTCAATCTGAAAAGTCCTATCATAACAAGTACGCCATAATATACATCAAATATATTTTCTTTCATTTTTTAATTAAATTGTTTTCATAATGAAAGAATTTCTGTCACTGTAACGTTAGAACTTTTCCCATAAACAGCACTTCCTCATTTGCACTGTCGTAGATCAGAAATGCAAATGGCCGTGTCAGCTCAACATCTTTTATAATCGGATCCGTATCCATTGCAGACATGCATTCCATTGTCACTGCAGTCACAGCGGCAGCCTTAGTTCCATTTTCGTCTAGTTCCAGCTTTGTTTTCTGTAAAACAGAACTGACATGAACCGCTTTATCTGCAATGCCTGAAAAATCAGCATCGTCTGAAAAAACATTCTCAAGTCCTATTCTGCTGAGGATATCACTTAACTCAGCGGTTGTTTCAAAATTCAGCTTAGGCATTTTACAATTAACTTCATCGTATTCCGGTTCTGATTCCAGAAGACCTTCAATATCCAGCTCATCAAGAGTAAAATCTCCTTCTGCTTTCGGCAAAATTCCAATGAAACTCAGATTATTTGCATAGTATTTTTCAAATGCTGTTGCCGCATCATTTTCATAGTAATTATCACCGATGCTTGTCATGTACTTTGTTTCTTCGTTATCGCCGAATTTTTCTTTTTCATCAGAAACATCCCATGGATCCTGGGACCATCCGGATTCAAAATACAATGAATTGGTGAGACACAATTCACTGTTTTCATTAAGCATATCAGGTTTCATAATTTCCGGAATCAGCCCATCTGTATTTTCATTGCACCATGCATTAATAGTGTTGCATGTGTTTTCTTTATCAGAAAAATCAAGAATTTCAGCCTTTGCTTCAAAATTATCTTCTGCATTTTTTTGAAATTGTTCCTGCAGAGTCAGTCCCCGATTTACCCATAAAGCATCTGCAATTTTTACTTTCGATGTATAACCATAATTTTCGTCTTCTGTATTATAGCTTTTAATTACATTCATATACTTTCTGGCATATGCTGCAAAATCATCGGTTCCTAAATATTCATTTAATGCGTTTTTCGTTTCGCCCTTGGCACCTTCTGCAATCATGCCAAGGGCGAAGTTAAGGCTTGTGGGGCTGAACATTATATTGGAATCCTGATTTTCTTTGGCTATTTCATCTGTAAGGTTAATAGAATTCTGCAGATTAACTGATTTATCAAGATCAATGTTCTTTTCAGCTGCATTTAATTCTGCGTGACTGGCTGTGGCAGCATATACATGGATTGGAGGAGCCATGGTTGTCATGAACGTCAGTGCTCCGGCAAAAAGTTTTATTTTATTCATGTATAACCTCCTTGTACGGTCGATGAAGTCCTTTTTGCAAAGGTTTTCTGCAAGTTTTTGTTTTATTTTAACATATTTGTTTCTTCTTTCTGTTATATTAATTTTCATTTAGTATAAGCGAATTTCCGTATTTACAAGCAGCTCTCCCTCATATTGTAGTTTAACAGAGAAAAAACGTTTTTCCTCTGAAAGAAGCAGGTTCAGAAAAACTTTATCACCTTCCCATGTAGGAAGCTCTGGCACTATTTTCTTATCAACCCAGCATAGTTCGCCTTCATTGCATTCAATCAGTTCCCCGGTATATCCATCGGCTGTAAATACACACATAAGCTCAGATTCACATTCGCTGTTTATAAAGGTTACCAGGCCACGAAATTTGTAGGAAGTAAGTGTGAGTCCTGTTTCTTCTTTTACTTCACGCAGAAGACATTCTTCAGGGGATTCCTGATTTTCTGTATGTCCACCTACACCAATCCATTTGCCTTCGTTCATGTCATTTTGCCTTTTTTACTCTGTGAAGCATCAAATATTTGCCATCGTTTTCGATATAGCATAAAGTAGTTATTGTCATTTATTCTCCTTCCCGCAGGCACTGCTTTTTCTGTAAAATATAAAACAAGGGCGATGCATATCAGTTTTATACATGCCCCTGTTTACTGTTTTAAATGATTAGCTTCAGATTTCGCGTGTAGCTTCTTTCAGCCATTCTTTTTCCTCTTCTTCCAGATATGGAGAAATCTTTTTATATACCTGTGCATGATAATTATTAAGAAGTGCCCGTTCCTGCACAGTCATCAGCTCGGGAACAACAGCATCCAGATCAAACGGTACCATAGTCAGATGTTCAAAGCACATAAACTGGCCAAATGAGGTTTTCTCTGCTTTTTTGCATACAAGCAGGTTTTCGTGGCGGATTCCATATTGGTTTTCCACATAGTATCCAGGCTCATCTGATGTGATCATACCCTCTTCCAGTACTGCATTATCTCCCTGAATAATTCTCCAGCGGAAGCTGTTTGGTCCTTCATGAACATTCAGAAGATAACCAACTCCATGTCCTGTTCCATGATTAAAATCCTGTCCCATTTCCCATAACGGACCACGCGCCAGATAATCCAGATTTACACCAGTACAGCCATAACGGAATTTGGCATTTCCAAGGTTCAGCATGCCACGTAAAACAGCGGTAAAATATTTCTTCTGCTCGTCATTCACAGAGCCCATAACAATTGTGCGGGTGGTATCTGTAGTACCTTCGTAATAGTGTCCGCCTGTATCTGCCAGAAGGAAATTGCCAGGCTCAATGGCAATATCTGTCTCTGGTGTTGCAGAATAATGGTTGATTGCAGCATGAATGCCATAAGAAATAATGGGGTCAAAGCTGTTGTCGATAAAGTTCTCCTGCTGGGCACGGAAGCTGTACAGCTTCTCTCCTGCGCTTAACTCTGTTATTGGAATTTTGCCAACATTTTTCTTTAGCCAGCAGATGAATTTGGTAAGCGCAACTCCGTCTTTGATATGAGCGATACGTTCATTTTCTACTTCTACTGGATTTTTAATTGATTTTGGAAGAAAAGTCAGGTTGGCTTCATCCAGAATCGTTACTTCCTTCGGAATACTGTTTACCAGACGACAGTTGGCTTTCTTTTTACAAAGAAGAACTGTCATGTCTTTCTCAAATGTTTTTACATATTCATAAATGCTGTCATAGGGCAAAATGGTTACGCCATCCTTAGATAATGCGTCCAGAATTGAAGCCGAAAATGCTTTTTCATTTGCAAACAGCCTGATTTCTGTTTTGGTCATGATCAAATAAGAGAGAACAACCGGACAGCAATGTACATCGCCGCCACGAATATTCAGCAGCCATGCAATGTCATCCAGAGAAGTCAGTACAAATCCATCTGCACCTTTCTCTTCCATTGATTTACGGATTCTTGCACATTTGTCAGCACGGGATTCGCCTGCCCATTTTACATCCAGTTCCATAACCGGTTCACAGGAAAGTGCCGGACGATCTTCCCAGATTTCTCCTACCAGATCAGAATCCGTCTGAAGAGTGGCTCCTTTTTTGCAAGAAGTTCGGTCAGTTCATCTGCTTCTTCGGCGCTGACGGTTCTTCCGTCAAAACCAAGGCACATTCCCTCGCCTAATTTTTCTTCCAGAAACTGGTGCACAGTGGGAACATCTGGTTCTCCCATTTTAAAAAGCTCTACACCCGTTCCCTCCAGCTGTGCGGCCGCCTGGATGAAATATCTTCCATCTGTCCACAATCCAGCCATATCCTGCATGATGACTGCTCTGCCGGCAGATCCGGTAAAACCTGTAATATATTTTCTGCACTTAAAGTATTCTCCTACATATTCAGATGCATGAAAATCATCTGTGGGAACAAGATAAGCATCTATTTTCTTCTCTGCCATTATTTCCCGAAGTGCGGTGATTCGTTCTTTAACTGTCATAAAACTGACTCCTTCCAGTGAATTTTGTCTATTCCTATTATAATATCCACGTTACCCTTTCGCAACCTGTTTAAGAAAAAACTCTTTTCTATTCCCCAAAGACGTGATATACTAACTTTCGAAATGAATGATATGCAAAATAGGATTTTATGCGTCAAGTGTTCGGTGAATGGGGAGTTGTCACTGAAACGAAAAGCACGTCTTACGGTATATTATCCGCACCCGTTGCAAGCACTATAAGAGGGATATCTCATATTGTGTCAGGGCCTGCCCGAAAGGAGCTTTCTGCAAGATGCACATTGCGATTTGTGGAAACGGTTTTTTTAAACAGGCTCAAGGGAATGTTTTTCGACATACATTCTATCACAATTTGGAGATATCCTTTTTTGTGTATTAAGCAGGCAGATATTCGAATTCGAAAATCCTTCCCCGGTTTTATCAAAAAAGGATAGTCTCCGCAATCAAATACAAAGGAGGTTATTTTTAATGGTTGACAAACAAAAAGTAGAACAGGCCATCCGCCTGCTTCTGGAAGGAATCGGTGAGGATATTACCCGGGAGGGACTGATTGATACTCCCGACAGAATTGCACGTATGTGCGAGGAAATTTACGGTGGTCTCGATCAGGAAGCAGATCACCATTTACTGAAGCAGTTTCCAGTAGAAAATAATGAGATCGTATTGGAAAAAGATATTACTTTTTACTCTATGTGCGAGCATCATCTGATGCCTTTTTATGGTAAGGCGCACCTGGCTTATATTCCCGATGGAAAAGTCACAGGATTAAGCAAGCTGGCACGTACGGTAGAGGTTTATGCCAGAAGACCGCAGATCCAGGAACGCCTCACAGTACAGATTGCGGACGCTCTGGAGCGTGCCCTCTCTCCGAAGGGAATTATGGTTATGCTGGAAGCAGAACACACCTGCATGACCATGCGAGGCGTTAAAAAGCCAGGAAGCAAAACAATTACGACTGTAACCCGCGGAGCCTTCAAAGAAGATAAGGAGCTGCAGAAAATGTTCCTTTCCATGGTCGGAAAATGAGCAGTTCTTTTTCTGAAACAAACCGTATTTCTTTAATCTGGCGGCATCCCCTTTATCAAAAGCACTGTGAGAAAATACAGGAGCTTGAAAAAGATCGTATTTTCTGCAGACATACGCCGGAACACTTTCTGGATGTTGCCAGGCTGATGTATATTTATTCTCTGGAAAACAAGCTTAATCTGTCCAGGGAAATCATTTATGCCACTGCTCTTCTTCATGACATTGGCCGTGCGCAGCAATATCTGTCGGGTATTTCTCATGACATTGCAGGAGCTGAAATAGCCGGAAAGATTCTGGCAGATCTGCATTTTACAGAGCAGGAAAAAGAGGAAATATTATCTGCGATCAGTCAGCACAGGACGGATGGATCTGATAATGTGTTGGCTATGCTGCTATATAAGGCTGATAAAAAGTCCAGAAATTGATTTTTCATGTTCAGCAGCTTCAGAATGTTACTGGCCTTCTGAGTAAAAAAAATCTGACAATTGAAATATTAAGCCTTCTAAAAAATCTAACAGAAAGGATGGATTTCTATTTATGAAAATTGGAAATCGCTTTTTTTGATACACAAAATCACACTTATATAATGGGAATTTTAAATATTACTCCTGATTCTTTTTCCGATGGCGGGAAATGGAATCATTTAGATGAAGCTTTGCGGCATACAGAAGCCATGATCGCGGATGGTGCGGATATTATCGATATTGGCGGGGAGTCTACGCGTCCCGGACACACGCCGGTCAGTGCAGAGGAAGAAGCTCAGAGAGTTTTGCCCGTTATCGAAGCGGTCAGAAAACGTTTTGACATTCCCATTTCTGTAGATACCTTCAAAAGCAGCGTGGCAGAAAGTGCGATTCAGGCCGGTGCAGATCTGGTCAACGATATCTGGGGATTAAAATATGATTCTGAAATGGGAGCTGTAATTGCCAAATATGATGTTGCATGCTGTCTCATGCACAATAAGTCCAATACAGAATATAACAATTTTCTCATCGATATGCTTTCTGAGACACAGGAATGTGTCAATCTTGCAAGAAAAGCAGGAATCAAAGATGAGAAAATCATTCTCGATCCAGGGGTTGGATTTGGAAAAACATTTGAGATGAATCTGGAAACTATGAATCATCTGGAGCTTTTTAAGAATCTGGGCTTTCCGGTTCTTCTTGGCACCTCACGCAAGTCGATGATCGGACTGGCACTTGATCTGCCTGTAGACCAGCGTGTAGAGGGAACACTGGCTACCAGTGTAATTGGTGTGATGAAGGGCTGTTCTTTTGTGCGTGTTCATGATGTCAAGGAGAACAGACGCGTGATCCAGATGACAGAAGCAATTTGGGGTTGTAATTGAGAGTAAAGAGGACATTCGCAATCCGCTTTGCTACTTGCTCATGAACGCAGTCGCGAAACGATTGCGTTCAAATTCCTCAAAATTGTAAATAGTCAACAGAAAGGAACAACTGTTATGGATGAAACCAGATTTGATAAAATAGAAATTAAAGAACTGGAAATTTTTGCCAACCATGGTGTCTATCCGGAAGAAAATGTACTTGGACAAAAATTTGTTATTTCTGCCACCCTCTTTACCCACACACGTCAGGCCGGGTTAACGGACGATCTGTCTGCTTCTATCAATTACGGGGAAGTCAGCCACATGATTACAGATTTCACCAGAAAACATACTTTTAAGCTTCTGGAAGCGCTTGCAGAAAATCTTGCAGAGATGCTGCTCGACTCTCTTTCCGGTCTGGAACAGATCACACTGAAAATTGAAAAGCCATGGGCTCCTGTTGGTCTTCCACTGAAAACCGTATCTGTGGAAATCACAAGAAAATGGCATACTGCATACATTGCTTTTGGCTCTAATATGGGAGATAAAAAGCTGTTCATCGAACAATGGGATACGTGGTTTGAAAAAAACAAAAGGATGCCGGATAGAGGCCGTTTCTGATTATCTTGTAACAGAACCTTATGGTGTTACCGATCAGGATGAATTTCTGAATGGAGTTTTGAAAATGCGTACCCTTCTTTCACCGGAAGAATTGCTGGAACGTCTTCATCAGCTGGAACAGGAGGCAAACCGGGAACGTATTATTCACTGGGGTCCTCGTACTCTGGATCTGGATATTCTCTTTTATGATCAGGAAATCATTGATACTGCAGATCTTCACATCCCCCATCCGGATATGCAGAATCGTGACTTTGTGCTGGCTCCTATGAACCAGATTGCCCCTTACCTCAGGCATCCTGTACTAAATCAGACAATTTCACAGCTTTTAAATATTCTTCTTTGCCGCTAAACGAACATGTCGCCTACCGGCGACATCACATATGAAAGTCAGCTGTTCCGCGCCTATGACGCTCCCACAGCTGCCGACCGCATTCGTAATCCGTGCTATCACGCCACCGTACGGTTCCGTATACAGCGGTTCAACCAACTTAACAAGTGACAATCTAACATTGGGGCTGCCGGAAAACAGGCAGCCCCTTGTGTAATAATTCGCATCTGCTGTCAGGAAGTGAGACGCTGTCCGCAATATTCACAGTTGCACAGGCGGCCTTTTATTATCTGATTCTTTGCACCGCAGCTGGGACAGGTAACTGTAATATAAATCTTCTCATTCACACGTCTGTTTGGTGCAGTAATCAATATATAATTTTCTTCTCTGTCTATCTGAATATTTCGAATATACCCTTTGGCAATCATTTTTTCCAATTTCCTACAGCATCTTTTCCCATCTCAGTCTCAAACTTCTCAAATGAGAGCGTGCTCTGGGCATAAGATTCAAACCAACAGGCTATTTCTCTGGCTTTTTTCTTCTTCAATGCTTTCTGGATTTCCCGGAAGGTGGGATACAAAAATAACAATCCCAGTATAATCTCCGTTGCTGCCATTCCCCAGCGTCCTTCACCAATATATTTCTCTGCTGCGCCAATAGCTCCCAGAGTAAAAAGTATACAGAAGCCACAAAGAACCCATTTCAGTTTTCCTAACACTCCTGTTTTTTTATTCTTTTCTGTTAAAAAATCATTCATGTCTGTTTCCTCTTTCCCCAATTAATCAATCTCTGTTATATACGAAAGCCTGTTTAAAAAATCATTCCTGCAATCTGCACGCCCTGATGAATCTTCTGTCAGCATATACCAAAATCCGTCTGTCAGCCAGCTCCCAGCAAAAGCCACGCATCGCCTAACGGATCGTAATAATAAACCACATTATCTCCTGCCGCATAATATTTTTCTTTTGTAAAATGTTCCTCATGATCTGTCCCTATAACAAATACCGGACAGTTTCTTCCCTCAATATACTCCTCCGTACCGGTATACCACAGGGACATTCCAAGACCAAGGTAATAACTAACTTCGTCTGTTTGCGCAATCAAGTCCCTGGCAATATTTATATCCAATGAATAATCATACTCTGATTGATACTCATCCCAATCATAATATATTGAAAAATCATAGCAGTAGGCTTCCGCTGCAAGGTGTCCATCCTTTAGCGATACCATAGGATGGTATTGCACACTCATATTCTGCTTCTGCACAGAAACCATTACATTGGAAAAAATCTCGCTCATATTGCAGCGCAGGATAATGACTTCATTTTCCTGCCCCATATACCATGGATTGTTCAGATCTTCCAAATATTCCCCTTCTTCCGTAACCTGAGTCGGATAAATACTGATCTTACAATCAAGTCCTGGAACAATAGCATAGATTTCATAACCTCCTGCATCAACAACAGTTCCATCCTGCAAAAAAGGATAAGCCGCAGCCAATTCTTCCTGCCTGGTATATTCAAGTATCTCTGATGTATCTGCATTTTCATAAGTGTAGCCCAGAAATGCCATTCCAGCCTGGCATTCATTTTCTCTGATAATGTCTTGCAAAATTGCCAGATTCTCTTCTGCCCCAGAAGTTTGGGCAGATACTTCTCTCACACATTCACCGTAGTTACTAAAAGAAAACAGTACTGCGCAAACACATACAGCAATAGAAAATTTTTTCATACTTTCAGCTCCTTCCTGTCAGAATATGCCTATGCCTTTCTATTTCAGTGTGGTTACAATCAATTTACTTTCCAACGCAGCTGCTATCAGATCTTCCTTACAGCTATATCCTGCCTTGTCAATCATTTCCTGAAAATTCCATCTCACCCCGGAAGCAGAACAGTCCATTTTCCTTGCAATCTCCGAATAGGACATCCCATGAATATACAAACGCAGCATTTCCAGTTGTCTTGGACTGATATCACCGCTTGTGATCCAGTTAAGTTCCACCTTTGGCGTTATATCCGGAAATACACGCTCACCATTTAAGGTTCTGTAAATCACACTCCGTATATCCTCTTCACCGTGATCTTTATACCAGAGACTGTCCGCACATCCGCCTTTTTGCTCTTTCCAGCACCTTGGGATCGATCAGAGACGTAACAACCAATACCTTTGTATATGGGTACTTTTCCCTGATCATTTTTCCGGCGCTCAGCCCATCGTGATTATGAAATGTCTGAACATCCATGATTACAAGATCTATTACTGAATAATCACAGATTTTTACAGCTTCACGGGCATCCGAAATTGTCTGAACATGTCGAAATTCCGGATTCTGCATAAGAATATATTCAAAATACTTCTGCATGATCTTCTGATCTTCTACTATCAGTACACGTACCATCCAAACTCATCCTTTCTGTCAGCGGCATTTTCAATATCAGACAAAACTCAGGGACAAATGAAATTTGCATTGTGCAGTTCATTGATTCGGCTGCTTTTTTCAGTGCAGACAAACCACCGCCTCTTCCGCATTTTTTCAGGCGCATCTCCATCATTGGTGATCCGGATGTTGTATTCATTTGCATATTTGTCTATCTTCACAAAAACAACATTGCCGTGGGCATGTCTGGCACAGTTTGTCACACATTCACGGATTGCTCTGTCTGCCAGAACTCTGTAAGATGGATATAAAGGAAAGTTTCCGCTGATCTGAACCGAAATCCCAAGCTCCTCTGCATGTTTAATCGTATCCTCATACAGCTTTTCCATACTCTCTACGGCAGAGCCGGTAAGAATATAAACCAGATGCTTCAATGCAGACAATTGTTTATCCATTTTGTCCTGATTTTCTTTTCTCTCCAATATTCTGCGTATTGACAGAAGACTTCGCCCAAAATTATCATGGACTTGCATTTTCATAGCAAGTGTTTCCTGCTCTCTGATTTTATCACCGATTTTTTCGTACATTTCCTCCAGCTTATGATTCAGGATTTCCAGCTTTTCATTGTTTGCCCTGATCTTTTCACTATTATAGTAAATTTCTGATACATTAACTGCTACTGTCTGCAGATATCCTGCACAATCCGGCTCCTGCAGACGATATTCCTGAAACATCCAGACAGAATCATCTGGAAAATAAAACACGTTACTGTCGCTGCTTAATCGGATAAGTCCTTTTGATATAATTTCATTGTCCATTGCTTTTCGCAATGTATCATAATCCTGCAGATAAGCCCCCGTCATCATTCTGCACAATTCCTGCATCTTGGTATTACACAAAACAATCCTTCCAAGCGAATCCGAAAAGCATACTCCACACGGAACGTCATCCACAGCTTCATTCACAGACCAGTACGACAAGGAATGATTATATTTGTATCTCTCCTTCCAGATTGCCCAACAAAGATAAAATGTCAATGCAACAATCCCTGCTGCTAAAATACTGGCCGGATAATCCTGGAGCATTGGCTGATATGCACTTTCTCCAATACTATATCTATGCTCATTCATCAAAGAAACCATAAGAGCAAAAGAAACTGCAAAAACAGTTATTGTCGTTATCACTTTCTTTTTCCCGGAAAAACAGGTGATTCTTAGCAGAAAGAGAATAAGTTCCAAAATCAGGCAGATTTCCAGAAGAATCATCAGAAAATTCTGCATTGCTATGCTGCATTCTACAAAACTATTCATCTGCCGCCTCTCTTTCTGAATATGCTGCACCCAACAAACCATTCTTTTTCATCTTCCTGCTGCACTTTAAGGTCCGGTCTTTCTGACATTAAGCCGCACAGATCTGCCTCTGATGCAATGTGAACGGAAATCCGAAGATCATCATCAATCTGCGACACACGGTAAAACATAGACTGCATCACATCAGATAGCCGTTCTGCAAGCCATTCAAAGGTATCATAGCATTTTAGTATATCCTCTGCATTCAGCTGAATATCTCCATTTTCCACATAATAAGCAGCCCGGATCCTGCATAATTTTAAACTGTCACAGGATTCTGCAAGACTTTGCCTGAGATCTTCCATAGTAAGCACATTTCCATCTGATGTATATTGTGTCAATACCAGATTTTTTCTCCGCTTCAAATATGTACCAATAACTACAATTTTTACCGAGAAGCAGATCATATCGTTCCCTTGATTTCCGTCCTTTCCAGTTCATCCATCAACTGCGACAGCAATTCCAGCTGTCCGGCAGTCTGATTCTGTATCATGTTTAACAGCCGATTCTGTCTTCTGTTTTTCTTCGCTCCGCTTCTTTCTCATAGGTTTTCTGCAGCAGTCTGTTTCTGGCAGTCAGTTCTTCCTGCTGTTCCCGAATATTCCTGATATTGATCCAGCAATA
>ENA-OQDT01001844-OQDT01001844.1-human-gut-metagenome-genome-assembly--contig:-NODE-1844-length-11735-cov-2.693918_pt1 | contig 11735 bp, 11 predicted proteins | sample MGYA00242786_ERZ504617 | MGnify/ENA primary metagenome ERZ504617 (study PRJEB26092, sample SAMD00036337) | human gut metagenome | host: Homo sapiens | study: EMG produced TPA metagenomics assembly of... | reverse complement strand
TTATTTTAACAGTGAAACTTTGTACTTCTTCTATCCCAGTAATATAATCATAATTTTCGTGTAAAAATGCTGCTACTTCCTGTTTACTGTCAGCTAAATAACTTCCCTGGTAAAGTTTTCCTGCCATACTGCGTGCTCGCCAGCGGTACAACTGCATTGTTACACCTCCATTATTTTCAGGTATTCTTTATTCTTGCACTATACTCCCTCTCATTCTAATGATATTTGTGAAAAAATAGTGAACGAGAAAATAAAAAGACGTCTTTCCAAGGAAAAACGTCTTTTTTATTAACTATTATTTTTACCAATTCAGATATTTAAGCTATCTTACTTTCTCCAACAGCTCCAGATATTTTCCCTTTACCAAATCTGGTTCAAAGACATATAGTAAATGTTTAAGCTGTTCTCTGCTTGTACGCGGCTGCTGAGAAGCCCAATAGCCCACTGTTAACTGTACCAGTCTGCGTACTCTGATCTTATTTTTTTCACTTTTAGCAGCAGATAAACCAAACTGCAGCCACTCTCCGTATACAGTCATTTCTTCCTGCATAGTCAGTCTCGCCACAGCAGTTATCAAATCCCGCTGAGTACGCAGCACCAAACTGCCTATTTGTTCCCGTTGCTGCTGACTGCGCCTGCTGGAAACAGCCTGATCAAGTAAAACCAGCATAAAATTCTGCCACGGAGCATATAATTTAAACGCGTTAGCAAAACCATCCCAGCCTGCATACATTTGAAAATGTAAGGCAATATTCATCAGCGTACTACGCGTTAAGGCAAAATCTTTTTCACGCACCAGAAAAACAAATAATCCGTCCATTAACTGCCTGGTCTCATTTTCCCATTTTCTCCGGGCAATCTGTGCAATCAGCTGTGTCCATTCACGCACAAAATACTGTAATTCTCCTGCAGTTAATGATTTATTATTGGTCAATAACAAACTCATCCAACGCAGCATTGGTAATGCATTAACATAACGTCTGTCCGAAGCCGTAAAAAATAGCGTCAGCAAAAATTCTACCATTTTAGAACCGGCATAGACAGTACTCTCTGCACTGTAACGTACAACAGCTTTGGATACAATAGCAGAAAATCTGGCTTCATCACGCATTCTAGCAGCCATAACTGCCATATCCTGCAGCATCTGCAGCAATTCCTGTTCCAAATCAGCATCTGTTTCTGTTAATTCATTGCTTACAATAACCACTATATTCGCACACTGTATCGTTACCTCCGGCAGTCCATCTTTCATTGCCAGGCAGCCAAGCATACCCAATTTACGTATGCCTTCTGCACGCAGATGCGAATTTGTCACTAAAACAGGCTGAAAAACAGCTACTATCTCTTTTGCTAAAATTTCATGTTTAGCACGCATGAAATAGATGCAGGAATTCTTTAATTTCTCCAAACAGGCTTCGCAGGCTATTCCCTGTTCTGCCAAAAGCTTAAAACGGCGTACTATTCGCTCAATCGTCAATGACATCTGTTCCTTGACGCTTTGCGACATAACCGCCTCAGACTGCATATCTAACGCATCCAGAAGACAACTGAGCAGATCCTGTGCCAGAACACTTTTCTCATCTGAGGACAGGTCTTTTTTCTGTGTCTGTTTTTCCAGCTTAGTTACATTATCTAAAAGATTTTTAAACGTAGGACCATGAACTATCCTGGTTGATTCTTCAGCCATCTCTACCTCTATCCTCTATTAAATATTGATAGCACCTTCATAAACGATACCGCTTACAGTATCCACAGTTACTTCCATATCGTCTTTAAGCAGGTTAAGCGCATTTTCAGCGCCAACAACTACAGGAATACTACAATTAATTGCTATGATGGCCACTGAAGATGTCAGTCCACCCTCTTCTGCAATAATAGCAGCTGCTTTAGACGCATAAGCTGCCGCTTCATCCGGCAATACTCCAACTACTAAAACATCACCAGGTTTAAACTTTTCTTTAAAATCTGTCAATGTAACAGCAGTGCATATTTTACCTGTAACCGAACGTTTACCTATACCAACACCGCTTACTAATTTATTTCCCACATTAACCACCTTAATCAAATTCGTTGAACCTGGTTTACCGACAGGAACTCCAGCTGTAATGACAACCGAGTCACCGTCTTTGACATAACCGTGTTCACGTGCACATTTCAATGATATCTCAATCATTTCATCAGTATTATCACTGGAAGGCCCCAAAAGCGGCCTTACTCCCCAGTAAAACTGCATCGCCCTTACCCTTGCAGGTATCCGTGAAACGCCTACAACATAACACTTAGGCCTGTATTTAGCAATCATTCGAGCCGTAAAACCAGATTCAGTAACCGTAACAATAGCGTCTGCATCCAGTTCCTGTGCAATCTGCACTGTAGCATGACTTATAGCCTCAGTAGAATGTATTTTATCACTAATACCTTTTCCTTTAAAAATAGCTGCATAATCCAATGCCTCTTCTGTTCGCAATGCTATCTTGGCCATCGTCTGAACTGCTTCCAGCGGATACGAACCTGAAGCAGTTTCACCGCTCAGCATAATAACATCAGTTCCATCAAAAATAGCATTAGCGATGTCACTGGCCTCTGCACGGGTTGCACGATAACTGTTGACCATGCTTTCCAGCATCTGCGTAGCTGTAATCACAGGCTTACCAGCCTTATTACAGCGCCTGATAATTTCTTTCTGCACCAAAGGAACATATTCAGCGGGAATCTCTACTCCCAAATCACCACGCGCAACCATCACGCCATCAGAAACTTCTATGATTTCATCAATATGCGTAAAACCTGCCTGATTCTCAATTTTGGAAATAATCCCCATCCCCGATCCTGCGGCTTCTAAAACCTTACGAATCGCAAGAACATCCTCTGCCTTTTGTACAAAAAGACGCTGCAATATAATCCATATCATGTTCTATTGCAAAAGTAATATCTTTTATATCCTGCTCAGACAAAAAAGGCAGTTTTAATTCCACACCCGGACAGGCAACTCTTTTACGTGAGCCCAGCTGTCCACCATGCACTACTTTCGTATAGATTTCAGTTCCGTTGATGCGTTCTACCTCTAAAGAAAGTAATCCATCAGCCAATAAAATAGCATCGCCTACTTTTAATTCATCAGGTAAACCTGAATAATTAACTGAAGAAATCTGTTCATTACCGATCTGCTCCTTCGTTGTCAGACAAAAAGACTCGCCCTCCTGCAACGTAATTTTATCATGTTCAAAAATACCCAGGCGCATCTCAGGCCCCCGGGTATCGGCAATCATAGCGATCGGTTTATTGACTTGTTCAGCCGCCCCTCTGACAAGCCCCAATCTTTGGGCATGTTCAGAATGGCTTCCATGTGAAAAATTAAAGCGGGCCATATCCATTCCCGCTTTCAGCATAGAAACTAAAAGCGGGATATTATCAGTACTGGGACCAACGGTGCAAATGATTTTTGTTTTCTTCATTGCCCGGCCTCCTTAGAATTACAACTGAAACTTGTTTTCGCAAATGACCTCATACGCATCTTCAGCTTCGGAAAGCGGCACACTGATTTCATATACGCCACCGTGCTTGGAATTCGTAGTTTTAGTCTGCGTCAAAAAACCGTTCGCGGCTAATACTTCTTTGATCCTGGCAGCCGCTTCAGCGGTCTGCGCAATGTATACTACCTTCCACACAGGTTTTTCCTCCAAGTTTAAAGCTTAAGCCTCTTTAACAGCTTTGATTTTAGCGATCAGCTTGGGCAAAATTTCACGTGCATCGCCTACGATACCATATTGAGCAACCTTGAAAATTGGTGCATTGGCATCTTTATTAATAGCAATAACAATATCAGAAGCAGACATACCAGCTAAATGCTGTATAGCACCGGAAATACCAAACGCAAAATAAATTTTAGGCGTTACAGTTTTGCCAGATTGACCAACCTGATGTGCATGATCTACCCAACCTTCATCGACAACAGCGCGAGACCCCCCAACACTGCCATGTTCAAATAAAGCAGCCAATTCTTCGAGCATTTTGAAATTATCACAGCTGCCTAATCCACGACCGCCTGAACAAATAATCTCCGCATCTTCTATTTTAATAGCGCCACTGGCTCCCAAAATCTCTTTGCGAACTAACTCTACCTTAGATGTAACAGCATTTTTTACAGTATAATTTACAATTTCGCCGCTTCTAGATGCATCGACATCCTTTGCCTTAAAGACCTTAGGACGTACAGTGCCCATCTGCGGACGATGCTCATCACAGATTATCGTAGCCAGAATATTACCGCCCAAAGCAGGACGTGTCCATTCTACCAGTTCTCCATTGATATCCAATGCCGTACAATCAGCACAAAGACCTGTACCTAAACGTGCGGCGATACGAGGAGCAAGGTCTCGGCCATCTACAGTAGCTCCGCATAAAACAGCATTTGGTTTATAGGTTTCAACCAATTCACAAAAAGCATTAGTATAAATATCAGTATTATACTCTGCATACTCAGGTCCGCTTACAACATAAACAATATCAGCACCGGCTGCAAATAGTTTATGCGGCAAGCTGCCAGCTTCTTTACAAATCAAAACAGCGCAGCATTTCTGATCTGCTTTAGCCGCCAATTCGGCGCCGACACCAAGCAATTCATAAACAACACCAACAGGCTCTCCGTCTTCTAATTCAACATTGACCCATAAATCTTTACCTTCTTTATTCTTTACCTCACGGACAATCTCTTCACGTTCAATTGCCTCAACAGGGCATTCCCCTATGCAGGCACCACAGGCGATACAGGTGTCCTGATCGATATTAGCCTTACCGTCAACCATATTGAGCGCGCCAACCGGGCATACTGCTATACAGGATTCACAGCCGATACATTTTTCTCTATCTACACAAATAGCCATCTTCATTCACCTCAATGAGTAATAATTTTCGCTTGTACCAATTTTTCGATCAGCATATCAACAGCTTTGTCTGTATCTTCTTCATTGATTATTTCGCTTTCGATCTGTGGTACGGACGGGGTGAAGATTTTCAAAACTTTAGTCGGAGAACCTGATAACCCTATCACTTTCGGATCAATCTCCAACTCAGCCGCACCCATTACGGGAATCTCTGCTTTTCTTGCTTTCATTTTTCCTTTGATACTGGCAAAACGAGGTTCTTTTTCAGATTTAGTAACAGTAACTACAGCCGGCAATGTAACAGCCAAAGTCTGGCAGCTGCTTTCATTCTCTCGTTCAACAAGCAGTCTTCCATCTGCTCCCAACGCTACTTTTAAAGCCCCGGTAACCTGTGGAATGCCAAGATGTTCGGCCATTTCAGGTCCAACTTGAGCAGTATCACCATCAATTGCCTGTTTACCGCATAAAACCAAATCGCACTCTCCTACCTTACGTACAGCAGCTGCTAAAGCAACACTTGTAGCCAGAGTATCAGAACCAGCCAAAGCCCTGTCACTGATTAAAACAGCGTCGTCAGCTCCCATCGCAATGGCCTCTTTCAAAATATCCGTCGCCTGCGGCGGTCCCATCGAAACGACGGTGACCTTCGCTCCGCTGGTGTCCTTAAGGATCAAGGCAGTTTCCAATGCCTGACGGTCAAAAGGATTCATAATATTTTCAACACCATCGCGAATAAGTGTGTTGGTTTCAGGATTAATTTTGACCTCTGCCGTATCAGGAACTTGTTTGATACATACTACGATATTCATGTGAGCCCTCCTCTATATTTATGCCAAAGGTTTTAACTACATATTTATTATTGTAACATTCTTTACTTGACTGTGGCAAGCAAAACCCTGTTTTTCAACAAGGTTTCACCCCTTTAAATACCAATTTTCTCCCAATAAATCATCTAAAGCCTGGTAAACACCGGCATTCTTCCCATCCACCCAAAAACAGCGCTCTACCTTGATCATCTTTCCTGAATCTATCAGATGCAGATAGACAGGTGTATCGCCCGAAAAACTTTCAAAAATCTGTTTTAAGCCTTTTTGGACAATACCATTTTCATCCTTTTTCATGATCTTTATATGTAAATCAGGAGGCACTTCCTGCAGAGGTTTAATCTTTAACGCCTGAATTTTTCGTTCACGTTCATCGATACTGAGTTTTCCTTCCACGCTGATTGCATTCTCCTGATAAAGCAGCCTGGCAGCGTCACGGTAAACTTTTGGAAAAACCACAATCTCCATCTTTCCGTTAAAATCTTCTAATGTTAAAATCGCCATACTGTCACCCTGACGCGTATTTCTTATCCGGCAATCCGAAATTATGCCAGCAACACTGAAATATTTACCGTCAAGCACTTCACTGGCATCTGATATTTTACGCAATGGAGTGTAATAATACAAGGAACCGACATAAGCGTCTAAAGGATTACCGGTTACATAAAAACCAATCAGTTCCTTCTCATATTGCAAAATCGTGCGTTTGGGGATTTCTTCCAATTCAGGTATTCTTAGCTCATTAACATCAGCAAAACTGTCATCACCAAATAGTCCCATCTGTCCGCTCTGATAATCTTTTTGATAATTACTGCCCATGTCCATAGCCTGTTCTGCAACGGCTAACAACTCGGAACGTTTATAACCAAAGGAATCCATCGCGCCACATTTTATTAAATTTTCCAACATTCGTTTATTAACAGCTCTATTATCCACCCGTTTACAGAAATCCATCAAAGATTTAAAAGGTCCCTCTTTACGTGCCTGTAAAATGCTGCCGATCGCATTTTCACCTACATTTTTCACACCTGCTAAACCAAAACGGATAACCCTGTCTTTATTTACAGAAAAGCTTCGGCCACTTTCATTAACATCCGGCGGTAAAATCTTCAGCCCCATACTGCGGCACACACTTATATACCAGCTCAGCTTTTCGCTGTCACTGATGACACTGGTCAAAAAAGCTGCCATAAATTCTGCAGGCCAGTGTGCTTTAAGATAAGCAGTCTGATAAGCAACTAATGCGTACGCGGCAGAGTGCGATTTATTGAACCCATAACCGGCAAAATGCTGTAGGAGAGCAAAAATTTCACTGCTCAGCTGCGGGCTGATACCATGTTTTTGTTGAGCTCCATCAATAAAGGCTTCACGCATAGAATCCAGTTCCTTAGCCTTTTTCTTGCCCATAGCCCGCCGCAGAATATCTGCCTGCCCGAGGCTGAAGCCTGCCAGAACGGAAGTGATCTGCATAACCTGTTCCTGATAAAGAATAACGCCAAAAGTATCTTTTAAAACCGGTTCCAATAAAGGATGCAGCATCTCTGCAGTTTTTTCACCATGACGTCCTGCAATAAAATCTTCTACCATTCCCGTTCCTAATGGTCCAGGACGATACAATGCAACTAAAGGAATAAGATCTTCAAAACTTTCCGGTCCCAAATCCATAACCAGTTTCGTCATTCCGCCTGATTCAAGCTGAAATACCCCTTGAGTATCGCCCTTTCTCAGCATGCTGCACGTTGCTTCATCATCAAGAGGAATTTTATCAATATCAAGTTTATCACCAGTAGTTTCATAAATAAACTTGATTGCATCACCAATTACTGTCAAAGTACGCAGCCCTAAAAGATCCATCTTTAAAAGTCCGAGACTTTCAATCTTATCTTTATCATATTCAGTTGTAATAAAATTTTTCATTCGACAACTGCAGCGGCACATACTTTTTCAAATCATCCGGGGCAATAACAACTCCCGCCGCATGAGTACCTGAATTACGCGGCATGCCTTCCACGCTTTGAGCAAGATCAATCAGGCGTTTGATGTTCGCATCGTTTTCATATAAACTTCTCAGCTCATTACTGGCCTCCAGCGCTCTCTCTAATGTAATACCCAAATCACGCGGAATAAGTTTTGCTACATTATCCACCATGCTGTAAGGCATTTCCAACGCTCTGCCAACATCACGAACCGCCGCGCGAGCCTGTAAGGTACCAAAAGTTATGATCTGGGCAACCTTCTCCTGTCCATAACGATTAATAATGTAATCCAGAACCTGCTGCCTTTTTTCATAACAGAAATCTGTATCTATATCAGGCATACTTACACGTTCAGGATTTAAGAAACGTTCAAACAGCAAATCATATTTCAGCGGATCAATATTAGTAATCCCTAAAAGATAAGCGACAATACTGCCTGCCGCACTTCCGCGGCCAGGTCCTACAGGTATATCATTTCTGCGGCTGTAACTTATAAAATCCCAAACAATCAGAAAGTAACAGTCATAGCCCATTTTATTGATAATACCTAATTCATATTCCAGCCTATCTAAAACCTGCTGCGTCGGCTCAGGATACCTCCCCGGCATCCCATCTAAACACAGCTTACGCAAATATTCCTCTGCCGATAATCCATTTGGAATAGGGAATTCCGGCAGCAATAAATGACCAAAACTCAATTCCACGTTGCAGCGCTCTGCTATCTTCGCTGTATTTTCTAAAGCTTCAGGACAATCACCGAACTTTTCGCGCATCTCAGCTTCACTTTTTAAATAAAATTGATCATTAGGAAATTTCATTCTTTTAGGATCATCTACAGTACTTGTTGTCTGAATACACAGCAATACATCCTGTGCATCTGCATCTTCGCGCTTCACATAATGAGAATCATTAGTAGCCACTAAACCAAGATCATATTTTTTTGCCAGGCGTTTCAGTTCAGTATTAACAGTATGTTCTTCTTCAAGGTCATGATCCTGAATTTCCAGAAAAAAATTGTCTTTCCCGAAAATGTCCAGATAATCCTTTAAACTGTTTTCAGCTCCTTCTAAATTGCCTCGCAGTATTTGCACAGGAATCTCACCGGCAATGCATGCGCTCATGCAGATAATACCTTTACTGTATTGTCTTAGAATATCTTTATCAATTCTAGGTTTATAGTAAAACCCTTCTAAATGTCCAAGTGAAACCAGCTTCATCAGATTGTGATAACCTTCGTCATTCTCTGCCAGTAAAATCAAATGGTACATCCCATCACGGTTAGTTTTTTCAAATCGTGATCCATTTGTCAAATATACTTCACAGCCTATAACAGGCTTGATTCCCTGCTTCATTGCCTCCTGATAAAAATCAACGACACCATACATTACACCATGATCTGTTATCGCCAGGCTCTTCATTCCGATTTCTTTAGCATAAGCAACCAGATCACTTATTTTTGCGGCACCGTCAAGCAGGCTGTATTGAGTATGGACATGCAGATGTGTAAAATTTACGCTCACAACAGTCCTCCTTCCGAAAAAGCATCGATTTTTTTATTAATTTTATACCATATATTATACCACAACAGATATAGGCAAACACCAGTTGCTTTAAGGATGCACTGCTACTCAAGCAAAAGCATCACCTGCCAATAGCGGCAAAGTGATGCTGAACATCAAACTCTCCTATCTTTATTTTTATATAAACTCCATAATACTCCCGGTACTAAAAACAACAAATTAAAAGCCAAGCTTGGGAATAAGGCATTTGCCGAATCCGGGAAAATAAACGGCCAAAGGCAGGCTACCATTATACCAGCAATCATTGCGGCAAAGCCAGCCTCTTTTGGCACTAAGCCTTTAAAAAACACAATAAATGTCAATGGTAAAAATATTCCTGCCCCCCGCAATGCCATTGACAGATAATTCCAATGCAAAACCAATGAATCAAGATAATGAAAAACGAATATTACTGCGCCAAATGTAACTGCCAGCACTGAAAATCTACTAATCCACAATAATCTTTTTACATCACGAAGACCGAATAAATCATTAAAAATATCTCGTGAAATCATCGTCCCAATTCCTAATGCAAGACCAGAAATAGAACCAAGCGAAGACAGCAGCAATGCTGCAATACCAATGCCCCCAGCCATTCAGGCAAATATATACATAGATAAAACGGCAGTGCATCAATAGCGTTAATCTCCGGATGCATCGCATGCATATACATACCTATCATCACTGACGGTAACCCGACAGGAATAACAATCAATGCAGCTGTGACACAGCCTGCTGCTGCCGTTGCACTATCCTTGGCCGAAAACAGAGCCTGTACATAGGTCTGTGTAGAAATAACCCCAATCACCATAGAAAATAAACTAAAAAGACTGTCTTCAATGCCCTTACCAAAAGGCTGAGCCATGGAAACGCAGGAAAACTTTCACGAATTCCCGTCAATCCTCCCAAATCATTATAAGAAAGAATGCCTCCTACAAAAACAGTTGCAAAAACCAGTAATATTTTAAAAATACCAGCCATTCCAGAACTGTTGATACCGCCAAAAAAAACCAGTGCCGCAACAATAACAATTATTATTGACGCAGCAGCCACCAGGCTTACATGAAAAAGGCCCACTATTAAATGTATTGACGTAAGCATGCTTGCAACAATACTGGAAAAATATACCTGCCGTAGCCGATAAACTCGCTATCGGACCAGCTTTCTTCCCGAAGTTTACAACTAAAAACTCAGAAATCGTCATCAGACCGCTATTACGCAGCGGACGGGCATAAAACAGTCCCATGATGATAAACCCAATGCCAGATCCTAAAGTAAACCACCAAGCGGTTAGTCCCAGCTGAAAGCCTAACTGTGCTGTGCCTATGGTAGCAGCACCGCCAACAATAGTTCCTATAATACTGCCTGCGACCATACCAATCCCGGCACTGCGTCCACCTAAGGCATAGTCATCAGCAGATTTTATTTTACGACCGGCATATATACCTGGCAAAATCGTTAAAACCAGTGTTATAACTATACTCACAAGTTGTACTGTTGTTAACTGCATACCTTCCACACCCTTGTTAAAATATTGCTTTCATCTTTGAATATATATTGTTTTATAAATCTTAATTCGCTGTTAAATATTTAAATCCTGCCGTAAATCTGGTAATTCATTATACTATTCTGATATGGAAACTATACCTTTGTTTACACTTTTCTTCATTTTTTATACTTTATCAACTTTTTCTTGCTTTTTTGCTTTTTTGCAAAGTACAATTATCTCATCGAATAGTATCAAGGTACTTTTATCGTACTGTTTTCCAGTACTGCAGCTTCGAGAAGTCAAAGCTTTTAATTCGACTTTTTCTCTCCAGTACAATACCTTGTTGTTCTTCGTAATTATTAATTTATTTATGAGGGGGATTTATCATGAAATTTACTAAGAAAAAACTGGCTCTGGCCATAGGCGGTGCCCTTATAACCATGTCAGTTTTAGTCAGCGGCTGCAGTACAGGCAGCGACAAGAAAGCAGACACTATTAAAATAGGCGTTGTTGCTGAGCTGACAGGTAATAACGCTACTTATGGAACATCCATTACAAATGGAATCAAACTTGCCGTACAGCAGCTAAATGATACCGGTGGTCTGCTTGGCAAAAAAAATTGAACTGGTCGTTGCCGATAATAAATCTGAACCTGCAGAAGCTGCTAATGCAATGAGTAAACTGGTCAATCAGGATAAAGCTCCCGTTGTTATGGGATTATTTGCCAGTTCCAGTGCCATAGCTGCCTCTAACGTAAGTGAAGCCGCTAAGGTTCCTTTTCTTGCAGTTGGAGCCACTAATCCAAAGTAACCTTAGATGAAAAACAGGTAATGTAAAACCAAATACCTTCAGAGTTTGCTTCATCGATCCGTTTCAGGGTACTGTCGGTGCTAATTTTATTTTAAATGAACTGAAGCTCCAAAAAGCTGCTGTTTACATTTGATAACAGCAGTGACTATGCCAAAGGTCTGGCTGAATTTTTCAAAAAAGCTTATACAGAAAAA
>ENA-OQDT01001843-OQDT01001843.1-human-gut-metagenome-genome-assembly--contig:-NODE-1843-length-11750-cov-4.102813_pt1 | contig 11750 bp, 7 predicted proteins | sample MGYA00242786_ERZ504617 | MGnify/ENA primary metagenome ERZ504617 (study PRJEB26092, sample SAMD00036337) | human gut metagenome | host: Homo sapiens | study: EMG produced TPA metagenomics assembly of... | reverse complement strand
GTGAATGTCTTTCCGTTTTCCAAGCGGATGCTCATCCGGGGAAAAGAAGGACTTCCTATTATATAATAAGGTGTACCGGGACATACCGGATAGAATCCCATAGCAGAAAATACATACCAGGCAGACATCTGTCCTGCATCATCATTACCTGACAGACCACCGGGAGCATTCAGATATTCTGTTTCCATAATATGACGTACCTCCCGTTGGGTTTTCCAAGGTTGTCCGGCATAGTTGAAGAGGTAGGCTATCTGATGACAAGGTTCGTTTCCGTGCCAGTAGCGGTGTTCGCTGAACATGGAATCCAGTTTGGCAATGTATTTTTCTTTTCCGCCCATACATTCCATAAGTCCGTATATATCATGGGGGGCATACCAAGTATAATGGCAGGGAGCTCCTTCGGTGATGAAGCGGGTGAAAGAAAAGGCGTTACCGGCATCGGTGAGGAAACTTCCGTCAGCGTATCTGCCTTGGGCATATCCGGTGCTAGGGTTTATTACGTTACGGTAATATCGTGCACGTATCATTAATGTATCATAAAGTCCTGTTTTTTGTGGATCAGGAAAGTAATCATCTGATGTTTCCAACTTTTGCAGGACTTGGGCCAATACGAAATCATCGTATGCATATTCTAAAGTACGTGACACTTGTTCGCAGGTATGAAAGGCTTCCGGTACGCTGTCTTCCAAAGGAATGTATCCATATTTCAGATAAGAATTCAAAGCACGCCGTCCCATTCCGTTTTTATATTCTTCATAGGTGGCGGGAGTCCTGAATGCGTTCCGGAGCATTCCTTCGCAAGCTTTGTTGATATCAAAATTACGGATTCCTTTGATATAGGCATCTCCCAGTGCGGAGATGCAATGATCGCCTATCATGGCTGCGGTATAACTGTTCCAACAAGGAAATATAGGCAGCCAGCCGCCTTGTTCATATTTGTCCACCAATGATTGCATCATGTCTCCGGCTTTCTTTGGGGTTAGGATATTGACTAAAGGATGGAGTGCACGGTAAGTATCCCACATACTGTAATCTTCATAGTAATTTCTACCGTTGGCTGATTGTCTGAACGGGTGTCCTGTGGAAAAAGAAGGATAGCGCCCGTCTACATCATTGAATGTACGTGGCAGGAATGAGGCACGGTAGAGTGCTCCGTAAAATTTCTCTTTATCGTTTCGGTTGTTTGTCTGTACTGTAACTTGTGAAAGCCTTTGTTCCCAGATGGAGTTCAGTTCCTGTCGGGTGCGGTCAAAATCCCAATGAGGTATCTCGGTGTCCAGATTCTTTTGAGCGCCTTCCATGTCAGTAAAAGAGGAAGCGGCTTTGATTAATATGGGTCCTTCTGAGTGTATTTTGAACCGGAGATATGCACCTATACTTGTTCCATCGGCTATCTGTCGTTGTCCGGCGAAGAGACTGTCATGCCGGAATGTACCATATTCTTCTATTTCATTTTGATATTCAATGATAAAGTACCCGTTGTATCCGGCGGGTTCTCCCCAGCCTTGATAGATGCGGTGGACGGGATTGTATCCGCGTATCTGTTTTTTTATGGTATCGATTTCAATATATCCTTTCCCTTCATCACTGTTAGGATTGACTATGAGATAAGCATCTTCCGGTTGGTTATAAGTGAATCGGAAAATGGCTGAACGGGAACGTCCGGTCATTTCTGCAAAGATGGAATAATCTTTGAGAAGGACAGAGTAATAGGCGGGCGTTGCTGTTTCTTCTTGGTGAGAGAACAGGCTTCCTCTGTCTTGGGGAAGATATTTCAGTGTACCCGATACAGGCATCAAGGTCATGGAACCGTAATCCTGTGTACAACCTCCGACAATCCAATGTGAATTGCGGAAACCTTGTATTTTCGTATCTTTGTAATAATAGGGAGCCTTACATTTTGCTTCTGTATCTTGTGTTTGGGGAGTCCAAAAGTTCATTCCGTTGGGCTCTAGAACAGCAGGCAGCGTTTGCCCGTACTCTTCGGTATTTTTGCCGAAAAGTTCTGCGGTGTGGGTTGCGCTTGGTGCAGTGCCCGTACGGGTATCTACGTAGAACAGTAGGGATTCTTCCTGATGACCGATACAAGCAGTAAACAGGCTGCATATAATCAGCAGGTAAGATAGGGTACTTTTCATAGCTCTTCTTGGAAAAGGGTTATTTTTTAATCTCCTGATGGAGTATTTTTATAAAGAGTTCCGGCCGGTCCAGATTGACTAAATCGGGATGGACTTCAATCGCTTTTTTATATTCTTTTTCACTCGCATTCTGAATAGCAGCCATTATCTTGATATGATTGCTTTTGCAGAATTCTTTGAATTGAGGAGTGATATTGAGGATATCTGTTTCTACATAGGCCGGGGTGCATATTTTCATCCATTTCTCCAAAGCCGCTATATTTGGAGGCATTTACTTTAATCTTCATTTCCGGAGCGATTTTGATAAATTCTTTCAGCATTTCTGAGTCTGCAAACCAGAAGAAACTTTTATTTTCATATCCTTTTTGGCGTACTAATGTAATCAAATCTTTTATCGGAGTTCCTCGTTTTACATCAAAAAAATGTGTGCCTTTCCTTGTAGGGTATCTAGCATTTCGGCTATACGGGGTACGTGAATGCCGATAAATCGAGAACTGAACCAACTGCCGGCGTCTAATTTTTCAATATCTTTGGATAGCATATCTTGAATGGGACCTTTACCGTTGGTAGTACGGTCTAAAGTTTCATCATGCAGATTATAAAGTATATTGTCTTTACTTTTGCGCACGTCCACTTCTATCCAGCCGGCTCCATGTTTCAATGCAGCTAGAGCTGATGGAATGGTGTTTTCCGGCGCTATATGGTTCGCTCCTCTGTGTACTACGATTTCGATAGAGTCCTGGTACATCATTTTATGGGCATGTATAGGAAATGGGAATAATACCAAGATGGATGTCGCGATATGAAGTAATAAGATTTGATGACGTTTCATGAATTATTTTTTGCTTTAAAGGTTTTTATAAGAGCTTGCCGTAACAAGCCCTTATAAAAACTTATTTAATTTATCAATAACCGTAATTTTGCTTCCAGTTGGTGTTTGAATTCATCAAGCCGACAGATACAGGGAAGATTCTACGCCATTTCTCGGTCTTGGCTTCCGGATGATATTGATTTTTATATCCCCAGTCGTCTTCGAACTTTCCAAAACGGATTAGGTCATTGCGACGCCATGTTTCTGCGTAAAATTCACGTGCACGCTCTTCAAGCAACTCGTCCAATGAAGGAGAATGCTCCAATAATGGAGCGTTACAGTAGCTGCGTATTTGGTTGAACAGGGATTGTGGCGTATCACCGTTCGTAGCTGTTGCTCCCCGTAGAATAGCTTCTGCTTTCATCAGCAGAATATCTGCATAACGGAAGATAGGTACATCATTGCTTTGATTCCGGTTATAGAGGTTATAATCGTCTGCTTGAATAGCCCATTTGATGCATCGGTATCCCTGGCACCATGCGTTCAAGTCATTTCCAAGATCCATTTGGTCATTCAAGATGGTGATATTCTTGGTGAGGACAACTTGTTGTCCGTTGTATATATAAGGTTCTGTTCCCATTGTATGTGTGCTGATGTCATAATAGTTGATCGCACCTTTCATGATGATGTCATTGCGTTCATCTCCTTCCAGGCAAAAACGGTCTGCTGCTTCAGGAGTGACGATGAAAACGCCTCCAGCATTTTTGGATAGTGTTATACCGAACAGTCCTTTGCCGTCCGCGCCGTCATTGTTGAATTTAGGCCAGAATTGAAAACGGGCGTAAGTATTGGCTCTGGTTGATGTTTCATTATTTTGGTATGGCATTGCATAGATGAAATCTTTGATCTGATAGCCGTTGTCCGGCATGAATTTCTTGCGATAACCATCACTGAGGTTGAAATGACCAGAGGCGATGATATCATCGCAATATTTTATGACATCATTCAATTTGGAATTAGTCATGCTTGGATCATAAGTAGCTACATCATCACAGGTATAAACAGCCCAGTTTATATAGAGTTTGGCAAGGAGAGCCTCAGCCATCCATTTGGTTGGCTTGCCATAAGTGGAAGCATCAACATCTTCTTTTAAACCGCCGGAAGCCAAAGCACGAAGCAGGTCGCTTTCGATAAATTTTGTAATTTCGGAACGGGGAGAACGGTCGATAGCTTCAGAATCGCCGATCAAATGGTCTAATTTGGGAGTTGCTCCGAATGTATCCATAAAAATAAAATGATAGAAAGCACGCATGGCAAGTGCCGGAGCAATCAAGGCTTCTTGTTCGGCATTGTTTTCATCCTCTCCACCCAGGTCAAAAATTGCTTGATTGCACTTTGTGATTGCAGCCGGAATATCACCGGCCCAGTCCACGTGTGCGTCTCCTGGAAGGCTGGCATGAAGAGAGGAATGGATATAATTGCCGCCATCATACCAGTTACCACCAAATGTCACTGCCATGAATTCATCAGAGGACAGCAGGGCAGCTTCCATATAACGACGTCCTAATGCTCCGCCGAATCCATAATACAAACCTGCCATTTTCGCTTCTTTGGCAATTTCGGAATCCGGGTATTCTGTATAAGTGGATTTAAGATCCACATCTAGATCTGTGCAGGAGGAGAAGGTGAACAGACCACCTACTAGCCAGGTTATTAATTTTATGCTATTTTTCATATCAGTTTTCAATTATATGGTTAGAAATTCATGTTTACACCGATCATAAATGAACGGGTACGCGGATAGTAATTGGTGCGTCTGTCCATACCCGGTTCCAAGCCTCCAAGGTTGATTTCCGGATCACGACCGGAGTAACCGGTAATGGTGAATACATTATTACAAGTAGCGTATAGCTTGAGCGAGTTTATCCAGTTACCAATTTTGCCGAAAGTATATCCCAATGAAACCGAGGACAGACGGAAATAACTACCGTTCTCTATCCAGCGATTGGATGGTGCTTGAGATTGTGTGTCTGTAGCACGGTGTTCGGTAGCTACGCTTTTTAATACATTGCGGCCTTCTTTCACAAAAGAAACATTAGAGTATTGTTCTGCAGTGGCGTTGTAGATATCTTGTCCAAAAACACCAGTAAAGAATAAATCGAGATTCCAGTTCTTGTATTGGAAGTTATTGCTCCAGCCTAAATTTAAATCAGGTTGTGCACAGCCGGTAATAGTACGGTCTCTATCAGTTTCAGGATCTGTGGTCGTTTCGCCTGTACGCTCACCCGTTTCAGGATCGTGTACATAAAAGATGGATACTCCTTGGTTATTGTAGCCGGCCCATTCGTAGGTGTAGAAGGTGCCGATAGGATGTCCTTCCATGATGCGCTGTACGTCTGCATTTGAAGAATAACCTGCGATTTCAGGATCGGCTGCACGGATATAATCTACGGAATATTCACTGTTGGATATACTTTCTACGTTATTTTTATTATGAGATAAGTTCAAACTGGTTTGCCAAGAGAAATTTTTTGTTTGTATAGGAGTGGCATTAATGGTAAATTCAATACCTTTATTGCTGATATCTCCCACATTGGCCGGCATGGTTCCGAAAGGATAGCGGTTTGTGGAAACCTCGTAAGTGTATATCAGGTCGCTGGTACGCTTGTCATAGTATTCGATGGTTCCTCCTAATCTGCCTCCAAAGAAGCTGAAGTCCAGCCCGATGTTCAACATGGCTGTACGTTCCCATTTTAGGTTTGGATTGGCATTTGAGGCGGCTGCCAAGGTATGGTAACTATTCTGTGTGCCATTGGCGTTTGTATAGTTGAACCAACCTGAAGTACTGTAAGTCTGGATAGCCGAATAAGCTCCGAATCCGAGTGAGTTACCACTAACACCATAACCAACACGGAACTTCAAGTCATCGAAAACATTTAAATCTTTGATGAACTTTTCTTCGCTCATACGCCATGCCAACGATGCAGATGGAAAAGTTCCCCAACGGTTGTTCTTTCCAAAAGCAGAGGAGCCGTCACGGCGAATTGTTGCTTGAAGCAGGTATTTGCTGTTGAAGGAGTAGTTGATACGTCCATAAAATGAGATCATACGTAAAGTTTCCAAATGACCGTTATTATTGCTGGTGATACCGCCATTCTGCCAATCCATTTTATTGGCAAGGTTCAGATTATAAAAGGTGGTGTTATCATTGTAAAAAGTCGTAGACATCCAGACCGAAACTGTCATTGTCATCATTCTGTTCCCATGAATAACCGGCCATCAGGCCCAGTTTGTGGATATTGGCGAATGTATGATCATAGTTTATGTATGTTTCAAGAATTTTTTTCTTGTTTTCTGTTGCAATACGTTTAGCTTCGCCATTTCGGGTGTTATATTGGGATTTGCTGGTATGGTATTCGTTCCATATATATTGTTCGTCTTGATAGGAAAGACTTAAGTTCCATTTCAAGTCCTTAGTGATATCTAAAGTACCTTTGGCTGTTCCTTGAAGGAGTTTCTTGTTATTTTCAAAAGTATCTTCATTGATCATGGATACAGGATTGAAGTTTTGGGAGATAGTTTTGTCGCTATACCAAGAACCGTCTGCATTGGTGACAGGAACTAGTGGAGAATAATAATTCATGGCATCGAATACGGATTGGCCATCTTTGGCGGAATCAACGGTGGTACCTTTTGATTGTGCGGCATTCACATTAAAGGCTAAGGTGAGCCGATCATTCAGTGCTTTGGTTTGCAAGAATGCGCGGCCGCCGAAACGCTCGAAATCTGTACCACGTACGATACCTTGTTTGTTTTGATAACTCATGCTGGCACTGTATTGAGTCTTTTCTGAACCGCCATTGATAGAAACGTTGTGGTTATGACTGATTGCTGTGCGCAGTACTTCATCGTTCCAATTGGTGTTTGCTCCTTTGTCATTCGGAAGAGTGATGTTATTTTCCTTGGCATAGGTGCGGAGTTCGTCGGCAGTCATCATATCTAAACGCTTGGCAATGTTGTCAAATGCAAGATATGCGCTGTAGTTTACAGAAGTGTGCTCACTTTTACTACCTTTTTTGGTGGTAATCAAGATTACACCGTTAGCAGCCTTGGAGCCATAAATAGCCGTTGCAGAAGCGTCACGAAGTACGTCAATGCTTTCAATATCTTCGGGAGCAATCAGACTTAATGACATACCGGGAATACCGTCAATAACATAATAAGGTTCCATTGCCGCACCGGTACGCAGAGAAGAAGCCCCACGTAAAGAGATAGAAGCTGTACCAGAAGTCGGGTCGCTGCTTTGTACTACCGTCAAACCAGGGACTTTACCTTGCAACAACTGTCCAGGGTCAGAATAAACTCCTACATTCAGTTTGTCTGCTTTCACAGTGGTAATGGAGCTGGTTACATCCTTACGACTCATACTGCCATAACCTACTACCACAACTTCATCTAATGTTTTAGAATCTTCTTCCATAATAATCTTCAAAGAAGATCCTTTTACTGTAATTTCCTGGGTAGTGTAACCCACGTAAGAGAATACGAGTGTCTTTCCTTGTGCTACATTCAATGTAAACTGTCCGTTAAAGTCAGTGATAACACCGTTGGTAGTACCTTTTTCGACTACATTCACTCCGATAAGGGGTTCTCCGGTCTTGTCTGTGACAATACCGTTAACTTGATTTTGAGCAAATGCCAGTGTACTGTTTAATAGGAGTAATGCAAAGACTACTATCTGTGCAAATGTCCTTTGGGTTAGAGATTGTACGTTTAGCATAGAATTTAATTTTGGTTTTGATTAATATGTTCTTGTTTAATACTGCATAGTTCTCTATATATTATGAATTGGTTGTTACAGTTTGATGTATATTTTCTTAAGATATAGCGGATAACCGATACACCCCAAAAACAGAGTGAAAACGAGGGCGTAGACAGCTGAGGCAAGGTAGGCGTCGGTTATTCCTGAATGAATGGCTGCATAGGCTGCCGCCTTCCATCCGGTACTTCCCATCATAATGGCAAGTACTTCGCTCAGTACATAGAGGAATAGGGGGTTGACGCCGAAGATGATGAAGAAGCGGCACCATTTTTGTTATTCCTTATGTCTATATAATACATTAATGTGGCAAGTGACATGGAAGCCGCTCCGCAGGTCACCAGAACAAAAGTAGGAGACCATATTCTTTATTTAAAGGCAGCGCATCTGCCAACAAATAGCCGATACTCATCAGAATGAATCCGGTCAAGAACAAACGGAGCACTTTGTTTTCTGTCTGATGGCTTTGTATTATCCATTTTCCACATGTAAAAACCGATACAAGTGTGGGCGATAGCAGAGAGAGTGCTTACAAATCCTTCCGGATCAATCGGGCTCTTCTGATAGAGATGTGCTTCGCCGAAAAGTTGCCTGTCAATGATGGATAAAATATTGCTTTCATCGCAGGTATAACCGTTCCCCATGCATAATATGACAGTGTAGCTTACCAGTAAGATAAAGGTTAATGTGGGGATGAACTTATGATTCATAAATAGGGCTGTAAAAGAAATAACACAGTAACATAAAGCAATGCGTTGTAGTACCCCGGGGATGCGCAGATGGACAAAAGGCAGGAAGTCACCTTCACATACATGGTCAAACCAACCGATTGCCCATCCGATGCATAGAATAAGAAATGTGCGTTTCAATATCTTGGTTACCACTTGTAGGGAAACGTTGAAATTGAATTTGTTCAATGAAATATATGTTGAAATACCCATGATGAACAGAAAGAAAGGAAAAACCAAGTCACAAGGTGTCAGTCCGTTCCATGCAGAATGTTGTAAAGGTGCATACGACACTTTGCCTCCTGCATTGTTGACCAGAATCATTCCTGCTACAGTGATGCCCCTGAGTGCATCGAGTGACAAAAGCCTCTTTTTAATGGGCAGTGCCTGCTGTGCGGTTTCTGTATCGAGTTCTTTCTTTTTCATCTTACAATCAATTGTTTATCAATGTTATAGCCTCTTTTGCTACTTCTATACAATCACCTTCGGCAGATGCCGCATAGGTGTTCTTTGCCAGTGTCCATGGTTCTTCCAGGGCATACCAATCTATGGTCATGGCTGGATTATCGGCAGTGGGGGTTGATGAATTACCTACTGGCAGTACAGGAAGTTTGCCATCCAGTTGGTCTTGCAGTACTTGCCAGTATTTTTCCCAACGTTTATAATAAAAGTCGCGCAGTAGTCCGTTCCATTCTTTATGGGCATAATCTCGTAACTTGCCGATGTCGGCGCAGTAACGGTTTCCCCATGTGGTGATTTGTACGCGGGCATTCCATTCGTAGAGGTCTTTCTCTTCAGATGTACTTCCTAGATTGCGCGCTTGTTGAATCCAGTTCCCTACTTTGAATTCTTTGCGTGTGCCCAACAGTTTGTCTTGCATTATCAGTAGTTCCAAGAACTGTCGGGTATGTGTGGCATAACTTTTTTTATCGAAGCTTTTAAAGTCGGCAACAGCGTAATTGTACACTATTCGGGCACGGTCGGCAATGGCTTGTCGGGTGATATCAACTAGATCATATTCAAAGTTGTTGTTACCGCGATATTTGTGTGCTACGCTCACCATCAATCGTGCGGCTTCTGCTGTGGTAGTGGGGTCGTAATAGTTGCACATTTTGCTCCAGCTGGATGCTTGGAAATTATTCAGTGATGGGCGCCCGCAAAAGATACTTTCGTGAGGACCTTGTTGGTTGTTGCCTGCCGGACAGTTGTAGATACCGTTTGCCAGGATCTGCCAAGCTTGCCAGATAGATTCATCGTCTGTGCCATAGCGTGCGCGGATGTATTGTTTTATCCATTCTTCTTTGGTAAACTTTTCTGCACGCCAAGGTAGTTCGCACATCAGTTCGAACATAACGGGATTATTTTCAATGCCTTCCATTGTCAGACCGATGCCTTTTAGCTGAGCGGCCAGTGGGTTGTCTTTGGTCAGGTAAAAATTATGAAGAAGTTGGTCCATCCTTCCATGCAAACCCACGTTCCCACCGAAATTTTCCAACAGGCAGAACAACCAGTTGTGTTCTTCGTATCCTTTGTCTCGTTTCCATATAGAGGGAATGCCCCACATGGGACGACATTCGCTAAATAAATCAAGGATGAGCAGATCGCCGGGATTCAGCGCTTTCATCATTTCCGGGCGTGGATTTTCTGTCCATCCCTGCACCACCCACACAGCTTTTGGATTAGCCTTTTTCATTGCATCCATAATAGCCTTGCCGGCTTTGCCGAAGTCTAGTCTGGCAGGCAAGCTTTTGGCTTCATGAAAAGGATCGATGGAGTAGTAGTCACTTGTTCCATACAGCTTTTCGGTTTCTTCGTAAAAAAGGCTGGCAATCTGGGTAAACTTGGGATCGTCGGGCAGTAAGATTCCCGGTCGGTCAAATCCGTTCCATTTGTTGAGAGTGCTTTGGGCGGATTCCGAGGAAGTGTTGCTTAATGTTTTCTCTTCTTTTCCACCATCAATACGTTTTCCCAAATCCAGTTTGGAGGGGATCATACCCGAGTAACCGGGCAGTACGGGGTGCATTCCCCATTCTTTCATTCGTTTCAATATTTTTTTCTGCAAGTCTTCTTGCTGTTTATACCAACTATCGGGGTTAGGGCCTCCCCAGCCTTCCAAATTGTTCATTTCCCACCAGGCAAGGAATGCTGGTCCGGCAATAAAATCATTGATTTGCTGTTTGGAAAATCCTAAGCGGAGTAATAGGTTACGCCACACACATTCATGTCCTACGGCAGCAAGTGGCAGGTTGATGCCATGCAGTGCCATCCAGTCCAGTTCCTCTTCCCAACGTTTCCAATCCCAAAATGCCATGGAGTAGGAGTAGGTGCAGTAATTGAAATCGTAACGCAGGGCCAGATTTGTTTCGTGGCGTTCTTTACGGAAGACGGGAGGAAGAACATTGGGTAGTGAGGCATGCATACTGTTCCATGACAGGTGGATTCCGGCATGATACTTTAAGTACCAGTTGATTCCGGTTGCTATATTAATATAGGTATTGCCTCGTATCACTACCTTGTCGCCTTTTTGGTCCAACTCGAAAAAGTCATTTGGGCTTTTGTGTAGTTCGACTACGAACTTGTCCGATGCTCCCTTGTCTATCCTTTCCAGCATTCCCTTGATGGGGTTTGCCAGTATACCGGAGGGGAGTAATATCAGCCAGCTCAATAATAAGAATGTGTTTTTCATATACATTTGCATTTCTGTTTTTTACAAATGTAAGGGAAACAAAGCTTTTTATAGGAGAATATGGTGCACAAATGGAGTAAAATAGTAAAGTGAACTATTTTTTTTCCAAAATATTCGCTTGGAAGTACTCCAAACAGTTCTTTGAAGCATTTTGTGAAATATTTAGGGTCGTTAAAACCTACGGCATATGCGATTTCTGCAACAGAAATGTCACATTCTACTTTGGTTAAAGTGTCTTTTGCCACATTTAATCGGTAGTTTCTCATGAATTGACCAATGGACTGCCCTGTCAAAGATTGCAATTTCTGATTGACTAAGGTTTTGCTGTATCCCATATCGCGGATAAAGCGCTCTAAGTTATAATCCGAGTCGGCATAATGTTCTTTCATTAAATTGATTGCCGATGTCATAAATGTGTTGTCTTTGGAACTAGCGTTTATATTCAATGTTTCACAATTCATACTAGTGGAGAACATGGATTTGTATTTCTGGCGTAAGGCAAGTATATTTCGGATACGTAATCTTAGAATAACCTCATCAAATGGTTTGCACAGATATTCATCTACTC
>ENA-OQDT01001841-OQDT01001841.1-human-gut-metagenome-genome-assembly--contig:-NODE-1841-length-11763-cov-4.364215_pt1 | contig 11763 bp, 8 predicted proteins | sample MGYA00242786_ERZ504617 | MGnify/ENA primary metagenome ERZ504617 (study PRJEB26092, sample SAMD00036337) | human gut metagenome | host: Homo sapiens | study: EMG produced TPA metagenomics assembly of... | reverse complement strand
TTTATTTTTTAGGCACGGATTACGCAGATTTCACGGAAAAGAGATAAAATAAATCCGTGTCAATCCGTGTAATCCGTGCCTAAAAGAAATCATCAAGTGTATTTTACACCTTCTTACCGATGAGGAAGCATATATTCATCGTGAGGAGAGGAGCTGTTTACGCCCTTTCTCCTTTGGTCTCTTTTATCAAATATACGCAGGCGGCTCCGATAATGAGCATCACACCCGCCGTTACCAGCATGTTTATTTCAGGGGGAAGCATCCCTTCCGGTGTAAACAGTGCCAGAATACTTCCGCCTAACGCCGCTGCTACGATTTGCGGAATGCAGATGGTTCCGTTAAACAGTCCGAGATACGTACCCATGTGTCCGCCGGACAAGGCGTTGGTCAGGATGGTGAAAGGCAGTGCCAGCATGGCGGCCCATGCGCAGCCTATCAGCAGGAAAGATACGAACAGCATATACGGGCTGTGTACGAAATAGGTGGATATAAATCCGATACCGCCCAGCACGAGGCTCAGCGCGTAAATGAAGCGGCGGTCTTTGAACATGGGGATGCAGATTGCCCAAAGTACGGAACCGATAGCCTGTACGGCAAACAGTACGCCTACCCAGTTGGCAGCTTCCTGATATTGCAGGCTTTTGGTGTCGAGAACTACTTTTGTGATTCCGTTTACCGTATTTTCAACGGTGGGAGCATCAAATACATTTGCGGCGATGCTTCCGTTGGTGTATGTCCACATGAACATAAAGGCGAACCAGCAGAAGAACTGCACCAGCCCTACCGTCCAAAAGGCTTTCGGTGCTTTCACCAGCAACTTCAGCATATTGACTTTCTCATGTTCCTGCTCTTCCGTGATACCATGATATTCGGCATACTCTGCAGGCGGCATTTCCTTGACTTTGACCGTTGTATAAATAACGCAGAATATCAGAATGGCGGCTCCGATATAGAACGAGTAGATTACAGAATCGGGAATTACCCCTGGGCGCCGTGTTGCTGATACCTACCCACGCAAATATGAACGGGAACAGATAGCCCACCAGGCTGCCGGCATTGCATAAGAAACTCTGGATGGAATAGGCAAGTCCTTTCTGTTTCTCATTCACCATATCGCCTACCATCATCTTGAATGGCTGCATTGCCATATTAATGGAAGTATCCAGAAACATCAGCGATACCAGACCGAAAATCATGGCCGTGCTCACCGCCATACCGAAACTGCCGGCATTGGGCAGCAGGCACATGACGAGTACCGCAACCAGCGAGCCGATGAACAGGTAGGGAATGCGACGTCCGAACCGTGTCCATGTCCTGTCGCTGGCAGCTCCTACGATGGGCTGCACGATGATACCTGCCAGCGGCGGTAATATCCAGAAATAGCTCAAACTGTGCGGGTCGGCTCCTAAAGTAGAGAATATACGGCTGATGTTCGCGCTTTGCAGGGCATACGCAATCTGTACGCCGAAGAAACCGAAGCTGATATTCCATAGTTTCCAGAAACTTAAATCGGGTTTTACTTTCATTGCTCTCTTGTTTTTTATGATATTAGTTTATAGATGAATTCGGTTGTGTTTTTATTTGGTCGTTCCCCTTACCACCAGGTTTGTCCGCACAATCTTGTTGGTGCTTTTTCCCTCGTGCCCGTTCAGCTTGTCTGTAAGGATGCCGAATGCGCTTTTGCCCACTTCTTCTCCGTGCTGCTCCACAGTGGTCAGTTTCGGGTCGGTGCTTTGGGCGATGGCTCCGTCGGTGAAACCGCAGATGGAAACCTCGTCCGGCACTTTCAGTCCCACCAGCTTGCAGGCATACAATATACCTGCCGCCGTTTCGTCATTAATCGCAAAGAAGCCGTCGGGACGGTTGTCACTCTCCAGCAGATCGGGCGTTATGGCAATGGCGCGTTCACGGTTGTCGCACAGCTTTATCATGCTGTCGTCCACCGGCACTTTGTATTTCTTCATGGCATCCAGATAGCCGTTCCGCCGGTTCTTGGTAATCTCCAGATGCGGAGATGCGCCGTAGAAGAAGATGCGTTTGCATCCGGTCTGAATCATGTACTCTACGGCGGCAAACGAGCCGGCATAGTCGTCCACAACCACCCGTTCCGTTTTCAGCTCCGTACAGATGCGGTCGTAAAATACAATCGGTATGTCGTTGTTCAGCAGCTCCTGGTAGTGGTCGTATTGCTCCGTGTTTTTGGCAAGGGAGGCTATGACGCCGCAAACGCGGGCGGCAAGGAAAGAGTGGACGATTTTGACTTCCTGTTCGTAGGACTCGTTGCTTTGAGCCACGATTATGTTGTAGCCGGCTTTGGCCGCCGCTGTCTCGATGCCGCTCAGTACGCACGAGAAGAAATGATGCACCAGTTGGGGCACAATCACGCCAATCGTATTGCTGCGGCTCGAACGGAGGTTCACGGCAAGCACATTGGGTTTGTAGTTATGTTCGCGGGCGTAGGCATGGATGAGGTCACGGGTTTCCCGGCTGATGTCCGGATTATCCTTGAGCGCTCTCGACACGGTGGACGGCGAGACATTCAATGCCCGGGCAATATCTTTAATGGTTATCTGCGGTTTGTTCATCAGTATGATTTCAATTTTCAGCCAAAGGTAATAAAAATAGGAAGATATACGAAGACCGTAGCCGGGCTTCTTATTTATCCTGCTGCAAAAATAGCGGAATGCGTCTAATAAAACTTTTCTGTTGATACATATCGGGTTATAAGTTTGTGCAAACGATTGCATATACTGTTTGCAACCATGTATTTGCCCGCTGCACGGTAAATTCCCGGCAAAAATCATTTGCTATACGATAAATCTCCGTAACTTTATCCTCTGGAAAATGTGGTATCCTTTAATTAATATTATAATGTATTGGCTGACTATGATAAAGAGACTTGTTTTATTTTTTTGCCTATGCTTGCCGGCATTGGCTGTCTCTGCTCAAGAGCAGGAAGTTAAGTTTGCTTTCGATAACTATCACCGCTATTACCGCGAAGCGCGCCTCTGCACTGATAGTGCAAAATTGGAGGCAATGAAGAAATTGCGTGTCTATTTTCATGAGCATCCTTACAGGCTGTCTAAGGTGAATATGTCCGTGCCGCCCGCCAGGTGTCTGGAGTTGCTTACGCCGGAGGGGACATTCTCGGATATGGACGCTTTGGAAGCTGAGTTCGAACGTAGCAATGCCTATCGGAAGAGCTTCCATACAACAGCCGATGACCGGGTGGGTATTTTCATCGGAAACGCCCTTGACCGCTTGTGCTGCATAGCCGATGCATACCGCCGCGGTACGCTGACGGCAGACGAGTTGTTGAGCGACAAAGTGCTGAAAGCGGTGGTGCACTACGGCATGCTGGAAGCCGGACGCTCGAACGCCGTTTCCCGTTTTCACGCTTCCTGCTTTGCCATTCCTACGGCTGCGGTAAACATCTATTTCGCCTGGCTGGATAAAATGGAACTTGCCGAACGCGGCGGTGCAACTCCTTTGCTGGAGGCCGCTTGCGATATGCTGAAAGTATTGGGGCTGCAAGCCTATACGCAGCCGTTGCGTCATGATGAAACCGACAAGAACGTTGTTTCGATAGAACGTTTCCGCAATCATGTATGGTGGGTGGGCGGCAACGCGTTGGCATACCGTTCGCTATTGCCCGTAGCTGCAATGTACAGTTCGGTGCCTATGGTGGATGTATTGGCAGAAGTGTGCCGGAGAGGTATCAGCGTGACTTCCCAACTTACTCTGCACGATTCTTTCTGGACCGAAGGTTTTACTGCCGACGGTGCAGGGTGGGGACATGGCAAGCAATGCCTGATTTGGGGATATCCCATAGACGGAACCTTCAATGCCTTGAATATGCTGGGTATGCTGAAAGGGACACCGTGGGCGGAACGCCTGAGCAGGGAGAATGCCCAAGCTATCCTGAACTTTCTGCGCGGTGGAAACTGGTACTACTATAAAGGATTTACCTTGCCTTGTCTGGACCGTGGATCGTATGTCTATACCGCTGCCGAAAAAGAGATTCCTTACGCAAAGATGCTGAATAAAGTGCTGACGGACTGGATGGATGCTTTTACGGAAACCGAGCAGGCGGAGTTACGGCAGTTATGGAAAGAAGTGAAAGAAAAGCATATCCGGATGGCGGGGTACGCTCCGGGCATGTATTCCGGAACCCGCTGGTTCTTTAATAACGATGATTTGATAAAGAAAACCCCCGACTGCCACATAATGGTGAATATGGCTTCCGTGCGTTGTGACGGCTTGGAGAGTGCGCCCAACTTTGCCGATGCCTATAATTTCTACCCTACGGACGGTATGACTTTGTTTCAGCGCAGCGGCAACGAATATCGCTCCATCATGGGTGGCTGGGACGTAACGGCATCTCCCGGAGTAACCGCACGCGCAGGTATGGAGCGCCTGGAACCGGTAATTAACTGGCGCGGCTATTGCAGTAAGCATAATTATGCGGCAGCAGCCACGGACGGTAGCGGCGATGCAGTGGCGGGATATATTTTCGAGAAAATGAATGCTTCGGAGAAAGAGGGTGTGAACGACCGGGGCAGCAGTGCCGGCTGTAACGAGGTGCTTTATGGTGTAAAGGCTTATAAATCTTATTTTATTCAGGGAGACTATATGGTTGCCTTGGGAGCGGGTGTGACGAACAGGCAGTCCGGACAGCCGGGACATATCCGTACCACTATCGACCAGACGGCCTTGCTGAATGATGTCTGTTTGTTGGAGAAAGGCAAGAAAACGGCTCTTTCAGCCGGTGTGCATACCTGGAAAATCTCAGGCAAGAACACACCCTGGCTGGTGCAGGAGGGGCAATTTGCTTACCGCGTTCTTCCTGAATACAGTCGGAAAGCGTTCGTAGCCTGCGAAACGCGTCCTGCGAACTGGGTGCTGCACAACAAAACAAATGCCGGTAAGAAGAATCTGCCGGATAGCGTGAAAATTCTCCGTTTGTGGATTGACCACGGACAAGCGCCCGTGAATGATACCTATGGCTATACCGTGTATACGGGAAAGGGCACTCCGTCCGCCCGGTTGCCTTTCCGTGTGCTGAGGAATGACTCTTTGGTACAGGCAGTGCAGTCGGCAGACAAAAAACTGTTGCAGGCGGTGTTCTATCCGGGCAACAATGGCCTGCAGGCCGGCGGTGTGTCGCTTACAGCTTCTGAACCTTGTACCGTAATGATAAAGACGGTGGCAGGAAAGTCCGTCTTTACAGTGACGGATGCCTGCATGAATGCGGCTTTGAAGAAAATAACGCTTACTTATAACGGTAAAACGATAGAAGTACCTATGCCGCAGGGGGAATTTTGCGGTAGGACGGTATCGTATGAATTGCCTTAATGGGGCAGACGGGATGCCTTGCTTCAATGAATGTTATATTACTATAATACTTGGAATCATGAAACACATTAAATTTATTACTTTCTTTTTGAGTATCGCATGCCTTTTCATTGCATGCAAGAACACGGCCGACAACGATAGGGAAGGAACGTCTCCGACACCGGAGCAGACTCCCGGCACCGGAGATGATTCTTTTGCCAAAGGCGCCGACATCAGTTGGGTTACGGAAATGGAAGCAGCCGGACATCGCTTCTATAATGCCGCCGGCAAGCAGCTTGAATGCACCGCCCTGATGAAGGAGTGCGGACTGGATGCGGTTCGTCTGCGTGTGTGGGTAGACCCGGCAGAGCACGGCAACTGGTGCAATACACCCGATGTCGTAGCCAAAGCCAAGAGGGCGAAGGATTTGGGGAATGGACGTAATGATAGATTTCCATTATAGCGACTGGTGGGCAGACCCCGCCCAGCAAACAAGCCTGCCGCATGGAAGGACAAACGCTGCCGGAACTGAAGAAAGCCATCGGCGACCATACGGTAGCGGTGCTTCAGGCCTTGAAGGCGGCGGGAGTTTCTCCCAAATGGGTGCAAGTGGGCAACGAAATACGTCCGGGTATGTTGTGGGATAAGAATGTGGCGCTGAGCGGTGCATCCTATGATGTGAAAGAGCGTGACTTGAAAAACGCTCCGGCAACGGCGTCGGATAAAGTCGTGTATCCCGCAAACTGGAGTAAATTTTGGCCGATTTCATCACTGAGGGGCTACAATGCGGTGAAGTCAGTCTTCGGCGATGCGATTGTGATTGTTCATCTGGACAACGGTTGGGATAAAGAACTGTTCAACTGGTTTTTCGATGAGCTGAAGAAACACAACGGGAAGTGGGATATGATAGGCATGTCGCTTTATCCTTACTGGACACGGATGGAGAAGCCGGATTATACCGCCGATGACATTATCACCGACTGCATGGAGAATATCAAGGCGTTGGGCGCCAAGTATGATTGTGATGTGATGATAGTGGAAACCGGCATGGAATGCGGTGATGACAAGGGCAATCTGGCAAGTGCGTCTGTCCTTGCCGAAGGCAAACGGCAGTTGGAACGCATCGTCAAGGAAAGCCGGGAGAATACCGGAGGACGCTGCAAGGGTGTGTTCTATTGGGAACCGGAGTGCAAGCCGAGCCAGTATCGGTTGGGAGCGTTTACTGCCGACGGCCGCCCTACGGTGATTATGGATGCGTTTAAATAACCTGTAAAACAGTATAATTATGAATAAGAGACTGATAACGGGCATCTGTTGCTTCTTCCTCTTCACGGCCGTTATGGCGCAGCGTACCGAAGTGCTATTGGAAAAGGGCTGGAAGTTCTTCCGGGGAGATATATCCGGAGCTGCTCACCCGGGATATGACGATGAGCAATGGCAGGCGGTAACCGTGCCTCACGATTGGGCCATTTACGGACCGTTCGACCGTGACAACGATTTGCAGAAAGTAGCCGTCACGCAGAATTTCGAAAAACAGGCTTCGGTAAAGACCGGACGCACAGGCGGATTGCCTTATGTAGGCGTAGGCTGGTATCGTACCACCTTTACCGTTCCCGCCCGCAAACAGGCTACACTGGTTTTTGACGGAGCCATGAGCGAAGCCCGTGTCTATATCAACGGGCAGGAAGCCTGCTTCTGGCCTTTCGGCTATAACTCTTTCCATTGCGATGTCACACCTTATATATATAAGGACGGAAAACCCAATACGCTTGCCGTGCGGTTGGAGAACAAACCGCAGTCTTCGCGCTGGTATCCCGGTGCGGGGTTGTACCGGAATGTCCGCCTGTTGACGACCGAACCGGTATGCGTTCCGGTGTGGGGCACTCAGCTTACCACCCCGCACGTGTCGGACAAGTATGCTTCCGTGCGGCTGCGTACGGAGGTTGCCAATGCCGGAAACAAGCATATCCGGATTGTGACCGAGATTATATCGCCGGACGGTAAGGTGGTTGCCGCCAAAGACAACACCCGCAAAATAAACCACGGGCAGCCTTTCGAGCAGAACTTCCTGGTAGATGCTCCCGCCTTATGGTCGCCGGAGACACCCCGGCTCTACAAGGCGTCTTCCAAGATATATGCCGACGGCAGGCTGGTGGACGAATATACCACCCGTTTCGGCATCCGTAGCATAGAGATTGTGGCGGACAAAGGTTTTTTCCTGAACGGCAAGCACCGTAAGTTTCAGGGCGTCTGCAACCATCACGACCTGGGGCCTTTGGGGGCTGCCGTCAATGTGGCTGCTCTTCGCCGCCAGCTCACGCTGCTGAAGGATATGGGTTGCGATGCCATCCGTACATCGCACAACATGCCGGCTCCGGAACTGGTGGAGCTTTGCGACGAAATGGGCTTTATGATGATGATAGAGCCTTTCGATGAATGGGATATTGCCAAATGCGATAACGGCTATCACCGTTACTTCGACGAATGGGCGGAGCGGGACATGGTGAATATGTTGCGCCATTACCGTAATAATCCGAGTGTGGTCATGTGGAGCATTGGCAACGAAGTGCCTACTCAGTGCAGTGCCGAGGGCTATAAAGTCGCTTCTTTCCTGCAGGATATATGCCACCGCGAAGACCCCACACGTCCTGTTACCTGCGGTATGGACCAGGTGTCTTGCGTCCTGGAAAACGGTTTCGCCGCTATGATAGACGTTCCCGGTCTCAACTACCGCGCCCACCGTTATGTGGAGTCTTACAACGCACTTCCGCAGAATATCATTCTTGGTTCGGAAACCGCCTCTACCGTAAGTTCCCGCGGAGTCTATAAATTTCCGGTAGAGAAACGGGCAGGGGCAACGTATGCCGACCACCAGTCTTCGGGGTATGATGTGGAGTATTGCTCTTGGTCGAATGTGCCCGATGAGGACTTTGCCCTGGCCGATGATTACGACTGGACTATCGGGCAGTTTGTCTGGACGGGTTTTGACTATTTGGGCGAACCCTCTCCGTACGACACGGATGCCTGGCCCAGCCACAGTTCCGTATTCGGCATCATTGACTTGGTAAGCCTGCCCAAAGACCGCTATTATCTGTACCGCAGCATCTGGAACAAGACCGCAAACACCCTGCACGTCCTTCCGCACTGGACATGGCCGGGCCGGGAAGGAGAGAACACTCCCGTCTTTGTTTATACCAGCTATCCCACAGCGGAACTTTTCGTCAACGGCAAGAGCTACGGCAAGCAACGCAAACTGACGGCATCGGAGAGCAAAGCCTTACAAGGCAAGGACTCGCTTGCCTTGCAACGCCGCTACCGCCTGATGTGGATGGATGTTCCTTATGAACCGGGCGAACTGAAAGTCGTGGCTTATGATGCTTCCGGCAAACCGGCAGAAGAGAAAATCGTCCGTACCGCCGGCAAACCTCATCATCTGGAACTGGTTGCCGACCGCACCCGGCTTGCTGCCGACGGTAAAGACCTTGCCTACATCACCGTCCGCGTTGTCGATAAAGACGGCAATCTCTGTCCGTCGGACAATCGTCTTGTCTCTTTCTCTGTAAAAGGAGCCGGCCGTTACCGCGCGGCAGCCAATGGCGATGCCACCAGCCTCGACCTTTTCCATTTACCCAAGATGCCGGCTTTCAGCGGACAGTTGACGGCTATCGTGCAGAGCACGGAACAGTCCGGTGAAATTGTTTTTGAAGCCAAAGCCAAAGGCTTGCAGACTGGGACAATCTTGTTGTCTGCCGGTAGGTAGTATTTGCATTATTTCTGTTTCAGAGTTTTGCATAATTTGTCATCACTCGTCACCAATCACTCTGTATCCCTTTCCTGCAAAGGGATACAGGGAGTGACGACAAGCGTGGTGAGAGTGATGACTGATTCGTGGTCGTCACGCGAATAAATATTATATATCTTATAATCAGTGTGTTATCTTAATTGACACACAGTCGATAATAGAGACTTTTCTGACGATTTACTACTCCAAAAGACCTTTATCATGCGATTCGGTGCATTGTTTAAAGATAAATGCACCCGTAATTTCCGGAATATGCCCTGTGACAGTAAGGTATTTGTTAGGGATAAATGCCTCATTCCCTCTTTCTTTTCTTTGTTTTATCGCATGTATAATGTCCTTTTATCACTTCCTTTTCCTTGTTTTCCGGTTGCGGGCTCTACGGTTGCCAATTGCGGGCCCGACAGCCCGCGGCTGGCAACCGTAGAGCCCGCAACTGCGAAACGAAAAAAAAGACCTGCTGTTCCGGGGAAAATGCAGTAGCTAAACTACTATTTAGCGTGTGTTTTTGCAGATATTACCCTGCTGATTTCCCGTTATTTATTACGCGTTTTCATTGGTGTGCCCATGCGTTTATGAGATGATAGCGCATGATACCGGACATAGTGCAATCGTTTGCATTCTTCTTATTGAACTTTTTGCGGCATCTTTGTCTCTTACTCGACAATATAGCATACATTTGTTGTATCATAATAAAGTATTTGGAGCACGTTCCGTATTTAGGTTAATATACTGAAACGTCTTTTGAATATACTGTAGATAATTAATATTGTTAACTTTAATTTTTAAATGCATGAAGCAAGTTAATCTTAGAATCTGTCGAACGATTCTTCCCCTGTTATTAGGGTTATTCTTGTCAGTTGGCGTTTATGCACAGAACATCACGGTGAAAGGGCATGTGAAAGATGCTTTGGGTGGTGTGATTGGCGCTAATGTCGTGGAAAAAGGAAATACCACAAATGGTACTATCACGGATTTGGATGGTAATTTTACTTTAACTGTTCCTCAAGGAGCCACTTTAGTGGTGTCTTTTATTGGCTATAAAAGTCAGGAAGTCGCTGCTGCACCCTCGGTTGTTGTAACTTTACAAGACGATGCTGAATTGCTGGAAACGGTTGTAGTCATTGGTTATGGCTCTGTTAAGAAGAATGACCTGACCGGTTCGGTTACGGCTATTAAGGCGGACGAAATCAATCGCGGAGCCATTACTTCACCCGACCAAATGCTTCAGGGAAAAGTTCCGGGATTGCTGGTTACTCCTGCTTCTGGTGACCCTACCGGCGGAGCTACTATCCGTATTCGCGGTGCAGCTTCTTTGTACGCTTCCAACGACCCGCTGATTGTGATAGACGGTGTGCCCGTAACCAGTGAAGGTGGTGCCGGCATGGCAAATCCGTTGGCATCTGTTAATCCGAATGATATTGAATCGTACACAGTGCTGAAAGACGCATCAGCAACAGCCATTTATGGTTCGCGTGCATCTAATGGCGTCATTATCATTACTACGAAGAAGGGAACCGGTGATAAGATGAAAGTCAGCTATAATTCCAGTTACAGTTTGAAGCAGAATACTTCTACATTGGAAATGATGACCGGTGACCAGTATCGCCAGTATATTAAAGATGTGTACGGAGAAAACGATCCCCGTCTGGGTATGATGGGCAATGCCAATACTGACTGGCAAGACCTGATTTATCGTACTGCTTTCTCTACAGACCAGAATGTAAGTCTTTATGGCAATGCCAAAGGGGTACTTCCTTATCGCGTAAGTTTAGGTTATACTTATGACCAGGCTACTTTGAAAGAAGGTGACAACCAACGTGCTAACTTAGGTATCAGCTTGAGTCCTAAATTCTTTCAAGATCATTTGAGTGTAAATGTCAACTTAAAGGGTATTTACAACCGTGCCAACTATCCTAATTCGGGAGCAGTGGGCAGCGCCGTTGATTTCGACCCGACACAATCTCCTTACTTCTATGATGCCAACGGCAATATTGATACTTCAAAGGCCGGCGGATATTTCAACTGGATTAATGCCGACGGTTCTGCCAACACAATGGCAAGCATCAACCCATTGTCTCAATTATATGATAATTACAATGTAAACGATACTTGGCGTTCAATGGGTAACGTACAGTTGGATTATAAAATTCACGGTTTTGAAGATTTGCGTGTGAACCTGAACTTGGGTTACGATTTGGCGCGTACGGAAGGTACGAAGTATTCGGAGTTAGGTTCTATTCTTTCTATGAGAAACGGTGCACAGGATTACTATGAAAACTATGCGAATAACAATGCGAATACTCTGTTGGAATTTTATGCCAATTATAATAAGGAATTCGGTATTCATCATTTGGATGTAATGGCGGGTTATTCCTGGCAACACAATTATGTGAAATACGATAATATTCAATATTATAACAATGACCGTTCCAATGTGTATTTGGACAATCCTACGGATAGAAAAGAATATTATCTGGTATCTTTCTTCGGTCGTGTCAATTATTCGTTGAATTCAAAATACTTGTTTACGGTATCTTTGCGTGACGATGCTTCTTCCCGTTTCTCCAAGAGCAACCGTTGGGGCTTGTTCCCGTCTGCCGCTTTTGCATGGAATATCGCCGAAGAAA
>ENA-OQDT01001840-OQDT01001840.1-human-gut-metagenome-genome-assembly--contig:-NODE-1840-length-11767-cov-3.245790_pt1 | contig 11767 bp, 8 predicted proteins | sample MGYA00242786_ERZ504617 | MGnify/ENA primary metagenome ERZ504617 (study PRJEB26092, sample SAMD00036337) | human gut metagenome | host: Homo sapiens | study: EMG produced TPA metagenomics assembly of... | reverse complement strand
GGCGCGGGGGTAGCGGCAGGTGTTGCCGAAGGTGTCGGCGCGGGTGTGGCGGTAGGTTCCGGGGTTGCTGTCGGCTCGGCAGTTGAAATCGGTGCAGGTGTTTCTTCGGCGTCTGCACTTTCGGATGTCGCTGCCGACAGCTCCGTCAATTCAGCGGATTCCGGTTCCGGTGTCTGTGCGCAGGCTGTCAATGCGGACAGCATTGCAAGCATTACGATCCATTTTTTCATCTTGAAAACTCCTTGCGGGGCCATCTCTGACCCGGTTGCTTCTTCTTTCCTTCATCTTAAAACCTTCTACCTTTCTTGTCCACGCTGTCGATTGTCCGAACGACACTGTTGCTCTTCGTCCGGCACGGTATCCAGCACGATATCCTTTTCGTTCAGGTTCAAAAGTGCCTCCAACTCGGCAAGGCGCTTGCTCTTTTCAGCCAGCTCGTCCGCCTGGACAAAGGGCTGCGCCAGCTGTTCCTTGGCGTTTTCCAGCTGCTTTTGCAGCTGCACCAATTTGGATTCAAGGTCGGTCACGCTCTGCGGCAGGTTATGCAGGCAGTTGTCCAGGCGTACCGTGTTGCCGACCGCATCCGCGCCCAGCTGCACCGGGTTGATACCGCTGCCCACAAGATACGCCAGATACATTTTGTCCATCGCAAAATAGGCGATCTGCAAATCAAAGCCCTTGTATCGCCCGATGGAAACCGGCTCGGTGCGGTTCATCGCCATACCCAGCAGCCCCAGCAGGGCTTTGCCCGCGTCCTCGCGCTTGGTGTAAACCGTGTCCATCAATGAGATGGCGAAAACATCCTTGTCGTCCGCATCGCGCTTGGTATTTTGCTGTAGCAGCGCTGTGTCCGCTTTGGCGTTTTCCAACTGCTGGGCGGTCTTACGCATTTCTGCGGGGAATCCTTGTGTAATCGCATCTTCCAGCCGGTAATGCTCGTTGTTGTAGGCGGTTTTCAGGGTTTTGAGCCGCGACACCTGAATATCCAGATCCATTTTCTCTTTGATCATCGGATTGCCCGCTGCCAGCGCCTTGACCTCGGCATAAGACAGCGCTGCATCGTCCAAATCATCCGCACTGCGGGCAGGGCTTTTGCTCGTCATAATTTGCCCGATGAACTTCTGTTTGGTTTCCAAAAGCTGCCACATATAGCTGTCGAAGGAAGCTTCTGTGACGTAACGATACTCATATACTTCGGCATTGGTGTTGCCTTGGCGAATCATACGCCCGTTGCGCTGCTCAATGTCAGAGGGTTTCCACCCGCAGTCCAGATGATGCGTGGCCACCAGCAGCCGCTGCACATTGGTGCCTGCGCCCATCTTACCGGTGCTGCCCATCAGCACGCGCACATCACCGCTGCGCACCTTGGCAAACAGCTCGGCCTTTTTCACCTCGGTGTTGGCGCTGTGGATGAACTGCACCTCGTTTTCGGGGATGCCCATAGAAATCAGCAGATTGCGCAAATCATCGTACACATTAAATCCGTCCGGTTTCGGGGTGGACAAGTCGCAAAACACCAGCTGGGTCAATTTCTTGTCTTTCGTTTCACTCCAGATGCGGTACACATTCTCGGCGCAGGCGTGAACTTTATCGTTGGGGTTTTCGGGCAGATTGGGGTCGATCAGCCGCTGATCCAGCGCCAGCTTTCTGCCGTCGTTGGTCACCTTGAGCATATTGTCCTCGGTGGGGTCTACATTTCCGGCGCGAATTTCTTCGGCGCGGTCGGCAAGGTCAGCCACCATCTGCTTTGCTGGGGGCTTGGCGGCAGCGCCACATTGATGGGTTTGCCGCCCACCAGTTTAGGCACCGGCAGGTTGAGCATATCCGCCGTCTGCACATCCGCCACCTGCTTGAACATACTCATCAATTCCGGCAGATTATAGAATTTGGAAAATCTTGTTTTTGTGCGGTAGCCGGTGCCTTCCGGCGCAAGCTCCACGGCTGTCACGGTTTCTCCAAATGTGGATGCCCACGCATCAAAGGAGGAAAGCCCGTGCTGCTCCAAGGTTTCCCGCTGCAAATACCGCTGCATGGTGAACAGCTCCGCCATAGAGTTGCTGATGGGCGTACCCGTGGCAAACACCACGCCGCGGCTGCCGGTGATTTCGTCAAGGTAGCGGCATTTCATATACAGGTCGCTGGCGCGCTGGCTCTCGGTTTGGGATATGCCAGCCACGTTGCGCATTTTGGAAAGCACCGCAAGATTCTTGAAAGCGTGGGCTTCGTCCACCATCAGGCTGTCCACGCCAAGCTGTTCAAAGGTCACCACATCGTCCTTGCGGGACTGGTCGTTGAGCTTATCCAGCTTTTTCTCCAGCTGCTTGCGCATACGCTCCATCTGCTTGACGGTGAAATTCTCGGCGCGTTCTTCTTTCAGCTGTGCCACTTGGCTGATCACATCGTGGATCTGGCTTTGCAGGTATTCGACCTGCCGTTCCTGTGACAGCGGGATGCGCTCAAACTGGCTGTGCCCGATCACGATGATGTCATAATTGCCGGTTGCGATTTTGGCGCAGAACCGTTTGCGGTTGGCTTTTTCAAAATCTGTCCTGCGGGCTACAAGAATATTTGCGTTGGGGTACAGCTGCAAAGCCTCTCCGGCAAGCTGCTCGGTCAGGTGGTTGGGTACACAGATCAGGGTCTTGGAGCAAAGCCCAAGACGTTTCTTTTCCATCGCCGCAGCGACCATTTCGTAGGTTTTTCCGGCGCCCACCACGTGCGCCAGCAGCGTATTGCCGCCATACAGAATGTGCGCAATGGCGTTTTTCTGGTGGGGGCGCAGCGTGATTTCAGGTGACATACCGTGAAACAGGATATGGCTGCCATCGTATTCGCGGGGGCGCAGGGAGTTGAACCGTTCGTTGTATTCCTTTACCAGCATCTGGCGGCGGGTCGGGTCTTTCCAGATCCAGTCCTTGAAAGCGTCCTCGATCTGCTGCTGTTTCATCTGGGCTTCCTGCGTGGCAGCGGCGTTCAGAACGCGGATTTTGTTGCCTTGCATATCCTCCTTGGTGTCAAAAACGCGCACATCCCGCAGGTTCAGGCTTTCTTCTAAGATGTGGTAGAAGTTGGCGCGCTGTGTGCCGTAGGTCACGGTGGCTTTAATGTTGCCGCCCGTAAAGCTCTTGTTGGTCACATTCCAGACGCCGGTCAGTGGGATGTACAACACCTTCACGCGGTCCCGCACATAGTAAGGCGCGTCCACCAATTCATCGGCAAACTGCTTGATGAGTTCAGGAGCCAGCCAAGTAGCACCCAGACGCACGGCAATTTCGCTGGCTTCCAAGTCCTTCGGCTGCACGGTTTCCAGTGCCTGCACATTCACAGCAAAAGCGGGGTTGTTTTGTGCCGCCAGCTTTGCTACCTGTAATTTGTGGCGCACATCGCCGGAAAGATATTCATCGGCGGTATAGTAGCGCGGTTCACCATCAGAATTCTTTTCCAAGGGGTCGGCAAAGATAACGCCTTGCAGGTCGTTCACCAATGTATCTTTGTCCTTGCCGGTCAGCTGCTGCATATACCCAAAGTCGATGCCCGCGCGCTCACCGACACTCAGCGCCAGCGCCTCGCTGGCGGTTTCCACGCGCTCGGCAGGGCGGGCAGCCCGGATGGTGCGCTTTGAAAACATATCCGACTTGCCGATGAAATTGCCCTCGCTGTCGAGGTTTTCCAAGGAGCACAGCAGAAAATATCCACTGTCATCCCGCATATCCAACGATGCACCACGGCTGTTGATGAGTCCAAACTTACTGTGGTAGTGGTCGTACTGGCGGTTGAGTTTGGCTTGCAGCTCCGTGATGACTTCATCCGGCATATCTTCCAGCTGGGCTTGGATCAAGTCCCGTGTGGTGTCCCGCAGTTCGATCAACTGCCGCATACGCGCCGCGGAGGTAGCACCAAGGGAAACCTCGCGCATAATGGCGTTCTCGCGGTAATAGAATTTTCCGTTACGGATACAAAAGCTGAAATTGCGCACATCGGGTTCGGCGGGGATGCTGGCATCCACAGCGCCGGATTCCTGCAGCTCGATGTCCTGAAAGTGAAATTCAGCGTGCAGGTGGGACATGGCCTCTTGCAGCACATCGGGAAGGGGCTTATCGGCAAACGCCTCGCAGGTCAGGGTCGGGCCATACGGACCGCTGACGGTTTTCAGTGTGCCGCAGACCATTTCGGGGTGTTCGGCAAAATAGCTGTTGAGGGAAAGCCCGTCCTCCGTCTGGGTGGTGTGCAGCCAGCTCGCGTCCTGCTCCAGAATGCGGTCACGCTTTTGCAGGAAGATGATGTCCGCCATCGCCTTGGTTCCGGCTGACTTAAAGGTGGAATCCGGCAGGCGCACGGCACCGATAAAGTCGCATCGGGCGTTGATGTACCTGCGCACTTCCTCGCTCTTTTTGTCCAGCGTGCCACTGGTGGTGATAAAGGCGATGATGCCGCCCGTGCGCAGCTTGTCGATGGATTTGGCAAAAAAGTAATCGTGAATCTTGAAGTGCAGCCGGTTATACTGCGGGTCAACCACACTGTAATCCCCAAACGGCACATTGCCGATGACCACATCGAAAAAGCTGTCGGGCAGGTCGGCTTTCTCAAAGCCGGTGATTTGGATGTTTGCTTTCTGGTACAGCTGGCGGGCAATTCTGCCGGTCAGACTGTCCAGCTCCACACCAAACAATCTGGTGGTCGGCTCATACAAATAGCTGTGGCTTTGCCCAAAAAACGCGCCCGCACCCATACTGGGTTCCAGAATCGTTCCGGCACCCACGCCCATTTTGCGCAGGGTGGTGTACATTGCGTCAATGACTTCGGGCGGGGTGTAAAAGGCGGTCAGGGTGCTGCTGCGGGCAGCGGCGTATTCCTCCTCTGTCAGCAGGCTTTTCAGCTCGGTATATTCGCTGTGCCAGCTGTCTTTGTTGGGTTCAAAGGCATCGGACAAACCGCCCCAGCCGGAGTATTGGGCTAAGATTTCCTGCTCCTCACCGTTTGCGTGGGGACCGCCGTCCGCCATACGCTTTTCGATGGATTTCAGGGTGCGGATGGCGGTGATGTTGGCTGACAATTCGTTCGCGTGGTGTGCGGCGGGGTACAGGGTCCTGCGGCGGGATATAGTTGTTCGGCTCATAGGCTTCCTTGAGAGCAATGAGTTCCGCCGCCTGCAAGACCTGCTCGCCAAAACCACCAGATGATTCTTCTGCGGGTTCTAAGACTTCACCCTCAACAACCTCTGCCGCCTCACCGGCGTCCGGTAGATTGGGTAATTCTGGTGCCGCCAGCGCATTGTTTTTAGGGTTCGCCGCCAGCAGCCTTGCAAACTCCCCGCGGTTGACGGCGCGCCCGATCAGCGGGAAATCCTCATCGCGCAGATGCACATCAAAGATGCCGATTTCCTCCACCGTAAAGGGGTGGTCGTTTTCCAGATAAACGGTATCTCCGGTAGCCAGCGGGCGCTTTTCCACGGGCTTAGGCTTGTAGCGCTCCTGATATGCTTCATACGCTGCTTCCGCATCGTCAATGAACTGCGAAAATTCAACGTCCTCAATGCCTTCCTTGGCAAGCGCCCTTGTGCTGTCGAAGCGCGCACTGTCCACAAAGGAGCCGTCAACTAGATACACAATCTCATTGCGCAAGAAGTTGGCGTACACCTGAATTTCGTGTTCGCCGTCCCCGGTGGTGGAATAGGCAAGGTCGATGTGCGTAAGGTCCGAATAATCCGGTGCACCCAGCCCTTCGCGTTCACAAAAATCCGCGATGGTTTTCTCCGCATAGTCTATCTCGGCTTGACGGGCGTCGCGTTTGGCTTTCTGTTCCGCTTCCCATTTTTCATATCCCTGCTTGTTGTTTTCATCCAGATATTTGTCGTTGTGGACCAGCAGATGCAAACGGCGGGCAACCTCGTTCCACGGCAGCAAGCGGAAATGATCCGGAGCGTTATCGGATGCATAGCGCTTGATTCTCAGCCCCTTGGCATCATAATCCAGAAACCCTCTTTCGCCATCTCGGAAATCCCAAGTGCGCCCGCCGATACCGTATTCTTTTTTCAGCCAGTCGGCTTGCTCCTTTACTGTAGGCAATACTGTGGCAGAGAAAAATTCCTGTATGCGAAAACGCCCCTCACAAAAACCGCTGCCCATGACAAGAACATCGACAATGTCCTGCTCGTCGATATGGGTGCCATCATCCTTGATGGGCGGCTGCCAGCTTGCGCGGTGCTGTAATTGGCGGATGGTTTCTTGCTGCTGTTCAGGTGCGGGCAGACCGATTGCGGCGGCAGTTTCCTCGGCAAGGTTGCCGCGCCCCACGCTTTCCGGCAGTTCAATCTCATCGGAAACAGAAACAGCGGAGGGCGATAGCTCGCTCTCCGCTGTTGTGGGTTCGGTATTTACAGGCTCGTCACGATGGGCATCGCCAATTCCGCTGCCTGCGCTTGCAGACTGTTCATGTGCGCCGTCCAGCCCAATGGGTCGTTGTTCTTGTCCGGTGCCGGGTTGCTGACCAGCAGCTTCGTGATGGTCTGCTCCACCTGCTCCCAATAGCGCTGCTCGGTCTGTTTCAGGTCGCTGTACAGCGTCCCGTCCAGCAGCATCTTGTCGTACAGCAGGGAGTGGTTCTCTTGCAGGAACTTCTCCCGCTGCAGACCGATTCTCCCGACCGGCGGTCTGTGCGTTTCCTTCATTGCCATCTTGGGCACCAGATACCCGTTCAGATTCGTCATATCCATGATCCTGCACCTCCTGTTGGTTCGTCTTGCTTACATTCTCATCATACTGTTTCGGCTGGGTCTTTGCAACACTGTCGATGCTCTTGACGACAGCGCCGATTTCGGCAAACATCTGCCGCCCCGCGCGGTTGACGGCATTGCCCAGCGCCAAAACTGCGGATTCGGTATCAAAGCGGTCAATGTCCGCAAAGGCGTCCTGCGGCACGGCGCTGTCGCCCAAACCGCAGCGCACTGCCGCCATATAGACGGCACTCTGCGTGATGAGGTTGGCAAAAATCGCCGTTTGCTCCTGCGGCTTTGCCCATTCCAGCGTACTGCCGATCACGGCATTCTGTAAATCGGCGTCCAGCTGTTTGCCGTGCTGTGCCACAAACAAGGCTGCCTGCAGACCAAAGATTTCCGGCAGGCTCTCGGCATTGTGCTTTTCCTGCAAGGCTTGCAGGGTCGGATAGCGGTTGGCATCGGTGATTTGCCAGCCCAATGGTTTGGCGGCTTTGCCGGCAGGGTGGGTGTCCTTGATGTCAAACAGATACCGCACATTGCCTGCCATATTACCGGTGCCAAGGGACGCTACGCCGCGCGCACCGCGGTTGACCCAGCGCCCGGCAGCACGGTTCCAAGTGTCGATGTCCGCCAGCATGGTGGCACCGGGGCGCTGACTGTAAATAAGCGCCTGATTCGGGAAAGCGTAATGCGTTGTATACGCGGCTGAACGCAAAAACGCCCGCCAGCTGTCGGCATTGTCTGCTACATCGGCAATCGCCTGATGTGCCTGCCGTAAAATATTTTGGTAATTCGCCAATCGGTTTCATCTCCTTTGCGGTAATAAAAAAGCCCTGCACATGGCTGTGCAGAGCTTATCCATTCGAGTAATTTAATTTTATGCGGGGCGGTTGTTACTGCGTTCGCTGCGTTTGATGCCCATAAACGGGGGAACCGAGGAACGGTTCAGCCCTTTTTTCGTGCGCTTGTTTCATGGAAAATTCGTGTGCTGCAACCGCATCGATGAACGCACGCTGTTTTTCAGTGGCGTGGTAGTAATCAACCTTATACCGTTTGCATACGGCAAAAAAGACATCCAGATACTGAATGTTTTCCTTAGTCATTCGCGTGACCTCAAGCTCGGTTTTATCCTTTTGCATAAGCGTTCCTCCTTTATGAAAGATAGGTGCTGAAAATCTCCTGTGCGCTTTCGTCAGCAATCATTAACAACTTAGGTATTATATCGAATTACCATAAAAAATCAACAAACGAAATGTGAATGATTTCATGATAGAAAAACCAACAAAGAAAATCCAATTCATTTATGGGTGTATTTTCCTTTGCTGAGCTGGTTTTGTTATCGTTCTTCGCGTACAACGCTGCGTTTCTTGGTTTGTTCCAGCCCCGGCAGCAAGTCATCCACCTGTTTATATCCAATCGGCTCCACATAATAGGCGTGTGCCTCACCGCCCTCATGCGTTACAATAATATCACTGACAGACAAAGAGCGCATCTTTCTGCCGTTGGGGCGGTTTTCCTGATTGTGCAGGCAGTAAAGGCTGTCCAGTGTCTGCCAGCATTCCATCTGCCCGCGGTACACCAGCTTATAGGATGCAGCATTTATATGATCTTTGGTGTAGTCATACCGTAAAAACGCAATCTCACGGTTGTTGGTCTGGTAGATTTCATACGGCAGCAGCTCGTACTTCTTTCTTCGCAATCCCCACGGAAAAATGGTGCCCTTTTCAAAGAGAAGAGGCTGGCTCAGATTCTCCGGAAACAAAACCGGAATGATGGGTTCGCCACAATACAAAGAAGCGTAAATTCTGGTTTTGAATTTCTCTGCATCGACATACGGAATGCGCTCCCGAACGCATCCGTTGCAGTCAAGATATTCGATATAGCCAATGACCGTATCGTGTTTGTTCATCTCGGTGATTCTCCTTTATAATTAACGGCTCAACCTTTCCCAAAAAGAGATTTTACTTCCAAAGCGCTCATCCGGCGGGCGAACCTTGGCAACCGGCAAATCACCGGACAGCATATCCTCTACCTGCGGAAAGAACAGCAGCCGATTATAGCGCTCCGCCTGTTCTTTTGAAAGCCCCAACATTTTGGACTCACTGAGTCCACAAACCAGAAACCGACCGCGTATCGTGCAACCATCTTCCAGTTGTCTGTTGTATTTCAGCCGGCTTTGGTTTTTACTGCACACAACGCCGATTTTCGATGTGCCGAACGGTTTCAGCAGCAAACTGTCGCCCTCGATCACCTCGGAAATTGCCGCCTGCGGGCTGTCAAAGGCAGCCTGATAGGGGCAGTAGCCCGGTTCTATAATCAAAACTCTTGTCATACCGCCACCTCATCGTTCGTAATCCTGCCGCTTGCGGTAGTAGTTTTCCAGAAGTTTCAGGATGGTACTTTCCATCTGTTCGGAGGTACAGCCCTTCGGGAAATAGCGTTCGACCTTGGATACGGCAATCGTGAGCTGCGGTTCGCGCGGCTTTACGCTGGGGGAACGGGCAGACATGATCCCGTGAATCTTGTCTTTCGTCAGAACACTTTCCTTGCTGGCAGCTTTCAGCTTCTGCGCTTGGGATAAGGACGGAGTGCAGCCTTCTTCCTCCATATAAGAGAGAAATTCTTCCTGTTCCTCCGGCGTCAGGTAGCTCAACTCCACAGCGGGGGTGGTCTTGAGTCTGCCGTCGTCCACAAGCTGCATCAGGTCAGGGGTGAGTTTGTTCAGCCGGATAAAACGCTGAACTTGGTTTCTACTTTCTCCTGCTCCTTGTGCTACAACCTCATCGGCACGGAAATTTGTCCCAACTTGGGACAAATTATTTTTTGACGGTCTACCGGCTTTTCTTTTTACCGCCTCCAACTTCATTTCATACGCCTTGGCCTTTTCGCTCGGCAGAATATGCTCGCGCTGGCAGTTGGAATCCACCATCAATATAATGGCGGTATCATCGTCCATGTCCCGCACAATGCAGGGCATAGTGTCCACTCCGGCGCGCCGGCTGGCGTGGCAGCGGCGGTGTCCAGCTACAATTTCATATCCGCCGTCCCGTCGCGGGCGAACGATGGCAGGTGTCATCACGCCATATTCTTTGACGCTGTCCACCATCTTGTCCATTTCTTCATCGTTGCGCACCTGAAACGGATGCCCCTCAAAGGGGTGCAGCTCAGACAGCGGCAGGATCTGGATTTTCTCCAACTTGGCATCCTGCCGTTCTTCCTCAGTGGAAAACAAGTCATCTATCGAGGGCAGTCGGATGTTTTTCGCGAGATCTCTCACCCTTTTCCACCTCCTTTGCCAATGCTCTGTAAGCAACACTCGCCGGGCATTGCTTACTATAACGAAGTACGCTCTCCGATTTAGTAAGGCTTTCACCGACTCTGGTGCAGCGCGGAACGATTGCCTGATAAATGCGCGTGTGCGGACCATAGCTTGTGTGAATGGCTTTGATCATATCCCGTGTCATATTGGTACGATGGTCTGCTATGGTAATCAGGACACCGTCAATCTCCAGTTTAGGATTGATTTTCCTGCGAATTTTACGGATGGTGCCAATGATACTGGCAAGACCTTCGACATCAAGAATCAGCGGCTGTACGGGAATCAAAACACTGTCTGAGGCGGCAAGAGAGGCAGTGACAAGGTTGCCGAGTTCCGGCATACAGTCAATCAGACAATAGTCGTATTGCCCTTGAAATGGTTCCAGCGCCCATTGCATTACGCATTCACGCATAAAGGTATTTGTCAAACTTCGCTGCAAATCAGAAAGTTGAATGTTGGCGGGAATGACATCTACTTTTTCATCGGTATGGATAACAACATCGGGCGGGTCTACCTCGTTGCAGGCAGCCTCAATCAGCTCTTTCAGGGACGCACCTTCGTTCCCCTGCGAACAGCCAAGGTATCGGCTCAGGCTGGCCTGCGGGTCGGCGTCCACCAGCAATACTTTATAACCCATATCTGCCAATGCTACGCCCAAGTTTACAGCGGTCGTCGTTTTGCCCACACCGCCTTTTTGGTTGGCAATCGCTATTGTTTTCATACGCGCTCTCCTCGCTGTTTTTCAATCTTTGACTTGTACCAGATAAGGCTTTCGTTGTAGTCCTTACCTACGGCAGGCAGCCGCTTTTCTACATTACATCCTCGCTCGGCAAGGCGCTTGGTAACCGTTTCGGCAAAGCGCAGCCCCGGCTCATCACGGTCAAAGCAGAGCACCACATTTTTCACCTGCGGATGCTGCTGCAAAAAGTAGTCGATGGGCAGATAGTTCAGCCCGCCCAGCGCCAGATAATGCACACTGCGCCACTTTCCAATGTCCGTATACTGACGCAATGTCGCGCCGGACATAGCATCAATCGGGGCTTCGTACAGCTCCACGGTATCGCAGTCCGGGTTTTCCGCTTGCATCAGAAATCCGTACTTCTTTTGGCTGCCGGTGACATCACCGCGGTAGGTGCCTTGGCAGCCACGCTGAAAAGCAGAACGCGGAACGCTGCCTTCATCCTTGCCCACAAAAACGCAGTTGCGGTAGTTGCCGCGCGTGGTCTGGTACAGGATGCCGCTGCCAACGCAGTAGCGCAGGACCTTAGGGCTGATACCGCGGTGCATCAGGTAGGCAGCAACGGCTTCGACGTTTCGATCCGGGGTAGGAAGTGTAAATGGACGAGGCTCGTGCGGCTTTACAGGCGCTGCCTTAGCCGGTTGAAAAGAAGCAGCGACCGGTGCCATCTCGTTCAGCAGACGAACCGCTGATACAAAGTCCATGCCCTCCACCTTGGTCAGATAATCAATGGCGTTGTTGCCGCCCACATTACGCGAAAACCAGTGGAAGAATCCATTGGCAGGCGTGATGATCAGGCTATCGTGCGTCCGGGTGCAGTACTCGCGATCCGTTTTGCGCACAAGTTCGCCGGGGTGATAGGTTTCCAAATACTGCATCACGGTAATTCGGCGGGCAGCTTCAATGTTCTTTTGGTATTTTCCCATGGGGGTGACCTCCGTTTCTGTATGAAAAAAGCACCTTGCCTACAAAACAGGTAAGGTGCCAAGGATAC
>ENA-OQDT01001837-OQDT01001837.1-human-gut-metagenome-genome-assembly--contig:-NODE-1837-length-11778-cov-2.598833_pt1 | contig 11778 bp, 18 predicted proteins | sample MGYA00242786_ERZ504617 | MGnify/ENA primary metagenome ERZ504617 (study PRJEB26092, sample SAMD00036337) | human gut metagenome | host: Homo sapiens | study: EMG produced TPA metagenomics assembly of... | reverse complement strand
GGAATTCCAAAAACTGCCATCGGCTTGCTGCTCCAGCCGTTGGCCACATTGTGCTGATCAAAATGTGTTGCGATCTTCTCCGGCAGACGGTCCCACAGCAGGATCCCTGCCAGTGACGGTGAGATCGTAAGGATACTCCCGGAGATCAGGGACATTTTATATTCCTTCAGAAACTCTTTTCTTTCTTCACCTTTCATCATTCTTTCCCCCTTTCAGATCACTGAGCCACAGAAGCAGCTCCTCTACAACTGTGGTATTCAGTTCGTAATACACGAAATTCTTTACCTTCGTCTCCCACACAAGATCTGCTTTCTTCAAAATTTTCAGATGATAGGATATGGTTGCACCTGTCATGTCAAAATGTCCTCCGATCTCACCGGCTGACATTTTCCCGTTTTTCAGAAGCTGCAGGATTTCTCTCCGCACAGGATCCGAAAGTGCCTTGAAGGTTTCTGCAAACGCCATCGTGTATGGCTTCCTCCTTTCGGATGGTATTTAGAAATATTTCTAAATAGAATATATCATTTTCGGCTTTTCCAGTCAATAACTATTTAGATTTTTTTCTAAATAGTTGTATTTGTCATATATCAAAAATGAGGATACCGAGCATCGCCTCTGCGACCTTACGATATCCTCATTCACCATCGATCAACCATTATTTATTTTTTCTCCTCTTAAACCTACCTCATGCAAAAACCAAGACTGGATGTGATCTCCGGCGCAAGCTCCGGCACATGTGCACAAAAGTCCATCTCTCTGCCAAGGCCAATAGATGCAACTCCAAGAATGGATTTGCCATTTACTGTCCTGTTTCCCCTTTTCAGATCCACTGCAAACGGAAAATGCTCCGTCACATCAAGAAAACGGTTCACTTCATCCATGCTCTCAAACTGTACTTTTCTTACTGTCATCGTTTTTTCACCTCTTTTCTCTGTTTATACTATTATATTACTATGATATAAACATTTGCTAGAGTAATTTTTTTATAAAAAAGGTGATTTTTTTAGATGTTATCTTCTCCTATTTCTGTTACAATATAAAAAACAACACCCAGGAGGTATCAAAATGTCAAAAAAGAACCTTATCGCAGGACAATCCGGCGGACCGACCGCAGCTATCAACAGCAGTCTTTACGGTGTGGTATCTGAAGCACTTAAACATACAGAGGAGATCGACCATGTTTATGGTATGGTCAACGGCATTGAGGGATTTTTAAACGGAACAGTCCTTGATTTCCAGGAAGCACTTCCGGAAGAGCAGCTTCTCGCTCTTACCTGGACACCCGGCGCCTATCTCGGCTCCTGCCGTTACAAGCTTCCGGAATCCCTGGAGGATCCGGTTTATCCGAAGCTTTTTCAGAAATTCGAGGAGATGAACATCGGCTGGTTCTTTTATATCGGCGGCAATGATTCCATGGATACCGTCAGCAAGCTTTCCCGCTATGCCGAAAAGATTGGCAGTGACATCCGTATCCTCGGTGAGCCGAAGACCATTGATAACGACCTTGTAAACACCGACCATACTCCCGGATTCGGAAGTGCTGCCCGCTACGTAGCCTCCACCGTCCGTGAGATCACCCTGGACGCCTGTGTCTACGAGAAAAAATCCGTCACTATCATCGAGATCATGGGACGTCACGCAGGCTGGCTCACCGGAGCTGCTGCCCTTGCCCGGAAATACGTCGGAGACAATCCGCTTCTCATTTATCTTCCGGAAACCGATTTCGATGTAGAAGAATTTCTCCTGAAAGTTAATGCTGCCTTTGAGAAAAACTGCAACGTCGTAGTCTGTGTATCTGAGGGAATCCACGATAAAGACGGCACATTCATCTGCGAATACGACAGCGCTGCCGGAACCGACGCCTTCGGTCACAAGATGCTTGCTGGCTGCGGTAAATATCTTGAGAATCTTGTACGCAGCCGTCTTGGTGTCAAAGCCCGCTCCGTAGAGCTCAATGTAAGCCAGCGCTGCTCTGTCTCCATGCTCTCTGAGACAGACCAGCAGGAAGCAATTCTCGCCGGTGAATTTGGTGTACAGGCTGCCCTGAACGGCGAAACCGGAAAGATGATCGCATTTAAACGTCAGAGTGATTCTCCGTACTCCATGAAATGCACACTGGAGGATGTCAACGTTATCTGCAACGAAGAAAAGACTGTCCCTGTGGAATGGATCACAGAAGACGGCTCCGATGTCACCGAAGACTTTATCCGCTATGCCCGCCCTCTGATCCAGGGAACTGTAAATGTTCCGGTTGGCGAGGACGGACTGCCTGCGTTCGTCTATCGGAAATAAGATTTGTGGTAATGCGGATAAAAATATCCACATTTGCTGCGTAACTCTGTCCTGAACAGATGTATCCGTCATTCGATAAAAATGCACCGGGAATTTCTGATAGTTCCCGATGCATTTTCTTTATTTCTCTCTATATATTTTTCTTTTTTATTTCTTACTGCGGTATGCTTCTGCTTCCCAGTGTGTGATAAAATATGTGATCTCATCGGTCATCTGCAGCGGGCCGCCAAAGCTCTCCGCATACACTGCAAGCTTGATCGCATCCTTTACCAGAAGCTGTGCCTTTGCTGCCTTTCCTTTGTCATCTTCCATGATAAACGCGCCAACACCCTGTACCAGGATCAGTCTTGGCTCTTTATCATGCTCTGTCATAAATGCATCCATCGCATTTTTCGCCTCATCAATATTTTCTACAAATAACGGATATGGTCCGCAGTACACAATATGATCCGGAGTAAACGGCTTCAGAAGAGGTGCTGCAGCAGTTTTGTCTTTTACAAAATTATCAGCCTCCGCAGCCGGTACGACTTCCACCGCATGTCCAAGCAGACTGGAAAGTTTCTGTGCTGCCTGCTCTTTTTTCAGGTGTAACTGCATCACTTACATCCGCAGTTCTCTTTACCTGCTTTTCCAGCTTTCCGATCACACCATCGAATAAAACGCCAATCTCCTCTACAGTATCAGCCGCAACAAAAAGTTCCGTGATTCTGAAGCAGAAGGATCTGCACGTCTTTTCCTGTTTCTTCTTTATAGGCATTCATTTTCTCGAAGCAGATGCGGGCAAGTGTGTATCCCGGTTTGCAGATATCGATCCAGAGTACATCTTTTCCAAGGAGCTGTTCGCTGAGTTCCTTTGCGCCTTTTCCGCAGGTCAGTCCATTGATAAGTGTCGGATGAACATGCAGGACATACGTATAGGCAAACAGATTGTGGAGCAGTGCTTCCACGCTGGGACGCTTTGTTTTATCCTCATCGGTCACTGCCGCCATTACATCTGCAAGATATGCAGATTCACGCTTCACATCATCCGCCGGATATTCCGTTTTCATGATCTCATTCAGACGGGCTCTGTCCATTTTGACAAATTCCTCTGCCTTAATGGTAGCAAGCTGTGTACCGGATCCCTTTACATACAGTGTTGTATCGTCTTTTACAGAAGTATTACCGCCTCCTGCCAGAACATAAGCCGGATTGCTTCCGTAAGTATTTGACATTTTTACCAAAGTTGAAAGCTCCATAGTAAAATCCTCCCTTTTGTATCATTATATATTTTTTCCATATATTTATAGTACACGATACAAAGTGAATTATCTATATGAATATTTTTTCCAAAATTAGTACTTTCGTATCCTTTTATTACTTTTCCAAATGTAATATCTATACATCTTTCCATTGAGTTTCTTCTGCGATCCGGGAAATCGTTTTTCCTTTATATATAAATAATAAGCAGCATACATGATCAAAAAAACAGATCATCTCACGTCAGCAACTCAAAGGTATGATACAGATCCACCCTCCCATACCCCCACTCCGGGTTTGGGTACTGCATGTTTTCTTCTCTTCTTGCGCCTCTCTGCAGATAATATTTCACGCTGCTCCCGGTAAAAAACGGCTGATTATTCCGTATGATCGCCCATTCAAACAGAAGTGCCGCGATGCCGGCGGTCTGTGCAGCGGATATACTGGTTCCGGAGCGGGTTCCAAATCCGCCTCGTACCAGCGGCACTTTTACGTTAACGCCAGGAGCTGCAAGATGTGGAGTTATCATGCCATCTGGCGTATAGCCTCTGCCTGCTGCAATGTAGATGCTTCCGTCACGGTGCTGGTAGGCGGTTGCCGTGATGCTGTTCCTGGCGTCTCCCGGCGCTGTCACCGTAGTATAGGGGGATGGTTCCAGAAAATAAGTATCCTGGGAGATCAGCCCTTCCACAGGAAGCCACATATGGAACTTTACGTTCTGCTGATTTCTTGACCTGGTAAAAATTTTCCAGATACCGGACGCCGGATGGAAAAATCGAATATACACCCAGCGAATATCCGGTCTAGACGCTCGATCAGGATATAATTCACATACACCTTTGTTTCCACAAAAACAAATGACAGCTCCTGAGTCCTGAAACCGATGGAGCTGCTTACCTCCAGTATCTCTCCTGTAGGTGACTGAATGGAAAGCCCGTAGATTTCCGGCGGCTCACCCCAGAATTCCATGGTAAAGCCCTGCTCTCCTTCCGCCACACGAAGCTCCGTCACGATCTGCTCCCTTCCCTGAGAAAAAAAGCCTGCACTGTGGTTTCTGGTATTTCCTTCGTTTCCTGCTGCCACAGATACGGATACTTGGGAAAAATTTGCCACATAGTCCACATACTGGCTTAACGCATTGGTCCCCAGATGTGCGCCCTGGCTGCTTCCGATTCCCAGACAGATAGAAAGTGGCATCTTCAGCTTTTTGGCCTGGGTAATCGCAAAAGCAATGGCCATCATCACATCATTTTCCTGAAAAGCTTCTGCCTCCGGAGGATAAAGATAAAAATTACGGAGATATTGTTTTGCCGGCTTTACCTTGATGATGATCAGGGTTGCCTCCGGCGCTGCTCCGGTAAAATTTTCTCCGGGTACCATATTTCCGGCAGCAATACCTGCCAGTGCCGTGCCATGGCCGTTGGTATCTCTGGATGGCACGATGGCAAACGGCTCCTCGGAAGCCAGTGCCCGGTCGATATCCTTTTTCCGGAATAATTTGCCATATGGAACTTCTGTATCTGTTATATCATCCCCATCTTCCGGCAAATTATCTGCATCTCCATTTTCAGCTTCCAATTCCCGCCCAGACTGATTTTGTTCTTCATCTTCTATGGACTGATCCCATAAATAAGCGATTCTGGAGCCGCCTGCATTTCGAAACACTTCATTCTGATAATCAATCCCCCGAATCGATCACCGCCACCGCAGTACCTTTTCCCACGCAGCTTCAGATAGGGGTGATCGTGCAGCCTGTTGATCCCTGATTCCCCTGCTGCCTCCATATCCATGTAGGTATAGCATTTCGGGATTGAATTATAGGAGATTCCCGTAACCTCGATCTCTCCCATACTTTCCAGCGGAACATAAAGAACACCGAAAATTTCATTGATTGCCTGAAAAGATGTCCCCGGAAAAAGTTCCATAGTATCCTGAACATTCTGCATATATTTCACGATAAAATCCCCGAAGCGCTGACTCTGTGCCGGATTTTCCGTCTGCGCTCCGGGGATCTTATCCTCTGTTTTCATATTTGGTTCAAAATCTTCTTTTCTGAGCATGACAGGCCTGCTTTCGTCTTTTTTCATAGATGTATGCAGCGAAAGCCTGTCCTTATACCACTATTGTCCAACTTTTTCCTGATACATGGAACTTCCCTGATTCGTTTAAACGCAGCTCTTGCTGTCTCATTTTTTTCCTGATCAATGTCAGCAGCACGATTCCCGCAATCCCGGTAAAAATACTGATAAACTGGGACGTCGACAAAATCCCCACACTTCCACGGATAATATCCCCACGGAAAAACTCGATCACAAACCGTCCAATGCTATAAAAGATCAGATAACAGGCAGTGACCTGACCATCTTCTTTTTTATTCCGTGCGATCAGCAACAACAGAAGAAAATGCAGAAAATCCAGTCCGCTGGAATACAACTGCGTCGGGATCAGCGCCACGTGATTGGGCGCATATTCAGAATTCTGAAATATCACAGAAAAAATACTCTCTGTCTCTTTTCCATAACAGCAGCCCGCCAGGAAACATCCGATCCGTCCAAATCCCTGGGCCAATGCCACAGATGGCAGGATCACATCTGCATATTTAAAAAATACAAGCTTTCTGATCCTGCAGTACAAAAGCCCCGTCAGTATCCCGCCGATGATACCGCCAAACACCACAAAACCAGAGCTTAAAGTTTCCATTATAAATTTCGGATCCTGAACAATTGATTTCCACTCTGTGATCCAGAAGAGAAGCTTTGCACAGAAAAATCCCCCTACCAGGCACCACAGGATCATTGGAAAGATCTGTTCACTGTCAAGCTTCTGTTTTCCGGCTCTGTATTCTGCAGTCAGGCAGCCTGCCACAATTCCAATGGCGATCATCAGACCATAACCGTATACCGTAAAGGGCCCGATGGTAAGAAGTTCATTTTTCATCAGTTTCCTCCTGTTATCTTATTCTTATTTCCGTCATGATCTTCGCTCACGTATGCGGACAGAAAACACTCTAGCAAAGCAGCATTGGCCCGGTCATTCAAGGCGCTGTTTCCAGATTCTGCCACATCACATTCACCACAGATATCCACGCCCCGGATTCCCTCTGCACATATTTCTCTGACCCTCTTCAGACATTCCAGCAGCGTATTCAGGCGCATGTCTCCTTGGCTCCAGTTCGTGTCCGCATCATCCTTGCAGAGAACATCTTTATCCACAGAAATGTACAGCGGCAGCTTTCCCACATGCTCGCTTACAAACGCACACACTTGCGCTTCTTCCATTTCCAGAAGCTTCTCTCTGCTCAAGAACTCCACCTTTTCCTGAATCTCCGATTCCACTCTGGAAAAAGCCTCCTCATCCGGGCCGATCAGGATCACCCTTTTAAGCAATGGAAGTTCCATAACAGAATCGTAGATCCATCCTCCGCAGGAAAGCAGACCTCCGAATGCCGGCGGCTGCATATCCGTGTGATTGTCAAATACAAGAAGCGAGAAAGGCTCCGATATCTTTTCCAGCCAGATCCTTGTCATATAGTGATAGTTTCCGGAATCAATAAAATGGATCCCTCCGGAAGAATAAGGGGCAATACGGCTGCGAATGGCATTCATCGCATCCTCATCGCAGTAGCAGTTGGTTCCGGGAATGTCCCTGGCCTCCACCCGGGATACTTCTTTTCCCCTCCAGAACTGCTGATCCTCATATATTCCGGAAAAATCCATCATCAGTATCTTTATATTTTTATCTGTATTTTTCATGTGCACATCTTACCACGGAATGACAGATGATGCAAGAGAAGGGTCAGTCCTTCCACTCTTCCAGGTCTTCATCGGAACCATCCAGAAGATTCTTCAGGCTGCCGGTTTCCGCCTGGTCTTTGCCTACATCCCAGAGCTTCATCTCCACATCCTCCGGTTCTTTTTCCCAGCGGGAATTTTCCTGCTTTTGCTCTTCTTCCGGTTCTGTCGATTCTTCTGTCTCTTTTCTGTCCGCAGAATATCCGTCTGTGTCTGTTGGATATTCTGTTTCATTCCCACTCTGCTGCTCACCTGGCGCGTTTTCATCCTGGGTTTTTGTATCATTTGGCATATCCATATCTGCCGTTTCATTTACAGCATCTGAACTGTCTGCACCAGAATCTTCCTTCTCTGTCTCTGCTTTTTTTGCAATCTTACGAAGTCCCAGCTTCATAATAATATAGAATACGATATCCGCAGCTCCGTCACACACCAGCACCCAGCCGGAAAAGATCAGCAGAGTCATGATCTTCGGAAATCTTCCAAACAGCATCACGATTCCAAGTACAATGAAAACAAGACTTCCGATCAGAAGCACGCTCCATGCGCCGTTTCCTCCTTTTTTCAGAAGGAAAGCTCCTTTAAACTTCCACAGACTGTCAACCAGTACAAATGCGCTGAGCATCCATGGAAGCAATTTGATCACGATGGAAGGTGTCATAAAAAGAAACACACCCAGTACAAAAACAACCACACCACTTAGAAGATCCATGATCGTAGCTTTCGCTTTTCCACGTATGTAAATATAAATATGATAAATGCCAACTCCGATGAGGATCAGCCCGAATACTACTTTGCAGATCACATCCACCGTCTGCGTGGGGATCAGGATCAGGCAAAGTCCAAGCAGTATATAAAATACTGAGGAGATGATCTCACCCTTTAGAATGTTATTAATTTTTTCACCCATGTTCATTCATACCTCCTCTGTTATTCCAACAGTATAGCTCTTTTCCACTGGTCAGTCCACCCTGAACCGTCAAAAAAAATTTTCTTTTTTTACAGAAAAACTTTTCTTATAATTCAATACAGCCCGAAGGACTTTTCCGGCGTCATTTCGCCTTGTTCCTTCAGGCTGTATTTTACTTTTTATGTTTCTTCTTTTTTTGGTCATAAGACCACCGATCCGTCCGGTTTCTTTTGCAGAAAGGCTTTTCCACCCGTCTTTGATCACTTTATCCAGAACTCCCATCTCATCGGCAATCTCGTATTTCAGTTTTTCCGCCTGGGAAAGCTTTCCCTCAAGATATGCCTTTACTTCTTTCTCCCTGTTCATCTTCCACACTCCTCATCTTTTTTAATGGAGTATGAACAATTTTCCGGAGAAATTATGCATTCTGAAAAATATGTCTGTCATTTACAGATACTGTCATTTTTTGAATCCCGGGATAATGATCGCTGCAATGATATACGCCAGGATTCCGGCTCCGCCCATCAGCGTAATGATCACCCATACCAGCCTGACAAGAGTCGGATCGATATCAAAGTATTCTGCAATTCCGCCACAGACACCACATAACATACGGTTTACTGATGATTTGTAAAGTTTTTGTTGCTCATAATGCTTTCTCCTTTAATCTTCTTCAAATTCAACCTGAACGTTTCCCATTCCGCAATCCAGTTTTATATTTTTCGCAGCACCTTCATTTGTAATCTGTTTATTTCCGGAAGTGATGGAGGTTTCCAGAGAATCATCCACCTCCAGATTTCCAAGACCACATTTCAGCTCATAATTATAATCAGCTGCTTTTCCTGTAAGTGTAAGCTCCATATTTCCCATGCCACAGCTGCCATTTAATTTTTCCACCTGAATTTCACTGATGTCGGCAGTTCCCACTCCGACTGTAAAGTCTGCTTCCTTTATATCCAGGCTGCCGGAATTTTCAATGGTTCCTGCTCCCACATTTACTTCCATCTGCTCCGCTTTAAAATCACCATCCAGTTCGATGGTTCCGGCTCCCATCTGAAGTTTTATCTTCTGAAAGCTTAAGTTTTCCGGGCAAAAAATTTCCACGGAACGGTTTCTCACTTTTTGATCACTTGCAATTCTCAGACTGCCGTTGTCATTGCTGATCTGAACGCGATTGTGATCCTTCCCTGAAACTTTCACCTGGACTTTATCCTCATTCCATGTTTTCAAAACCAGTTCTTCGTATCTCAGATCGCAGGAAAGGTCTGACACAGCCGAAGCCTCATATACTTTCGTATATGCGGAACTGTCTGCACTATCTGCCAGAATGCCTTTCTCAGTTACCGCTCTCTCTGCATCTGCCTGAAAATCATTCTCCTGCTCATCCATATCTTCTTCGGAGTCTTCCACTTCCCAGCTGTCTTCATGATCCAGAATACGAAGCACCTGCGTGATTCCATGATCCAGCACACTCACATCTCCCATAGTCGCTCCCATGGCAGCTCCGCCGGCAGTAAGTCCCAGGCCTGCCACACCGAATACTGCTGCAAGGATCAGGATTACCTTCAGAAAACGTTTCATACTTTTCCCGCCTTTCTTCCATTCAGGAGATTGCTGCAGAATCCCGTAAATTTCCGCAGGATCGCCGGCAGTATCTTACCTGTAAACCACACCGTCAGTAACAGTAGCAAAAGTCCAAGTGCCATCATCAGGCATCCGATACCGATAGTCAGGATCCCGGCCGGCGGAAGAGACACCGCCATGGCAATTCCAACAACAATACACGCAGCTGCACCGATCACAAGGATGATCGATCCCACTCCTGCAAAAAATGTCAGCAGGAAAGGCAACAATGCCAGTGTCACCAAAATCCCCAGTACTCCGCCAAATAATCCTTTTATCAGAGGAGCCGCAAAAACAAGGACGATAAGCGCAAGAATGATCCCTGCCTTATTCTGCTTTTTCTCTGCGTGATAGCCGCGCTGGGCACGTCTTTTCCTGCGGTCTTCAAAATTTTCTTTGCTTCCCGTATCACGATGGGACCCTCCCTGTCCATTTCCGTATACGGTTACTTCTGTATAATGGTCCGGCATCTCCCCGTTCTCTTTCACACGGGTATCCTGATATCCGTTCTCTGTGTATTCCCCGTAATCTTCACTGTTCTCCTGAAGATCTGCCTTAATGATCGCAGCAACCTTCCCCGGATTTCCCAGTTCCCGGATCACTTCTCCTTCATTCTCAGGACCTGCATCATCAAAATATCCTTCATAATATTCCAGTGCTTCCTGTCTCTCTGCCTCTGAAATATCGGAAAGCAGCCGTTCAAGCTGTTCCATAAACTGCTTTCTGTTCATGATCAAACTCCCTCCTCAAACATCCTGGTGATCTTAGATGAATAGATCTCCCATTCACTTCTGTAAAGATTCAGCTGCGCTGCGCCCTTATCTGTCAGCTTATAATATTTCCGGTTTCTTCCTGCATATTCCATATTGTAGGCTTCCAGACATTCATCCTTCTGAAGCCTGCGAAGGACCGGATACAGCGTAGATTCTGAAACCTCCAGAACACTTCGCACATCCTGGGTGATCTTGTACCCGTAGGTACCGTCCTTCTCTCTGGAAATAACAGCCAGGACGATCGCATCCAGCAGGGCTGCTCCTGTATTAAATACCATCTGCTCACCTCTCTATGACCTGTAAAACAGACATTCACATTCCGTCTTACTACATGCTGATGAACGCGATCACTTCACGATCCAACGCTCACATGATAAGTCATGTAATATTGTTCTGTGAATAATACTATATATCGTATAATATAGTTTTGTCAATAGTATTTAGAAAAATCCCTCTATACTTTATAATATTTTCGGAAACCACTCTTTTCACACATTATCCGAGAGAGTCAAGTTTATATTATGGAGGAAATTATGACAGATTCAGATAAAATACAGACATTACCGCTTCCTTTTCTGGAGCGTATGAAAGAAATGCTGGGAGATGATTATGATGCTTTCCTGAAAAGCTACAAAAATCCCCGCACTTACGGTCTACGTGTAAACACCGCCAAGCTCTCCTGCCAGGACTTTCAGACGCTTTCCCCTTTCCCCATCCGGCCGATCCCGTGGATCAATACAGGATACTTCTACGAGGAGGAAAGCCGCCCTGCACGATGTCCTTACTACCAGGCAGGTCTTTATTATCTTCAGGAACCAAGTGCCATGACACCAGCTTCCAGGCTTCCCATCGAACCTGGAGATTTTGTCCTGGATCTCTGTGCAGCTCCCGGAGGAAAAGCCACTGCCCTGGGTGCAGCCTTAAATGACACCGGATTTCTCCTTGCCAACGATATCAGTACTTCCAGAGCCAGAGCCCTTCTCAGGAATCTGGAGCTTTTTGGTATGAAAAATATGCTCGTCACCGACGAAAAGCCCGCCAACCTTGCCCCAGCGTTTTCCCGCTTTCTTCAATAAAATCCTTCTGGACGCTCCATGCTCCGGGGAAGGCATGTTCCGAAAAGAGGAAGCTCTTGCCCGCGACTGACACC
>ENA-OQDT01001834-OQDT01001834.1-human-gut-metagenome-genome-assembly--contig:-NODE-1834-length-11784-cov-3.238741_pt1 | contig 11784 bp, 14 predicted proteins | sample MGYA00242786_ERZ504617 | MGnify/ENA primary metagenome ERZ504617 (study PRJEB26092, sample SAMD00036337) | human gut metagenome | host: Homo sapiens | study: EMG produced TPA metagenomics assembly of... | reverse complement strand
AATAGTAGTAACCATAGCCGTGCGTATGGGCCAATTCTACCTTGTTAAGGATAACTCCCAAAATATGTGCTCCTGCCTGCAGCAGCCTCTGTTTAGCTTCTTTAGCTGCTGCTGGTGTAACTTCGCCGGAGCTGACCAACATGACCAGCCCGTCTACCTTACCAGACAGTACTGCCGCATCCGTTACCGGCATGATTGGCGGCGTATCGATAAGTATATAGTCATAATCCGGCTTAGCCGTTCCAGTAACTGTTCCATCCGTTTGCTTCCCAAAAGCTCGGATGGGTTGGGCGCTACCGGCCCGCTGGCTAAAAGCTCCAGATTCTCTATCCCTGTTTTTTGAATGACTTCCCGCACCTCTTCACTCGCCGAAATGCAGTTGCTCAGACCTTTATTAGTCAGCTTAAAAAGCTTATGCTGTGTCGGGTTGCGCATATCACAGTCCATTAAAGCACTTTGTGCCCGGCCTGTGCCATTACCACCGCCAGATTGCTGATCGTTGTACTTTTACCTTCGTTTGGCGTAGCGCTGGTAACGATGATCGTTTTCAGCTCCTGACCAACGTTGGAGAACTGGATGTTGGTCCTGATCGTTCTATATGCTTCCGCTACCGGTGATTTGGCATCACGGTCGGCAATCAGTGTTATCGTTTCCATAAGTACCTCCGTATCCTGGCAGTCAAGCTTTGCTCCTGCTGTTCTTTTTTCATGTTTTTATTCAATGATTCATAATCCGGCACCGAGCCCAGAACAGGCAGGTCCAGATAGTTTGCTACATCGTCCGTTGTCTTTATGGTTCTGTTCATCAGTTCTTTGGCAATAACAAAGCCGCTGCCGCCGAAGATTCCCAAAAAGGCTGCCAAAAGCAGGGTCAAAAACTTTTTCGGTTTTACCGGGTCTTCCGGCAGTGTGGCCGTATCTACTACCTGTACCTCGGTAGATACCGCTACTTCGGCTACCTTGGCTTCTTCCAGGCGTTTGGCCAACATGATGTAAATTTCATCGGCAACGCTGACGTCACGCATCAGGCTCAGGTATTTCTGTTCTTTCTCGGAAAGCCGTTCTACGTCTTCCTGATTTCTTTTATCCAAACGCTCCAGCTCGGCAAGGTTGCTTTCGGCTACGCTGATCGCCGCTTCGCTGCCGAATTTACTGGTCAGCAGCTGCTGGTGCACTGGGTTATCCGACGGCGCCTGCAGGGAGGCTACTTTGGCTATTTCCTGCTGCAGCTTGCTTTTTAAATTGGCTATAGCGTCTTCTGTTTCGATGACTTTAGGATGTTTGGCTGTATATTTGTCCAGATAATCTATCCTCTGGGTCTCCAGTTCGGCCAATTTTGCATTATACTGCTTGATAACTGCGTTATCCGCTGTCGCTTTGGCTTCGCCGCCCAGCTGCTGGTCTGTTGCTGACAGCTGTGCCTGCGCTGTGGCAAGCGCCACTTTGTTTTCTGCACGCAGTTTATCGACGATCCCCATTTTATCGGCCGCCAACTTCATTTCGTCCGTCGGTGACAGGATCTTGCTGGCTTTTTTATATTCGGTCAGCGCACTTTCGGCTGCTTCAAGCTCGGCTTTAGAGGCTACGACTCGCTCTTCGATAAAGGCGCGGGTAGTTTTCTGTTCTTCACGTACCAGACTGGTCAACCGCTGCAAAAAGCCGTTAACGATCAGGTCGTTGGCTTTCTGGGCCCCTTCCGGCGTATTAGCGTTGACTGTAACTTTTAAGATCTCGGTATCTTTAAAAGGATTGGTAACTATCCTGTTTTTGATATAATCTTCATAACGCATATATTTGCCGTCACTGTCTGCTTCTTCCGTCTGTTCAATGACCGGGGCGATGACGCTGCGGCTTTTTAAGATTTCCGCATAGGTGCTCATCAGCTGTTTGCTGGCCATGGCATTGCCCATAGGCATGCTTTCTAAAAGCGACGAGCCTATCCCTTTGGGCTGCTTGATGCGCAGCAGCGAATCTGATTCGTAGACCGGTGAAGCTATAAGCAAATACAGCCCGGCGGCGACTATGCATCCGCCCGTGACTTTAGCGATGAACCTTGCGTTTTTCTGCACTATATGCGCCAGCTCGCGCAGGTCGATTGTGATTTCCTCTTCCACTTTATCTCTCCTCAGATCAGTCGTTATTTTTGATTTCCGATACCATGTATGCGCCGCTGATGAAGGGCATGATGTCACGCCCGATATCTATCTTGCCGTTGCTGGTCAGATACAGGCAGTCGCCTTCGTTTAAAACGTAGTTTTGGCTCTGGTCGGATTTTTTTAGAAAATTATTGATATTGACCAGTACAGGTTCTTCCGCACCTTTTCTGATCAGAAAGATTTTCTTTTTGGCGGCTTTTTCTGTAAAGCCTTCCGCTTTGCCCAGGGCATCTAATACGCGGTGGCTTTTTTCCAGCTCGTACAGTCCCGGTTTTTTTACTTCCCCCAGCACATAGACACGCGTCGTTCCCAGCTTTAAGATATTAACGCTGACCTGCGGCCTGACAAGGTATTCGGCCAGGCTCGCTTCCAGTTGCCGCGTAAATTCTGTTACTGTTTTTCCTGTCACGTCTATATCGCCGATCAGGGGAAAGGTTACTTTTCCATCAGGGCGTACTGTATAGGGGGTAGTGTTGCTGTTGGGCGGGCTGCTCAGATCTTCATGTCCATAGACTACTACCTGCAGCTGGTCGCCGGGACACATAATATAGTCGTTGTCTGCTGCTGACGCTGCTGCCAGTCCCTGCAGACTCAGCGCCAGGGTCAGCGCCAGAATTGTTTTCTTCATCGGGATTCTCCTTTTTCTCTTTACTTCAATCTTTAATTTATTATTTGCCAAAGAGTCTCTGCCAGAAGCTCTTTGGTTTGTCTTCTAAAAATACTTTGGGCTGCTTGAGCTCTATTTCCTGATTTTTTAAGATCGCCTGCGGGTTCGTTTCTGTCATCTGCCGCAGTACTTCTTCTCCGGCCAGCTGCCTGATGACCGCCGCTGCCCGTGACATATCCGTATTGCGTCCTTCGCTGCGGTGCCCGTCCGACCCTAACAGATCGACCAGACCATTTGCCAGCAAGACCTTGGCATTCTCGCAGACGCTGCTGCCGAACATGCCGGTAAAGCTGCCGCTGTTGCACTGCATAAGCATGCCACGCCGCCGCCACAGTAGCAGCAGGTCAGGGTTTTCGCGCAGCTGCTGATACCTCTCCGGATGGGCAAGGATCGGCATTATCCCCTTCAGCTCCAGCTCATACCAGAATTCATCGGCATAGGCAGGGATTTCTGCCGCCGGCAGTTCGACCAGCAGATATCTACCGCCGTTTAAACAGTACGCGCCAGTCGCTCCCAGCTCCGGCAAAAGCTCCCAGTTCATCTGCACTTCTGCTCCGGGATAAAGCATAATATCTATCTGTGCTTCTGCACACAGCTGCCGCAGCTGCTGTGTTTTTTCCTTTATTTCTTCCCAGGAAGGCTTGTTCGCTCTTTCGATGACGTGCGGGGTCGCAAAGATAGCTTTAGTCCCGCTTCTGGCCGCAATCTCCAGCATTTGTAACGACATGCACTGATTCTTAGAACCGTCGTCTATATTCCATAAGATATGTGTATGTGTATCCAGCAAATGATCACCTTTATCTATCTTGAACTTAGTGTTGTTAATTAATTTCGTAATAATTGCAATCTGTATCCTAATGCTTTAATAAAACAATTAAGATATTTGTTTTATCAACTTTAGATTATACCACACTTGTCACCCCCCCACAAGACATAAGTCACGTTTTCTTTTATATTTAAGTATGCTTTTTGCTCGTACTTATATTTTCATCGTACCTGTGCGGCAATATTTACAATCTCACTTGCCAGCACCGCCATCTGCTGACATGCAAAAGCCGGACTCTATTCCCATAGAGCCCGGCAAAAAATTAATCGCTCTCAACTTTCGCTGAGACGATTATTTTTTATCTTTTAATCTAACAGCAGTTTCTTCCTACAAGACTTTACTTAAAATCTATTTCCTTTCCCAGCACCTGCAATATCTTATCCAGCAGATTAACGCTGCAGTTGCATTCCTCCCGTTCGATACGGCCGTAATAATTGACCGACATATTACAGCGTTCGGCCACGTCGTTTTGGGTCAGCCCCAGCTCCAGCCGCAGCTGGTATAATTTGCGGCCGATGTTATTATAAGTATGCTTGCTCAATTTTGCACCTCAGCTAAAAGTTTTGACTGTGAAAAATTTTAACCGCAAAAGCAGCAAAGCAAAATAACCCTATGGGTTGTATTTCTTATAGCCTACCCCAAAGGTTGTTTACAAAACAAATACAAAGGCGCATACTGAGCCCTGTTATGCATAACGCTTTACAGTACGGCCCGCCGTCATAAAATTATGGGAAGAACTGATATAAATAGCTATTTTGACAGATACTAATACAAGCAGCGCGGCTGCCCAGGCACTGCAGCTTTTGATAACTGCGGCGCAGGCAGGCGACAACGGTGCTTTACTGAAGCTGTGCAGTGATTTTAAGCCCCTGCTCAGCAGCGAAGCACGGCGCGAGATGTTTTATAATTCACTGGGGAAAGATGCGGAAGGCATCGCTGTGCTGGCTTTTATCGAGCTGGTACTCAAATACAGCGGTACTGATTATGTAAACTGGCCCGGTTACGCGCGCTGCAGAGTACATTTCGCTTTGTTCGACGCCATGCAGAAGCAGGGGCAGATCTGGGAAAACGAAGCGCAGGTAGATACTGACAGCGCCGCCGGGACCGAACTGCTGGAGGCCTGCCGTGATGCTGACGGCAGCCTGGACGAGCTGGCCCGGCTTTTACTGTCGCTGGATCTGCAGGAAGCTCTGCGTCAGCTGAACCCCGCCCAGCGGCAGGTGATGATGCTGCTGTTCGCACAGGAGCTGAAACCTTCCGAAGCAGCAAAACGTTTAGGCTGCAGTGTGCGCAATGTCACCAAGCACCGATTAAAAGCACTGGACAAACTGCGCGGGCTGCTATAAAAATACAAAAGGACTGCCGTTTGGCAGTCCTTTTTTTTACGCCGTTTTATTTAGCGGCTTCTTTATTTTCTTCTTTTTGCGGCAGAGCAATACCAAAATCACCTAATAAAGGTTTTTCGTTTTTGACTGCAAACAGGAAGCTCATCATTGCTTCGGGCTGTTTGGCAAATTTCATGCTGTATCTTAAAATATCAGCATCGGCGCCTTTTCTATCACTACTAAACGTTTTTCACTGACAGCGCCAAAGTTTTTATCCATCTGCTCTTTGAAATTTTTAAAAACTTCTTCTGTAAAGTCTTTTTTCATACCGTCAGTCATCATGGAAGTTACGGCAGAATAATTGGAAGCTGCCAAAAACTTGTTGACCATGGCTTCTTCAGCGTCAAGCACTTTACCGTTGCTGGCACTGCAGATAGCGCTGAAACCAAGCACTAAGACCATTGTCAGCATTAAAAGAATTTTTTTCATTAATAATTACCTCCGGCTCTCTTTGAATATTAGGGTCAATTTGATTCTTTACTATTATACATCTACCTTGGTATAGCTTCAAGGAAAGTTTTGTGATTCTACAAAAATCTCACAAAGAAAAAACTTTTTTGTAAATTTTTTTCTTTGAAAGCTTGACTTGAAGTTAACTTAAAGTATTAAAATATGATAAAATAATATCAGGCTGCTGAAGCAGCCGCCGGCAGTTGAAGCTGCCCTCATTCTTATTGAACAACAGTATTATTGATACAGCTATGAAGGCTTAAGCTGCTCCTGAAAGGGCGGTTTACTTTGCATAGCTGTTTTTATTTTCAGAAAGGATGCCTGACACGATGAATGTTTATATCAAACACCGTTTTCTGCTTTTGCTGCCGGTGCTGCTGGGCATCACTTTTTTTACGTTTGTGCTGATGCAGCTGCCGGCAGACGATACGGTCGATATGATGTATAAGGCCTCCGGGGCGGTATCGGAAACGGTCAAAGCAGCGGCCCGTGCCGAGCTGGGACTCGACCGTCCGCTGCTGGTACGTTATCTGGACTGGCTGCTGGCTGTCTGCAGCGGCGATATGGGACGTTCGTATATTTCAGGCACGCCTGTAACAGCGCTTTTTGTGACTAAGCTGAAGCCTACGCTTTATTTGACGGCGCTGGCCCTGCTGCTTACCGCCTGCATTTCTGTGCCGCTGGGTATCGCGGCAGCGCTGAGGCATAACCGCTGCTGCGATCATCTGATTCGCTGCTGCGCGTTTCTGGGCAATTCACTGCCGGGATTTTTTATTGCTTTGCTGCTGCTTTACTGCTTTGCATTAAAACTGAACTTTTTTACCGTCCTCGGCGGCTCAGGGTTCGGCGGTCTGCTGCTGCCGGCGCTGGCGCTGGCAATTCCCATGTCTGCCAAATATATCCGGCATATCCGCAGTAATATCCTGGAGGAGATCAACAGGGATTATGTTGCCGGCGCTCTTGTACGCGGCATTCCCAAAGCAACTGTTTTTCGCAGGTTCATCCTGCGTTCTCTTGGCAGTACGCTCATTACTTTATTCTCCTTGTCGGTAGGCTCGCTGTTAGGCGGAACTGCAATTATTGAAATGATTTTTATGATCGACGGGATCGGCAAAATGGCAATGGACGCTATTTTGATGCGCGATTACCCGGTCGTGCAGGCTTACGTAGTCTGGACCGCGCTCATTTTTACATGTGTCAATCTTATCACCGATCTGCTGCTGCATCAGCTGGAGCCGCAGGCACGGCAATTTACTAAAGGCGGTGGATGGTGATGCCAAAAACATACTGCCGCACGGCCTGCATAAGACCTGCTGGCTGCTTCTGCTGACAGTGCTGCTGTTTCTGGTCACGCTCAGCGCGCCTTACTGGGTACCTCACGATCCTTATCTGCAAACCTTGACCTGGCTTTGCAGGCTCCCAGCGCCGAATATCCCTTTGGGACTGACCGTTACGGACGCTGCGTTTTTCGCGTGTGCTGGTCGGCGGGCAAAGCTCCATTTTTTCTGTCGCTGGCTTTAGTGGGGATCATTTTACTACCGGTACTGCCGCCGGGCTCTGGAGCGGTTACTATGGCGGGAAGCTGGATAATTTTATCATGCGTCTGTCCGATATTTTTTTAGCGTTTCCCGGCCTTGTTTTTGCCATTGCTGTTGCCAGTATCCTGGGCGGCGGTATGACAAACGCTGTTTTGGCGCTGGCCGTCATCTCGTGGCCCAAATATGCACGCCTGGCCCGCAGTCAGGCGCTGACTGTCCGGCAGCAGCCATATATCGAGGCGGCACGTTTGAGCGGCTGCAGCGACACGGAAATAATTTTCCGGCATCTCCTCCCTTCTATTTTAAGTCCGCTGCTGGTAATGTCGGCACTTGATCTTGGCACGATGCTGATGGAACTTGCCGGCCTGTCTTTTCTGGGTCTGGGGGCCCAGCCGCCGGCAGCCGAGTGGGGTTCGATGATGAGCAGCAGCCGCAGTATGCTGCAGACGGCGCCGTGGGTGATCCTGGCACCCGGCGCGGCGATTTTTGTGACGGTCAGTCTGTTCAATCTTTTAGGTGACAGCTTACGTGATCAGCTTGACCCTAAATTCAATCCTAAATAATTTTATGCGAGGGGTATTGCTATTATGATGAAACTTTCTTTACTGGGCAGCGGTCTGCTGCTTACCGCTTTACTGCTCAACGGCTGCGGCCCTTCCGCAGCTCCTGACAAGGCGGGAGAATCTGTCTTCCGTTACGGCACCACAGCTTACGGTGTGGCTATGGAGAACGCCGGTATGGACCCGCACGAATCCTATAAGGGCTGGTCAACACTGCGCTACGGCGTCGGCGAAACGCTGTTCCGCTTTAATGAAGCAATGCAGCCGCAGCCCTGGCTGGCAACAGGCTACGAATTTCTTGATGGTCATACTGTTAAAATCACTTTACGCGACGACGTAAATTTCAGCAGCGGCGCCAGACTTACCGGAGCCGCCGTGAAAGCCTGCCTTGAGGATCTGGTAAAGCGCCATAAACGGGCTGCCGACGACTTAAAACTGGCTTCAATCACTGCTGACGGACAAACCGTTACGATAAAGTCTCAGGAAAAAGCGCCGGCGCTGATCAATTATTTATGCGATCCTTACGGCTGCATCATCGATATGCAGCGTGGCACTGCCGACGATGTCAAAATCTCGGGCACCGGCCCGTATATCGTCCAAAGCCTGACGCCTACGGAAATAGTTTTGACTAAAAATCCGGCGTACTGGGGCGGCAGGGTGAAAACAGATAAAGTTATCGTCCGCAGTATTCCCGACGGCGATACTTTGACGATGGCGCTGCAGAACGGCGAGATCGATGCCACACAGGGCCTGCCCTATGCCAGTCTGCCTTTATTTACCGGCAATGCAAAATTTAAGGTTGCTTCCGCCAATACTTCCAGAGTTTTTCAGGCCTGCCTGAATTTTACGACGCCGGTATTACAGGAGCCTGCCGTTAGAAAAGCAATAGCTATGGCTATCGACAAGGATAAATTTACCAGCGTGCTTTTGAATGGCAACGGTACGCCGGCTGTCGGTCCCTTCCCTGCCAATATGCCCTGCGGCGGCGATGCCGTGCATACGGACGCTTATAACGCCGAACAGGCAAAAAAACTGCTGCGGGAAGCCGGCTGGACCGACACTGACGGCAACGGCTACGTTGATAAAAACGGTCAGGACCTTACCGTCCGCTGGCTCACCTATACTTCCCGGCAGGAGCTGCCTTTGCTGGCCGAAGCGGCCCAGGCTTTTCTAAAGGAGGTCGGTATCAGGGCCGAAGTCAACGCGACAGATAATTATAACGATTTCCTGAAACGCGGGGATTGGGATATTTATGCCAAGGCTTTTGTGGCTGCGCCTACAGGCGACCCGCAGTATTATTTTACGACCCATGTACTGGACAGTTCTTCCTATAATTCCGGCCACTACCATAATGAACGGGTCGAAGAACTGACCCGGCAGCTGCGCGGCGAATTTGACCCGGCAGCACGCAGCAGGCTAGCAGTCCAGATCAGCCAGCAGCTTTTAGACGATAACGCATTTATCTATGCTTCGCATCTGAAAATGTCCTTTGTGATGAAAAGCAACATCAAGGGCTTTACAGCCCATCCTTCCGATTATTACGAAATCACCTCCGACCTTGAGGTCTAAGGGGTTCAACTATGAACAAACAGCAGCCATTACTGCAAATAAATAACCTGAGCCTTGCCTATGGGGCTAAAGAAATTTTAAAAGCTGTGCATCTTACTGTCTGCCCGGGAGAGATCCTGGGCATCGTCGGCAGCTCCGGCGGCGGCAAAAGCACTCTATTAAAAACGCTGACCGGCCTTTTACCTGCTAACGCTGTCATTACCGGCGGCGAGATCCTCTGGCAGGGGCACAGCCTGCTCATCGGCGGCCGTCTGAACAGCAGCGGTCTGCTCGGCAGGAAGCTGTCCATGATTTTTCAGGACCCTACAGCATCTTTATATCCCCTGCAGACGATCGGCTCGCAAATCTGCACTATGCTGCAGGCACAGGGGCAGTTCGATAAGGCCGCCAGCCTGCAGTCTGCCGCGCAGGTGCTTGCCGGGCTCGATTTTTCTAAGCCTCAGGCCATTTTAAACAGCTATCCGTTTCAGCTTTCGGGCGGCATGAACCAGCGGGTCTGTATCGCTATGGCACTTTTGCTGAAGCCGGAGCTGTTACTGGCAGACGAACCGACCTCTGGACTTGATTTGCTGACGCAGCAGAAAATATTACGGCACCTGCTGCAGCTCAAAACAGATCACCATACTGCGTTGATCGTTGTTTCACATAACATCAGCGCTTTGGCTCAGATAGCTGATACGATCGCCGTACTGCGGCAGGGAGAAATCATCGAAAGCGGTCCGGCGCAAACAATACTCAACCGGCCGCAGCATGACTATACCCGTAAGCTGATCGAGGCCATACCGCATTTCAGAAAGGAATTTCTTTTATGAGCGCCCTGTTAGAGGCAGCCAGCCTCAGTAAAACTTTCTTCAGTGAACATAACGCGCTGCCTGCTGTCTGCAATGTCAGCTTTAGTGTTGCCCCCGGCGAATGTCTGGGGCTGGCTGGGGCAAGCGGCTGCGGCAAAAGCACCCTGGCACGTCTGCTTATGGGACTGACGCCGGCCGACAGCGGTACGGTCAGCTTCAATGGCCAGCCGCTGGACTTTGCCGATGCCGCACTGCGAAAAAATTATTACAGTCAGGTCCAGCTGGTTTTTCAAAATGCCGCTGCGGCTTTTCACCCCCGGAAAAGCATCGGCAGCTCGATTATGCTGCCAATGCTGAATTACGGCTGTACTAAGGCTGCGGCCCAGGAAAGATCGATCGCTTTACTGCTGGCAGCAGGCCTGACACCGCAGCATGCTGAAAAATTTCCGCACCAGCTGAGCGGCGGCGAATGTCAGCGTGCCGCTATCGCCAGAGCGATCAGTATCAAACCGCGGCTGCTGATCTGCGATGAAATAACCAGCGCTTTAGACGTACAGACCCAGGCAGAGATCATTCAGCTGCTGCTTAAGCTGCAGGCTGAAACTAAAATGAGCCTGCTGTTCATCAGTCACGACATTACTCTTGTACAGGAAATCTGCCAGCGGATCCTGATCATGCAGTCCGGGACGATCATTGAAAGCGGACCTGCCCTGGATATCATCACCCGACCGCAGCAGCATTACACCCGCGAACTGGTAACGGCAGCATTCAATCTTACGAAAATATAGGTGAAAGCTATGACATCTGCATTATTTGAAGTTAATAAAAAATACTGGACAAATCGGGCTCCCAGTTATTCTCAGGTCAATCAGGAAGAACTGGCAGGCTGTCAGCGCAGCAACTGGCTCAGAGAAATCAGCAGACAGATCCAGATGGTTTATCCTAACCGGGCGCCGCAGGAAATCACTGTTTTAGACGCCGGCACCGGTCCCGGTTTCTTTGCTGTTATTCTGGCGGAAGCCGGTTATAAAGTAACGGCTATCGACGCTGCCCCGGCAATGCTGGCAGAAGCCAAACGTAATGCCAGACCTTGGCAGGAAGCTATCGATTTTCGCCTGATGGACGCGCAGAAGCCGACGTTTACCGCAGAATCTTTTGACGTTGTACTTTCACGCAATCTTACCTGGGTTCTGGAAGACCCGGAGCAGACTTATGGCAACTGGCGTCATGTATTGAAACCCGGAGGGCTGCTTCTGAATTTTGACGCCAACTGGTATAATTATCTGTATGACGCTGACTTAAAACAGCAATACGAACAGGATCGACGCAACGTACAGCAAAACGATCTTGAAGACCATTATCTGAGTACTGATATCGACGCGATGGAGGCGATCGCCCTGCAGGTACCTCTGACAGGTATCCAACGGCCGCATTGGGATATCCGCACTTTGGAAAAGCTGCGTATGCGTTCCATTACTACTGACGTTTCTGTCTGGCAGCGCGTCTGGTCGACGGTAGAAAAAATAAATTACGCTTCAACGCCCATGTTTATGATTGCAGCGATAAAATAGGAGCAGATCATGTCTGATTTATCTAAAAAAACGCTTATTTCAAGCGGCGATACCAAAAACTATATTGAAAATTACTGGACGAAAAGGGCCGATGCTTTTGCCGCACTGCGCCGTCAGGAGCTGCACAGTGAAAAATACAGCCAGTGGCAGCGCGAGATCGTGCAGCATTTGCCGCCCGCAAAACAGCTGCGTATCCTTGACGTTGGCTGCGGCGCCGGTTTTTTCTCCGTTCTGCTGGCTAATGAAGGTCACCTAGTCACCGGTATCGATCT
>ENA-OQDT01001832-OQDT01001832.1-human-gut-metagenome-genome-assembly--contig:-NODE-1832-length-11795-cov-3.519455_pt1 | contig 11795 bp, 12 predicted proteins | sample MGYA00242786_ERZ504617 | MGnify/ENA primary metagenome ERZ504617 (study PRJEB26092, sample SAMD00036337) | human gut metagenome | host: Homo sapiens | study: EMG produced TPA metagenomics assembly of... | reverse complement strand
GCTTCTAAAGTCCGCGATCTTTTTAAACAGGCAAAGGAAAAAGCGCCTTGTAATTGTCTTTATTGATGAGATTGATGCGATTGGTAAAAAAACGTGATGGTCAGGTGGGCGGAAATGATGAGCGCGAGCAGACATTGAATCAGCTTCTTACAGAGATGGATGGTTTTGAAGGAAATAATGGTGTCATAATTCTGGCTGCCACAAACCGCCCTGAATCTCTTGATCCGGCTCTGACACGTCCTGGACGTTTTGACCGCCGTGTTCCTGTAGAACTTCCTGATTTAAAGGGACGTGAAGCAATCCTTAAGGTTCATGCAAAGAAAATCAAGCCGGCAGATGATGTTGACTTTCATACAATTGCAAGAATGGCATCTGGTGCTTCCGGTGCTGAACTTGCCAATATAGTAAATGAAGCTGCTCTTCGCGCTGTACGTCAGGGACGAACTATTGTCCATGAGGCTGACCTTGAGGAAAGTGTTGAGGTTGTTATTGCTGGTTATCAAAAGAAAAATGCCGTTCTCTCTGATCAGGAGAAAAGGTAGTTGCCTACCATGAAATCGGTCATGCACTTGTCGCTGCACTGCAGTCTCACTCTGCACCAGTTCAAAAAATCACGATCATTCCGCGTACCTCTGGTGCTCTTGGCTACACAATGCAGGTTGAGCAGGGCGACAAATATTTGATGACAAAAGAAGAGATTGAAAATAAAATTGCAACCTTTACAGGCGGTCGTGCCGCTGAGGAAGTAGTTTTCAATCAGATCACTACTGGTGCTTCTAATGATATTGAGCAGGCAACAAAGCTTGCACGCGCCATGATCACACGCTATGGTATGAGCGATGAATTTGACATGGTTGCCCTTGAGACTGTAACAAATCAGTATCTTGGCGGCGACGCTTCTCTTGCATGCTCCGCTGATACACAAAAGGAAATTGACCGTCAGGTAACGGAGCTTGTAAAAAAACAGCATCAAAAAGCAAAGAAGCTTCTTCTTGATAATCGCGAAAAATTAGATGAATTATCGAATTATCTATATGAGAAGGAAACGATTACAGGAGAAGAATTTATGCAGATTTTGACGAGAACAGAGACGTTGGAAGAAGCAGAAGGGAAGTAACAGATGGCAAGAAGCAGAAACAAGAAAACAGAGATTGAAGAAGAAATAGAGAAGCGGATACCGACAACCCGTTACAATCCGGATTATAAAGTCGGATTGACAGCACAGCAGGTGCAGGAGCACAGACTTCATGGCTGGGTAAACAGGGCAGTCGATCCTCCGTCGAAGACAACGAAAGAGATTATACATGAGAATGTATTTACTTACTTTAACTTAATCTTTCTTGTTCTGGCTATTTTGTTATGTCTGGTTGGATCCTTCCGGGATCTGACCTTTCTTCCGGTTATTATTGCAAATACGTTGATCGGTATTATACAGGAAGTGCGTGCCAAAAAAGTGCTGGATAATCTGACCATGCTAAATGCACCGAAAGCGACTGTAGTGCGAGATGGTAAAAGATCGTTGATTGATGCAGAAGAGTTGGTAGTTGATGATATTGTCATATTTAAAGCCGGCGCGCAGGTATGCGCGGATGCACAGGTTTGTGCAGGTGAAGTACAGGTAAATGAATCTCTGCTGACAGGTGAGTCTGATGAGATTACAAAACATGCCGGAGATCAGCTGATGTCAGGAAGTTTTATTATTTCCGGTCAATGTCATGCAAGACTTGATAAAGTCGGTGAAGATTCTTATATTTCAAAGCTTACACTGGAAGCAAAAGAAATGCAGAATGGTGAGCAGTCAGAGATGATCCGCTCGCTGGATAAATTGGTTAAATGCGTCGGTGTGGCAATCATTCCGATTGGAATCATACTTGTTGCACAGTCTCTGGTATTCCAGAATGCATCATTCCATTCAAGTGTTACGTCAATGGTAGCGGCTGTGATCGGAATGATTCCGGAGGGACTTTACCTTCTGGCAAGCGTTGCACTTGCTGTCAGTTCAATCCGGCTTGCACAGCAGAAAGTATTGCTTCATGATATGAAATGCATTGAGACACTTGCCCGTGTTGATGTACTTTGTGTAGATAAGACTGGTACGATCACAGAAAACACAATGAAGGTACAGGAACTTATTCCAACGGAGCAGTACGATACAGAAAAGATGGGATCTCTTCGTCTTATGGTCGGAGATTTTGTTTCAGCTATGACAAACGATAATATCACAATGGCTGCAATGAAAGAATATTTTACACATTCTTCCGGTGCAAAAGCAATTTCCAAGACAGGATTCTCATCTGCGACAAAGTACAGCAGTGCTACATTTGAAGATAAGACATATGTTCTTGGAGCACCGGAATTTGTACTTCTGGATGATTACGAGCAACATAAGGAAAAAATCACAGAGCTTGCATCTACAGGTGCCCGTGTTCTTGTATTTGGAACTTATGCAGCGGAGATTGATGGAAAAGCACTGACAGAACCAGTGACACCGTTAGGATATATCTTGCTTGCGAATCCGATCCGTGAAGCTGCAAAAGAGACCTTTCAGTATTTTGCAGAGCAGGGAGTAGAGGTCAAGGTTATTTCAGGAGATAATCCGGTTACAGTTTCCAAAGTTGCAAAAACAGCAGGAATTGAAAATGCTGAGAATTATGTGGATGCATCAAGTCTTGAGAAGAAAGAAGATATTAAGAAAGCGATTCTTGAGAAGACAGTGTTTGGACGTGTAACTCCAAATCAGAAACGACAGTTTGTTCAGGCACTAAAAGAAGCCGGAAAAACAGTTGCAATGACAGGTGATGGAGTGAATGATGTGCTTGCACTGAAAGATGCAGATTGTAGTATCGCAATGGCATCCGGAAGTGATGCGGCAGCACAGGCTTCTCAGATTGTACTTCTGGAATCAGACTTTTCCTGTATGCCACAGGTTGTTTTAGAAGGAAGAAGAGTAGTAAATAATATCCAGCGATCGGCAAGCCTGTTCCTGGTCAAGAATATCTTTTCCTTCTTACTGAGTCTGTTCTCAGTAGTATTTATGTTTACGTATCCACTGGAACCATCACAGGTATCATTGATCAGTATGTTTACGATCGGTATTCCGGCGTTCTTCCTTGCACTTGAACCGAACAAGAATATCATTAAAGGACATTTCCTGACGAATGTATTCCTGAAAGCACTTCCGGCAGCACTTACAGATGCATTGGCGGTTGGGGCACTGGTTGTCTTTGGAAAGACATTTGGAGTAGGAGAGCAGGATATCTCAACAGCAGCAACAATGCTTCTGGCAATTGTAGGATTTATGATCCTCTATAAGATCAGTGCACCGATGAATAAGCTTCGTGCAGGGATTCTTGGTGGATGTATTGCAGGATTATTATTCTGTAGTATTTATTTGAATCAGCTGTTTGCGATTACCGGAATGACAACAAAGTGTATTATGCTTTTTGTTGTATTTGCGATCGCAACAGAGCCGGTACTTCGTTATCTTACGATTCTTCTTGGAAAAGGAAGATTCTATTACAGACGTTTGCGCGGAAAAACGCCGTTAGAGGAAGAAGCATAATGCGCAGTGAAAAATAAAAAACAAATGTAATTAATTCAGAACGAAAATAAGATAAAAATCAAGCGGCAGCAGGGAATTATTAATCCTTACTGTCGCTTGATTTTGTCTTACTTTTCACATTACATTCTTATAGTTTGCAATTGATGAAGTTAATTATGTAGCTGGTCAATCATTTTGTATAAAGAATCAATCAAAGAAAGTCTCATGCAGTTTGCGTACTGCGAGATCTGCATAAGCTTCATCAATCAGAGCAGTGATGCGAATCTCAGATGTAGTAACCATCTCTGTGTTGACATCAATACTTGCGAGTGCACCGAACATCTTCGCAGCAACACCTGAATGAGAACGAATACCGGCACCAATGACAGAAACTTTGGCAACATTTTCATCAGAATCCAGTTTCTTAATGCCAAGATAGTCTTTGTTTTCATTTAATAGATCCAAAGCACGGAGCATGTCCGATTTTGCAACGGTGAAGGATACAGATTTTGTACCGTCTTTACCAAGAGACTGGATCATGACGTCAATGTTTATTTTATTCTTATCTAAAAGATTTAAAAGACGGAATGTGCTGTTAGGCTCGTTTCCGAGACCGGCAACACGGATTTTGGCTACATTTTTATCGGCTGCCACACCACTGATTAACATTTTTTCCATTTTCGTTTTCTCCCTTACAATTGTTCCTGAATTGTGGTTTAAGCTAGAACATACCAGAAGTTCTACACCGTATTTTTTCGCAATTTCTACACATCTGCTGTGAAGGACTTTTGCACCAAGAGAGGCCATCTCAAGCATCTCATCATAAGTGATCTCCGTCATTTTATGAGCGTTTGGAACAACGCGTGGATCGGCGGTATATACTCCGTCTACATCTGTGTAAATTTCACAGACATCGGCATGGAGTTCAGCAGCAAGAGCAACCGCTGTTGTGTCAGAGCCGCCGCGGCCAAGAGTTGTGATATCTTCATACTTATTGATTCCCTGGAATCCGGTTACGATGACGATCTTGTTCGCATCAAGCTCTTTACGGATACGCTCGGAATCAATTCTCTTGAATCGTGCATTCTGATAATTTGAAGTTGTATGCATTGGAACCTGCCATGCATTCAGTGACACTGCACTGACGCCCATGGAAATCAGAGTCATTGCCATTAAGGATACAGAAACCTGTTCACCGGTTGTGAGAAGCATATCTAATTCCCTGCGGGAAGGCTGCTCTGTGATCTGCTTTGCTGTTGCAATCAGATTATCTGTAGTCTTTCCCATAGCAGACAGGACAACAACAACCTGGCTGCCTTCGCGCTGCTTTGCGATACAGCGGTTTGCTACGTTGCGGATGTGCTCCAAATCGGCCACGGAGCTTCCGCCAAATTTCATTACTGTCAGCATATTTTCATCTCCCTTATATTCTCTGACAAATCTGTGTTGCTGATAACATATAGTGTGAACAGTAACAGCAAAAGAATCAGAGAATTTTTAGTTACTGTTCATAGTGGGTGTGAGCAGCAACTTTGTACGTAGATAAGTATAGCAAAAAAAAGAAATAAAATACAGAAGAACATTTGTTCTATATATACTTGCAGTGGCATAAAGTGTGTGTTATACTGCAAATTAACAGAAAGCAGGTGAATAAAGATGACTCCAAAAGAAGTAATACAAAAAGTGCAGCAGGATCTTTTTGCAATGCAGGATCTAAAATATCGGGATTTTCACGCAAAACTGATGCCAACAGTAGAGAAAGAATCAGTGATAGGAGTAAGAGTCCCTGTACTTCGAACTTATGCAAAGAAATTCGGGAAGACAGAAGAGGCGAAGCAGTTTCTTAAGATCCTGCCACATCAATATTATGAAGAGAATAATCTGCATGGGCTTCTGATCGAACAGATTAAAGATTATGAACTCTGTATAGAAGAACTGGAGCGCTTTCTGCCCCATATAGATAACTGGGCAACCTGTGATCTTCTGGCCGTCAGAACAGTGAAGAATCATCTGAATTCTTATATCAAAAAGATAGATCGATGGCTGGAATCAGAGCATATATATACGATCCGATTTGGAATCAATATGCTGATGCGCTATTATCTGGAAGAAGAATTTAAGTTAGAATATCCGGGGAAGGTTGCCGCAATCCGTTCAGAAGAGTATTATGTAAATATGGCCAGGGCATGGTATTTCGCAACAGCACTTGCCAAAAAGTATGATCAGGTTCTTCCATTTCTAGAGGAACAGAAGATGGACGTATGGACACATAATAAGACAATCCAGAAGGCAATCGAAAGCTATCGGATCACGACGGAACAAAAAGAGTATCTGAGAGCCTTAAAGATAAAACAATAATGTTTGTAGGAGGAGAAGAAAAATGAGTTTTGTATCTTTTAATGATGTGATTGAATTAAATGGGATTCTAAAGGATAAAGATCTGAATTTTCGGATTCATCTCAGGGACACTTGCGGAAGACAATCTTTTTGGATCGAACCACTTGGTAATTGTGCCTGTGAAGGACGATATGATGAGATGTATCAGGTGGTAGAAGAGTACCTCGAAGGAAAAGGATTTTCCGTGCAGTATGATGATCAGAAGATGAATTTTGTGGTATAAATGTGTATTTAGATGTTTGAATTCTGAGTGATGAAGCAAAAACTTTTGTTGGATAAGGGCGTGATATGGATACTTTATTGCATCGAACACCGGCCCGCTTCTCTTCATCCCTTTGAATGAATGTAACGAAAAAGCCCAAACAGGCATCGTGAGTGATTTCTGTTTGGGCTTTTTCTAACATTCAGAACAAAGTGTATTCAGAACCGCTCCTGCCTTAAAATGTGTCCTCAACAATAAAGTATCCACATCACTTACATTATCCAGGACAGAAGGGATTGCCGTGGAACGAATTCAACACTTAAATACAGAATTCCGGACGGAAGTAAAAAAGGAACGCTATCGACTGAACCTGAGTCTATCTTCTCGTTTACGTGCATCAAATCAAAACTTGTATGAAGTCTTTCAGATTCGTCCCGTTGAGCAAACAAATCTGTTTGGAATAACGAAGCAAGGATGGTGCTATATTGTTGAGGACACATGTAAGGCAGGAGCGTTCCGAATACACCTTGTTCAGTATGTTAGTAAGAGCCAGACAGACACCACTCACGGTAACTGTTCTGGCTCTTACGTTACATACTTTCAAGGGGATGAGGTAGAGCGGGCCGGTGTCCGATGCAATATAGCATCATCCTTGCGGCCTTATTCACCACCAAATCCTTTGCTTCAATATGGAGAATCAGACAGACAAATACAAATTTATTTTGACTTCACTTCTCTCCACAACTCATTATACAGCGCCTCATTTTCATCTCCGAGGAAATTAAATGTCTCACAGTTTTTCAACTGATCAATATCAGGGAATGCAATCGTGCTGTTTCTCATGTAGTCATCCTCGATCAATGCCTGCCCGGCAGAGTTCGGGATGGAGTAAGTGATGTATTCAAAATTCATTTTTGCAATATCTGGTCTACAGAGGAAGTTGATGAATTCTTCTGCATGTTCCTTATTCTCTGCATTTTTTGGAATAACCCAGGAATCAATCCAAAGATTAGAACCTTCCTTAGGAATCACGTAATCGAGATTTGGATTCTCCTGCTGGCAGTAGAGTGCTTCGCCGGAATAAATTACTCCGAGAGCTGCTTCATTTCCAATCATTTTATCACGTACCTGGTCGATAACATATGCCTGCACAAGAGGTTTCTGTTCAATCAGCAGATTTTTGGCAGCCTGAAGTTCATCTAAGTCTGTTGAATTTAATGAATAGCCCAGGTATTTTAAAGCGACACCAAAGGCATCTCTTACACTGTCCTGCATAAGGATGCTATCTTTATATTTTTCATCCCACAGAACACCCCAGCTGTCAATTGGTTCATCTACCATTTTCTTGTTATAAAGGATTCCGACAGTCCCCCAAAGATAAGGGACAGAATATTTATTATCAGGATCAAATCCTTTGGCAAGATCCATATATTTCTGATCGATATATTTCAAGTTTGGGATGTTGTCATAATTAATCTCTTCCAAAAGATTATTCTCAATCATTCTCTGAATCATATAATCAGATGGACATACAACATCGTATGCAATCGCTCCCGACTGAATTTTTGGATACATGATCTCGTTTGTCTCAAATTCTTCATATACTACATCAATACCAGTTTCTTCTTCAAACATATCAATAACATCAGGGTCAATATAATCACCCCAGTTATAAACAATTACCTGGCCTTGTGAGGAGATAACATCGTTCTTTCCGTAAATAAAACCACCGATGATAATAAGCACAGCCATAGCAACAGGTACCAGACGCTGGAAGAAAAATCTTCCGAATTTTTGTGCTTTTCCAAAATGCTTTACTTTTACTGCTTTTTTCTTTTCGACAGGTGACATATTGATCAGAATCAAAAGTAACAGCACTGTAACAAACATAATGGTTGAAAGCGCATACATTTCAGGCTTGATTCCTTTACGGACTTCACTGTAAATCTTGGTTGAGAGTGTATCAATACCAGGACCTTTTGTGAAATGCGTGATCACAAAGTCATCCAGAGACATTGTAAAGGAAAGCAGGAAACCGGAGAAAATTCCAGGCATAATATCTGGAAGTACTACTTTGAAAAATGCATAGGCCGGAGAAGCACCAAGGTCCAGTGCAGCTTCATAAGTTCTACGGTTTGTCTGTTTTAATTTTGGCATTACACTTAAGATGACATAAGGTATGTTGAAGGTAATATGTGCCAAAAGGATTGTTTTGAATCCAAGTGTGAAGCGGAATGCAATGAAGAGAAGCATCAGGGATACTCCTGTTACGATATCAGCATTCAGCATAGGGATGTTTGTAACTCCCATAAAAAGGGTACGCATTCTTGAATTCATTGCCTGCATGCCAAGTGCGGCACAAGTACCGATCAATGTTGCAATCAGTGCAGAGAACAATGCAATGATCAGTGTTGTGTACAATGCATTCATAATCTCTTTGTTTTGGAAAAGAGACACATACCATTTTCCGGTGAATCCGCCCCATTTGGAACGTGTTTTAGTATTGTTAAAGGAGAGGACCATCAAAGTCACGATCGGTGCATACAGAATAATGCAGATCAGTGCCAGATAGATCTTTTTTGCTATAGTTTTCATTAAAATGCTGTCCCCTCCCCGTTTTTATCATATTTGGCGATCACGGCCATACTTGCGATGATGAAGATCATCAGCACCAGGGATAAACCGGAACCGGTATGCCAGTTGCTTCCCTGTTTGAATTCCTGCTCGATCACGTTTCCAATCAGAAGAATCTTGCTTCCACCGAGAAGGTCGGAAATAACAAAGGTCGTCAGCGCAGGTACGAAGACCATAGTGATACCACTGATAATTCCAGGAATGCTCAAAGGAAAGATGATCTGTGTAAATGTCTGAAATTCATTGGCTCCAAGATCTCTTGCTGCGTAAATGACATCTTTATCAATCTTTGCCAATACATTATAAATAGGAAGCACCATAAAAGGCAGGAAGTTATATACCATACCTAATACAATAGCCCCCGGCGTATTGATGATAGACTGTTGTGGCAGATGGAAGAATGCAAGAATGCTGTTGATCACACCACTTTTTTTCAAGCAATGTCTGCCAGGCAAGTGTACGTAGAAGAAAGTTCATCCACATCGGAAGAATAAAAATCAGTACGATAAGACTTGTCTGGTTCATGTTTTTTTCAGATAAAATCATTGCAAGAGGATATGCAAGAACCAGGCAGATCAGTGTGCTGACCAGGGAAAGCAACAGTGCAAGTCCAAGTGCTTTCAGGTTTTCAGGCGAAGCCATCATTGCAATGTTAGACCAGGTAAATGTCCCTTTTTTATCTGTCAGACCATAATAAAGATCATGAGCAATGGGATAATAATAATGACACGACAGCAAAAGATAAGGCCCGGTCAAGTAATTTTCTATTCTTCAACAGCAGGTGCCTCCTCATCTTCAGATTCTGGTTTTTCATAATCTGGATGTCAAAAGGATCCACTTTGATTCCGACTTCAGTTCCTACAGGGAACATATCTGTGCTATGTACGAGAAGTTCATAGTTGTTGGCAAGAACTTCCATCTCGTAGTGAACACCCTTAAAGATCAAGTTTGTTACAATTCCGTCAATAACACCTTCACCGGGTTTGACAAGATCAATATCTTCCGGACGGATTACAGCATCGACCGGACGGTTATGACCAAATCCTACGTCTACACATTTCCAGACAGCACCGAGCATACGGACAACTTTGTCTTCGAGCATGGTTGCAGCAATAATATTACTGTCTCCGATAAAATCAGCTACGAATGCATTTTGCGGTTCGTTATAAATATCTTCCGGGGTGCCGATCTGCTGGATGTATCCCTGATTCATAACAACAATCGTATCAGACATTGTAAGAGCTTCTTCCTGATCGTGCGTTACATAGACAAATGTAATTCCAAGTTCATTTTTAATCGGATCAGTTCATATTGCATATCCTGGCGAAGTTTTAAATCCAATGCACCAAGTGGTTCATCAAGAAGAAGAACCTTTGGTTCATTTACAATCGCACGTGCGATTGCGATTCGCTGCTGCTGACCACCACTTAATGAGTCAGGAGAACGATCCCCATATCCTTCCAGATTGACAAGCTTTAAGGCATAATGAATCTTATCGCGGATATAGCCTTTAGATTTACCTTTGATCTTCAATCCGAAAGCAATATTTTCTGCAATGGACATATGAGAGAAAAGGGCATATTTCTGGAATACGGTATTCAGCTGACGACGGTTTGGCGGAAGACTGTTGATATTTTTTCCATCAAAAATAATATTGCCGGAGTCCGGTGTCTCAAAGCCACCGAGAATACGTAACAGTGTTGTTTTTCCACATCCACTAGGACCAAGGAGTGTGAGAAATTCGTTCTCACGGATATAAAGATTTAATTTATCAAGGATTACATTTTCGTCATAGGATTTGGTAATATCTATGATATCAATCAGTTTATTAGACATTTTTATCCTCCGTATATAATTGTTTTATCTGATTCATCTGGCTGACTGCATTACGCAAGAGCAGATCAGCGAGAGTAAGTGCGGTCATTGCTTCCACAACAACAACTGCGCGCGGTACGATGATTGGATCATGACGTCCGTGAATAGAAAGTTTGATTTCTTCGCCTGAATTATTTACAGTGTGCTGCATCTGAGAAATCGAAGGTGTTGGCTTGATCGCAGCTCTTAAGATTAATTGAGAACCATCACTCATGCCACCCAAAGTTCCACCGGAATGATTCGAAGTTTTCATAACCTGTCCTTGTTGCATGCAAAAAGGATCATTGTTTGTGCTTCCGGTAGAAGAGGCACTCTGAAAGCCATCGCCGATTTCGACACCTTTTACGGCTCCGATAGACATGATTGCCTGTGCAAGTAAAGCGTCCAGTTTATCGAAGACCGGTTCACCGAGACCGGCTGGGAGATGGTCAACACGGCATTCAATCAGACCGCCGCAGGAATCCATCTGCTCCATAAGAGTAGAAACGTATTCAGCAGCCTTTTCGGCAGCATCTTTATTCGGCAGATAAAAACTGTTATTTGTAATCTCAGTAAAATCATAATCAGCTTCATCCACAGTGACAGGACCAATGGATTTTGCATAAGTTGTCAGCAAGATTCCTAATTCGCCAAGTAATTTTGAAGCAATTGCACCGGCAGCAACACGGCCAATCGTCTCGCGGCCGGAAGAACGTTCCACCGCCACGGTTAATCACGGAAACCATAACTTTTTGATCAAAGCAGTAATCTGCGTGTCCCGGACGATAAGATGTCGCAATATTCCCATAATCTCTGGAACGCTGATCCTGATTCCGCACGAGAAGAGAAATAGGAGTTCCGGTTGTAGTTCCTTCAAAGACTCCGGACAGAATCTCGACAGAGTCAGATTCATTCCGCTTCGTTGTATATTTACTCTGTCCCGGTTTGCGGCGATCTAAAAATTGTTGAATATCCTGTTCAGATAAAGGGATACCGGCAGGGCATCCATCTATAACTACACCAACTCCGGGACCGTGGGACTCGCCCCAGGTAGTGACTCGAAATAAAGTACCAAATGTTGAACCGCTCATAATATATCTAAACTCCTTTCGTTTGTATCAATAGGGGATACAAAAAGTGCGTATAAAATGCTCTTTTGTATATCAT
>ENA-OQDT01001828-OQDT01001828.1-human-gut-metagenome-genome-assembly--contig:-NODE-1828-length-11800-cov-5.862246_pt1 | contig 11800 bp, 10 predicted proteins | sample MGYA00242786_ERZ504617 | MGnify/ENA primary metagenome ERZ504617 (study PRJEB26092, sample SAMD00036337) | human gut metagenome | host: Homo sapiens | study: EMG produced TPA metagenomics assembly of... | reverse complement strand
TATCAGAAATATCTGAAGAGCTATCCGGATGCTTTCACAGACCTGAAAGACATGGATGTTAACTGGGATGATTTCGGAAAACTGAAACAGTCCTACTCCATGGTAGATGACACACATTATGGTGTTCCGTTTGATAACGGTGCTGTTATTGCATGCTATCGTACAGATATCCTTGAAGAAGCTGGATATACACTGGATGATCTGACAGACATCACATGGTCCAAATTCATGGAAATCGGTAAAGACCTTCATGAAAAAACAGGTAAATACCTCCTTACAAGCGAAGCTACAGGCGGCGACACTCTGATGATGATGATGCAGTCCTGCGGAGCTAACTTCGTAAATGAAGACGGAGAAGCTTATATCGTTGGAAACGATGTTGCAGAAAAATGCATCAACCTTTATGTAGACCTTGTTAAAAACGACGTTGTTAAACTCGTAAACAACTGGGATGAATATATCGCAACAATCACAGGCGGCGAAGCAGCTGGTATCGTAAATGGTAACTGGATCACAGCTACTCTGATGGCTACAGAAGACCAGAAAGGTCTGTGGCAGATCACAACAATGCCTAAAGTAGACGATGTTGATACAGCTACAAACTATGCAAACAATGGTGGATCTTCCTGGTATATCACATCCAACTGCAAGAATGTAGAACTCGCAGAGGACTTCCTTGCAAGCACATTTGGTTCCAGCACAGATTTCTATGATGCAATCCTTCCGGTATCAGGTGCGATCTCCTGTTATCTGCCAGCTGGTGAATCTGAAGTTTACAATGAGCCAAACGAATTCTTCGGTGGACAGCCAATCTTCTCCACAATCGTAGAATACTCTTCTCATATTCCGGAGTTCACAAAAACACCGTATCACTATGAAGCAAGAGAATGTGTCAACACAGCAGTTGTTAATATCGTAAATGGTACATCTGTAGAAGACGCTCTTCAGGAAGCACAGGATACACTGGCATTCAAGATGACTGAATAGTCCTCTGGATATTAAGTGAAACTGAAATAAGAAAATTTACGTGAGCGCGGGGGACTGCTTGCAGTCCCTGTCTTATGTTAAGAGTTACAGTTGCCGGAAACGGCAGCAATGATTTGGAAATGGGGAGTTCACTATGAATTCCAGGAAAAAGGTATGACTCTGGCTGCAAAACAGAGAACTGCAGGATGGCTTTTCCTTGCACCTGCATCGATCATGATCGCAGTCATGAGTTTCTATCCGATGATCCGTGCATTCATTATTTCACTGCAGACCGGAGCAGGCGCAAACATGAGATTTGCAGATCCGATCTTCAGTAACTACAAGCGTATTCTTGCAGACAAAGTATTCCAGCAGTCTATTGTAAATACGTTCCTTTATCTGATCATTCAGGTGCCGATCATGCTGATACTGGCAATTCTTCTGGCACAGCTTTTAAATAACAAAGATCTGAAACTCAGAGGATTTTTCCGTACATGCGTATTCCTTCCATGTGCAACATCCCTGGTTTCCTATTCCCTGATTTTCCGTTCCATGTTTGCTACAGATGGTCTGATCAACAGTATTCTGATCAAACTTGGAATTTTATCGACAGGTTATAACTTCCTGGGTAACTCGACCAGTGCCAAGATTGTGATCATCCTTGCACTGATCTGGAGATGGACAGGATATAACATGGTATTCTATCTGGCAGGCCTGCAGAATATCGAATATTCCGTATATGAGGCGGCTAAGATTGATGGTGCGAACGGCTGGAAAACATTCTGGAAGATTACAGTTCCGCTTCTGAAACCGACAATTATCATGACATTCATCATGTCAATTAATGGTACACTGCAGTTGTTCGATGAGTCTGTCAACCTGACCAAAGGTGGACCGGCAAAACTCCACAATCACAATGTCCCATTATGTTTACAATACATGTTTTATCAACGTACCGAATTTTGGATATGCATCAGCAATGTCATTCCTCATTTTCATTATGGTAGCCGTACTTGCATTTATCAACTTGAAAGTAGGTGATACACGTGACTAAGAAAAACAAATCAGCAATTCAGAGAAGATTGATTCCTACCTATATTTTTCTGATCATCGTGTCATTTATTTCGGTATTCCCGTTATACTGGATGATCTCAGCTGCAACAAATACATCAACAGATGTATCCCGTGGACGAATTATCCCAGGAAGCTACTTCATGGAAAACTTCCGCAACCTGACATCACAGCAGCCATTGTGGAGAGCACTTGGAAACTCTTTCTTTTACGCAATCCTTACAACAGTGATCTGTCTGCTGATCTGCTCTATCGCAGGATATGGTTTCGAAGTTTATCATGACAAAGGAAAAGACAGACTGTTCTCTATTCTCCTTCTTGCAATGATGGTTCCGCAGGTTGCAACCATGGTGCCGTTATTCAAGATGTTCTCTAAAGCAGGACTTCTGAATACAGCAGTTGGTTTTATCCTTCCGATCATTTCTACACCGTTTATGATCATGATGTTCCGCCAGAATGCAAGATCATTCCCGGTAGATATTATCGAAGCGGCTCGTATTGATGGACTGAGCGAAGTAAGAATCTTCTTCCAGATGTTCATTCCTACTATGAAATCAACATATGCGGCAGCAGCAGTTATTACCTTCATGAATGCATGGAACTCTTACCTGTGGCCGAAGGTAATCATGACAGACAACAAAGCAATGACAATGCCAATGTTGATCGCCAACCTGATCACAGGTTATGTAACAGACTATGGTATGCTGATGTGTGGCGTATTATTCTGTTCCATCCCGACAATGGTTGTATTCTTCGTACTGCAGAAACAGTTCGCAGAAGGTATTACCGGAGCGGTTAAGTAATTATGAATTAAATAAAAGGATGCTGCTTGGTCCTGTGGGTATATTGCGTAATATGTCCCAGACAGATTATGCGGCATCCTTTTTTGTAACTTTTTAACGTATTTACATGTGGTAAACCTTACGGAAATCAAGTGGAGTGGTTCCCGTGTATTTCCGAAAGATCGAAATAAAGTGGCTGGTGTCTGTGAAACCGGACGCGAGGGAAATCTCCTGGATCTTCATGTGCGTGTGAGTCAGCAACAGTTCCTTGGATTTGTTGATCCGGTAGCCGGTCAGATATTCATAGACCGAAACACCCAGGAATTTGCGGAACAGTCGGGAGAGATACTGAGGAGTGACAAAAACCTGGCTGCTCAATTCCTGAACAGTCAGTTCCTCAGAATATCTGGTTTCGATTTCCCGTACAGTGGGGGCAACATATCTCTGATACAACGGATCGGCGGTCAGATTTCCGGAAGAAGTGTCCAGAGTAAAAGCAAGCAGCAGGTCATAGCAGAGCGTAGAGAGAACTTTCATGTCAGGAATGGATTTCTGGAATTCAGAAACGGCGTCCGAAATGATGTGCTCGATCAGACATCCCTGCTCCTTACTGACAAAAACAACCGACTGATTCTGAAGGATCGAAGAGATCCCGGAAGAGAGTGTGCCGGTAAATGTGGCAAAAACAGTATCCCATTCCTCAGATTCTTTCGTATAAGAATGAGGGACAGACGGTGCAATCAGGATTCCTTCCTGTTCCTCCAGGATATAATGTTTTCCACGGATCTCAATTCGTCCACGTCCCTTCTCCGTCTGGAGATAATGATAATGTGGATGTCCGTTCGGACGCTGCATACTCTCCTGATACCAGTGGTTTCCGACAGAATCAAACATGAATGGCATGGTTACGGGAGTGTTTCGGAAGTAAATTGGCATAAGCTTACCTTGTTTCGAAATGTTATATTTTTTGGAATGACTTATTATACCACATGAGAAAGATACATACTATAATGAATCCATAAAACGCAGGAGGATAATGATGAAAACTTTTGATTATTCTTTAGTAAAAGATCCACAGTATTTCAAAGATGGAAGAATGGATGCACATTCTGACCACACATATTACAGAGATGGAGAGGAAGCGCAGGAAAAAGAAACTTCCTTCCGTTATGACCTCAACGGAATCTGGAAATTCCACTATGCCCGTAACTATGGAAGTGCGATTCTGGGATTCGAAAAAGAAGAATATTGCTGCAGAGACTGGGATGATATCCGTGTACCGGCCCATATCCAGATGGAAGGATATGATGCACCTCAGTATGCTAACGTACAGTATCCGTGGGAAGGCCACGAGGACATCCATCCGGGTGAGATTCCGGAGCATTTCAATCCGGTTGCAAGCTACGTGAAATACTTTGAAGTGCCGAAAGAAATGCAGGGGAAACGTCTCTTTATCTCCTTCCAGGGAGCAGAGAGCGGCATTGCATTATGGCTCAACGGACACTTCGTCGGATACAGTGAAGACTCTTTTACACCGTCAGAATTTGAACTGACCGAGTATGTAAAAGAAGGCGAAAACAAACTCGCAGCACAGGTATTCAAATGGACAGCAAGCAGCTGGTGCGAGGACCAGGACTTCTTCCGTTTCTCCGGAATTTACAGAGATGTTTACCTTTATACTGTACCGGAAGTTCATGTTTATGACCTTCAGATCCGTGCGATCCCGGATGAAACATTAAGTGCAGCAGCACTTGAGATCAGAACAAATACCTGGGGCAAAGGCACAGTTAAGATTACTCTTTCCAAAGACGGAGAGACCGTGATCGAGGACAAAAAAGCACTCGACGGAGAAGAAATTTATTCCTGGAAAGTAGCAGATCCGGTACTCTGGAGCGCAGAAGATCCACAGCTTTATGACCTGACACTGGAAGTTTATAATGAGGAAGGAGAGCTTCAGGAAGTGATCCCTCAGAGAGTTGGATTCCGTCGTTTTGAAATGAAAGACGGCATCATGACACTGAATGGAAAACGTATCGTATTCAAGGGCGTGAACCGTCATGAATTCAGTTCTGTAAGCGGAAGACACGTATCCGAAGAAGAACTTCGCAAAGACCTTAAGACGATGAAGCAGAACAATATTAATGCGATCCGTACCTGCCATTATCCGGATGCATCCCTGATCTATCAGCTCTGCGATGAATACGGAATCTATATGATCGATGAGACAAACCTGGAATCCCACGGTTCCTGGGATGTTGCTGAATTTACAAAGGACTACACTTACGTTGTACCGCATGACAAGCCGGAATGGCTGGATATGATGCTTGACCGTGCAAATTCCATGTATCAGAGAGATAAAAACCACACGGCGATCCTGATCTGGTCCTGCGGAAATGAGTCCTTCGGAGGCAAGGATATTTTTGAAATGTCCCAGTTCTTCCGCAACACAGACCCGACCCGTCTGGTTCACTATGAAGGTCTTTGCCATGACCGCAGATATAACGATACCAGCGATATGGAAAGCCAGATGTACCCGTCTGTAGAGGCAATCAAAAAGTTCCTTGCAAAAGATGATTCCAAGCCGTTCATCTGCTGTGAATACACTCATGCGATGGGAAATTCCTGTGGTGCAATGCACAAATATACAGATCTGACCGACACAGAACCGAAGTATCAGGGTGGATTTATCTGGGACTACATTGACCAGTCTATCTACAAAAAAGACCGCTACGGCAAAGAGTTCCAGGCGTACGGCGGTGACTTCGGAGAACGTCCGACAGACTACAACTTCAGCGGAAACGGTATCGCATATGGTGGAAACAGAGATGCTTCTCCGAAGATGCAGGAAGTCAAATTCAACTACCAGAACATCACTGCAGAAGTCAGTGCAGACAGCGTAAAAGTCATCAACAAGAACCTGTTTGTGAACACAGATATTTTTGACTGCAAAGTAACTGTTGCAAAGAATGGTAAAGTGATCCGCAAGGCTTCTCTTGCAACGGCAGTTGCTCCATTAAGCGAAGAAACCTATGCACTTCCACTCGCAAAAGAAGAGAAACCAGGCGAATATGCAGTGACTGTTTCCTTCCATCTGAAAGAAGATAAAGCATGGGCAGAAGCGGGACATGAGGTAGCTTTTGGACAGTATGTATACCAGGTTGAAAAACCGAAAAAGACCTGCCCGGAAGGTGTAAAAGTGATCCGCAGTACACACAATATCGGTGTCAGAGGAGCGCATTTTGAAGTACTTTTCTCTGTATTGAACGGCGGTCTGGTATCTTATAAATATGCCGGAAAAGAAATGATCGAGGCAATTCCAAAGCCAAACTTCTGGCGTGCACCAACGGATAATGACTGTGGAAATCTCATGGGAATGCGCTACGGACAGTGGAAGATCGCCAGCATGTACTTAAGCCACAAAGACTTCCGTCAGGGACCATACGGCCCGGGAAATGAGCCGGAAGTAGAGGTAAATGAGAAGACTGTAAAAGTGACTTACACGTATCTCATGCCGACCACACCACTCAGCGAATGCAGACTTTCCTATGAAGTATCCGGTGATGGAAGAGTAAAGACAACCCTCAGTTATGACCCAGTCAAAGAACTTGGCGACATGCCGGAATTTGGTGTGATCTTCAAATTCAATGCAGATTATGACCGTGTGGAATGGTACGGACTTGGAGAGGCAGAGACCTATTCTGACCGTAAAAAAGGAGCAAAACTTGGCATCTATGCAAACAAAGTCGCAGACAATATTGCAAGATATATGGTTCCGCAGGAATGTGGTGCAAAAGAAGAAGTGCGCTGGGCAAAAGTAACTGACCGCAAGGGAAGAGGAATGCTCTTTGAGATGGATGAGAACAATGGTCCAATGATGTTCTCAGCACTTCCATACACTCCGCATGAGATGGAAAATGCAATGCATCCATACGAACTTCCGGAGGTTCATTACACTGTTGTACGTGTTGCAAAAGACCAGATGGGAATCGGTGGAGATGACAGCTGGGGAGCACGCACACACGAAGAATATTTACTGGAAACCGATAAAAAGATGGAATTTTCCTTTGTATTTAAAGGACTTTAAGAGGAGACAACATGGCGAAACAGATGAAATACGGACGTTACCTTCATGGTGGAGATTATAACCCGGAGCAGTGGCTTGACCGCCCGGATATCCTTCAGAAAGACATCGAATATTTCAAAAAAGCACATATCAACACTGTATCGGTAGGGATTTTTTCCTGGGCTGTTCTTGAACCGGAAGAAGGAAAATATAACTTCGACTGGCTGGAAGAGATTATCAATAATCTTTACAAAGAAGGCATCTATACCATCCTTGCAACTCCGTCAGGAGCAAGACCAAAATGGATGGCAGACAAATACGAAGAAGTCCTTCGTATGGACCCGGACAGAACAAGAAGATTTTTCGGAGGCAGACATAATCACTGCTTTACCTCTCCGGTATACAGAGAAAAAGTCCATGCGATCGATAAGAAATTAGCCGAAAGATTCGGCAAACATCCGGCAGTTATGCTGTGGCACATCTCCAACGAGTTCGGTGGAGAATGCCATTGCCCGCTGTGCCAGGCGAAGTTCAGAGAATGGCTGAAAGAAAAATATGGCACGATCGAAAACCTCAACAAGAGCTGGTGCACAACATTCTGGAGCCACATTTACAACAGCTTTGATCAGATCGAAAGCCCATCCACGAAGGGTGAAAATGAACTTCATGCACTGAAACTTGACTGGAAGCGTTTTGTCACAGATCAGACGATCGACTTTATCAAAAATGAGGTTGATGCGATTCGTGAAGGAGGTTCTGAACTGCCTGTGACCGCCAATCTGATGTATGATTTTGACGGTCTGGATTACAAAAAATTCAAAGATGTTCTTGATATTGTATCCTGGGACAACTATCCGGGATGGCACAAAAAAGAGGAATATGTCACAGCTGTTGACGCGGCAATGCAGCACGACCTGATGCGCAGCATCAAGAAAGCGCCGTTCCTTCTTATGGAATCCTGCCCGTCTGCAACGAACTGGAAACCGATCAATAAACTCAAAAAACCGGGAATGCTTCTGGCAGGTTCTCTCCAGGCAGTTGCTCACGGTTCTGACAGTGTTCTGTATTTCCAGCTTCGTCAGAGTCAGGGCGCTTCCGAGAAATTCCACGGTGCTGTGATCGATCATTACGGCAAAGAAGATACCCGTGTTTTCCGTGAAGTAACAGAGGTTGGAGAGGTTCTGGAACAGATTCAGGAGACTGTTGGAACCAACATGAAGTCTCAGGTAGCTGTTCTCTATGACCGTGAAAACGACTGGGCGATCGCGGATGTACAGGGACCGAGAAACGAAGATATGCACTATCGTGAAAATGTGCAGAAGAACTACCGTGCACTGAGAGAACAGGGACTGAATGTCGACATTATTGCAATGGAACATGACCTTGCAGACTACAAAGTTCTGGCAGCTCCGATGGCATATATGTTCAAAGACGGATACGAAGAAAAACTCCGCACCTATGTAGAAAATGGAGGAACTCTGGTACTTTCCTACTGGTCCGGACTGGTAGACGGTACAGACAAATGCTTCCTTGACGGAACTCCATACGGACTGATGGACGTAACAGGAATCCGCAGTGCAGAGATCGACGCTCTTTATGACTGGGAAGAAAACCATGCGATCCCACAGGCTGGAAGCCATCTCGGAATCAGCAATGTATATTCCTGCAAGAACCTCTGCGAACTGGTTGAAGTTTCCGATGCGGAAGTGCTGTTGCGCTACGGCGAAGACTTCTATCAGGGATATCCGGTGCTGACACACAAGGCATTCGGCAAAGGCCATGTATACTATGTATGCGCGGATATGGAACTTGGATTCTATCAGGACTTCTACGGCAGAGTAGCTGCAGAAGCAGGTCTGAAATCCCCGATCGAATTCATTCCGGAAGGCGTTGCCGTAACCGTAAGAGAAAGCGAAGACACCGAATACCTCTTCATCCAGAACTATGCGCGCAAGCCACAGGCTGTTCCAGTTCCGGCAGAGTATGAACTGCTCTATGGAACCGAAAGCGAAGTCATGGCACCGCTGCAGACAAGGATTTTGAAGAAACACAAATAAAAAATAAGACAGAAAAAAGTTCCCGGCACTTTGTCAGGAACTTTTTTCTTGTTATTTTAAATTCAATTCTTTAAGCAAATCTTCCTGAGAAACAGATGGCTGATAATCAGGATCGCCATTTTTATAGGCGTTCATAATTGCCTGTTCGTCGGGTGCAGGCAGATCATCGAGATGTTATGATGTATACAGAAGAGATGCCGTGTTACGGAAAACAGTAACATGGCTGATGGAGGAATATGTTTATGAAAATTTTTCATTTATCGGATCTGCATATAGGATTGAAACTGATGAACCGGGATCTTCGGGAAGATCAGGAATATATATTGGATGAAATTACAGAACTGGCACGCAGGGAACGGCCGGATGCGGTGGTAATTGCAGGTGACATTTACGATAAGGCAGTTCCGTCAGCGGAGGCGGTGGAGGTTTTTGACCATTTTCTGGTCGGACTCACCGAAGCAGTGCCGGATGCGGTTATTATGATGATCAGCGGAAACCACGACAGTGCTCCGAGAGTCAACTGTTTCCGCAAAGTCCTTTCCGGGCAGAATATCTATATGGTGGGACAGCCGCCGCGTACAGAGTCAGAATATATCGAAAAAGTAACACTGAATGATGCGTACGGAGAGGTGAAATTTTTACCTCCTTCCGTTTGTGAAACCGTCCATGGTAAAACAGATCACAGGTACGGATAAAAACGGAAATAATCTTTCTTATAATGAGACATTGCATCGGCTTATCGATCGTGAAACCATTGATCAGAGCAAGAGAAATGTGCTGGTCAGTCATCAGTTTTATCTCCCGACGGGTAAAAAGGCAGAAGAAATTGAACGTATGGATTCTGAGATGCGCACCGTCGGAAATATTGATGAGGTATCTGTGGATGTGCTGGAAAATTTTGATTATGCAGCACTCGGACACATCCACAAACCAATGAAAGTCGGGAGTGAATTTACCGTTATTGTGGTACACCGCTTGCCTGTTCCGTAAGCGAGGCACAGCAGCAAAAAGGTATAGTCATGGTCGAAATGGAAGAAAAAGGAAGCACAAAATGACAGTTCTTCTACTGACGCCGCTGCATCAGGTGAGAGTCATAAAAGGGACACTGGAAGAAGTATTACGGGAAGCCTGTGGGGATTATGTGACAGTTATTCTGACGGATAAAGTTGATCTTGATGTGATCGATATGCAGGAGAGAATCCGCCTGGCATTTCCGAATCTTCTTGAAATCCGCAGAGAAAATCAGCGCAAAGCAGATTACAGCAGAAATATTCAGGAAGAAGAATTACTGGATCCGTACGAACTGTGCTGTTCTTTCCTGAAGGAGATCGATGACGAAGAAAAGTTGATTCTGCAGGACGTGCTTCATACTGTTCAGGGGGTGAAATAACATGAAACCTTTGAAACTGAAAATGCAGGCATTTGGGTCTTATGGTGAGGAAACCCTGATTGATTTTGAAAAAGTAAATCAGAATCTTTTCCTTATCACAGGCGATACCGGAGCAGGAAAAACAACGATTTTTGATGCGATCGTGTTTGCGCTGTATGGTGAAGCAAGTTCCTCTGCAAACAAAAAAGAGGGTGTGGTTTTGCAAAGTCAGTATGTCGATTTTGCAAAAGAACCTTTCGTGGAGCTTACCTTTTCGGAGGGTAATAACGCAGACAGTGAAATCTATACAGTACGTCGCGTTCCGCGTCATTTAAAGCCAATTACAAGAGGCACCGGTAAGGGCGGACAGCGCGAAATCACAGGTTCTGTCAGCCTTATCATGCCGGACGGAATGGAATATCCGTCCAAAGAAGCGGACAGTAAATTGCGGGAAATTGTGGGCCTTACAAAGAGTCAGTTTATGCAGGTTGCGATGATTGTGATAGTATTAGCAGGAAATAGACGATTAAAATAACTTCATTTAAAAACCGTAAAACGTAAACGTATGAAAAAGTTAGCAGTTTTATTTGTATGCGCAGCCATGTTGGCTTCGTGTGATGGCTTTAAAGGTGGAAGTAAGGACCTGAAAGCTGAAAATGACTCTCTGTTGATGGAACTGAACCAGCGCAATGCTGAACTGGATGATATGATGGGAACTTTCAATGAAGTTCAGGAAGGTTTCCGTAAGATCAATGCTGCCGAAAGTCGTGTAGACTTGCAGCGCGGTACTATTACCGAAAATTCTGCTAGTGCCAAACAACAAATCGCTTCTGATATTGAATTCATCTCCAAGCAGATGGAGGAAAACAAAGCTCAGATTGCTAAATTGCAGGCTCAGTTGAAAAATAGCAGTTATAATTCTGCTCAGATGAAAAAGGCGGTTGCCGCTCTGACTGCTGAATTGAATGCTAAACAACAACGTATCGAAGAACTTCAAACCGAACTGGCTTCCAAGAATATCCGTATTCAGGAACTGGATGCTGCTGTAAGCGATCTATCTGCTGCCAAAGAAACGCTGGTTGCCGAAAACCGAAGCGAAAGCTAAGACAGTTGCTGAACAGGATAAGAGCCTGAATGCTGCATGGTTTGTATTCGGAACAAAATCCGAACTGAAAGCCCAGAAAATTCTTCAAAGTGGTGATGTGCTGAAAAGCGCTGATTTCAACAAGGATTATTTCACTCAGATTGATATCCGTACAACAAAGAAATCAAGTTGTACTCTAAACGTGCTGAGTTGTTGACTACTCATCCTGCCGGTTCTTACGAATTGGTGAAAGATGACAAAGGTCAGTTGACTTTGAAGATTACGAATCCTACTGAATTCTGGAGTATATCCAGATACTTGGTTATTCAGGTAAAATAAGGTAGACACCTCTTTTGAATTGCCAATGTGCTGATTCCTGAATGCAAGAAATTAGCACATTGGCTTTTT
>ENA-OQDT01001826-OQDT01001826.1-human-gut-metagenome-genome-assembly--contig:-NODE-1826-length-11809-cov-2.852594_pt1 | contig 11809 bp, 8 predicted proteins | sample MGYA00242786_ERZ504617 | MGnify/ENA primary metagenome ERZ504617 (study PRJEB26092, sample SAMD00036337) | human gut metagenome | host: Homo sapiens | study: EMG produced TPA metagenomics assembly of... | reverse complement strand
TGTCTAGTTCGATTCAACATCACCCGAAACATGTCTTTATCAATAGCTTTAAAGCTGCTGGCAAATGTACTTTTAGAAGCACATTTACTGATTCTTGCGTGCATAAAATCCGAATGCAGATACCTTGCCGGAAAAAATTTTTTTGGTGCTTTTATAAGGTCAATTATATTTATGATGTTTGTTATTATAAATATTTAAAAAGCCTTCTAATTAATAACTTTTCCTGTGTATGCAGTATTTTGTATCTTTTAATTTCGACTGCACTGTGCTAAAATAACAGTAAGGATATTAGTTATTACAAGGAGGTTTGTTATGAATACCACACCTGTTAAAATCGTAGAAACTGTTCTGCGCGATGGTCATCAGTCTCTGGCGGCTACCAGAATGCGTATTACCGATATGGTTCCTGTTCTGGAGGAACTTGACGATATGGGCTATTATGCCCTGGAGGCCTGGGGCGGCGCTACTTTTGACGCCTGCCTGCGCTTTTTAGATGAAGATCCGTGGGAACGCCTGCGTACTTTAAAAAAACATTTACCCAAAACACCGATCCAGATGCTGCTGCGTGGTCAGAATATTCTGGGCTACAGCCATTATGCTGATGATGTTGTAAAAGAATTCGTTAAACGTTCTGTCGATAACGGCGTTTCCATTATCCGTATTTTTGACGCTTTAAACGACACCCGCAATATGGAATGCTCGATGCGTGCCGCTAAAGAAGCAGGCGCACACGTACAGGGTGCTTTTGTTTATACTATCAGCCCCCTACCATAAGGACGAAGACTTTTTAAAGGTTGCCCAGGAGCTGGTGCAAATGGGCGCCGATTCGATCTGCATCAAGGATATGGCAGGACTGCTGTCGCCGTATAATGCCGAAAAACTGGTACGTACGCTCAAATCGCAGCTTACCGTGCCGATCGATATCCATACCCACTTTACCAGCGGTATGGGCGATATGACTTACTTAAAAGCTATCGAAGCCGGCGTCGATATGATCGATACCGCTTTATCTCCGTTCGCGCAGAGCACCGGCCAGCCTTCTACCGAGGCTATCGTCGCTACCCTGCAGGGCCAGCCACGTGATACCGGTATCGAACTGACCAAGCTGCACAAGGCTGCCGATTATTTCCGCGGCGTCAAAACACAGCTTGTTAAAGATTTTGGCCTGAACGACAATATTCCCATCGATCCTAAGGTACTCACCTTCCAGATCCCCGGCGGTATGCTGTCGAATCTGCTGAATCAGATGAAGGAAATGGGTTCTGCCGATAAATATCCAGAATTACTGGAAGAAATGCCGCGTGTACGCGCCGAGCTTGGTTATCCGCCGCTGGTGACACCTACCAGCCAGATCGTAGGCTCTATGGCTGCTTTGAACGTCACTTTAGGACGTTACAAGATGATCCCGAATGAAGTCAAAGACCTTGTACGCGGAAAATATGGCCGCACACCTGCGCCGATCGATCCTGAAGTCAAAAAACTGGCTATCGGTGACGAACCGCAGATCGATCATCGCCCTGCTGACGATATTGCGCCGCAAATGGAAAGCCTGAAGGCCAAACTGGCTGCTGCCGGCTATCCCAACGCCGACATCGACGATGTTTTATCTTATGCCCTGTTCCCTGATGTTGCTTTAGCCTATTTCAAAAAACACCGTTGACCTGAATACACAAAAGCCGTATGTCATAAGACATACGGCTTTTTTATGTATTTTATGCGTTTATGGCTTTTTCTTCTGCCTGCTGCAGCTTTTCTTTTGCTATTTCCAGCATCAGCTTGATCCTGTTCATTTGATTGACCTGGCTGGCATCCGCGTCACAATCAAGCGCAATGATATTCGCCTGAGGATCAGTGCGCAGAAGCTCGCGGATCATGCCCTTGCCGGTAACATGATTCGGCAGGCAGGCAAACGGCTGCAGGCAGACGATATTATCTATGCCGCTGCGCAGCAGCTTGGCCATCTCGGCAGTCAGCAGCCAGCCTTCGCCGGCCATATTGCCGGTAGAAAGATGTTTTTCTGCCAAAGCGATCAAGGCCGATAAAGGCTCATAGGCACTGAAGCGTTTACTCTTTTGCAGCGCTATATTCAGCGGCTTGCGGTAATAATCCAAAAACTTCATAAATAATTTGGACTTGATCACATTGCCCAGCGTTCCGTCCAGCAGACGGCGTTTGACCTGTTCGTCATAAGCCGCATACAGGAAGAAGTCCATCATATTCGGCAGTATGACTTCGGCGCCTTCAGCTTCAAGATAGCTGACGATGTTATTGTTGGCAACCGGATGATATTTGACCAGTATTTCGCCGACGATGCCTACCTTGGGCTTGCGCACATTATCACGCAGCGGCAGCACATCAAAAGCAGCAGTCACCCGTTTGATCGTCTGTTCAAATGATAAGCCAGTCAAGCCTGCCAGGCTGTCCTTGCAAAGCTGTGACATCAGTTTATACAAAGCATCGGCCGCGCCCTTTTCCTGCTCATAAGGACGTACGCGATGCAGCAGCTGCATCAGTAAATCGCCATACAGCAAGCCTTTGACCATATCCTTCAGCAAATGCCACGACAGCGAAAACCCATCGCTTTTTTCACCATACAGCGAAAAAACAGGTATACTGCCAAGCCCTGCATCACGCAAAGCGCGGCGCATCAGAGCGATATAGTTGGTCGCACGGCAGGCGCCGCCCGATTGGAACAGAGCGATACTGGTTTTATTCAGGTCATATTTTCCTGACGTCAACGCCCGCAGCATCTGCCCAATAACCAGGATAGCCGGATAACAAATATCATTATTGACATATTTCAGACCTAAGGCTACTGCTTCCCGATCCGGCAGCGGCGCGATCTCCAGCTTGTATCCGGCACGGCGCAGAGCAGTTTCCATAAACTGGAAATGCACTGGTGAAAGCTGCGGCGCCAGGATAACGTGTGTATTCCGCATTGTTTTTGAAAACGACGGCGGTATATAAGCAGGTATGTCTGTTTCCTGATGTTTATCAATACGTTCGCGCATGGCCGCCAGCAAAGAACGGATACGGATACGTGCGGAACTGATATGGTTGATCTCGTCGACCTTCAGTAAGGTATACAGCCTGTGATGACGCTCTAAAATCTCTTTTACTACGTCTGAGGTGATGGCATCAAGCCCGCAGCCGAAGGAACTGAGCTGAATCAGCTCTAATTCCTTATGTGCAGCCACAAATTCTGCTGCCCGATAAAGCCGGGAATGCCACGACCACTGGTCAACAACTACCGGCAACTGCCCTTTAAGGCTTTCCGGCAGGTCGGCAACCGCATCTTCCGAAATGACTGTTAAACCAAAGGAGGCGATCATCTCCGGCAAACCGTGGTTGATTTCCGGATCTGCGTGATAAGGACGCCCTGCCAAAACTACGGCATGCCCATGCCCGTCCAGCACTTTTTGCAGCAGCTTGTGCCCCATATCTCTGATTTCCTGCTTATAGCTAAGCTGTTCGGTACGTGCTGCCTGTACGGCAGCTTCCAGTTCCTTATGCTTCAGGCCTTCCTGACGGAAAACTTCTGCCAGACGTTCTGCCAGGCGTTTATCATGGTACAGCGGCAGGAATGGATGCATAAACTCAACATCGGCCGCCCGCAGCTCTTCCATATTGGCGTAGACACTTTCGGCATAGGTTGCTACGACCGGGCAGTTATAGCAGTTATTGGCTTTCTGACATTCTTTTTCATTGTAAGGAACACAGGGATAGAAAATCTTTTTGACCCCTTTTACCAGCAGATCATGGATATGTCCATGTACCAGCTTGGCCGGATAACAGAGTGAGTCGGAAGGTATGGAGGCCATGGCCGATTCGTACAATTCCTTTGACGACGGCCCCGACAGCTCGACCCGATATCCCAGCCGGGTAAAGAGCGTGAACCAGAAGGGGTAATCCTCGTACATATTCAAAATCCGCGGTATGCCGATGACACCGCGCTTAGCGGCTTCTACCGGCAGCGGTTCGTAATCAAAAAACCCGGGTGGTATTTATATGCATACATATTAGGCGCGCTGGTATTGGTCATTGGCAGCCCCGCACCGCGCGGGCAACGATTGCCCGTATGAAATACTCCTGCCGGGAAGTAGTGAGCAGTTACCAAACAATTATTACCGCAGCCGCCGCAGCGATAGCTTTTACTGCGGTAGTCAAAAGCAGACAGTGTTGTGGCATCTACCAATGTCGATTTTTCCTGACAGCGGTCGTGCGCCAGCAGCGCAGCGCCAAACGCACCCATCAGCCCTGCAATATCCGGTCTGATGACTTCTTTGCCTGTCAGCTGTTCCATAGCACGCAAAATAGCATCGCTGTGGAAGGTGCCGCCCTGCACGACGATGGTATCACCAAGCTCGCCTGCGTCACGCAGACGAATAACTTTATAAAGCGCATTTTAACAACGGAAATAGCCAGCCCGGCTGCAATATCGCCAATGGCCGCACCGTCCTTCTGCGCTTGTTTTACTTTAGAATTCATAAAAACAGTACAGCGTACACCCAAATCAACGGGTTCTTTAGCTGTTAAAGCCAGCTTGGCAAATTCACCAGCGTCAAGCCCCAGCCCCTGCGCAAAGTTTTCGATAAAAGAACCGCAGCCGGCACTGCACGCTTCATTCAGCATCAGGCGGTCAGGAATAACCATTTTTCAACAAAAAAGCATTTGATATCCTGTCCTCCGATATCGATCAAAAAGGAAACCTGCGGCGCAAAAACTGTGCCGCCCGTAAATGTGCTACGGTCTCAACTTCGCCGAAGTCAGCGCCAAAAGCGACCTTCATCATTTCTTCACCGTAGCCGGTAACAGCCGCTCCGCCGATCACAGCCCCGGCAGGCATTTTTCCGTACAGATCCTTTAAGGCAGCAGCGGCGATCTGTACCGGATTGCCGTTATTACCGCTGTAATAAGACCACAGCAGTTTGTTATCCTCTGAAAGCAATGCCATTTTTAAAGTTGTCGAACCGGAATCGATACCCAGATAACATTTACCGTTATATGCGGCCAAAGCTTCACGCTCTACCTGATGCTGGGCATGTCTGCAGCAGAATTTTTCATAATCAGCTTCATCTGCAAACAGCGGCGGCAGTTTTGCCACTGCGTCCAGCGGCGCATCGTTCACTTTTGCCAGGGCCTGCAGCAGCTTTTCTTCGTTAAAAATCTCGCCGTCCTTACCTGCCAAAGCAGCACCGATAGCGACGAAGCAATCCGCATCTTCAGTTATCAAAGCTGCGTCAGCCTGCAATTTTAAAGTAGCAATAAACTGCTTGCGCAGCTGCGGTAAAAAGTGCAGCGGGCCACCCAGGAAAGCAACTTTGCCGCTGATTGGACGTCCCTGCGACAAATTGCCGATCGTCTGATGAACTACCGCCTGCAAAACCGAGCCGGCAATATCTTCTTTAGAAGCACCGTCGTTGATCAGGGCCTGCACATCAGTTTTAGCAAAAACACCACAGCGTGAGGCGATCGGATAAATACGCTTGCAGCTTTCTGCCATACTGCCAAGTCCGGTAGCGTCAGTACCCAAAAGCGACGCCATATGGTCGATAAACGCGCCTGTGCCGCCGGCACAGACACCGTTCATACGCTGTTCCGGCGAACTGCCCAGCCAGGTTATCTTGGCATCCTCACCGCCTAATTCAACTGCTGTTTCCGCTTCGGGCAGCAAAGAACGAAGCGCCGCGCGACAAGCAATAACCTCTTGTACATGCGGCACCCCCATACGTTCGGCAAATCCAAAACCAGCCGAACCGGTCAATATCAACGAAAATTCCCTGCCGTCAATAATAGCGAGAATTTTCTGAATCTCTTGTAAAAATGCAGTGCTGGGATCTGACAAATGGCGAAAATAATCTTTAAAAATTATTCGCTCCTTTTCATCTAAGACCACAAATTTGATCGTAGTCGAACCAATATCGACCCCTAAATGATAAATCATCTTCTGCATATAAAATCCCCTGTCAGGAAGCAGCGTCTCTTCCTGTAGCCACAAAACTTAAAGTCAAAGTCCCCAATGGTTACAAACCTGCTTTAAGCCCGCTGTTTCTGCGCTTTATCCCCTGTATAAGCAATCATTTGCAAAGCATATTTATTTCTGTTACTTAATTCAATAAAAGGCAGCTTTTTTATAATTATATACCTCTTTAACTGGTATTATCAATGGTTTCGGCAACAAAAATCAACAAAAATACTCCATTTGTCGGATTAATAAATTACAAAATATCAAGGATAAGTAAAAACAGGATTTTACCAAATCTCTATGGATACATATTAAAAACGGCAGCTTTTTTAAAAAGCTGCCGTTGGTGATGCTTTTATTCAATTACAGGGCTTCTTTAAAGGCGCTGCCGCCCACAAATTCACGTAAAATAGAGTTTTTGGGAATCAGCTCTTTATCCAGCGGTGTCACATGGCTAAGCAGTCCAAGCAGTCTTTGCGCGTTAGTATAGACCGCTTCTGTTTCCGGTACGCCTTGCAGCAAAGGCTCGGCATACTTTTTCAATACTGCAAACTCATACACCAGTGTGGTATTAAAAATAATATCTGCTTCTTCCTGGAATGGGAAAATATATTTTTCTTCCCCACGGCGTACATCGTCCCACAGCTTCAAAGTCATCAGCGCGTCATGCGAACGGAACTGCGAATCACGCACCAGCCGGCGCAGCAGACGCATATCGGTAGTCTGGATACGGTTGTAATCATCCAGCGACATCGGCGTCAGGGCACTGATATAGACTTTCAGTTTATTACGGGCCGGAACAACGGCAGAAATACGTTCGTTCAAGCCATGGATACCTTCGACGATCAGCACAGAGTTATCGCTCAAAGTCAGCTCACGGCCACGGTATTCGCGCAGGCCGGTACGGAAATTGTATTTGGGTATTTTAACTGTTTCACCTGCCAGCAGACGCTTTAAATGGTCATTGAATAATTCCAGATCGATCGCTTCGACGCTTTCAAAATCATAAGATCCATCCGCTTTGCGCGGTGTATTCAAACGTTCTTTATAATAATCGTCCATTGATATCGGCACAGGTCTGAGACCATTGACTACCAGCTGGATGCTCAATCTTTGTGCAAAGGTCGTTTTCCCCGAGGAAGAAGGACCGGCGATCAACACGAGATGTACGTCTTTGCCTTTATCAGTGATTTCATCAGCTATGGCGGCGATCTTTTTTTGCATGCAGTGCCTCAGCTACCTGAATGATCACTCCGGCATGGTCCTCTTTTATAATGCGGTTCAGCTTGGCAACAGTATTGCATTGCAGCATAGTTGACCATTCTTCCATCTCGTGGAACATTTTATTGAGTTTAGGACTGTCAACAAAAAGCATCCAGTTCGTTCTGACCCGTTTCCGGATAATTGATAACGATGCCGTTTTCGTAGTTTATCAGTTCAAACAGCTTCAAATAAACCGCAATCCGGCAGCATCGGACCGAAAAAATATTCCATATGGCCCTTCAAGGTATAACAGGTCAGCAGTAAATCATCATCAATAGCGTGCAGCAGCTCCAAGCGGTCAGCTTCGTTCCGCTCGCATAAAATTTTTTCAGCTTCTTTTTTATTTATATGTTTATAAATGATCGGTTCAGACTTGGCTGCCAGCTCTTTCATATAGTCTTCCAAGGCCTTTAAATCGTAGTTGCTGAGTACGATATCGTTAGTGATTTCGCAAAATAAAGCGCTGCCCAGGGAATTACGGGCCTCAATTTTTACTTCCGGCCGCAGCTCTTTGATAGCTACCAGAAAAAGGAACAGCAGGCTGCGCACATAAACGCGCATCCCCTCCTCCGTATCCAGCGTTATAAAATCAACTGTACCATTTTCAAAAACAGGCTTTTGCAGATCAGTGCCAATGCCATTGAAAATACCTTCCACGATCGGGCTTTGATAGTTAGCAGCAAAGTCTCTGCTGACTTCCAACAGCGTCGTTCCTGCAGGATACTCTCTGATAATATTGTTGGGTAATGTCAATTTAATTTTCATAAATACTCCTTATGGGAAAAAAGACCGGAACTTTTTTAGCTCCGGTCTTTGATTGTTATCAATGCTTATTTTTCTACAGCCTGCATTGCAGCCTGTACTTTTGCAGCCATACCGGCGATCTTTTTAAGCGGTACTGCGCAAACGGCAATACGTACACCTGCAGCCAAAGGAACAGCAAAAATATTGTCTTCGTGCAGTTTATCACAGATAGCATCGGGATTTTTTGCCGGAATGGACAGGAAGAAGCCTGCTACATAAGGCAGCATCGGCAAGCCGCATTCTTCGGCTTCTTTTGTGAACAGGTCGGCACGTGCTTTGATCATTTGATAATAATCGTCACGCTCTTTTTCGGTAGCGGCAAGCAGTTCCGGGTCACTGTAAATATTAGCCAGAGTTTTCATTGCCGGACGGTTGATGTTGGACCAGGTCGCACGGCTTGTATATTGGTTGATGGCGGCAAATTCTTCAATGATTTCCTTAGAAGAAGAAACGCCGATCATAGCGCCGGTGCGCTGGCCATAAAGTGTAAAGCCTTTAGACATACTGTATGCCACAATACTGAGAATGTTAGCAGGCAGATTAGAAAGCTTTTTGAAGATCTTACGAACTTCTTCTTTTTCGCCGGCATAATCAATATATGCTACGTCTAAAAGCAGCGTTACAGTTTTATCAGTACCTGCAGTCGCTTCTTTGATGATGTCGATAACGCCCTGCAAGTCTTCTTCACTGAGGCTGTAGCCAGTAGGGTTATGAGCCGGAGTGTTGATCATGAGCAGCAGGCTTTTCTGTTTGCCCAAAATCTCGTTGACTTTGGCTTTTAAAGCCGGCAGATTGTATTTATTATTTTCATCCAGCATTTTATAGGTATCCAGCTTACGTCCCATATCCTGACACAAAACCTTATACGGTCCCCAGTACCAGTCGGATGTCAGCGCAGTTTCACCTGCGTCCATATAGTTCCAGATAGTATGATGGATAACGCCTGTACCACCGGCAGTAGCAACAGCGGCGATATAGCCTTCAGGCCTGGAAGTGCCGAAAGCAGCAGTAATAACTTTTTCAAGATAATCAGGCAGTCCGGAAATAGGAGCGTAGGCGATCAGCTCGTTTGTCGCAAGACCACGGTAAACCTTTTCGATAGTCGGCAGACAAACAAGTTTTTCATCTTCGTCTAAAATAGCGCCGATAGTGGCATTGGTTACTTTGTCAGCACCGTATTTAGCTGCTGCGGCAACGGCAGCGGCATTAGCGCCGAAAATTTTATCCTGGGCAGATTTTCCTTTAGCATGATTAGCTGCAATACTAGTGATCATTGGTAAAAGGCCTCCTTAATTTATATAAGTAACTTTGCTTGCTTTTTATTTTGCGCCTTCCGGGAAGAAATGTTCGTGGATAGCGTTCACAGCGGTTTTAACGTCCTTTTCCGGCACCAGGCAGGAAACGCTGATTTCGGAAGTACTGATAACGTCGATATTGACGTTGGCTTTGGCAAGCGCACCGAACATACCTGCGGCAATACCGGGGCTGCCCAGCATACCTGCACCAACGATAGATACCTTGGCAACATTGACTTCAATGTCAGCTTTATCAAAATGCATCGTTTCCTTCAGGCTTTCAATAACGCTCATCGCTTCTACCATATCGGTTTGGGTAACGGTAAACAGGATGTCATTTTTATGGTCGGTAGCGCTTGCGCTTTGAACGATCATATCGACATCGATATTGGCTTCAGCCAGAGCCGAGAAGATTTTATAGGCAATGCCCGGTTCGTCGCTGACACCGCGAACGGCGATTTTTGCGACATTAGTATCGTGCGCTACACCGCGAATAACAAAGTTTTTCTCTTGCACTGTGTATTCCTCCCTAATAATAGTTCCGGGTACGTCGTTAAAGGTAGAACGTACATGGATGGCAACGCCATTGTGCTCACCATACTCTACGGCGCGCGGCTGCATAACGCCTGCACCCAGGCGGGCCAGTTCCAGCATTTCCACAAAAGTGATCTCGTCCAGCTTCTGCGCTCCCGGTACGATACGTGGATCAGCGGTATAAACACCGTCCACGTCAGTATAGATATCGCACATATCCGCTTTCAGACCTGCCGCAATCGCAACAGCAGTAGTATCGCTGCCGCCGCGGCCCAAAGTTGTGATCTGTCCCAAGTCAGTAATGCCCTGGAACCCGGCAACGATAACTATCTTGCCTTCGTCCAGAGCCTGCTTGACCTGACAGGCTTGTACGTCTAAAATACTGGCTTTAGAATGCTTATCGTTCGTTTTGATACCAGCCTGAGCACCGGTAAAGGATACTGCGGGCTGTCCTTTGGCACAGAACGCACTGGCCATCAGGGCAATGGAGACCTGCTCGCCTGTCGCAAGCAGCATATCCAGTTCTCTTTTCGGCATTTCGGGATTGACTTTAGCAGCTAAAGTCAGCAAATCATCAGTATGGTCGCCCATAGCGGAAACAACTAAGACGATTCTGTCGTCCGGTTGACGTTCGCGCAGAATCCGGTCAACGATACCATGCATCTTCTCAGGTGTCGCAACCGAGCTGCCGCCAAACTTTTTCACTAGTGTAGCCATTTACTTCCCCCCGTTTGTTAACTTGCTACCCGGAAAAATCCATTCCAAGCGCACAGAAAGCATATATTTTCACTAACTATTATCACATTATTTAGTCTTTCGGTCAATATCTTCTACAAAATTTTCTTGATTGTATTACATTTTTACACAAAACTGCCTTTTACAGATAAATTACCGTCGCACCGGCACCGCCTTCATGCAGCGAAGCCAGCTCCAGTCTTTTGACCGCACGGTGCGCGGATAAATAGGCAGTCAGTCCGGCACGTAAAGCACCTGTTCCCTTGCCGTGAATGATACGCAGCTCCGGCAAACCTGCCAGCAGTGCATCGTCGATGCCTTTATCTACGGTCGGTATCGCTTCTTCGATCGTCATACCACGAACATCCAGTTCCTGTCTGGTAGAAGCAGTACGTGTGACCAGCATATCATGGGCATACCCCTTGCGTTTTTTAGGCCGCAGATCTTCGCTCACTTTGGTCTTACCTTTTACCAGCAGGCAATTTTTAGCAGGCACGTTAGTTTTTAATATACCTACCTGCACTGTCACATCGCCGCCGTTAACAGCAACAATCGTACCATTTTGACGCAGTGAAGGTAAAAAGACAGTCTGCCCGACTTTGGCAGTTTCTTTTGACAACGGCGTACCTTCCGGCAATGGCGCATCTTCACTGAACTGTTTATTTAACTGTTTGCGCGCGGCTTCTGCAGCAGCTTCCAGTTTTTTCGCATCAAAGTCAGCCTTCATTGAGCGCAGCTCTTTTAAAATAGCTTCCGATTCCCTACGGCTGCTGCGGTAAATCTCATCAGCCTGTTCACGGGCTTTACGCAGCATTTCGTTCTTGCGGCGGTCAAGCTCCTGTTTCTGCTTGTGCAGCTCCTGCTTAATCCGCTCACTTTCCAAAACGCAGCATTTGTATTTCTTTGTTCTGCGATTCATATTGGCGGCGTTCGCCTTCCAGCTCGTGCAATACATCTTCCATATGCACATGTTCCTGATCCAGCAGTTTACCGGCATTTTTCAACAATCTCTTCCGACAGTCCCAGCCTTCTGCTGATATTGAAAGCATTGCTGCTGCCCGGAACACCCATCAGCAATCTGTAGGAAAAGATAGCACATGAAACAAGCGAACAATAGGGAGATAACAGCACAAAGGATTGAGTAGAACGAAATTCGTTTGTCCACATAACCGCCGTTTTTCATTCTGTACCCCTGCCGTTCAAAGTCCGCCAA
>ENA-OQDT01001824-OQDT01001824.1-human-gut-metagenome-genome-assembly--contig:-NODE-1824-length-11829-cov-2.356691_pt1 | contig 11829 bp, 15 predicted proteins | sample MGYA00242786_ERZ504617 | MGnify/ENA primary metagenome ERZ504617 (study PRJEB26092, sample SAMD00036337) | human gut metagenome | host: Homo sapiens | study: EMG produced TPA metagenomics assembly of... | reverse complement strand
TTTATTGGTGCAGCGCACTCATCAACGACTGATAACTTTGAAACGATGCAAGTGTCAATGGATATCCACGGTAAGAATGGTATTGGGGATGTTGAATTGCCAACACCAAGTCGCTCAGTTGAAGCGCAAACGGCAGTTGACTTCATCATTGAAGCGGCTCACAAGTATGCTGATGATTTGGTCATCGTGCCAACTGGTCCATTGACTAACTTGGCGGAAGCTTACCAAAAGGATCCTGAAATCGAAAACTTGATTGGTAATGTGACGTTGATGGGTGGGGCGCTTGTTGTACCTGGAAACGTAACGCCATATACTGAGGCGAATATTAACCAAGACCCAGAAGCAGCTGACTATGTCTTTAAGCACGCTAAGCACCTTGTGATGGTCGGCTTGGATGTCACATTGCAAACGCTTTTGACGAAGAAGGAAACGCAAGTATGGCGTGATTTGGGAACTGAAAAGGGTCGCGTATTCGCAGATATTTTCGATTACTACATTGACGCTTATTACAACTTGGATATCAACAAGGCTGGGGCGGCTTTGCACGACCCACTTGCAGTTGGTGTCGCTGTTGACCCTAACTTGGTGACGTTGTTGCCATTGAACATGATGGTTACGCCTGAAGATGGTCGCACGATTGGTGACCCATCTCGTTTGCGTGATCCACACAAGAATAACTTTGCTGCTGTTGCCGTTGATGAGCCGTTCTACTTGGAGCGCTTCATGAACTACACGGCTGCATTGTTTAAGTAAGCTAACTAAGCACGATGAAAGTCGTGCTTTTTTAGCTATTTATCAAGCGAATTAGTTTGTAGGTTTTCATCAGCATGAAAGCGTATGACACGCGGTATGACGTGAATTTGTAATGGATATTTCACTTGCAAAACGTTTGTATCGCGTGTAAACTTAGTTCTTGTGAGTTATGTTGAATTAAATTTCAACAGCTCTCCTTGCCGGCAGGAAGTCGGCCATAGACCAAAAGGAGGAAGTTATTATGGTAAGAAGAAAGAAAGTCACCGCCAGCGTACTGGCAGCCCTCATGGCAGTAGGAAGCTTTGCAGGCACTGTTTCCGCAGATCCGTGTCCGAGAAACGAGCAGGGTTATCCGGACCTCGGCGGCGAGACCATCACGATCTGGTTTAATATGACCAGCGCAAATGCTCAGGCAACCAGTAATATGGAAGACTACCATGTAATCAAAGACATTGAGGAAAAATTCAACTGCAAATTTGAATTTATCCATCCGCCGGTAGGTCAGGCACAGGACAACTTCACAATTATGATGGCTGACTCCACTCTCCCGGATATGATCTTCTGCGGCGGTATCGATAGCTACTATCCCGGCGGTGTTGAGATGGCATACGCAGACGGCGTTCTCTTTGATTATACCGATTATATCGGAGAAGAGTACACCCCGAACTTCTACAACCTTATTAAAGATGATGAGTTCCTGAAAAAGGCCGTTACCAGATGACGAAGGCCGTATCATCCGTCTGGGCGCTAAGATCTGCGGAAGCGAAGAAGCAGACCTGACCTCACCGGCCCCCTGATCCGGAAAGCATTATCTGGAAGCAACCGGCATGGACGTTCCGACCACCATCGATCAGTGGACCGCTCTCTTCCAGGCTATGAAAGACAACGGCGTTGAGTACCCGCTAGCTGTTCATGCTTCCGGCGGAAACGACCTGGGCCCGCTGTTCACCACCAACATGTTCTCTTCCGCTTACGGCGTTGCAGCGAATGACTACTATATTAAAGACGACGGAACCGTTGCTTTCGGACCTTACGAGGATTCCTACAAAGATTACCTGACTCTGTTAAATCAGTGGTATGAAGCTGGCTACATCAATCCGGACTTCACAACTCAGACTGAGAACGATGTTATGTCCCTGGATTCCTCCGACAGAGTAGGAACTGCTATGACTCACCTTTACACCTACGGAACTACCTACTATGTAACCACTGAGAGCGAAGATGAGAGCAAAGCTCTGATCCCGGCTCCGGCTCCCGTACTGAACGAGGGTGACACTCAGGCAGCACTTCGCAGCAGCAGCAGAGGCCTGGGCGACTACAAATACATCACCGCAGACTGCGACCATGACGGCGTGGCACAGGCGGTCTATCACCTATTCAAATAACACAAGAGGAGGAAGAGACATGCCGTTTATGACCATTCCGGAAGCTGCGGTTTTATGGCACATTTCCGCCGCAGAGCTGTGGCAGTTTTGCGAAAACCATGCGATTCTTGGCGCGGTACGCGTGCATCAGCGCTGGTTTATCCCGGAGGACGCGGCCTGTCCTTCCGAAATCCTTCCCGTATCCTGAACCTTGTCGGAGGTCTTTCCATGGCACAAACCGATCTGCAAATCCACAGCAGCCTGACTGCAGACGGTGAGCTTTCGCCGCGTGCACTGGCCGAACGCTGCTGTGAGGGACGGCTGACGCTGGCGGCTTTGACCGACCGGCGGGCAGTCAGCGGTGTGCCGGAATGTATCTGGCGCGGCGCACAGCTCGGTGTGCGCATTGTGCCCGGCATTGAACTCGACTGCCGCTGGCGGGAACGGGATTTCCTTACGCTCGGCATCGGCATTGACATCACCTGTCCGGCTCTGCTCGAGATTGAGCGGACGCGGAACGATTCGGTGCAGTCGTTTGCAGCCGAGCAGGCGATTCACACGATTCACGAAGCAGGCGGACTGGCCGTGCTCGTGCCGCCGAATGAGATGGACGACACCTTTCCGGTGGCGGCATTCGACGGCATTGCAGCATACGGCAGTCACAGCCAAGCAGATACCGCGCGGTATCACACACTGGCACGCAGACACGGTTTGATCGTCACCGGCGGCAGCGGATTTCTCAGCGAGGACAAGCCGCCGTATCGACCGGGTGCAGTGGATTTTTATGGACACGAACCGCAGGTTGCAGCGGCGTTTCTCGCCGCAATCCACCATTTGAATGAAGAAAAAAGGAGTTTTCATCATGACAGCATTTGAGTACACCATTACGGATTCTATTGGCATTTCATGCACGTCCGGCAGGCATGCTGGCGAAGGAGGCCGCGAAGTTCAAGAGCAAGGTTTTCCTGCATTTCGGCGATAAGAAAGCGGATGCACGCCGCCTGATCGCCATCATGGGCATGGGCATCAAGCACGGCAATACCGTTCGCGTGGAAGTGGAAGGCGAGGACGAAGCGGAAGCGGCAGCGCAGATCGAGGCATTTTCAAGGCGAATCTGTAAGGAGTGAGCGAGATGGAGCAGATTTTCGGCAAAGGTGTATCCAAAGGCGTAGCGGCAGGCCCGATCAGCTTTTACCGCAGAGCAAGCGGCGTCATTCCGCGCCATGAGGTGAGCGATACTGCGGCAGAGCTGGAGCGATTCCGCGCAGCGCGGGAGGACGGCGAAGGAGCAGCTCGCAAAGCTGTATGACAAGGCACTCCAAGAGGTAGGAGAGTCGGGGGCGCCATTTTTTGAAGTACATCAGATGATGCTGGATGATGAGGACTATCTGGATTCTATTGATAACATTATCCGTACGGAGAATGTAAATGCAGAGTATGCAGTAGCAACAACAGGTGATAATTTTGCAGACATGTTTGCGCAGATGGATGATGACTACATGAAAGCAAGAGCGGCAGATGTAAAGGATATTTCAGATCGTCTGGTACGTGTATTATCAGGACACGATGAGGGAGATATGGATGCTGCAGAACCATCTATTATCGTTGCTGAGGATCTGGCTCCAAGTGAAACTGTACAGATGGACAAGAGCAAAGTTCTTGCATTTGTTACAAGGAAAGGTTCTTCCAATTCCCATACAGCAATCCTTGCAAGAACTATGAATATCCCGGCGCTGATCAATATTGAATATGATGACAGCATGGATGGGAAAATGGCAGTTGTAGACGGCAAGACCGGTTCTCTTATTGTGGAACCAGATGCAGATACCCTGAAGAAATATCAGGATCAGAAAGACGAGGAGCTGCGCCAGAGAGCAATGCTCAAAGAATTAAAAGGCAAAACTACAGAGACAAAGAGTGGACATAAGATTCATCTGTACGCAAACATCGGAAGCACAGGCGATGTAGCCAGTGTACTGGCTAATGATGCAGAAGGTATCGGTCTTTCAGAAGTGAATTCATTTATCTGGAAAAAGATAATTATCCGACAGAGGAAGAGCAGTTCCAGATTTATAAAGCAGTAGCACAGAATATGGCAGGAAAGAAAGTAATCATCCGTACACTGGATATCGGCGCAGACAAGCAGATTGATTACTTTGATATGGCACACGAAGAGAATCCGGCAATGGGTTATCGTGCAATCCGTATCTGCCTGGACAGACCGGAAGTATTTAAGACACAGCTTCGTGCACTGTTCAGAGCAAGTATGTTCGGAAATATCTCCATTATGTATCCGATGATCATCTCTGTAACAGAAGTAAAACAGATCAAGGCTATTGTTGCAGAGGTTAAGAAAGAGCTGACAGAGCAGGGCATTCCGTTTAAAGATGACGTAGAGCAGGGTGTAATGATCGAGACACCGGCTGCAGTTATGATCAGTGATCTTCTTGCAAAAGAAGTTGATTTCTTCAGCATCGGAACTAACGATTTAACACAGTATACACTGGCAATCGACCGTCAGAATGCAAAACTGGATAATATTTATGATTCTCATCATGAAGCTGTACTTCGTATGATCCAGATGGTCATTGATAATGCACATAAAGAGGGAATCTGGGCAGGAATCTGCGGAGAGCTCGGAGCAGATACTACATTGACAGAACGCTTTATACAGATGGGGATTGATGAATTATCTGTATCACCTACATTTGTTCTGCCGGTACGTAAGATCGTAAGGGAACTGGACTGATTCTGGCATAAATATCGCAAAAGAATAGAAACAGGCAGTCAAAATTCCGCATGGGTCAATCTATGCGGAATTTTTTTGCAATAAATTAGCGGTTCCTGATTGTGATACATAAAAAAATATGATAAACTGAACATAGTCTGTAATTTTATGAAAAGATAATTGATACATAAAAAATCTGAAGTGGATCAGAAGCAAAGGAGATATGAATATGGGAAAAATTGCCATTGTCACAGACAGTAACAGCGGCATAACACAGGACCAGGCAAGAGAACTTGGAATCAGCGTAATTCCAATGCCTTTTTATATTAACGAGAAGCTTTATCTTGAAGGAATCACTCTTTCACAGGAAGAGTTTTATGAGAGACTTAAGAATGATGAGGCTATTTCTACTTCACAGCCGGGGCCGGCAGATGTATGCGGACTCTGGAATACATTACTGGAAAAGTATGATGAAGTAGTGCACATTCCAATGTCAAGCGGACTGAGTGCATCCTGCGATACAGCAATGGGACTGGCTCAGGAATATGACGGAAGAGTACATGTAGTAGACAATCAGAGAATTTCTGTTACGCAGAGACAATCTGTACTGGATGCCCTCACATTAAGAGATGCGGGCAGAAATGCGACACAGATCAAACAGGTTCTGGAAGAGCAGAAGCTGGATTCCAGTATCTATATTACTCTGGAAACTCTGAAATACCTTAAGAAAGGCGGAAGGATTACTCCTGCAGCAGCAGCAATCGGAACAGTTCTGAACCTGAAACCTGTGCTTCAGATCCAGGGTGAGAAGCTGGATGCATATTCCAAAACAAGAGGCAAGAAGCAGGCAAAACGTGTCATGCTCAAGGCTATGCAGAATGACTGGGAGAACCGCTTCACAGAATACGTAAAACGTGGCGAAATGTGCCTGCAGTCTGCTTATACAGGAAATCAGGAGGAAGCAGAGGAATTTAAGAAAGAAATTGCCGAAGCATTCCCCGGAATTGAGATTGTGCAGAATCCGTTATCATTAAGTGTTGCATGCCATATCGGACATGGTGCTATTGCAGTTGCATGTTCAAGAAAAGTGGTAGTAGAATAAAACAATCTGAGGAGTTAGGAAAGAATGAAGAAACTTATGGAACAGATGGCGGAAGAACTTTCCGCAGCATTTGAAAAAGCCGGATACGACCCATCCTACGGAAAAGTAACCGTATCCAACAGACCGGATCTTTGCGAATTTCAGTGCAACGGTGCTATGGCAGGAGCCAAAGCATATAAGAAGGCACCGTTTATGATCGCTGATGATGTAGTAGCATACTTTAAAAGACAGCCAGGTTTTCTCCATGGCAGAAGTCGTAAAACCGGGATTTATCAATTTAAAAGTAAAAGGTGAATTCCTTGCAGATTACTTAAAGGAAATGGCAGCAGACGAGAAACTTTCCGTATCTGCAGCAAAAGAGCCGAAGACGATCATCATCGACTACGGTGGACCAAACGTTGCAAAACCTCTTCATGTAGGACACCTTCGTTCTGCAATCATCGGAGAAAGTATTAAGAGAATCGGTCGCTTTGTAGGACATAAAGTGATCGGTGATGTTCATCTGGGAGACTGGGGTCTTCAGATGGGGCTGATCATTACAGAACTGAAACACAGAAAACCGGAGCTGGTTTATTTTGATGATTCTTACACAGGAGAGTATCCGGAGGAAGCACCATTTACGATCAGCGAGCTGGAAGAAATCTATCCATGTGCAAGCGGCAAGTCCAAAGAGGATGAAGCGTACAGAAACGAAGCTCTGGAAGCAACTCATCTTCTTCAGCAGGGCAAACCGGGATACATGGCTCTCTGGAACCATATTATGAACGTATCCGTTACAGACCTGAAGCGCAACTATGACAAATTAAATGTGTCTTTTGATCTCTGGAAAAAGGAATCCGATGCACAGCCATATATTCCTGGAATGGTTGAGGAGATGAAAGAAAAAGGATTCGCTTATGTAGACCAGGGTGCACTTGTAGTAGATGTAAAAGAAGAGAACGACACAAAAGAGATTCCTCCATGTATGCTTCTGAAATCAGACGGAGCTTCTCTTTATACAACTACAGACCTTGCAACAATCGTAGAGCGAATGAAATTATTTAACCCGGATGAGATCTTGTATGTGGTAGACAAACGTCAGGAACTTCACTTTATCCAGGTATTCCGCTGTGCAAGAAAGACCGGGCTTGTAAAAGATGATACAAAGCTTTCTTTCCTTGGATTCGGAACCATGAACGGAAAAGACGGAAAACCGTTCAAGACCCGTGAGGGCGGCGTTATGCGTCTGGAAACTCTCATTAAAGACATCAACGAAGAGATGTTTACCAAGATTGTTGAGAATCGCAGCGTGAAAGATAAAGATGCGAAAGAAACTGCAGAGATCGTAGGGCTTTCCGCAATCAAATACGGTGACCTTTCCAATCAGGCTACCAAGGATTACATTTTTGATATTGACAGATTTACATCATTTGAAGGTAATACAGGTCCGTATATCCTTTATACGATCGTTCGTATCAAATCTATTCTGAACCGTTTTGCAGAAGAGGGCGGCAACCTTGAAGCAGGTACAATCCTTGATCCTGTAAACGACAGCCAGAAGAACCTGATGCTTCAGCTGACAGGTTTTGGTGCAACCGTAGAGAACGCCTTTGAAGAAAAAGCACCGCATAAGATCTGTGCATATATTTACGAAGTATCCAATGCATTCAACAGCTTCTATCATGAGACAAAGATCCTCAGCGAAGAGAACGAAGCACAGAAAGCTTCCTTCATCCAGTTGCTGAAACTCACTAAGAAAGTTCTGGAGACATGTATCGATCTTCTTGGATTTTCTGCACCGGACAGAATGTAAAAATAAGATTCATCAATAAATCAACTTGTTGGTATACTAGTTACTGTTCACACACCACTATCCCGCGAGGTGTTTTGGCATGAATATGCCAAAATCCCGAGACATACAAGCCAAAATTCCATTGCCGCAGGCAATCTGGAATGAATTTTGGCTACGTTACTGAGAACGGAGTGAACAGTAACGTATACTAAGCCCTGTTTACATATATTGTAAATGGGGCTTTTCAAAAAGAACGAAATGTGCTATCATGTATTTATCTAATCTATACGTGATGAAATTCTTTCATCACATTTTCCATTTTTATTTTAAACGAATTGTGAATATCTGCTTGGCTCAGATAAACTGCGGAGCAGTTATTCGGTTATGAGCAAGTAGCGAATCTGATGATTTTATCTGTTTGACAATTGAACAGGAGGTGAACCAGTGAATTTATCTGGAACTGTATTAAAAGGGCGTTACTGTATTCTGGATCCTGTTGGAAAAGGCGGCGGAGGGAAAGTTTACCTTGCCAGAGACCTGGAACTGGGCGTTTTGTGGGCGGTAAAAGAAATACCGGTATCCGACAAAAGTGAAGCCCGTATGCTTTTGAAACTTTCGCATCCGTCTTTGCCAAAGATGATAGATTACATAGAAGATAACCGAAAATGTTACCTTGTTATGGAATATGTCAGGGGAAAATCTCTGGGTGAGTATTTAAGAGGCGGAAAACATTTTTCCATAAATGAAATCGTTAAATATGGAATGGAGATTTCAGATGTATTCTCCTATTTTCATGGTCGGAAACCACCGGTTTATTATGGAGATCTGAAGCCTGACAATCTGATGCTGGGTGAGAATGGAAGATTATATCTGATCGATCTGGGCGGTGCTGTAAACGGATATAAATATCATCATAAAGAATGCACAGGCACTGCCGGTTTTGCTGCACCGGAACAATATGAGGGAAAGATAAATGCAGCAACAGATATTTATACATTTGGAAAAACATTATCTGCCTTATGTGGAAAAACAGATTGTCTGTTATTCATCCGGAACATGTCATTATTCTGGCTTATTTTCAGATGCTGCATGAAGAAACCGGAAATGCGTTATCAAAATATGAAGACTGTACAGAAAAAACTAAGCAGAATCCAGAAGAGACAAAATCAGAGTAAAATTAAAAACATGTTGGTTTTGGCAGGGAGCAGTATTGCATTTTGCAGTAATAACTGTTTTTCTTCTGTTTAGTTCTAATCTGGTATCCGGCTCCAAAACATTTGATTTTATGAAGAGCTAACTGATATTACAGACCTTTATTATCAGGAAGAATTTCAAAACGGCAGTAAAGCGGACAGGGAAAAAATTTGTGAACAGGCAGATACCGGACTGCGGAAATTACAAAAACAATGCACTGAAAAAGAGGAGTCCAGAAAGATATTACAGATTCTGGCAGTAAACAGTGAGTACCAGGAAAATTATGAAAATGCAGGATTCTACTATGAGCAAATGCTTCTTTATGATGAAACTTACAGAGCCGGATACGGTGAATATGGAATGTTCCTGTTCCGTACCGGGCAAAAGGAAGCCGGTCAGGCACTATGGACAGAATATAAGTCGAAAGAAACAATGTTAGACGATACAGTCAGCAGAAATCTGAGATTGTGGGAAAAGGAGATGACTAAGAGTGAAGAAAAATCATAACAGACTCTGGATTGTGATATCTGTATGTTTATGTCTGTGTCTGACTTCGACTATCTCTGCCATGCAGATGGGAGGTTTTGATATTGATGTAGGAAATGGAGAAAACAGCAGCTGGCAATGGCATGAGGAACAGCAGTGGAATCAGAGCAGTTGGGAGAATACGTGGGGAAAATAACCGGCAGACTGGAGACAACACATCAGAAACTCCTGCACAGAACGATCAGACGCAGGACAATGGATATCAGTATGATTCTGATACAGGAAACGGAACACAGGATAATATACAGCAATGGAATGGTGTACAGCAGAATAACACTGACTGGAATAACAGCAGTCAATGGAACAATAATTCTCAGAATAATAATGTCCAGAATAATAATGCCCAGAATAATAACGTTCAGAGTAATAATGCCCGGAATAATAATTCTGCATGGAACGCTCAACCTCAGACAGATAACAATATGCAGATAACATCCCGGACGGATAATGAATCCGCTGTTAAGATACCAGAAAAACCCACCCCAACATCAATACCTGTATCAACACCTAAACCTGCGAAAAATCCGAAGCCGACAAAAACACCCAAATCAACTCAGCCCCCAACTCCTAAGCCGTCAAAAAAGAAAAATAAGAAGAAACAAAATAAAGCAAAGAAAACAGAAAAAGGAAACAAGAATACAGGTAATTCCAAAGTGTTTCAGAATAAAGAAAACCAGGGGGATACTGTTGAATACACGCATGTAAAAGATGAAGCTGTTAAGTTTCATTGCACACAAAATACAGATAGTTTCCATACCCCGCGAATTCAGATAATATCCCGGGGCTCTGTTCAGATTCTTTCTTTTCGGCTTAACAAAACAGAATGTCCCTGGCATTGGGAAGGAGACTGGATCATACCGGATACGGAAGATGAAAATGTAAAAGAAATAGAATTGTTGGTTATCTCTCAAGGCGGAAAGCTGATAAAAATGAATCCCCGGATTTTTTTCTCATAGACGCTTCAGGAAAACAATGCTATAATTTATCATATTATATCAATTTTTCTGAGACAGGAGGAACCTATGTACAAAGTAATTTTGTTTGATTTAGATGGAACATTAACAGAATCCGGAGAGGGTATCACGAAATCTGTTCAGTATGCACTGGAGAGAATTGGAAAGCCTGAACCGAACCTTGAGAAACTGAAGGTTTTCATAGGACCGCCGCTTATGGAGATGTTTATGCAATATGCACAGATTGATGAGGCAACCGCAAAACAGGCGGTGGAAATTTACAGAGAACGCTATTCTGTGACAGGAATCTTTGAAAATGCCGTATATCCGGGAATTGAGAACATGCTGGCACAGTTGGAGAAGAAAGGATATATTCTCGCAGTAGCATCCTCTAAACCGGAAGTATATGTGAGACAGATCCTGGATCATTTTGGACTTACCTGGTACTTCACAGAAATCGGCGGAAGCGAATTGAATGGTCGAAGAACAAACAAGACAGAAGTGATCGAAGATGTTCTGAAACATCTGAATATGGACAAACACAGAGATCAGGTTATTATGGTTGGAGATAAAGAACATGATGTATACGGAGCACGCAAAGCTGGCCTGGAATGTATTGCAGTTTCTTTCGGATATGGAACTGAAGAAGAGCTTAAACAGGCAAAACCTCTGAAAATCGTTGATTCTGCAGAAGGAATCGTAGATTTTTTCGCCTGAGCCCTCTGCGAAAACAAAATATTGTTTCTAAAATCTGGAGGGCAGGATATCCGGCAGGAATCCATTTTGTGATTTCGCAGATCGTTGCAGGGACTGCGTTGGCAGTATTTGCAAGAACAGCAGAAAATTCGGCAGAGACATACTATAATTACACGATTTTTCTCACAGGCTTAACAGGAATCCTGGCTATGATCCCGGCATTGTATTTTTATCGAAGAGATAAAGTTAGAAGAATTGCCAGCGGTCTGATCCCGGCGCAGAAAAAAGTACCGCTTTCTATATCGGAAACAGTTCTTTTACTTCTGGCAGGAGCCGGATTTGCACAATATGGAAACTTCCTGATGGCAATACTTCAGTCATTTATCAACAGCAGCACCTATCAGGAGAGCATGACCAGAATTACAGAAGGAAAATCACTTCTTATGATGATTTTCTGGATGGGAATTATTGCACCTGCGGCGGAGGAAATGATCTTCCGCTGGTTAATCTATCTGCGTCTGCGTGACTGGCTGAAGATGCCGGTGGCAGCAGTGATTTCCGGGCTGATATTTGGTATCTATCACGGAAATATCGTACAGGGAATTTACGCAAGTATCCTCGGAACTGCATTTGCATGGATACTGGAAATGAGTGGAAATATTTACAGCAGTATGCTGCTCCATATGGGAGCAAACATCTGGTCACTGCTTATCTCAGAATAT
>ENA-OQDT01001822-OQDT01001822.1-human-gut-metagenome-genome-assembly--contig:-NODE-1822-length-11835-cov-14.431756_pt1 | contig 11835 bp, 10 predicted proteins | sample MGYA00242786_ERZ504617 | MGnify/ENA primary metagenome ERZ504617 (study PRJEB26092, sample SAMD00036337) | human gut metagenome | host: Homo sapiens | study: EMG produced TPA metagenomics assembly of... | reverse complement strand
AGCGTTAAGTATTCCACCTGGGGAGTACGCCGGCAACGGTGAAACTCAAAGGAATTGACGGGGGCCCGCACAAGCGGAGGAACATGTGGTTTAATTCGATGATACGCGAGGAACCTTACCCGGGCTTAAATTGCAGATGAATTACGGTGAAAGCCGTAAGCCGCAAGGCATCTGTGAAGGTGCTGCATGGTTGTCGTCAGCTCGTGCCGTGAGGTGTCGGCTTAAGTGCCATAACGAGCGCAACCCTTGTTGTCAGTTACTAACAGGTTCCGCTGAGGACTCTGACAAGACTGCCATCGTAAGATGTGAGGAAGGTGGGGATGACGTCAAATCAGCACGGCCCTTACGTCCGGGGCTACACACGTGTTACAATGGGGGGTACAGAGGGCCGCTACCACGCGAGTGGATGCCAATCCCCAAAACCTCTCTCAGTTCGGACTGGAGTCTGCAACCCGACTCCACGAAGCTGGATTCGCTAGTAATCGCGCATCAGCCACGGCGCGGTGAATACGTTCCCGGGCCTTGTACACACCGCCCGTCAAGCCATGGGAGCCGGGGGTACCTGAAGTGCGTAACCGCGAGGAGCGCCCTAGGGTAAAACTGGTGACTGGGGCTAAGTCGTAACAAGGTAGCCGTACCGGAAGGTGCGGCTGGAACACCTCCTTTCTGGAGAGGACGAAAGATCGAGAAGGTTTTTGTTCTTGTACTGCTGGTGTTGTTTATTCAAGATATGATTCCGTAATGATACGGAAGAGAGAAAGTAAGAAGCCGGGTCTAATTAAACAGACTAGGTTGAACTTAGTCCTATAGCTCAGTTGGTTAGAGCGCTACACTGATAATGTAGAGGTCGGCAGTTCAACTCTGCCTGGGACTACGAACGGAATCAAGTTCGGGGGATTAGCTCAGCTGGCTAGAGCATCTGCCTTGCACGCAGAGGGTCAACGGTTCGAATCCGTTATTCTCCACTCCATCGGAAACGTAAGAAACGAAGATGAACGATCTATGACATATTGTACAAGCAAACAGTAATTTTAGTAGTAAAGAGCTGAAAGTATATATCATCCCGCCGGCACGCAAGTGTGGGCGAATGAATAAGGAAAGTAAAGAAGGGCGCATGGCGGATGCCTTGGCTCTCGGAGGCGATGAAGGACGTGATAAGCTGCGATAAGCTTTGGGGAGGTGCAAATGACCTTTGATCCAGAGATTTCCGAATGGGACAACCCAATATCTTGAAGAGGTATTATCCAACGTTGTTGGAGGCTAACGCAGGGAACTGAAACATCTTAGTACCTGCAGGAAAAGAAAATAAACAATGATTCCCCCAGTAGTGGCGAGCGAACGGGGAACAGCCCAAACCATCCATGTTACGGCATGGGTGGGGTTGTAGGACTACGCCGTTGCATGAAGACATCAGAGAAGAACTTTCTGGAAAGAAAGACCATAGAGCATGACAGTTGCGTATTCGAATGTTGTCGAAGCATAGTAGTATCCTGAGTAGCGCGGAGCACGAGGAATTCTGCGTGAATCTGCCGGGACCATCCGGTAAGGCTAAATACTCCCGAGAGACCGATAGCGAACCAGTACCGTGAGGGAAAGGTGAAAAGCACTTCGAACAGAAGAGTGAAATAGTTCCTGAAACCGTGCGCCTACAAGCGGTCGGAGCTCGTTAATGAGTGACGGCGTGCCTTTTGCATAATGAACCTACGAGTTGCCTTTGCCGGCAAGGTTAAGTGTGACGACACACGTATCCGAAGCGAAAGCGAGTCTGAACAGGGCGTATAGTCGGCAGTGGCAGACGCGAAACCAAGTGATCTACCCTTGGCCAGGTTGAAGGCTGGGTAACACCAGCTGGAGGACCGCACCAATAAGCGTTGAAAAGCTTCTGGATGAGCTGAGGGTAGGGGTGAAAGGCTAATCAAACTTGGAGATAGCTCGTACTCCCCGAAATGCATTTAGGTGCAGCCTTGCGGGTTACTGATGTGAGGTAGAGCGACTGATAAGATGCGAGGGCTTCACCGCCTATCAAGTCTTGACAAACTCCGAATGCGCATCAGTTCTACCGCAGGAGTGAGGGCATGGGTGCTAAGGTCCGTGCCCGAGAGGAGAAGAATCCGGACCACCTGCTAAGGTCCCGAAATGACAGCTAAGTTAAACTAACGAAGTCTGACTGCTAAGACAGCTAGGATGTTGGCTTGGAAGCAGCCATTCATTTAAAGAGTGCGTAACAGCTCACTAGTCGAGGAGTCGGGCGTGGATAATAATCGGGTATGAAGTTGTCTACCGAAGCAGTGGGATCATTTATATGATCGGTAGGGGAGCATTCCAGTCGGCGTCGAAGGCGTACCGTGAGGTATTCTGGAGCGTCTGGAAAAGCAAATGTAGGTATAAGTAACGATAAAGGGGGCGGGAAACCCCCTCGCCGAAAGACTAAGGTTTCCTGATCAACGCTAATCGGATCAGGGTCAGTCGGGTCCTAAGGCTCAGCCGAACGGCGATGCCGATGGCAGAAACGGTTAATATTCCGTTACTACCTTCAGGAGTGACGTGGAGACGCAGTAGTGACAGTGCCGCCATCTGACGGAATAGATGGTTGAAGGGTGTAGGAGTCGATCATGGCAGGCAAATCCACCATGAGATCCGAACCTGACAGTATGCCGCGTCCTTCGGGACAAGGCAATAGTGCGCGTAAGCATGCTGCCGAGAAAATCCGCTAAACTTAATCCTGCAGGTACCCGTACCGCAAACGGACACACGTAGTCGGGATGAATATTCTAAGGCGCTTGAGTGATTCACGGTTAAGGAACTAGGCAAACTGACCCTGTAACTTCGGGATAAAGGGTCCCTACCCTTTTATGGGAGGGCGCAGAGAATCGGTCCAGGCAACTGTTTAACAAAAACACAGGGCTGTGCCAAATCGAAAGATCCAGTATACAGCCTGACACCTGCCCGGTGCTGGAAGGTTAAGAGGAGATGTCATCGATAAGAGAAGCGTTGAATTGAAGCCCCAGTAAACGGCGGCCGTAACTATAACGGTCCTAAGGTAGCGAAATTCCTTGTCGGGTAAGTTCCGACCTGCACGAATGGTGTAATGATCTGGACGCTGTCTCAACCGTGAGCTCAGTGAAATTGTAGTATCGGTGAAGATGCCGATTACCCGCGATGGGACGAAAAGACCCCGTGAACCTTTACTATAGCTTATCATTGAATCTGGGCACGTGATGTGTAGGATAGGTCGGAGGCTTTGAAGCAGGTACGCCAGTATTTGTGGAGCCGCTGTTGAAATACGACCCTTTATTTGTTTGGATTCTAACCCGTGGATACGGGGACATTGATTGGTGGGTAGTTTGACTGGGGTGGTCGCCTCCAAAAGCGTAACGGAGGCTTCTAAAGGTGCCCTCCGGCCGATTGGTAACCGGCCTTAGAGTGTAATGGCATAAGGGCGCTTGACTGGGAGACTGACAAGTCGATCAGGTAGGAAACTAGAGCATAGTGATCCGGTGTTTCCGTATGGAAGGGACATCGCTCAAAGGATAAAAGGTACTCCGGGGATAACAGGCTGATCCCTCCCAAGAGCTCATATCGACGGAGTGGTTTGGCACCTCGATGTCGGCTCGTCACATCCTGGGGCTGGAGAAGGTCCCAAGGGTTGGGCTGTTCGCCCATTAAAGTGGCACGCGAGCTGGGTTCAGAACGTCGTGAGACAGTTCGGTCTCTATCTATCGTGGGCGTATGAAATTTGCGTGGCTCTGACACTAGTACGAGAGGACCGTGTTGGACAGACCTCTGGTTTGCCGGTTGTGCCGCCAGGTGCATTGCCGGGTATCTAAGTCTGGATCGGATAAGTGCTGAAAGCATCTAAGTACGAAGCCGGCCACAAGATTAGATTTCTCAGGGTCGTTGTAGACTACGACGTTGATAGGATGCAGGTGTAAAGATGGAGACATCAAAGCCGAGCATTACTAATTGCCCGTTCACTTTCCTTATATGTCGGATGGTGTATACCTTTGGTTTTTACTACAGAATGAAATTACGATAACAGCTCAACAATATGTCAACCTTATTCAGGTGGCTATAGCACAAGGGTTCCACCTCTTCCCATTCCGAACAGAGAAGTTAAGCCTTGTCACGCCGATGGTACTGCGTCACAGTGGGAGAGTAGGTAGCCGCCGTTTTGATTGAAGCCTCCGGACTTGAAGAAGTTCCGGAGGCTTTTTTTTGTATACGCACGTGTGAAATGTGACCTCTACTGTTTTTTCGGCTCAGTTTGAAAACTTGGGGGAATTAGTTAAAAACCTTATCTTTCCCGTGGGTGTGGATACGTTTCCCACGGAACTGTCCGGAAGGCTCCGCCATGTCTTTTCTCCGGCAGGGGCAGGTCCGGAAACCCTCACCGGGTACTTATGCCTTGGAATAGGGACTGGAAATAGAACAGGCAGGTCTGAAGGCTTGCCCTGATAGAGAACCGGGAGATGATAATAGAGCCTTTATGCAAGCTGCATGAGCCGAAAAAGGATAGTGGAGTATAAAGGGAAGAAGTGTACAATGAAAATCACTGATATGAGATATGAAAGGCAAACACACTTCAAAAAAACGCTAAATTATGCGCTAAAAATAATATATGTCTAATTTATATTTGAAAAATACGCACTTATATTATACATATTGGAATATTATTCGTATCTTTGTCGCCCGATTTATATAGTATTGCTTTGGGAAAGTTTGATAAATATAAGATTGAATTGAAGAATATGAAAGCGGACTCTGCTAAGTATGAGTTTACGCTGGATAATCAATTCTTTGTAGATCTGGATGGACCGGAAGTACAGAAAGGGAAACTGGCAGTAGAACTGAATGTGAAAAAGACATCCGGTGTTTTTCTGTTGGATTTTCAAACTGAAGGCTTTGTCATTGTACCGTGTGACCGTTGCTTGGATGAAATGGAATTACCTGTTTCAACTTCAGATAAACTGAAAGTAAAGTTAGGTTCTTCATTTGCGGAAGAGGGCGATATAGTTGTAGTACCTGAAGAAGATGGGTATATTAACATCGCATGGTTTTTGTATGAGTTTATAGCCTTGAATATTCCCATGAAGCATGTACATGCGCCTGGGAAATGCAACAAAGGCATGGTTGGCAAGCTGAGTAAGCATTTGCGCATTTCGGCGGATGATGAAGATGATGATGACATAGCGGTGGAGTTACCCGAAGGAGATATCAGCGAAGGGCCCCAGGAAATAGATCCGAGATGGAATGAATTAAAGAAAATATTAGATAATAATTAAAGTTTAGAAAAATGGCACATCCTAAAAGAAGACAATCAAAAACGAGAACTGCAAAGAGAAGAACTCATGATAAAGCAGTTGCTCCTACTTTAGCTATCTGTCCTAACTGCGGCGAATGGCATGTTTACCACACTGTATGTGGAGCTTGCGGTTATTATAGAGGTAAGTTAGCAATCGAAAAAGAAGCTGCTGTCTAATCAGTAGCTTTAAACACGTTTGTACGTTTTATAAAATAAAGCCGGCGAGCTTCGGCTCTGTCGGCTACTTTTTTGTAAGGGTATAAACTAATTAAATTGGAATGATGGAAAAAATAAATGCAGTAATAACAGGAGTCGGTGGATATGTACCAGATTATGTCTTGACTAACGAAGAGATTTCAAGAATGGTAGATACCAATGATGAATGGATTATGACTCGAATCGGAGTTAAAGAAAGACGTATTCTGAATGAAGAAGGATTAGGTACATCGTATATGGCGCGTAAGGCTGCCAAACAACTGATGCAGAAAACAGCTTCTAATCCGGATGACATTGATGCAGTAATCGTAGCAACTACTACTCCTGACTATCATTTCCCTTCCACTGCTTCTATCCTGTGTGATAAGCTGGGATTGAAAAATGCATTTGCATTTGATTTGCAGGCTGCCTGCTGCGGCTTTTTGTATTTAATGGAAACTGCTGCTTCACTTATCGCATCGGGAAGACATAAAAAGATTATTATTGTCGGTGCAGATAAGATGTCATCTATGGTAAACTACCAGGATCGTGCAACTTGCCCTATCTTTGGTGATGGTGCAGCAGCATGTATGGTGGAAGCTACTACAGAAGATTATGGTATTATGGATTCTATTCTTCGTACAGATGGTAAGGGACTTCCTTTTCTTCACATGAAAGCCGGTGGTTCTGTATGTCCTCCTTCTTATTTCACTGTTGATCATAAGATGCATTATCTTTATCAGGAAGGAAGAACAGTATTTAAATATGCTGTTTCCAATATGTCGGATATTACAGCGACTATTGCCGAAAAGAATGGTTTGAATAAAGATAATATCGACTGGGTAATTCCTCATCAGGCTAATCTGCGTATTATTGATGCGGTAGCCTCTCGCTTGGAAGTTCCCTTGGAAAAGGTAATGATTAATATTCAGCGATATGGTAATACCAGTGGTGCTACACTTCCGTTGTGTCTTTGGGATTACGAAAAGCAGCTGAAGAAAGGAGATAACCTGATATTTACAGCTTTCGGCGCAGGTTTACCTATGGAGCCGTTTATGTGAAATGGGGTTAACGAATGGTAGTAAGAGATAATAATCATTAAAACTACAAATACAAATGAACGCATCCGTATCCGATGCGATTTTTTTGTCTGTAACCAATAAAATGAAAGAATTATGCATAAGGCAGGATTTGTAAACATAGTAGGAAACCCCAACGTAGGCAAGTCGACACTGATGAATTTGCTGGTGGGGGAACGTATTTCTATTGCAACGTTCAAGTCGCAGACAACTCGTCATCGTATCATGGGAATCTTGAATACGGACGATATGCAGATTGTATTCTCGGACACTCCGGGAGTAGTGAAGCCAAACTACAAGTTACAGGAATCTATGTTGAACTTCTCAGAGTCGGCATTGGTGGACGCGGATATATTGCTGTATGTGACAGATGTGGTGGAGAAAACGGATAAAAATGCGGACTTTATAGAAAAAGTCCGTAATGTCAAGGTTCCTGTCTTATTGTTAATTAATAAAATAGATTTGACCAATCAGGAAGACTTGGTCAAGTTGGTGGAAGCGTGGCACGAACAGCTTCCTCAAGCTGAAATTATTCCGATTTCCGCTACTTCTAAATTCAATGTGGATACGGTAATGAAGCGTATCAAGGAATTGCTGCCCGATTCACCCCCCTATTTCGGTAAGGATCAGTGGACAGACAAACCGGCGCGTTTCTTTGTCACCGAGATTATCCGCGAGAAGATTTTGCTTTATTATGATAAGGAGATTCCTTATTCTGTAGAAGTGGTAGTGGAGCAATTTAAGGAAGATGCTAAGAGTATCCATATCAATGCTGTGATTTATGTGGAACGTGAATCGCAAAAAGGTATTATTATAGGTAAGCAGGGCAGGGCATTGAAGAAGGTGGCTACAGAGGCTCGTAAAACGTTGGAACATTTTTTCCAAAAGTCTATTTATCTGGAAACCTTTGTGAAAGTTGATAAGGATTGGAGAAGCTCGGACAAAGAATTAAAGAACTTTGGGTATCAAATGGATTAAAATCGACTGTGATAGCCGTAAACAAGAAAGAAAATGGGAAATTTAGTAGCAATCGTAGGACGCCCCAATGTGGGAAAGTCTACACTTTTAATCGTCTGACCAAAACTCGTCAGGCAATTGTAAACGAGCAGGCAGGAACTACCCGCGACCGTCAGTATGGCAAGTCGGAATGGGTGGGACATGAGTTTTCTGTCGTTGATACCGGTGGATGGGTAGTAAACTCGGATGATGTTTTTGAGGAAGAGATCCGTAAACAGGTAAGTCTTGCCATAGATGAAGCGGATGTAATCTTGTTTGTTGTGGATGTAGTGAACGGGGTTACCGATTTGGATATGGCTGTAGCCTCTATTTTGCGGCGTACAAAGAAACCTGTTATTATGGTAGCTAACAAGACTGATAATAATGAACTGCAATATAATGCTGCCGAATTTTATAAATTGGGGCTGGGTGATCCCTATTGTATTTCTGCATTAAGCGGAAGCGGTACAGGGGAATTGTTGGATCTGGTGGTAGGTAAATTCAGTAAAGAGGGTGAAGAACTGCTGGATGAGGATATCCCTCGTTTTGCAGTAGTAGGACGTCCGAATGCCGGAAAATCTTCTATCATCAATGCCTTTATCGGGGAGGACCGTAATATTGTAACAGAGATTGCAGGTACTACCCGCGATTCTATTTATACCCGTTATGAAAAGTTTGGTTTTGACTTTTATCTGGTAGATACTGCGGGTATCCGTAAGAAGAATAAGGTAAGCGAGGATTTGGAATATTATTCTGTCATTCGCTCTATCCGTTCTATTGAGAATTCGGATGTGTGTATTCTTATGCTGGATGCCACCCGCGGCATTGAAGGACAGGATTTGAATATCTTCTCTCTCATTCAACGTAATCAGAAAGGTTTGGTGGTAGTGGTGAACAAATGGGACTTGGTAGAGAACAAGAATGCCAAAGTGATGAAAACTTATGAGGAAGCCATTCGTTCCCGTCTGGCACCGTTTGTTGATTTTCCTATCATCTTTGCTTCCGCTTTGACAAAACAACGTATTTTCAAGGTGCTGGAAACTGCAAAAGAAGTATATCAGGCACGTACTACCCGTATTCCGACAGCTCGTCTGAATGAAGAAATGCTTCCGTTGATCGAGGCTTATCCGCCTCCTTCAAATAAAGGTAAGTATATCAAGATTAAATATTGTACGCAGTTGCCAAACACACAGGTTCCTTCTTTTGTGTTCTTTGCTAATTTGCCGCAATACGTGAAAGAGCCTTATAAGCGTTTCCTTGAAAACAAGATACGTGAGAAATGGAATTTGTCAGGAACGCCGATAAATATCTTTATCAGACAGAAATAAGAATAGTGGTTAATGATTAGTGGGTTAATGGGTTTCACCGTGATATCCGCTGGTTATTAACCACTAATCATTTTATCATTATTTTCTATGTTCTTCCACTTCTCTCACCTTGCGGAGCAGATCAGATGCAAAGATAAAATTATTCAGCCGTTCATTGGTAGCAGTGAACACATCATCTTTTGTTCCTTCCCATTCCTTATGTCCTTGATAAATATAGAGAATACTGTCGCCGATTCCCATAACGGAATTCATATCGTGAGTATTGATAATAGTGGTCATATTATACTCTGTAGTTATGTCATGAATCAGTTCATCAATTACCAGGGAGGTTTTAGGGTCCAGGCCGGAATTAGGTTCATCACAAAACAAATACTGGGGATTTAAAGCTATGGCACGTGCAATTTGCTACACGCTTTTTGCATACCACCACTGATTTCTCCCGGATATTTGCTTTGTGCCTCAATCAGGTTCACACGGTCCAGGCAGAATTGGGCGCGTTTTTACGCGGTCACGATACGTATCGTTTGAGAACATATCCAATGGAAACATTACATTCTCTAGTACGGTAAGAGAGTCGAACAAGGCGGCACTTTGGAAAATCATTCCCATTTTCGCGGCGCAATGTCGTTTTTTTTCATTTTTTATTCATGTTGAGGAAGTTGCGTCCGTCATACAGAATCTCGCCTTTTTCGGGAGTCAGCAAACCGACGATACACTTCATTAATACCGTCTTCCCGGAACCGCTCTGACCGATAATCAGATTGGTCTTACCATTGTTAAAAGTAGCATTGATATCCACCAATACGTCTTTTCCCTCGAATGATTTATATAATGATTTAACTTGTATCATCCCATTAAAAGTTGTGTTAATACTAAATCGGAAAATAGAATGAGTACACTGCTCATTACTACAGAATCTGTACTGGCTTTACCTACTGCAATAGAACCTCCTTCTACCGTGTAACCGAAATAAGCAGATACACTGGAAATGATGAAAGCGAAAAAGATAGATTTAATAAAACTGCACCATACAAACCATTCCTGAAAACTATATTGCAGACCATAGGCCAGATCCTCGGCATTCATGACTCCTCCGAACCAACAGGTGCAAAAGGCACCAATAATCCCCGAGGATATGCTGAAAATAACCAAAAAAGGAATCATTGTCATCAAAGCTATAATTTTAGGAAGAATAAGGTATCCGGCGGAATTGACCCCCATGATTTCCAATGCATCAATTTGTTGGGTTACACGCATGGTTCCTATTTCGGAGGCAATATTAGAACCTACCTTTCCTGACAGGATCAAGCACATGATGGAGGAGGAGAATTCCAGCAACATGATTTCGCGGGTGGTGTAGCCTACCACAAAACGGGGCATCCACGGGCTTTCGATGTTTAATTTGATTTGAATGGTAATTACGGCACCAATGAAAAAAGAAATAAGCAGTACAATACCGATGGAATTTACTCCCAACTGTACCATCTCATTGAGATATTGCTTGAAAAACATATGCATACGTTCCGGACGAGCAAAAGTACGCCCCATCAGCATGATATATTTCCCTACGGTTGTTATGGGTCTTATCATCATAGTTTTCACAATTTCCTGCAAAAGTAGCCTTTTTTGTCTATATAAATGCAAAAGAAGTTCTGATTTTCTGTTCTGTTATGCGTTTCCTAAACTTTTTTAGTATTTTTGTCGCAAAATACATGGATATGTCAGAGCAGGAAATAGAACAACAAAATACAGTGACCGATGACAACCGTATGATACTTCGTACAGAAAATCTGGTGAAGAAATACGGCAAGCGTACGGTAGTAAGTCATGTTTCTTTTGATGTGAAGCAGGGAGAGATTGTAGGGTTATTGGGACCGAATGGTGCCGGTAAGACTACTTCGTTTTATATGACTACGGGACTTATCGTGCCGAATGAGGGGCATATATTCCTAAATGATTTGGATATTACCAGTTATCCTGTATATAAGCGTGCTCAGAATGGCATTGGATATTTAGCACAGGAGGCTTCAGTTTTTCGTAAGATGAGCGTGGAGGATAATATTGCCTCTGTGCTGGAGTTGACTAATACTACTCCGGAATATCAAAAGGACAAACTGGAAAGCTTGATTGCCGAGTTCCGTTTGCAGAAAGTACGTAAGAATTTGGGAGACCAGCTTTCAGGAGGCGAGCGTCGTCGTACGGAGATTGCGCGTTGTCTGGCTATCGACCCTAAGTTCATTATGTTGGATGAACCGTTTGCAGGAGTAGATCCTATTGCCGTAGAGGATATCCAGCATATTGTATGGAAATTGAAAGATAAAAATATTGGTATTTTAATTACCGACCATAATGCATTGGAAACGTTGCGCTTGACCGACCGTGCGTATCTGTTGTTTGAAGGAAAAATTCTGTTTCAGGGAACCCCTGAAGAACTAGCGGAAAATCCTGTTGTCCGTGAGAAATATCTAGGCACTAATTTTGTGCTTCGCCGTAAGGATTTTCAATTGGCGGAAAAGGACAGGCAGGGAAAAAATGTATAAAACCGGAGATGTGGGATATAAAAAAAGCTCTGAATTTGCTCAGAGCATTTTTTTTGATTGTATCAGATAAGTAATTAGTCTCTAGGTCTTGCTTCCTTGATTACCAATTGGCGTCCCATGAATTCCGAGCCGTTCAGTTCATTCATGGCCTGGGCTGCTTCTGCGTCATTTTCCATTTCAACAAATGCAAATCCTTTAGATTTACCTGTTTCGCGGTCTTTGATAACTTTTACAGAAGTAACAACTCCATAAGCCGCCATTGCTTGTTCCAAATCTCCTTCCTTAACACGGTAGTTAAGGTTTCCAACATACATGTTCATAGTGAAAAAATAAAAATAATTAAAATAAAAAATACTCTCTGAGTGGTGATTATTAATGAAGTAGGGGATTCGAAC
>ENA-OQDT01001820-OQDT01001820.1-human-gut-metagenome-genome-assembly--contig:-NODE-1820-length-11838-cov-3.297498_pt1 | contig 11838 bp, 14 predicted proteins | sample MGYA00242786_ERZ504617 | MGnify/ENA primary metagenome ERZ504617 (study PRJEB26092, sample SAMD00036337) | human gut metagenome | host: Homo sapiens | study: EMG produced TPA metagenomics assembly of... | reverse complement strand
TTTCAGCCATCAGGTCTTTGGAGAAGGATTTTACATGATGGATATCCTGGTAAAACGTCTCAGCGATTCGGAGGACAGGATCCCGGTGATGGTGTCTGAGCGGCTGATCGATATCACACAGGATTATGTGGGAGAATATATCGAGATCCACGGACAGTTCCGATCCTATAACCGTCATGAAGAAAAGAGAAACCGGCTTGTGCTTTCAGTTTTTGCCCGGGAAGTGAAGTTTGTGGGGGAGGAAGAAGAAACTGTGCCGGTTAATCAGATCTTTCTGGACGGATATATCTGTAAACCGCCTGTATACAGAAAAACACCGTTGGGAAGAGAGATCGCAGATCTTCTGATGGCAGTCAATCGACCTTACGGAAAATCCGATTACATACCATGTATATGCTGGGGAAGAAATGCCAGATATGCTTCTGCTTTTGAAGTTAGGCGGGCATGTACTGATCTGGGGCAGGATCCAGAGCAGGGAGTACATGAAACGGATTAGTGAAAACGAGACAGAAAAAAAGGATTGCCTATGAAGTTTCGGTAAGTAAATTGGAATATGTTGAGTAACATTGGATATATTTTGGAAGAGTGGTGAGAACATTAAGGTAACACTTGCATTTCCAGCCAATCTGCGGTAATATAAAAAAATCATAAAAATGGGGAATTACCGGTTTTACTAACAGTAAGAGGAAAAATCATGGAAAGAGAAATAACAGAGGTTTATTGTGGGAACGGGAAAGGAAAGACAACTCTGGCTGTAGGCCAGGGGCTGCGCTTTGCCACACAGGGAAGAAGTGTGATCATCATACAGTTCCTCAAAGGCAGGGAACGCAGAGAACTGGATTTCCTTGAGGAACTGGATAATTTTGATTTCAAGATTTTCCGTTTCGAAAAAATGGACACCTGCTATAATGACCTGAGCGAGCAGGAAAAGGCAGAAGAGAGAACCAATATTCTCAATGGCCTTAATTTTGCACGGAAGGTAATTGCTACCAGAGAGTGTGATTTCCTGCTGTTGGATGAGATCCTCGGGCTTATGGATAAAGGAATCGCTCCAGTTGAGACGATCATCGATATGCTTAAGCAGAAGGATGAAAGTATGCATATAATTATGACCGGACGCTGGCTTCCGGATGCTTTGAAGCCCTATGTGGATAGTATTACCACGATAACAACAGAGCTGACTGACCAGGAACGGGAATAAGCAATATTTCACAGAAGAAAGAAGGAGGAAGACAAATGGCAATTTTTAAAGGAACAGGCGTTGCAATCGTAACACCTATGCATGAAGATGGTAAGGTGAATTTTGAGAAACTTGAGGAGATCCTTGAGGATCAGATCGCGAACAGCACAGACGCCATCGTTATCTGTGGAACAACAGGAGAATCTTCTACTCTGACACACGGAGAGCATCTTCAGACAATTAAGTTCACAATTGATAAAGTTAACAAACGTGTGCCTGTTATCGCAGGAACAGGTTCCAATTGTACAGAGACAGCGATCATGATGTCCAAGGAAGCAGCTTCCTATGGCGCAGACGCTCTTCTTATTGTAACACCTTACTATAACAAGGCTACACAGAAGGGTCTTATCGCTCACTACACAGCAATTGCCAATGCAGTTCCGGAAACTCCGCTCATCATGTACAACGTACCGAGCCGTACAGGCTGCAACATCCAGCCGGCTACAGCAGCTTACCTTGCAAAGAATGTAAAGAACATTGTCGGAATCAAGGAAGCAACAGGAGATCTTTCCCAGATCGCCAAAATGATGTCTTTGGCAGACGGACAGCTTGAGCTTTACTCCGGAAATGATGATCAGGTACTTCCGATTCTTTCTCTTGGCGGACTTGGAGTTATCTCCGTACTTTCCAACGTTGCACCGAAGTTTACACATGACATGGTCATGAAATATTTCGACGGCGACACCAAGGGAGCAACAGAGGATCAGCTGAAAGCTCTTCCACTGATCAATGCACTGTTCAGTGAAGTAAACCCGATTCCTGTTAAGACAGCTATGAACCTTATGGGAATGAACGTAGGACCTCTTCGTATGCCACTCTGTGAGATGGAAGAGGACACAAAGACGGCTCTTGCAAAAGAGATCGAGAAATTCGGCCTTAAGCTTGCTAAATGATCTGACTGTAAGCGAAAGGTAAAGGAGAATATACTATGGTAAAAATCATCATGCACGGCTGCAACGGACATATGGGCCAGGTCATCAGCGACATTGTGGAGAAAGATCCGGATGCTGAGATCGTAGCAGGTATTGATATTGCAGATCAGGGAAAAAAGCAGCTATCCGGTATTCACCGATATTGACGCATGTCAGGTAGAGGCAGATGCGATCATTGATTTTTCTTCCGCAAAGGCAACAGACAAGCTTCTTGAGTACAGCGCGGCACGCCAGATCCCGGTTGTTCTGTGCAGTACCGGCTTAAGCCAGGAGCAGCTTGCAAAGTTGAAGAAACATCCCGAAAGGTAGCAGTGCTGAAATCCGCAAACATGTCTCTTGGTCAATCAACACACTTCTGAAGCTGGTTCAGGACGCAGCCAGGGTTCTTGCAGCTGCAGGCTTTGATATGGAGATCGTAGAGAAACATCACCGCCTGAAATTAGACGCACCGAGTGGTACTGCACTAGCGCTGGCAGACAGCATTAATGAGGCTATGGATAACCAGTATCATTATGTATATGACCGCAGCCAGAAACGTGAAAAACGCGATGATAAGGAGATTGGTATCTCCGCAGTTCGCGGCGGAACTATCGTAGGTGAGCATGAGATAATTTTTGCAGGTCAGGACGAAGTGATTGAGTTCAAGCATACTGCATATTCCAAGGCTATTTTTGGAAAAGGTGCTGTAGAAGCAGCCAAATTCCTTGCCGGCAAACCGGCAGGACGTTATGATATGAGTGACGTGATCGGCTGATCCTGACAGATTGAGCCGCAACAGAATAAAATACAGGTAATACAGACGAGGTTCGTGTAAAATCGGACCTCGTCTTTTTTTGATGAAATTGTGGGCGATTTCATTCATGAGCATGCAGTGGAACGAAAAACGAATGTCCGCTCTACACTATTTTTGAAATTTTTCCCAGAATAGGATAGTGGAAAAAGTGCCATATTAGGAATACAGAATTTTTCAGAAAAAGGAGAAGATCATATGAAAAAATGGAAGGCGATTCTTTTTGGTACTTTGCTTACCCTGTCTCTGTGTACATTTACAGCCTGCGGCACAGAGGTAAACAATGCGGATGAAACAGTGGATGAAAAAGATACAAACGAAAATACTGCCGCAGAAGATGAAACTATGGGAGAAAAAGCAGACAATGACGGTGTGAAGGACAATGGAGAGCATACTAAGGATTCCGGCACGGATAACAATGAAATGTCCGATGGAAATATTACCGTGACGCCTGCAGGAAATGAAAATAACGGGACAGCAGCATCCGGAGCTGCGGATGCTGACAGAAACGAAAATGACGGAACGGTATCCGGTGAGCTGGGTGACAGTGTAAAGGACCTTGGAGACGGCGTAGGTAATGCAGTGGATGATATCGGAAACGCAGTGGGAAATGCGGTAGAAGGAAGATAACAGATATTTTACCACAGCATTGCATAAAACTGTTTCAGATGCTATTATCAGTGCATGGAAAGAAAACGGAGGACAGGATTATGAAATTCAGACCATGCATTGATATACATAACGGAAAGGTAAAACAGATCGTAGGAGGAAGCCTGAAGGATCAGGGTGATCAGGCGGCAGAAAATTTTGTGTCAGAGCAGGATGCGGTATTCTATGCAGAGCTTTATAAGAAGGCAGGATTAAAGGGCGGTCATGTGATCCTTCTGAACGGAAAGGATTCTCCGAACTATGAAGCAACGAAAGCCCAGGCACTTCTGGCTTTGGGAAAATATCCCGGAGGGCTTCAGATCGGAGGCGGTATCTGCCCGGAGAATGCGGCAGAATATCTGGAGGCTGGCGCCAGCCACGTGATCGTAACTTCCTATGTATTTAAAAACGGAGTGATATCCTGGGAAAATCTGGAGGAGATCCGTGATGCAGCAGGAAAAGAACATCTTGTACTTGATCTGAGCTGCCGCAAAAAAGATGGCAAATATTATATTGTCACAGATCGATGGCAGAAGTTTACAGAAGAGATCGTGACATCGGAGCTGATGGAAAGACTCGGAAGCTTCTGCGACGAATTTCTGGTCCATGCAGTGGATGTGGAAGGAAAGGCCCGAGGTGTGGAAACAGAGCTTGCAAAGCTTCTGGGACAGTATGCAGCTCATCCTGTGACCTATGCAGGCGGTGTGGGTTCTATGGCAGATATTGAAGAACTTCGAAAAGCAGGGCAGGGCAGATTGGATGTAACTGTTGGCAGTGCTTTGGATATTTTTGGCGGAAGCATATCCTTTGAAGCTCTGGCAAAAATGAAATAGTATACACAAATAGTGAAGCAGAAGCTTTTGTCCCATCAATCTTCTGGCACTGGTGTACAGATATAAATTTGTAATGAATTAATTAGCTGAAATACTCTAATAGTTGCGCATTCACGACAAAAAAAACATTTTGAAGGAATATATCGAATAAATTTGGAAAAAAATTTATGAAAATTTTTGAAAAGTGATGTTAAAATTCAATTTAATATGTTATAATAGCAACATAAAACAGCAAAGGGGATGGAAGTCATGAAATTTATTATTAGTGGAAAGAATATAGCAGTAACAGAAGGACTTAAAACAGCTGTTGAGGACAAGCTTGGTAAACTTGAAAGGTATTTCACTCCTGAAACTGAGATTTCAGTAACCTTAAGCGTTGAGAAGGATCGCCAGAAGATCGAGGTAACGATCCCTGTGAAAGGTAGTATTATCCGTTCCGAGCAGGTAAGCAATGATATGTATGTATCCATCGATCTGGTCGAAGAGGTAATTGAGCGTCAGCTTCGTAAATACAAGAACAAGATCGTTGACAAAGCAGCAGGAATCCACAAACTTCCAGAAGGCATACCTTGAATAAGGATTATGAAGAGGATGAGGAAGTTAAGATCATCCGTACCAAAAAATTCGGGATCAAACCAATGTATCCGGAAGATGCATGCGTACAGATGGAACTTCTCGGACATAATTTCTTCGTATTCTTTAATGCTGAGACAGAGCAGGTTAACGTAGTTTATAAACGTAAAGGAAATACTTACGGACTGATCGAACCAGAGTTCTGATAGGGGATTTTATTATCACAACTGAATATTGAATGGAAGGCTCCGGGAATCTGTGTGAGAAATCGGCAGGTTTCCGGAGTCTTTTATGTCACAACAAAATCAGACTTCTTTTCTGTTGCAAGCAATAGGGGAGAACTATATAATGAAGACATATGCGAAAGGAGGAAGGGGAAATGAAAAAGAAGCTTCCTGTGGTGATCTTAAGTGCAGCTCTTGGCATGACCATGATACCGGCTACCTGTATGGCAGCGGAATTTAACAGTGGTGACACCACAAAAGGACAGACTGTGGAGGATCTGGAACTGATTTTCGGAGAAAACAATGCAAAGGATTCCCAAAAGTCAGAAATACAATGGACAGGATTTAAATGGGACAGCTATTCCCAGGCAGAGATAACGCTTACGTCAGCCGTTAACGGTGTCTGCTATTATAAATGGGCAGAGCGAGGGGACGACGGAAATTCCCAGGTACCTCAGATCGAGACGGGAAATACCGTGAATGATGAGGTTTTGATCAGTGAGGACGAAGAGTTCGGGATCACACTTGCAGACCTGGATACAGACCAGGCAGTTGATCTGTATATCCAGATTGAGGATGAGAAGGGAAAATTAAGTGATCTGAAGCGGATGGAACTGGATCAGGACAGCCGCCCGGCGAAAAAAACAGATTCTGCAAAAAAACATAAAGCATCCAAACCAAAGGCAGAGGACAGTACGGTAGAGGGGCTGGATTCTCCTCTGAAATTCTATCCGGATACATTTTATGATTTTAAGGTTATCGGTGCAGGTACCGATAATGAGGATCCGGAAAACGGAGACATTAAGTGGGTGCCTGTTTACTGGAGTACATCTGCGAATCCGAATTCCAACCGGATCCGGAGCACCTGGAAGATCGGTTCCAAGGAAGGAATCGACCAGGAGGGAACTTTTAATCTGTATGTTTTCTTCCGCAAATATACCTGCAAGGATTCCAAATGGCAGTCTACGGATAAGATACAGTCTGTACAGTACAAGTTTCAGTCAGCCTCACTTTCTGAAAAATAATATTGTGTAGAGTGCGAATATCTCCTTGACATAATAAATATGTAACACATGGAGAAAAGGAGGAAGGTAAATGAAGAAAAAAGTTCTGGCACTTTTTTTAAGTACCGCGCTTTGTGTGACGGTGCTTCCGGCAACCGGTATGGCTGCAGAGTTTGGCAGCGGTGATGCAGAAATCGTAGAAAATGCTGCTGACAGCCAGGAGATGTTTTCCGCAGAGGAAACTACAGAGCCTATGAGAGAGACCGGGCAGCCTGCAGAAGACAGTGAGGATATTTCTGAGGGAACTGTGGATAACTCTTCCGGTGTAATCATGGAAGATGTGGAAAATACGGAAAATGCGGAAAACAGCGAGGATGCTTTCGGCGAAGCTGAGGAAGGAGTTTCAGAAGAAATCTCCAGTGAGGATGATCCGGAAGTATTATTGACAGAACTGATACCTGAGGAAGCCGGAGACAGTATGGAAGAAGAAACCGCAGAAGCTACGTCAACGTCAGATCCGGAGCTGACAGTGGCACCGGCAGCGGATCCGGAGCCGACAGTGACACCGGCAGTGACACCGACAGCGACAGCGAATCCTGAGCCGACAGAGATCCAGAAACCGACAGTGACACCAACACCGGTGCCCAAAATAAACGTAAAATGGACCGGAGAAAAATGGGTAAGCCGCAGTTCTGTAAACGTGACACTGCAAGTTGATGCAAACGGAGCCTGTTACTACAAAGCTGCAGCGAGAAAAAAGGACGGAACATCTGATGTTCCGAGGATTGATACGGGAAACTCTCGTGTGTTGGTTACTGCAAACAGAAGCTTTGTGATATATCTTAAGAATCTGGATACAGAGAAAGAATTTGATCTGTATCTTAAGATACTGGGTTCAGATGGAAGAACCAGCAGACTGAAAAAATTAAAGCTGAATTACGGGGGGACCCGTCCGAAATATGATGTGACGCCGACACCAACCTATACACCTTTTATACCGGATGTCAAAGAAAGTTTTGTAAGAGGTCTGGATTCTCCGCTGGAATTTACTCCGAATAAATATTATAATTTTACCGTGACCGGCGCGGGAACTACAAATTCAAATCCCGGGCCTGGAGACGTGAAGTGGGTGCCGGTTTACTGGAGTACTTCACCAAATCCAACCGATAACAGGAAGAATACTACATGGCGGATCGGATCTGCCAAAGGAATAAATAAAGCCGCAACTTATAACATGTATATCTTTTTTCAGAAGTATGTTTATCAGAAATCTGTATGGGAAAAGACTGACGAAGTACAGTCAGCCGTATACCAGTTCCGGTCCGCGGCCTTGACAACTGTAAAGCTTACCACTCCCGGGCTATCCGGTACTTCCAACAGCCCTGCCGGCATCATCTTCAAATGGAAAAAAGCTGCAAATGCTTCCGGCTATAAGATATATCGAGGACCGGAAACAGCAGCAAGTGGGTCAATATCGCTACCGTAAGCGGAAGCAATACGCTGGTCTACACAGACGGATCAGTAAAAGCAGGAACCATGTATACCTATACAGTCCGCGCATACAAAGGATCTGCTTTAAGTGCTTATAACAAAAACGGCAGCCGGATCGTCCGCCTGACAGCTCCGGTGCAGTACAAACCGTCCAGCAAGGCTTCCGGGAAGCTGACTGTCCGCTGGAAAAAAGCAGCTGGCGCTTCCAGCTATCAGATCCAGTATGCGGCATCAAGGTCCATGAGAGGGGCCAGGACAGTGGCCACCAGTGCACTGACTCGAACACTTTCCGGTTTGAAAAAGGGAAGCACCTGCTATGTTCGTATCCGTTCCTGTAAAAAAGTAAACGGAAAGGCATATTATGGTACCTGGAGCAGTGTAAAAAATGCAAAAGTAAGGAAATAAGATATGTAATATCCCGCGGGATCCTCGAAAACAGGATCCTATGCGGGATATTTTCTGTTGTTCCTGACATGATTTGTTAAATAATTGTTCATTGTTTTTATAACAGGAAAGTGGTAGAATATATACCATATGTGATCCAGTATAACGGATATCAACAGAGAACTGGAATGATCCCAAATTGGACAGATCAGAGACAGCAGTCTTATTCGAATAAAATGATTGGAGCAGAAACATGAATGTTTTTTCAAAAGTATTTGGAACCCGCAGCCAGCGTGAGGTAAAACGTATCATGCCGCTGGTTGAAAAAACCGAGAGCTATCAGTCTCAGATGCAGCAGCTTACTGATGAGCAGTTACGAGACAAGACAAGAGAATATAAGAAACGTCTTGCAGAAGGTGCAACATTGGATGATCTTCTTCCGGAAGCATTTGCCACCGTACGTGAGGCAGCCAAACGTGTACTTGGAATGGAGCATTACCGGGTACAGATCATCGGTGGTATCATTCTTCATCAGGGCCGTATCGCCGAGATGAAAACAGGTGAAGGTAAAACTCTTGTTTCTACACTTCCTGCATACCTGAATGCCCTTGAGGGAAAAGGTGTCCACATCGTAACCGTCAACGACTACCTGGCAAAACGAGATGCTGAGTGGATGGGTAAGGTTCACGAGTTCCTTGGCCTGACCGTAGGCGTGGTACTTAACGACATGAAGCCGGAAGAGCGCCGTGCAGCATACGGATGTGACATCACATACGTAACAAACAACGAACTTGGATTTGATTATCTTCGTGACAACATGGTCATCTATAAAGAACAGCTTGTTCAGAGAGATCTTCACTACTGTATCATCGATGAGATCGACTCTGTCCTGATCGATGAGGCACGTACACCTCTGATCATTTCCGGACAGAGCGGCAAGTCCACCAAGCTTTATGAAGTGTGCGATATCCTTGCACAGCAGCTGGAGCGTGGTGAGGCCAGCCATGAAATGACCAAGATGGCAGCCATCATGGGTGAGGAGGTTATCGAGACCGGTGACTTCGTCGTAAATGAGAAGGACAAGATCGTCAACCTTACCGAGCAGGGTATCAAGAAGGTTGAGAAATTCTTTAATATCGAGAACCTGGCAGATCCGGAAAACCTGGAAATCCAGCACAACATCATCCTTGCACTTCGTGCACATAATCTGATGCATAAGGATCAGGATTATGTTGTAAAAGATGACGAGATCCTTATCGTTGATGAGTTTACCGGACGTATCATGCCGGGCCGTCGTTACTCCGATGGTCTTCATCAGGCGATCGAGGCGAAAGAGCATGTGAAGGTTAAAAGAGAGAGTAAGACTCTTGCAACCATTACCTTCCAGAACTTTTTCAACAAATATGACAAAAAAGGCGGTATGACTGGTACAGCTCTTACCGAGGAAAAAGAGTTCCGCGATATCTACGGCATGGACGTTGTAGAGATCCCGACCAACCGCGTGGTACAGCGTAAAGACCTTGACGATGCCGTTTACATGACAAAGAAAGAGAAATTCAACGCCGTTGTAGAGGCAGTTAAGGAAGCTCACGCAAAACATCAGCCGGTATTGGTTGGTACGATCACCATCGAGACTTCCGAGCTTCTCAGCAGAATGCTGAAGAGAGAGGGAATCCCCCACAACGTATTGAATGCCAAGTTCCATGAGCTTGAGGCTGAGATCGTAGCTCAGGCAGGACAGGCAGATGCCGTTACCATCGCGACCAACATGGCAGGTCGTGGTACCGATATCAAGCTTGATGATGTGGCAAGAGAGGCCGGCGGTCTGAAGATCATCGGTACCGAGCGTCATGAGTCAAGACGTATCGATAATCAGCTCCGTGGACGTTCCGGACGACAGGGAGATCCGGGTGAATCCCGTTTCTACATTTCCCTTGAGGATGATCTGATGCGTCTGTTCGGTTCCGAGAGATTGATGAAGGTGTTCACATCTCTTGGTGTTGAGGAGAATGAGCAGATCGAGCACAAGATGCTTTCCAATGCCATCGAGAAAGCCCAGGAGAAGATCGAGTTTAACAACTTTGGTATCCGTAAAAATCTTCTCGACTATGACCAGGTTAACAATGAGCAGAGAGAGATCATCTACGAGGAGCGCCGCCAGGTACTTGACGGTGAGAATATGCGTGATGCCATCTACAAGATGATCACAGATATCGTAGACAGCATGACAGACATGTGCTTCTCCGATGACATGGATTCTTCTGAGTGGGATCTTGATGAGTTCAATACTGCAATCACTCCGATCATCCCGATCCACCCGCTGACTGCTGAGAAGGTAAAAGGCCATAAGAAAGACGAGATCAAGCACATTGTGAAGGAAGAGGCTGTGAAGCTTTATGAAGCAAAAGAGGCTGAGTTCCCGGAACCGGAGCAGCTTCGTGAGCTTGAGCGAGTTGTCCTTCTGAAATGCATCGACAGCAAATGGATGGATCATATCGATGATATGGAAATGCTCCGTCAGGGTATCGGTCTGATGGCGTATGGCCAGAGAGATCCGGTTGTTGAGTACAAGATGAATGCATTTGAGATGTTTAACAGCATGATCAGCTCCATTCAGGAAGACACTGTACGTATGCTGTATCATGTTCATGTAGAGCAGAAGATCGAGCGTGAGCAGGTTGCTAAGGTAACCGGCACAAACAAAGATGACAGCGCAGGCCCGAAGAAACCGGTTCAGCGAAAAGAAGATAAAGTATACCCGAATGATCCGTGCCCATGCGGAAGCGGCAAGAAATACAAACAGTGCTGCGGACGCAAGGCTGCCAAGATCTGAGAAGGAAGATAGAAATAGTCTCACCCAGAGGATGCGGTGGGGCTATTTTTTCTGGAATTTCTGTTACACAGGAACAGAGTACAGCGAATATTAATCATCCTGCGTCAATATAGCAGATACTTAATTTTCGTTGTAAGAGAAGGGATAGGATAATATGGCAATTATAAAAACTGCAATTCTTCAGACACATGTACATGCTGATAAATTTCGCAACATCACCCAGGCGGCAGAACTTCTTGCCAGCCCGGAGCTTCAGGGGATCGATCTGGCAGTCCTGCCCGAAATGTTCTGCTGTCCCTACGAAAATAAATACTTTCCGGAATATGCCGAAACTGAGGGCGGAGATACCTGGGAAAAATGTTCTCGACTGGCGGCAGAACACAGGCTTTATCTCATAGCCGGAAGCATGCCGGAGAGAGATGAAGCCGGCCATATTTATAACACTTCTTATGTCTTTGACAAAAATGGTCATCAGATCGGTAAGCACCGGAAGATGCATCTTTTTGACATTGACGTAAAAGGTGGTCAGTATTTTAAGGAATCCGATACTCTGACACCAGGAGACCAGGTGACGGTTTTTGACACAGAATTTGGAAAGATGGGCCTTTGCATCTGCTACGACTTTCGTTTTCCGGAACTTGCCAGGCTGATGGTGGACAAAGGAGCTCAGGTGATCATCGTGCCGGCTGCTTTTAACATGACAACAGGGCCCCTCCACTGGGAGCTGATGTTCCGCCAGAGAGCCGTGGACAACCAGGTGTACACCATCGGAGCGGCACCCGCCAGAGACCTGAACGCCGGATATCATTCCTGGGCCCATTCCATTGCCGTAGATCCTTGGGGAAAAGTCTTCATGGAGATGGATGAGAAGCCGGATGTGAAGGTT
>ENA-OQDT01001817-OQDT01001817.1-human-gut-metagenome-genome-assembly--contig:-NODE-1817-length-11846-cov-4.054868_pt1 | contig 11846 bp, 8 predicted proteins | sample MGYA00242786_ERZ504617 | MGnify/ENA primary metagenome ERZ504617 (study PRJEB26092, sample SAMD00036337) | human gut metagenome | host: Homo sapiens | study: EMG produced TPA metagenomics assembly of... | reverse complement strand
CAGCCGACACACAGCATTTGGGCAATGTGTATTACTCCAGCGAGCCATTTCAGGCGCGCTCTTAGCGTAAGCGAAATCCAGCGCTTACGGAGACTTATGCGTGAGGGCTCTCCCGAACGCATTAGTCGCAGTTAGCGATTAGTTTGCTGGAAGCGTTGCGCCGGCGAGTGAGTAATACACATTGTCCAAATGCGTCCGCATTGAAGAACTTTTAATCAACTAAATAGCAAAAAATCACAGCCCCGCCAAAAACGGGGCTGTCTTTCTATACACTTTAGATCAACTTCTTCACCATCTCCACAATCTCTTCCTTCGTCACCCTGCTACTGTTAATACACAGATCATACTGCAGCATATCCAGCCAGTTAGTATCCGTAAAATACTCATAATAAGCCCGGCGTTCCTTATCCGTACGTTTCACCAGCTTCCTTACACTCTTTTCCTCTCGGCCGGTACGTGCAATCACCGTCTTCACACGGTCTTCAAACGGAGCATAGATAAACAGACTCAGATGCTTATCCTTATTATCCTGTAAGATATAATTGCCACATCGCCCAACGATCACGCAATTCTCTTTTTCGGCTGCCTCCAAAATGATCTTCTTCTGCAGATCGTAAAGCACATCATTCATGGGAACAAAATGGTATTCCGGATTCATCTGCAGCTCGTAATCCACCGGATACAGCCACTGGCTGGCTTTTCTCTCATCTACTCTGGCAAACTCATCAAAAGGAATATTCTTCTCCCTGCTGGCCATTTCGATCAGCTCCTTATCATAGAACTTAAATCCCAGTTCCTCCGCAAGAGCCTTTCCAATAATACGTCCATTACTTCCAAACATACGATTGATTGTTATAACACGGTTACTCATAAACGGCGCCTCCTTTTGTGGTGGATTTGTAAATAATTTTGTTATAAAATAGTTTATGAAAACTATTTTCTGTTCTTTTTCGCATTATAACATAATTGTATGAAAATATCTATATAATTTGCATAAAATCAAAACAAAAAAATATTCTGAATATGTCATTTCGCTGGAAATTTGAACCCTTTCTTGTTATACTAAAAATAGCAATACGATTGCTGTTCACTGCATGTACAGATTGCAGAAAGCCTTTTTCAAACACGCTCTGGAAAAGCGTATTTGGAAAACGATGAACAGTGATACAATATGAGAAAGGAATTGAACATGCTCAAAATAAAAAATTATGTGAAAGCAGAATCTCTGGAACAGGCTTATGAGCTGAACCAGAAGCGGACTGCCTGTGTGCTTGGCGGCATGGTGTGGCTGAAAATGGGTAACCGTGTTGTAACCACAGCCATTGATCTTTCCGGGCTTGGTCTGGATACCATCACAGAAACAGAAAGTGAATTTGTGATTGGCTGTATGACCCCATTGCGGGACCTGGAACTTCATCAGGGACTTCATACATATACGAAAGGTGCCATAAGAGAAAGCCTGCGCCATATTGTAGGCGTACAGTTCCGCAACTGCGCCACTGTAGGCGGAAGTATCTGGGGACGCTTCGGCTTTTCTGATGTACTCACCATGCTTCTGGCACTTGATACAGAGGTGGAACTTTTTAAAGGCGGCAGAGTCTGTCTTTCTGATTTTGTGAAAATGCCAAAAGACAGAGATATTCTGGTACGCATTATCATAAAGAAAACTCCGTTGAAGGTTGCCTATTTAAGCCATCGTAATACCAAGACCGATTTCCCGGTACTGGCATGCTGTATCAGGCTGTCTGAGAATGGCGTGAGAGCGGTTTACGGTGCCCGTCCGGCGAAGGCATTTCTTCTGGAAGACGAAGAAGGTCTCCTTGCAGGCATGGAAACCATGTCTTCGGAAGAGAAGAAGACAGCGGTTCAGAAATTTGCAGACTATGCAGCACGGAAGGTTCCTACCTTTGGAAACATGCGAGGCAGCGCAGAGTACAGAACCCTTCTTGTGAAGGTTCTCACAAGAAGAGCATTAGAAGCAGTGGGAGGTATGACAGATGAAAATTAATTTCTGGCTGAATGGAGCCAAAAAGGAAGCGGAAATCAGTCCTGACACCATGCTTCTGGAGTTTCTTCGAAGCCTTGGCTGCTACAGTGTAAAAAGAGGCTGTGAAACTGCAAACTGCGGTCTTTGCACCGTTTTGGTAAATGACAAGCCAATGCTGTCCTGCAGTGTCCTTGCTGCCCGTATTGACGGCAAAAAGGTCACCACCATGGAGGGACTTCAGGCAGAAGCTGAAGAATTTGGAACTTTTCTTGCCAATGAAGGCGCAGAGCAGTGCGGATTCTGTAATCCGGGATTTATCATGAATGTACTTGCGATGACAAAAGAACTGGAAGATCCAACCGAAGAAGAGATTAAGGAATATCTGGCAGGCAATCTTTGCCGCTGCTCCGGTTTTGTTGGACAGACCAGAAGTATCCTGAAATATCTGGAATATAAGAAAAACGGAAATATCCAGGAGAAGGAGGTGCAGGCATGAGCTATGTAAATAAGTCTTTGCAGAAAAAGGATGCCATGGCTCTGGTGACCGGAAAGCCAGTCTACACAGACGACCTGGCACCAAAGGACTGCCTGATCATCAAGATCTTAAGGAGTCCCTATGCCAATGCCTGGGTGGAAGAGATCAAGACGGACACAGCCATGAAGGTAGAAGGAATGGCACTGATCCTTACCTGGAAAGATGTTCCAAAGAGACGTTTCGCCTCTGCCGGACAGACCTATCCGGAGTTCAGTCCTTATGACAGAATGATCCTGGATCAGCATCTTCGTTTCGTAGGGGATGCAGTGGCAATTGTGGCAGGAGAAACAGAAGCAGCTGTAGACCTTGCCATGAAGCGCATTAAAGTGAAATACCGCGTGGAAACACCGGTTCTGGATATGCATACAGCTAAGGATAATCCGGTTCTGGTCCACCCGGAAGAAGACTGGGAATCCAAGTTCCCGGTTGGTGCAGATAACAAGCGGAACCTTGCAGCAAAAGGCCATGAGGAAATGGGAGATATTGACAAGGTTTTGTCAGAATGCAAATACACAGTAGATGAAGTTTATCACACAAAGGCCAATCAGCAGTGTATGATGGAGACCTTCCGCACATATTGTACCAAGGATTATTTCGGCAGGCTGAATGTGGTTTCCTCCACACAGGTACCGTTCCACCTTCGCCGAATCCTTGGAAATGCCCTTGGAATCCCATCCTCCAGGATCCGCGTGATCAAGCCTCGTATTGGCGGCGGCTTTGGAGCCAAGCAGACAGAGGTCTGTGAAATTTATCCGGCAATTGTTACCTGGATGACAGGACGTCCATCCAAAATCGTTTACAGCCGTTATGAATCTTTAATCTGCGCTTCTCCCCGTCATGAGATGGAAGTACACGTAAAAGTTGGTGCAGATGAGAACGGAATCGTAAAAGGAATTAAAGTAGAGGCGCTTTCCAATGCTGGTGCATACGGAGATCACAGTCCTACAACCATCGGACTTACAGGTCATAAGGCAATTGCCCTGTACCGGAATCTGGAAGCCTATGCTTTTGACTATGAGGTTGTTTACACCAACGTGCAGGCATCCGGTGCATATCGTGGATATGGTGCCACACAGGGAATTTATGCAGTGGAATCCGCTGTTAATGAGCTGGCCCATAAGATGAATATGGATCCTGCAAGGATCCGTGAGTTGAATATGCCAATTGAAGGCGAGCCAATGTATGACTATGATGGAAACCTGACTCATACAGCAAGCTGTACGATGGATCGCTGCCTTGCCCGGGCCAAGGAGATGATCGGCTGGGATGAGAAATATCCATGCCGTGATATGGGAAATGGAAAAGTTCGCGGTGTAGGTCTTGCCATGGCGATGCAGGGCTCCTCTATTGCCAATGTGGACGTGGGAGGCGCAACCTTGAAGCTGAATGAGGACGCATCCTATACACTTTCCCTTGGATGTGCAGATATGGGTACGGGCTGTGATACCATTCTTTCCCAGATGGCAGCAGACTGTCTTGAGACAGAATTTGAGAATATTGTTGCATTTGGTGTAGATACGGATGTTTCTCCATATGACTCCGGCTCCTATGCATCTGCCACCACTTACGCGACAGGTAATGCAGTTATTAATGCCTGCAATGAGCTGAAAAAGAGGATTATCCGGCTGGGTGCTGAAATGCTGGGTGTAAGTCCTGAGGAAGCAGACTTTGATGGAAAGAAAGTCTACGCAGGGGAAAAAGAGGTCAGTCTTCAGGAGATTGCTTATAAGGGAACCTGCGGAAATACCCTGGAAATGCAGGTGACTGCCTCCTATTCTTCCCAGATTTCTCCGCCGCCTTATATGGTTGGGGCAGCAGAAGTGGAAGTAGACAAAGAGACAGGAAATATTGACCTGATCGATTATGTGGCAGTTGTAGACTGCGGAACTCCTATTAATCCCAATCTTGCCCGTGTGCAGACTGAGGGAGGAGTTGCCCAGGGAATCGGTATGGCACTTATGGAGAATGTGCAGTATTCCAAAGAAGGTAAGATTCGTGAGAATTCTTTCATGCAGTACAAGATCCCAAGCCGTGAGGATATTGGAAATATCCGGGTTGAGTTTGAGAGCAGCTATGAAAAGAGCGGTCCTTTTGGTGCCAAGTCCATCGGTGAGCTGGTAATCGATACCCCTTGTCCTGCAATTGCAGATGCGGTTTACAATGCTTCCGGTGTCCGGGTAAGAGAGCTGCCGATCACATCGGAGAAGGTTGCCATGGGAATTCTGAAAAAAGAACTGGAGAAATAATATATGGGATTTATTTTTAAGGGGATACTGGCAGTGATCTGGCTGCTGGTGGTTCCCTGCCTGGCAGGGGGATTCTATTTCCGCAGAGAAAAAAGAACCTACGGTGAATATCTTCTGGCCGGTTATACACTGCTGTTTGCCATTACAGAGCTGCTTTCTCTTACCATGATTTTTACCAAACAGCCGCTTCATGTGCTGACCATTACATATGGCGTGGTGGCTGGTGTACTGGCATTTCTGGGTGCCCGGAGTCTTTATAAGAAGAGGCAGAAGGAAACCGATGAAGGCGCTGGCACATATTGCGGCAGAAGGACAGAAGCGACTGGAATTTCCCCGGAGCTTGTGGTGGCAGGAATTCTGATTCTGTTCCAGCTTGTCGTTGTGGTGCTTTATGCCCATATGGATGAAGATGATGCTTTTTATGTAGGAACAGCCACTACCGCGGTGGAAACCGATTCTCTTTATGCATATAACCCCTACACCGGAGCCGCTTACAATGTATTGCCAAGCCGTTACATTCTTTCTCCGTTTCCTGCATTTCTTGCCGTGACCAGCCGGTTATGCGGAGGACTTCATCCAGCCATTGTGGCACATACTGTTTTTCCGGCGGTATTTGTTTTTCTGGCATATGTGGTGCTTTTTCAGTACAGCCGCATATTCTTCAAGGGAAAGGCTGGAGAACAGGGGATTTTTATGATCCTTTGTGCCGTGATCCTGTGGTTTTGCGGATATTCGGTATACAATTCAGAAATTTTTACAATGGGCAGGATCTGGCAGGGAAAAGCTGTGCTGGCAGGGGTATTTTTACCATTTTTATTTCTGCTCTGTATGGAGATTTTTATGCAGGAAAAACCGGAATATCCATGGAGCCTGGCTTTTCTGGCAAATGGAGCCTGCTGTCTGTTTTCCTCAATGGGAATCATGCTTGCCCCTCTTCTGATGGGAGTATTTGCTCTGCTTAGTCTGGTGAAATTCAGAGACGGAAGAAGATTCTTAAAGAGTGTAGTCTGCTGTCTGCCATCCCTGATACTTGGCGTGGTATACATTCTGGTATTTTAGGAGGTGGAGAGATGAAACGAGCACTTTTGGCTTCACTGGATGCCTGGCAGAAATACTGGGGGAACGGATTTTATGTCTATTTACTGCTGGCTGCATGTTTGTATTTCCTGGTATTCGGAAGAAAAAAAGAACGATCCAGAATTTTATCCGGCTATATTGTAGTTTTTCTTGCTGTGTTTTTCTGTCCGGTGACTGCTTATATTATACAGAAATGTATAGGACGGTCGGTTTACTGGAGAGTATTATGGATTCTTCCGGCAGTGCCGCTTATAGCTTATGCAGGAACCTGCCTGATAAAAAAGGTGGGAGCTTCCAGACCACGGCAGTACATACTTCTGATTTTTATTGCGGCAGTGCTGGCTTTTTGCGGAACTGGCCTGAATAGAGATGGTTTTTACAAAAAGGTTCAGAATGTACAGAAGATTCCTGATGAGGTAGTAAGCATCTGCAATCTGATCAATGAGCAGAAGGAAGAAAATGAAGAAATCTACCTGGCAACAGATGACAAAATAGCTTCCTATGTGAGAGTTTATGATCCGTCTATCAAAATGCCTTACGGAAGAGGCGGTAAAGGAGCCTCTGGAAAAAAAGCTGCAAGATGGCTCCATAAACAGCTTGTGGCAGAAGTACCGGTGATCAAAAAGGTAGTAAAAAATGCAAAAAGACTGAAATGCAATTACCTGGTTTTCCCTGTTCCAAGCAAAAAGAAGCAGCTGTATATGGAAACAAAAGGGTTCTTACTGATCGGTCAGGTAAATGAGTACGGTATTTTCAAATATTGTGAATAAAAGGGTTGCATTTACAGGAAAAAGCTGATACATTTAGTTTGTGAATAAACTGAATACGGGAAGTTATGATAGAGGCGCAGGCTTCATCAGTAATTTCAGCTGCAGAGACTGGTTGTGTGCAGAGTATGGGCATACGCAGATACACGCTCTGGGTCGTATGGCAGACTGGCTGGAATGAAAGGGGAGACTGCCGAAGGATTTTTTCTCAGCCAGGAGAGAAGTTCTGGGCTGACGCAGAATATGCGGCAGACTGTCACTGTTGTGGAGCGCTATCTAAGGTATAGATCCTGTGAAGAATAAATGCCATGAATGTGTCCCCATAATGGGAGTGCATTCATGGCTTTTTGCGTTAAAGAAGAGGAGGCTTTTAAGAAAACGCTCTGACCGGTTTGTGACTGGTCATCTGATATTCAGGAAAAAAGAGGGAGGAAATCGATAATGAAGTACAATTGTAAAAAATTATCTGTTCTTTTTGCAGCTGTTATGATGTTTGTCCTGGCATGTCCGGTGACTGTTCTGGCAGCGGCAGAAGAGGAGGCTGGCACACCTGCTGTGTACGCTACTTTCTGGTCATTGATACCGCCAGTTGTGGCAATCGTTCTGGCATTGATCACAAAAGAGGTTTACAGTTTCCCTGTTCCTTGGAATTTTAGTTGGAGCACTTTTGTATTCTGGCGGTAATTTTGAGGGAACGGTTAACCATATTTTTTCAGGCGGAATGATCAGTGTGTTATCATCCAGCAGTAACGTAGGTATTCTGGTGTTCCTGGTAATTCTTGGAACTATGGTCTGCCTGATGAACCGGGCTGGAGGATCAGCCGCTTTTGGCCGCTGGGCCGGCAAACACATCAAGACAAGAGTTGGAGCAGAACTGGCAACCATTTTGCTTGGAGTGCTGATTTTTATTGATGATTATTTCAACTGTCTGACGGTAGGCAGTGTTATGAGACCGATCACAGATCAGCACAATGTATCCCGCGCGAAGCTGGCATACCTGATCGATGCCACAGCTGCGCCGGTATGTATCATTGCACCAATCTCATCCTGGGCAGCTGCTGTCAGCGGTTTTGTTCCGGGTGAGGATGGAATGTCCGTGTTTGTAAGAGCTATTCCCTATAACTATTATGCACTTCTTACGATTGTAATGATGGTATCCATGGTTCTGATGAAAGAAGAGTTTGGTGCTATGGGTGTGCATGAGTCCAATGCGTTAAAAGGAGATCTGTTTACCACAGCAGCCCGTCCTTATGCTTCAGGCGAAGGTGATGGACCGGTGAACCCAAGAGGAAAGGTTATGGATCTTCTGATCCCTATCATCTCTCTGGTTATCTGCTGTGTAATCGGTATGATCTATACTGGTGGATTTTTCAGCGGTACAGATTTTGTAACTGCTTTTTCCCAGAGTGATGCTTCTGTCGGACTGGTGCTTGGAAGCTTCTTCGGTCTGGTGATCACCATTCTTCTTTATATGGTGCGCAGAGTGCTGTCCTTCCGCGATTGTATGGCATGTATTCCAGAAGGATTTAAGTCCATGGTACCGGCAATCCTGATCCTTACTTTTGCATGGACCTTAAAGAGTATGACAGACAGTCTGGGTGCTGCTGAGTTTGTTGCGGAAATGGTGAAGTCTTCTGCAGAAGGACTGGTAAATATGCTTCCGGCTATTATATTCCTGGTAGCCTGCTTCCTGGCATTTGCTACTGGTACTTCATGGGGAACCTTCGGCATTCTGATCCCGATTGTGGTTCATGTATTTGAAAACACACCGGGAGACCTGATGATCATTTCCATCTCTGCCTGTATGGCTGGTGCTGTTTGCGGTGACCATTGTTCTCCGATTTCGGATACGACTATTATGGCCTCCGCGGGAGCTCAGTGTGATCATGTAAATCATGTGTCAACCCAGCTGCCTTATGCCATTGTGGCAGCAGTGGTATCCTTTGTAACTTACATTTTCGCCGGCTTTATCCAGAGCCCACTGTGCCTGATCATTGGTGTAGCACTGATGATGGGAGCTATGTGTGTTGTGAAAATGAAGTTCTCAGATCTGAAAACGGAATAAAGAGGTTTTTCTTATTGGAAAAATAAGAAAAGAATGTGGAAGCCGGGATGGATTTTCCTGTGTAATGCCTGCGGCAGTGTGGAAGAATTTACAGTGTCTGCAGAGTGTTGACGGGGAAATTGTCCTGGCTTTTTGCATGCTTCTATCTTCTTTATTGGCTGCTTAATATTCGCTTTGGAGCGTGTGTGGAGAAGGTTTTTTTGCAAGATGTGCATTACACTTGCGGGAAAGCTTTTTTTATGTGTTCTGGAGCTTTTGAGCTTGGGGCAAGGTTTGCCTTGCATATGCCCGGGAAAAACTATATAATGGAAAAATGGACGAAAAAATCAGAATCAACAAATACTTAAGCGAAGCGGGATTCTGTTCAAGACGTGAGGCTGACAGCCTGATCCAGAACGGACGGGTGACTGTGGAAGGTCATATGGCAGAACCGGGAGAAAGGATTACAGCAGATACAGTTGTATTTGTGGATGGTAAGCCTGTGAAAAAAGTAGAAGAAAAAGTTCTACTTTTATTTCACAAGCCCCGAGGTGTGGTGTGCAGCACAAAAAAACAGCGCCAGGAGACTACAGTTACGGAGTATCTGAATTATCCGGTTCGAATTTATCCTATAGGACGCCTTGACAAGGAATCCGAAGGGCTTTTGCTTTTAACAAACCAGGGAGACCTGGTAAATAAGATCATGCGTGCAGGAAACTACCATGAGAAAGAATATCTGGTGACTGTGAATAAACCAGTTGCTGGTGATTTTGTGAAAAAAATGTCATCTGGAATTCCTATTCTGGATACCATTACCCGTCCGTGTTTTGTGGAAAAAACAGGGAGAAATTCTTTTCGGATTATTCTCACCCAGGGATTGAACCGGCAGATCCGCCGAATGTGTGAATATCTGGGATATCAGGTGCTTAGTCTGAAGCGCGTACGAATCATGGAACTGACAATAGATGGCCTGAAAGAGGGCGGGTACAGAGAAGCCACCCAGGAGGAGTGGAAGAAGCTGGAACGTGGAATTGCAGATTCCTCCCAGCTTCCCGCAGCCAGAAGGCAGGACAGTGTGCCTGTATTTTCCCAAAAACAGGGAAGAGACAGCATTCCCTTTTCTTCAATTCCAGAAGAAAAAAGGCAAAATAAGCCAGCTGCTTCCCGCACTATTTCAGAAAAACGGCAGTCTGTCTCACAGAGGAAGTCTGCTTGCAGTAATTATAACAGTAAAACAGGAGGACATCATGGAAAATTCTCTACAGCGAATGAAAGAACTGGTAGAAAAGCTGGATCAGGCCGCGAAGGCATATTACCAGGAAGACAGGGAAATCATGAGCAATCAGGAGTACGACAGCCTGTACGACCAGCTGGAGCAGCTGGAAAAAGAAACCGGCACTGTACTCACAAATAGTCCTACTGTCCGTGTAGGATACGAGGCAGTCAATGAACTTCCGAAGGAAGAACATCCAAGCCCCATGCTATCCCTTGATAAGACAAAAGACAGGGAAGTGCTCCGTGGATTTATAGGAAATCACAAATGCCTTTTATCCTGGAAGCTGGACGGTCTGACCATTGTTCTTACTTATGAGAACGGTGAGCTTGTGAAAGCAGTAACAAGGGGGAATGGAATTGTAGGTGAGGTTATTACTAACAATGCCAGGGTGTTTAAGAATATCCCTCTTCGCATCCCTTATAAAGGTCAGCTGGTGCTTCGGGGTGAGGCGATTATCACTTATTCTGAGTTTGAGCGGATCAACGAGACTATAGGCGATGCAGATGCCAAATATAAGAACCCGCGGAATCTTTGCAGTGGTTCCGTGCGTCAGCTGAATAACGAGATTACGGCGAAACGAAATGTGCGTTTTTATGCCTTTGCCCTGGTAAGTGCCCGGGATGTGGATTTTTCTAATTCCAGGGAGCAGCAGTTTATCTGGCTGAAGAAACAGGGCTTTGAGGTGGTGGAGTATAAGTTGGTTACCTCTGAAAGTCTGGATGAAGCCATGGATTATTTTTCAAAGACAATTGTAAACAACGATTTTCCGTCAGACGGACTGGTGGTGACCTACGATGACATCGCCTATGGGGAGTCTCTGGGGAGTACTGCGAAATTTCCGCGAAACTCCTTTGCTTTTAAATGGGCGGATGAAATGCGGGAAACCAGGCTGGTGGATATGGAATGGAGTCCGTCAAGAACCGGACTGATTAATCCGGTTGCAATTTTTGAACCAGTGGAGCTGGAAGGTACTACAGTAAGCCGTGCCAGCGTGCACAATATCAGTATTGTGAAGGAACTGCAGCTTGGAATTGGAGATACCATTAAGGTGTATAAAGCCAATATGATCATTCCCCAGATTGCGGAGAATCTTACAAGAAGCGGCAATCTGGTAATTCCGGATAAATGTCCGGTGTGCGGCCGGGAGGCGCGTATCCGCAAGGAAAACGATGTGGAGACATTATACTGCATGAATCCGGACTGTGTTGCCAAGAAGATTAAGTCCTTCAGCCTTTTTACCAGCCGTGATGCCATGAATATTGACGGACTTTCAGAGGCAACTCTGGAGAAGTTTATTGCAATGGGATTTATTCATAATTTTGGTGATATTTTTGAAATTGGAAAATATAAAGATCAGATTGTAGAAATGGAAGGATTTGGTCAGAAGTCCTTTGATAATCTGATGGTGAGTCTGGAGAAAGCGAAAGAAACTACTCTTGCCAAGGTGATCTACAGTCTTGGGATTACAGGTATCGGTCTTGCAAATGCCAAGGTGATCTGTAAATATTTTGACGATGATATAGAGAAAATCCGCTATGCGGAGGAAGAAGAGATCAGCTCGATTGAAGGAATCGGTCCGGTAATCGCCGGAAGTCTGGCTGATTATTTTAAGAGCGCAGAGAATAATCAGAAGCTGGATCATCTGCTCAGTCATCTTCATCTGGTTCATGAGGAGACTTCTGCGGAACAGGTTTTTGCAGGGAAAACCTTTGTTATTACAGGCAGTGTAGAGCATTTTTCCAACCGTTCTGAGGCAAAGGAATTTATCGAAGCCCGCGGCGGTAAGGTGACCGGTTCTGTGACAAAGAAAACAGACTATCTGATCAATAATGATAAACATCGGCTTCTTCCAAGAACAAGAAGGCACAGGAACTGGGAATCCCGATTTTGTCGGAGGAGGATTTCCTGGAGCTG
>ENA-OQDT01001813-OQDT01001813.1-human-gut-metagenome-genome-assembly--contig:-NODE-1813-length-11876-cov-6.617584_pt1 | contig 11876 bp, 9 predicted proteins | sample MGYA00242786_ERZ504617 | MGnify/ENA primary metagenome ERZ504617 (study PRJEB26092, sample SAMD00036337) | human gut metagenome | host: Homo sapiens | study: EMG produced TPA metagenomics assembly of... | reverse complement strand
AGGAGGAGGTTATGGAACACTACAATCCCATCCTCGGCAGCGAACCCAACGGCCAGAAATTCATCACCTGCGGCGAGATCATGCTCCGTCTGACCCCGCCGAACTACGAAAAGATCCGCATGGCATCCAGCTTTGAAGCCAGCTACGGCGGCAGCGAAGCCAACATTGCACTGGCCCTGGCCAACCTGGGTGTGGACAGCACCTTCTTCAGTGTAGTGCCCAACAACAGCCTGGGCAAGAGCGCGGTGCGCTGGCTGCGCTCCAACGATGTGCATTGCACCCCCATGATCCTGACCGAGCCCAACGAGACCCCTTCCAACCGGCTGGGTACTTATTATCTGGAGACCGGCTACGGCATCCGCGCTTCCAAGGTCATCTACGACCGCAAGCACAGTGCCATTACCGGGTATGACTTCTCCCAGGTCGATCTGGACGCTCTGCTGGAGGGCTACGACTGGCTGCACCTCAGCGGCATTACCCCGGCACTGGGCCCCAACTGCCGCGGCCTCATCATCGATATGCTCAAGGTGGCCAAAAAGAAGGGCCTGACCGTCAGCTTTGACGGCAACTTCCGCTCTACCCTGTGGAGCTGGGAGGAAGCCCGCGATTTCTGCACCGAGTGCCTGCCTTACGTTGACGTTTTGCTGGGCATTGAGCCCTACCACCTGTGGAAGGACGACAACGATCACAGCAAGGGCGACTGGAAGGACGGCGTACCCCTGCAGCCCAGCTATGAGCAGCAGGACGAGATCTTCCAGCATTTCATTGCCCGCTACCCCAACCTCAAGTGCATTGCCCGCCATGTGCGCTATGCCCACAGCGGCAGCGAGAACAGCCTCAAGGCCTTTATGTGGTACGACGGCCACACCTTTGAGAGCAAGCTCTACACCTTTAATATTCTGGACCGCGTGGGCGGCGGCGATGCCTTTGCCAGCGGCCTGATCTACGCCATGCTGCACAACTATAAGGCTATGGACATGATCAACTTTGCCGTGGCAAGCAGCGCCATCAAGCACACCATCCACGGCGATGCCAACATCACCGACGATGTCAGCTCCATCCGCAACCTGATGAACATGAACTACGACATCAAGCGGTAAGCTTTCCGTACTCAACCCGTTCCCGGATTTTCCCCGGGGACGGGTTCTTTTTTATTGCCCGCGATGCTGGAAAAGCCTTTTCTTGTACATTCCTCCAAACTTTTTTGTGAGTTCCTACAATTCCATTGACAGAGAATTCCACGCATGGTATTCTTCAAATTGGTATTATTACCTTTTTTTGCCATACATTCTATGTCGTTTTTCTGCGGCACTCATCCATGAAAGCGAGGAAATCCATGAAAAAACGGTTTGTCAGTCTATTAGTGGCACTCAGCATAACGTTAACATTCCTACCCATGGGAGCAGTAGCAGCAACTAAGATTACTAAAGGAAACCTCAAATATACAGTTAACGCCGATGGAAAATCGGTTACAGTTTCCGGTACATCAGGAAAGCCTACACAACTTACCATTGAGAGCTCAATTTCAGACAATGGCACGAACTATACTGTAACCAAAATTGCAACGTGGGCTTTTAATGCATGTAACACTCTTACGGAAGTTACATTGCCTAACACGGTGGACGAAATTGGATACCAGGCATTCTTTAAGTGTTCCAATCTAACTAAGGTTATAATTCCTGAAGGTGTTACAAAAATCGGCCAAGCTGCTTTTTATGGTTGTTCTCAGTTAACAAGCATTACGATTCCGAGTACCATCACAAATATGGATACGGCTTTTTCAGGAAATACTGCGCTATCTCATGTCACCTTAACAAATGGCATATCCAAAATCAGTAGTAACGCTTTTGAGCGTTGTACAGGGTTAACAGAAGTAGAAATACCCGCAAGTGTGGATCAAATCTGCCCAGGCGCGTTTAATGGATGCACCAGTCTTAAGAGCGTACTCCTTGAAAAAAATATTAAAACTATAAATATCAACGCATTCAATGATTGTACGAATCTAAGTGATGTAAAATATAATGGATATAAAACAGACTGGGACAAAGTCACAGTTAATACAACAGGCAATGATACACTAACCAACAAAGTTCAGTATCTGTGTGATATCAACTTTGATTTGAACGGTGGCACTATAAATGGTAGTGGCACTATGGACAAGCAGACTGTTTACAGCAACGAGAAGCTAGGGACTGCAAGCGTCCCCACCATAACCCCACAGCGTACAGGTTATGATTTTGATGGCTGGTATACACAGGCAGAAGGCGGCACAAAATATACATTTACAGAAGCCGTCAGCAGCAACATCATCTTGTATGCCCATTGGAACGCACATAGCCATACTGTAACACTGGAGAACGACGAAAACAAGAAAACGAACTCGTACGACTATGGTTCGTCCGTTTCTGTTCCTACACCCACAAAGAAAACCGGCTATAACTTTAATCATTGGGAAGTTACTGTTCCTGATGGAGAAACCGCCCCATCCTTGAACGGCCCAGATGAGAACGGCAATTATAGTTTCTCCATGCCGGACTATGATATAACCTTGACTGCAAAATGGACACAAAAAGATGTGATCGACCCGGATGTTGACCTCAAGTTTGACGCGGTAACCGGAGAAGTGACATCGAACAATACTCAAGTCAATGCTGATGATATCATCAATAGGAAGTTTTATGATGATAAGGGAAATGAAGTTCCCGGTGAGAAATTGAATGACCGCGGGCTCCCTACGGAACCGGGCGATTACATCGTCAAAGTTGATGTCAAAGAGACCGAAAATACCGCTCCCGCGAATCAAATCACTGGCAATCAGATTAAGTGGAGTTACAATGTTCCCCAGAAAGAAGAAAAGGGCACCTACACTCTATCCCTTCTTGGCGGTATTGCAAAAGTAAACGGCAAGGATGCTACTATCAATGACAATGGTGACATTACCATTGAAAAAGGTGCAACAGTGGAAGTAACCTTTGATAAGAGCATTCTTTCCGATGCTCAGACTTTTGACCAGTGGACAATTAAGCCTGCCAGCGTGCTGAACGCTGTTGAACCCAAGGCTGAAACCATTACCTTTACCATGCCGGGTGAAAATGTTATTATCGAAGCCATGACAAAGGATGCAAGCATTGAGGAAGAGCCCAACATTCTGGGCACTACCCTCATCATTGGTACTGCCGCCGCGGGTACCGCGGTGCTGGCCTACCAGACCTATCAGTTGGGTACTGAGTTCTATCTGATTTGCGCCCTGCCAACCGGTACAGCTATTCCAACAAACCGAGGTGAGCTGGCTGCACTGGTGTGGAACAATGCAGGAAAGCCTGAACCCGCCGCCGTGCTGAACGCCAATGCCACTGAGACTGACAAGGCCATTGCATGGGCCGTGGAGAACGACCTGCTCAAGGCCGCGAAGAGCAACGGCGAAACCTATGAAGCAACTGATCCTGTAAGCCGCACAGAGGTTATCAAGGCATGGAATCAGGTGCAGGCGTTCAAAAAGTAATTCGTACCGTAACGAGAAGAACAAATAACACCGCAAACCCAATACTCTAATAGAGAACCCCCCTGCCGGTGATCTCCCGGCAGGGGGGTTTCTCTATGTTTTAAGAAGAAACTACTTTATTGCCGCTTCATCTTTTTTAAGAAAGGATCATGCGGTCGTTGGCGAACTCGCCGCCGGACGCGATCTGGAACTTGGCCAGCAGGTCGGAGACGTGCAGGTTCTTCTTCTCTTCCCCGGAGACATCATAGATGATGTGGCCCTCGTGCATCATGATCAGGCGGTTGCCGTACTTGATGGCATCCTTCATGTTGTGGGTGATCATCATGGTGGTCAGGTGGTTTTCCTCCACGATCTTGGCCGAGAGGGTCAGCACCTTGAGCGCCGTCTTGGGGTCCAGAGCGGCGGTGTGCTCATCCAGCAGCAGGAGCTTGGGCTTGTTCATGGTAGCCATAAGCAGGGTCAGTGCCTGACGCTGACCGCCGGACAGCAGGCCCACGCGGGCGGTCAGGCGATCCTCCAGGCCCAGGTCCAGGCTCTTGAGCAGTTCACGGTAGCGCTCCCGTTCGGCCTTGGTGATGCCGATCCTCAGGCCGCGGCGCTTACCGCGTCGGGCGGCCAGGGCAAGGTTCTCCTCGATCTGCATGGTGGCGGCAGTGCCGGTCATGGGGTCCTGGAACACGCGGCCGATGTAGGCGGCGCGCTGGTGCTCCCCCAGTTTGGTCACGTCGGTGCCGTCAATGATGATCCTGCCGCTGTCCACGGGCCACACACCGGCCACAGCGTTCAGCATGGTGGATTTGCCCGCACCGTTGCCGCCGATGACGGTGACAAAATCACCTTCGTTCAATTTCAGGTTCAGACCGTTCAGGGCCGTTTTCTCGTTGACGGTACCGGCGTTGAAGGTCTTGGAAACATTCTGGATCTCAAGCATTTTTTGCATCCTCCTTCTGTGCCTTCTTTGCCGCGGGCTTTGCGAAGTACTTGCTCTTCCAATAGGGCACGGCCAGGAACACGGCCACCACGGAGGCGCTCAGCAGCTTGAGCAGGTTTGCATCAAAGCCGAGGGTCAGCACCAGCTGGATGACGATGTAGTAGATGATGGCACCCAGCGAGACGGACACCAGCTTGAGGGCAAAGTTGTGGAAAATGCGGCTGAACAGGGCCTCGCCGATGATGACAGCGGCCAGACCGATGACGATGGCACCACGGCCCATACTGACATCGGCAAAGCCCTGATACTGGCTCAGCAATGCGCCGGACAGGGCCACCAGACCGTTGGAGACCGCCAGACCCAGCACCACGTTGAAGCTGGTGTTGATGCCCTGGGCGCGGCTCATGGCGGGGTTGGAACCGGTGGCGCGGATGCCGCAGCCCAGCTCGGTGCCAAAGAACCAGTACAGCACGCCGATGACCACGGCGCTGACCAGAATGACCATGATGATGGGGTTGTGCAGGGCAAGCTCCTTGACCCAGCGCAGGGAGATCAGCAGGTCGTACTTATCCACGTTGATGGACTGGTTGGCCTTGCCCATGATCTTCAGGTTGATGGAGTAGAGGGCCAGCTGGGTCAGAATACCAGCCAGAATGGCCGGGATGCCCATAAAGGTGTGGAGCAGACCGGTGACAAGGCCGGTGGCCAGACCGGCCAGCAGGGCGATGAAGAGCGCTGCCCAGACGTTCATGCCGGAGAGCAGGCACATAACGCAGACCGCGCCGCCGGTGCCAAAAGAACCGTCCACGGTCAGGTCAGCCACATCCAGGATGCGGTAGGTCAGGTACACACCAATGGCCATGATGCCCCAGATGAGGCCCTGCGCACAGGCACCGGGCAAGGCACCGGGCAGGTTGGCAAGTCTTGCAAGAATATCCAAAACGTTTTCCTCCTGTAACTACACTTTTTTCTGATACGGGAAAGCGGAGAAGAGCCAAAATTCGCTCTTCTCCGCTGATTTTATTGTAAAGCCTCTCCGTCACCGCAGCGTGGCCCCGGCTTCCCTGTCAGGGGAGCTGTCTGCGAAACAGACAGAGCGCCTGTTATTCCTCAATGGCCTCATAACCCTCGGGAACGGTCATGCCCAGATCATCGCAGATGGTCTTGTTGTACTTTTTGGTCACGTTGGTGTACTCAACGGGCATGGTGGAGATATCGGCCTCACCGGTCAGGATCTTGGCCGCCATCTCACCGGTGGTGTAGCCCAGATCATAGTAGCTGATGGACAGGGTCGCCACGCCGCAGCCGGAGCAGATGCCCTCCTCACCGGCGAACACGGGCTTCTTGGCCGGGCGGCAGATGCCATCGATGATGCCGGTGTTGGCGGCGCAGGTGTTGTCGGTGGGGACATACACTGCGTCGTTCTCGTCGGCAGCCTTCTGGCAGACAGAGGCCAGATCGTTGGAATCAGAGAAAGCGTACTGGGTGGCGGTAACGCCCTTGGCCTCAAGGTACTTCTGGACCTCGTCCACCTGATACTGGCTGTTTGCCTCGGCAGAGCAGTAGAGCAGGCCCACCTTGGTGGCCTCGGGCAGCCACTCGGTGATCATATCTGCCTGCTGATCCAGCGGAGCCAGATCGGAGGTGCCGGAGACATTGCCGCCCACGGTGCCATCGAAATCGGTCAGGCCCAGAGCCACGCCGTACTCGGTGACGGAGGTGCCCAGAATGGGGATGCTGTCGGTGGCAGCCTGTGCGGCCTGCAGGGCGGGGGTAGCGTTTGCCATGATCAGGTCAACGCCTGCGGAAACAAAGCCGTTGGCGATGGTGGCGCAGGTTGCGGAATCGTTCTGGGCGTTCTGGAAGTCAAAGGTGACATTCTCGCCGAACTGTGCGGTCAGAGCATCCTCAAAGCCCTGGGTGGCAGCGTCCAGAGCGGCGTGCTCCACCAGCTGGCAGATGCCAACGGTATACTTCTGGCCGTCAGCCGCTGCGGAAGAGGCCGCAGCAGAGGAAGCGGTGGAAGAAGCAGCCGTGGAGCTGGAGGAACCGCCGCAGGCAGTCAAGGCAGCAGCTGCGCCGCAGACAGCGGCGGCAGACAGGAACGAACGACGAGAAATTTTACGCATGATATTACTCCCTCAATTCTACTTTCGCGGCAACAGGACACCGCATGAAAGTCAGTATTCAAGCGGCCTGTCGCATCGCGCTACCGCTTTACACTCGTGAAGTATATCACACTTTCCGCTCCAAAACAACCGGGGAACAGCCCGAATTATCAATCAAAGTAATTTTATCTATCACTTTTTTCGATGGTTTTGTGCCGCATCTGCATTCCTTCGATCTTTTTCAGCTCACCGTCCAGCCAGAGCAGATTTTCTTCCAGCTGGGGGCGGTACTCTTTTGCAAAGTCGTACCGGTAATACAGCGCCTGCCACAGCTTTTTCCTGCATCCGCCGGGCAAACACCGGCTCAAACAGAGCGTCCAGCCGCTCCACGGTATCTTCCAGCGCCATGCACGCCTGCGCCCAGCGCACATCGGTGGCCTCCCGGGCGGGCACATCGTAACGGGCCAGATAATCCCCCACCCTTGCCGCAATGACCTGCCCGCCGCACTGGGTGGGCTGCAAAAAGTAGGATACCTGCCCGTCCTTCGTGATCTCCTGCGCCAGCGGGTAAAGGGCGCAGACCAGCGGCTCGGCATCGTGGATGGCGCAGTGGTTCCCGGTGAGGAAGGGGCCAGTTGCCGCGCTCCTCCTTCAGCGGGGCCAGCCGCAGCACCGGCAGGCGGCTGACCCGCCCGATGCTTCCCCGGCAGAACGCCCGGGCCACGGTGCGGGGCGGCAGGCGCAGGCGGGCCGCGATGCGCCACAGGTCAAAGCCCGACAGCACGATATCCTCCCGCCCCCGGCAGCAGCCGCCGCAGCCCGCGCAGGCAAACGAAAACCGCCTCGTCCCGGGCAAGCAGGGGCGCGGTGCGGGTAAAATCGGTGCGGCCGCAGAGATCGACCTGTGAATCCTTGAGCATGATGGTTCTCCTGTTCTGTGAATGGTTTTGTTCCATTGTACCACAAAGCCGGGCATAGAAAAAGGGAGCGTATCCGCTCCCCTGTTCAGGCCCCCCGGCTCACACGGCGGTAGACCGTTACGGCATCCTCGATGTGGTAGAGCGCGGTGCTGTGGTTTCCCCCCGCCCCGGCCGTGACCAGAATGTATTCCCTGCCCTTCACCTCGGCCAGACTGGCAAGGCAGAGCCCTGCCTCCCCGGTGTAACCGGTCTTACCGCCCAGGATCCGGCCACGGTGCAGCTCTGTGCCGTCCAGCTGGCTCAGCAGGGTGCTGTGCATCGTGAACCCCTGCGGGTGGCAGTTGGTGGCCGGAACGGTATACCGCTCCGTGGTAAACAGCTTGCGGAAGGTCTCGTTCTGCAGGGCTGCTTCCGTCAACCGGGCCATGTCCCGCACGGTGGAAACATGTTCCGGGTCGTGCAGACCGGTGGGGTTGCAGAAATGCGTGCCGGTCATCCCCAGCTCTGCCGCTTTCTGGTTCATCCGGGCCACAAAGGCTTCCTCGCTGCCGCTCACCTCCCGGGCCAGCGTCTCGCAGCACTCGGCCCCCGAGGGCAGCATGGCCCCGTACAGCAGATCCCGCACCGTGGCCGTTTCCCCGGCCCGAAATCCCGCCAGCGAGGCATTCTGGGCCTGCAGAGCCGGAAAGATCTCCTCGGGCAGGGTCACGGGCGTGTCGAGGTCCGGGTTTGCTTCTATGGCCAGCAGCGCCGTCATCATCTTGGTCATGGAAGCCGGATAGATCGTGCTGTCGGCATCCTTTTCGGCCAGCACCTCCCCGCTGTCGGCCTGCAGTAAAATGGCATGGGGACTGTTCAGCCCATCCAGCGTGAGCCGCCGGGGCCACAGCAGCAAAAGCAGGGTTGCCAGCACCAGCAGCCAGAACAGCCGCCGGAAGGCTCTGCGCCGGTGCTTCCGGCGGCGCGGTGAAGTTTTCATTCTCGTTCTCATCCCTTTTTGCAAAATCAAAAGCGCTTTCATCCCTTAATACGGGGCGAGAGCGCCTTTTTCTGCAAAAAGTGGGGCCGCCCCACAAAAATTTGTGCAGCGGCCCCAAGCCAGTTTAATATTTTACCTTTTTACGTCATCTACAAGAACGTGTTCAGTGCTGTGCCTTATGGAACATGCTCTTGCGCTTACGCTCCAGCAGATAACCGGCAGCCAGCAGGACACCGCCTGCACGCACCAGAACATCTGCCATCCAGTTGGTGGTACCGGTCCGGATCAGCTTGCCGCTCTCCGGGCGGGCATCCTGTACCGGCGGGTTCACGGGGGTCTCCGGGGCGGGCGTGGTCTTAGCGACTGCCTGCTCCACGGCGGGAGTGGTGGGCCGTGCATCCTGCACTGCCGGGGTAGTCGGCGTAGTGGGAGCCGGAGGAGTAGGATCGGAGTCCTCGGGCGTTTCCGGTTTCGGGTTCGTGGGGATCACAGGGTCGGTCACTTCCCGCAGAGCGCCGTAAATGGTCACGGTGTACTGTGCGGAGTCAGTGCCGTCGATGTCGCCGGTGACCTTCACGTTGGAATCCGGGCCAAAGGCATCCAGTACACCCGCTGCTGCGGTGGTGTTGGGGTTGTTCTGGCTCTCATAGCCCCAGACGATGGTATAGGTCTTGCCCTCATACTCGTACTCGGTGCCATAGACCATATCATAGGCGCTGGGCGCACCTTCTGCCTGCTTTTCGTAGTTGCCCCAGATGAGCTTGGTGTTGCCCTCTGCATCGGTGGTCTTGGTGAAGTTCAGGCTCTTTCCGTTCACCACCATATCCCGCAGAATAACGACCTGATCGCCATTCTCAGCGGTCTGATAGGCAGTGTCGAAATTGTATCCGGCCTGCTTCAGCTCTTCCAGCACCTTGCCGATGATCTCCGGGTCATGGGAACCGTCCACATCCAGCATATAGTTCAGTGCGGCGGCGGGCACCCACACGGAAAGATACTGCTTCCCGGTCTCCTTGTTCAGGTCAGAGAGGTAGGTATAGGTCTGGCCTTTATAGGAAAGGGCATCGAAGTTTGCGTGGGCATCATCCTTGGTCAGCAGGAAATTGGTCAGCTTGTCGCCCTGCTCGTTCACCGGCCACAGGGTGTTGTCGGCCTTGTAGTCATAAGTCAGCGTGCCGCCGGTAACGACGAGCTTCTGACCGGGGTAGTACGTGTTCCCTACAATGGTGGGAGCTTCCACATGGGCGTTATTCTTGATAGAAATCTTGGAGTAGGGGCCGTCGATGTAGATGCCGCTGTGGTTATAATCGCCCTTTACAAGGACGGTGCCGTCATCCACAGTCAGGGTGCAACGCATGCCCAGACTGATGCCGGAATACGAATTGTGCAGGTCCATGGACAGAACGCCGCCCTTGTCCACCAGAATATCGTGGTAGGCATAATAAGCAAGAAGGTTATAGTTATCGTGAGAACCATCGGTCATGTTGTAGACGCTGCCATCCGTGATATGCAGCTTGGTTCCCTTGCTGTTGCGGAGCTGGATGGCCATATCCCGCGTGGTGGAATCGACCGTGCTGTTGCCCGAAATGAGTACATTCCGGTAACCAGCAACGATGCCGTAGTTCGCCTGTAGTTTGAGCTTGCTGCCATTTTTGACGATCAGGCTGCCGTTTTCACCCGAATCCTCGCAGTAAATGGCATATCTTCCGACGTTCTCCTCCTTGGTCAGTTCTGCCGAAACGGCGGCAGTGGTATGATCAAACGTGACGGTCGTATTGCTGTTGTTGCCGGTCTCAATGCCTAAGCTCTTGCCCTCGATGGTAACGTCCGAATCCTTGAAGGTGATGTCACCGGCGGCTTCCAGCTTGGAGCCATCCTTAGCCGTACCGCTGCCTTCGTAGCGGATGCCGGCATCGCTGTTGGTGATGTTGAGGGTGCTGTCCTCGGTGGTCAGGCTGGCACCCTGATGGCCGTAAATACCGGTCGCAGCACCACTGATATCCAGCGTACTGCCATCCTCGACTGTGATATCATCCCAGCTGGCAATGCCAATACCGGTATGCGGCACTTTATTGTCCTTCCCACCGTCTATCGTTAGGGAAGAGCCGCCGGAGAGGGTCAGATCACCGTGCTGGGTAACAGCGCGGCCTGCCTGAGTGGAACTGGAGGTCTTAGTATCCTCAATGGTCACATCAGCGCCGTCCGTGATTTCCACGTCCGAGCCATCTGCCATTACCAGACCGCCTGTGGTCTTACTGATGGTCAGTGAGCCGCCAGCGGGGCTTTCCGTTTCTTCTGTGTCTGCTTCCGCAGTTTCGGTCTTTTCTACACCGCCGCTGATAGTCAGGTGCGTTTTTGCACCCTCGCTGGCGCCCGAACCGTCACCTGCGCCGCCACCGCCCACACGGATACCCTCGACATTGACATTCTTTTTAAGGTCCTCGTTTTCAATTGCCTTGGAGCCATCAATGGCATTCTCGCCCTTCAGGGTAAGATCCACATTAGAATTGTCCTGTACGTTGATACCCACCTTTCCGTTTTGTGTCAGGTTGACTTTGGTATTATCCAGCGTCAGGTCAACATCGGCTCCCTTGTTTTCATCTTTATCTTCCAGATTCACACCAATATCAATACCATGGCCGCCGGTGGTCAGGTTGGAATTCTTGACTGTCAGGTCAACATCTGCACCCTCGCCCACCTTGATGATGGTTTTATCCCCTGTGCTCCCGGTATCTGGGAGTGCTTCAGTCTGGGTGCTGGTATCCACATTCACACCGTCAAGAATGATATCCACATCACGTTTGCCCTTCTCGTTCGTGACATCTTCTTCCACAGTGACGGTATTATCCGTTTTTGTACCTTCTGCCTGCGTGATGATGATTTGGCCATTGTTTTGGGTATCCTGATCCACATAGACATTATCCGTTTTACCATCAGTCTGGTTCTGATAACTGTACGCACCAGTACCATCTTGACCAACAGTCACATCACCTTTTTCCAGTTGATACGTCACCGCAGAAGCACTGGGGCCAACCGCGCTCACTGCAACCGCAGTGGCCAGCGACATTGCTGCCAACTTGAATTTCTTGTTTGTCATTTTTCTTCTGCTCCTTTCCAGTTCATGCTCACATGATCGAAAAGTGGTGGTCAAACAGCAGGCCGATCCTTTGTCAACTGTTTTTTGCATGGGAACGCGTTTCTCCCAAAAGCGTTTCCAGCCTTATGATAGCACACCGTACGAAAAAATCAGGCAGAAATAGAAACCTTTGTCAATTTCTTTGCTAGTGAAAGAAAATGCCGCACAACAAAAACAAACCCCTGAAGAATTTCTTCCTCAGGGGTTTCATGTAAGTCGGCGACTACCTATTTTCACGCGCCGTTTCCAGCGAACTATCTTGGGCACGAGTGAGCTTAACTTCTGTGTTCGGAATGGGAA
>ENA-OQDT01001812-OQDT01001812.1-human-gut-metagenome-genome-assembly--contig:-NODE-1812-length-11881-cov-3.607198_pt1 | contig 11881 bp, 20 predicted proteins | sample MGYA00242786_ERZ504617 | MGnify/ENA primary metagenome ERZ504617 (study PRJEB26092, sample SAMD00036337) | human gut metagenome | host: Homo sapiens | study: EMG produced TPA metagenomics assembly of... | reverse complement strand
TGCCATAACGAAAAACTTTATGCCTAAAGATACGAAAACTTTGGGTAATAACAAAGCCCGGGCTTGAGAAAGTCTGGGCTTTGCGCATAAAAAAAGGCTGTGTCAGCGTTTTGACACAACCTCTTTTATTTGTGCAACTTTATTCCTACCTTTGCAAAGGATAATTTATCAGTAAATAAACTATCTTTTATCGTAAATATACAGTTAGAATGAAACAACCTCTTTTAGGCCTTACATTAACCGAGCTTCAAACGGTTGTAAAGAATCTGGGGCTGCCAGGATTTGCGGCTAAGCAGATTGCTGCGTGGCTATATGACAAGAAAGTAGCTTCCATAGACGAAATGACAAACTTGTCGTTAAGACATCGGGCTCTGTTGAAAGAGATATACGAAGTAGGATGTGAAGTACCGGTGGATGCCATGCGGTCGGCAGACGGTACCATGAAGTATCTTTACCGTGCCGGAGAGGGACATTATGTTGAAGCCGTTTACATTCCGGATGAAGATAGGGCTACGTTGTGTGTATCTTCCCAAGTGGGATGTAAGATGAACTGTAAGTTTTGTATGACAGGTAAGCAGGGATTCACCGCAAACCTGACCGCTAATCAGATTATTAATCAGATAAATTCTTTGCCCGAACGGGATAAACTGACCAATGTGGTGATGATGGGTATGGGAGAACCGTTGGATAACCTTGATGAGGTTTTGAAAGCGCTGGAAGTGATGACATCATCCTATGGATACGGTTGGAGCCCGAAGCGGATTACACTCTCTTCCGTCGGGCTTCGTAAGGGGTTGCAGCGTTTCATTGAAGAATCAGACTGTCATTTGGCAGTCAGCCTGCACTCGCCCGTGCCTTTGCAACGACGTGAGCTGATGCCTGCCGAAAAGGCTTTCTCCATTACTGAGATTGTAGATTTGTTAAGAAACTATGATTTTAGTAAACAGCGCAGACTATCTTTCGAGTATATTGTTTTTAAAGGAGTGAATGATTCGTTGTTATATGCCAAGGAGTTGTTGAAATTATTGCGGGGGCTGGACTGCCGTATCAATTTGATTCGTTTTCATGCTATTCCGGGAGTTAATCTGGAAGGTGCTGATATGGAGACAATGATAGCATTCCGTGATTATCTGACATCGCATGGACTGTTTACTACGATTCGTGCTTCGCGCGGTGAAGATATATTTGCCGCATGTGGTATGCTTTCGACTGCTAAACAGGAAGAGAATAAAGAAGAATTAATATAAATTATTAACTTTGACGCCAAGCTTATACGCCTTTTTCGTAGTTTTGTAATAACTAAAACATATAAATGTATGAAGAAACACCTGTTTTATTTGAGTATGGCCCTGATAACTGCATTGTTTTCAGCATGTGGTAATGGCAAGAAGGGTGTGTTTACTCCGACATCCAGTGGTCGGGCGTATGAAATTTTGGTAGTGATTGACCAAGGGTTGTGGGAGCGTCCTGCCGGTCGTGCTCTCTATGATGTACTTGATTCTGACGTACCTGGGCTTCCCCAGTCGGAACGTTCATTCCGTATTATGTATACTTCTCCGGCAAACTATGACTCTACATTGAAGTTGATCCGCAATATTATCATTGTTGAGGTGAACAAAGATCTGTATACACAGCCTAAGTTCAAATATGCGAAGAATGTATATGCTGCACCTCAATCTATTCTGACTATTCAGGCACCGGATGAAGCCTCTTTTGAGAAGTTTGTCGAGGAGAACAGGCAAGTAATTGTGGATTTCTTTACCCGTGCTGAAATGAACCGTCAGATTGCAGTGCTGGAAGACAAACACAGTGACTATGTTTCTACGAAAGTAAAGAGTATGTTCGATTGTGACGTATGGGTTCCGGGTGAACTGACGGCGACTAAGCAGGGAGAAAACTTCTTTTGGGCAGGTACGAATGCTGCTACAGGTGATCAAAACTTTGTTATCTATTCCTATCCTTATACCGACAAGGATACATTTACGAAAGAGTATTTCGTGCATAAGCGTGACTCTGTGATGAAGATTAATATTCCTGGTGCAAGAGAGGGTATGTATATGGAAACCGATTCATTGATGACAGACGTACGTCCTATCAATGTACAGGACGAATATGCATTGGAAGCTCGTGGCTTGTGGCGTGTGAAAGGCGATTTTATGGGTGGCCCGTATGTATCTCATGTCCGTTTGGATAAAGTTAATCAGCGCATTATCGTATCCGAGATATTTGTGTATTCACCCGATAAGATGAAACGTAATCTGGTACGTCAGATGGAAGCGTCACTGTATACGCTTAAATTGCCCGGAAGCAAACAGGAAGGAAATGAGATGCCTTTGGCAGTAACAAAAAAAGATTCTACTAAAACAGAAAAATAAGGATGGAAGATAATAAAATAAGAGTCGGTATAACTCAGGGAGATATAAACGGAGTTGGGTATGAAGTGATTTTGAAAACATTTTCGGATCCGATGATGTTGGAGTTATGTACCCCGATTATTTACGGTTCACCCAAAGTAGCTGCTTATCACCGCAAGTCATTGGACTTGCCGACTAATTTCAGTATTGTGAACTCGGCATCGGAAGCTGTCCCTAATCGTCTGAGTGTCGTGAACTGTACGGACGATGAAGTAAAAGTTGAGTTTTCCAAACCTGATCCGGAGGCTGGTAAAGCTGCTCTTGGCGCTTTGGAGAAGGCAATTGAAGAATACAAAGCGGGGCTGATTGATGTTATTGTTACGGCTCCTATCAATAAGCACACTATTCAGTCGGAAGAATTCTCTTTTCCCGGACATACGGAGTATATCGAAGAGAAGTTGGGTGATGGCGGAAAAGCTTTGATGATTCTGATGAAAGATGATTTACGGGTGGCATTAGTGACAGGACACATTCCTGTACGGGAGATAGCATCGGCTATAACGAAAGAGTTGATACAGGAGAAGCTACTCGTTTTTAACCGTGCGTTGAAGCAGGACTTTGGTATCGGAGCACCGCGTATTGCCGTACTTTCCCTGAATCCACATGCCGGTGATGAAGGTTTATTGGGTACGGAAGAGCAGGAAGTAATCATCCCTGCCATTAAAGAATTGGCGGGGAAAGGCATATTGTGTTATGGTCCTTATCCGGCTGATGGCTTTATGGGTTCCGGTAACTTTACTCATTTTGACGGTATACTGGCAATGTATCACGATCAGGGACTTGCTCCTTTTAAATCTTTGGCTATGGATGAAGGTGTAAACTATACGGCCGGTCTTCCGGTAGTGCGTACTTCACCGGCGCATGGCACGGCTTATGATATTGCAGGAAAAGGGATCGCTTCCGAAGATTCTTTCCGGCAGGCTGTCTATGTGGCAATCGATGTGTTCCGTAACCGTATGCGCGAGCAGGAAGCACATGCCAATCCCCTGAGGAAACAATATTACGAAAGACGTGACGACAGCGATAAGCTGAAACTTGATAGTACAGAAGAGGATTTGTAGTATGACGAAAGCGGAAATACAACAAGTAAAACTGCGTTTTGGTATTATTGGCAATAACGAGGCATTAATGCGTGCTATTGATATCGCCATTCAGGTAGCTCCTACTGATTTGTCGGTGCTGATTACCGGAGAGAGCGGTGTGGGTAAGGAGAGTTTTTCCGCAGATTACCATCAATACAGCCGCAGAAAGCACGGCGGGTGTTTTCCACGGTGTAGTTGACCTTGTACACGGGCGTGTAGATCGAGTCAACGGGAATAACGCCGATAGCCGTCTGCGCTGTCTTGTTGCGGTCGGCGGACACATAGCCGCGGCCGTGAGAAAGCGTCAGCTCCATGTTGAGCGTCGCACCGGCGTCCAGCGTTGCGATGTGCAGGTCGGGGTTGAGGACCTCGACCTCGCTGTCGCCCTTGATGTCGCCGGCCTTGACCTCGCACGGGCCCACAGCCTCAATATAGACGGTCTTGATGCCGTCGGTATTGTGCAGACGGGTAATGAGGCTCTTGACGTTCAGCACGATCTCGGTCACATCCTCCTTGACGCCGGGGATGGTGGAGAACTCGTGCTGCACGCCGGCGATCTTGATAGAGGTCGCCGCGGTGCCGGGCAGGGACGAGAGCATAATGCGGCGCAGCGCATTGCCGAGCGTGATACCATAGCCGCGCTCAAGAGGCTCTACGGTGAACTTGCCGTAGGTGCCGTTCGCGGGGTCTTCTACGCACTCGATCTTGGGCTTTTCAATTTCAATCATGCAGTTACCCTCCATTTCCATTCTGTGGTCTCAAAGTCCACACCAAAATTCTGCGTGTGTCTGTTGAGGGCTCGCCGCCGATTACTTGGAGTACAACTCAACGATGAGGTGCTCCTCAACGGGAACATCAATTTCTTCGCGGGCGGGAAGGCGAACCACGGTGCCCTTGAGGCTGTTCTTATCGCGCTCCATCCAGGTGGGGACCAGGAACACGGGAGCGTCCTGACCCATCAGGCGCTTGAAGACCTCGGAAGAGCGGCTGCTCTCCGCGACCTCGATCACATCGCCGGCCTTGACGAGGTAGGAAGGAATGTTGACCTTCTTGCCGTTGACGGTGAAGTGAGCATGGCTGACGAGCTGACGGGCCTGACGGCGGGTCATCGCAAAGCCCATGCGGTAAACAACGTTATCCAGACGGCGCTCGACCGTGATGAGCAGGTTGTCACCGGTCTTGCCGGGGGCGGCAGCGGCAGACTCGTAGTAGCCGCGGAACTGCTTTTCGAGGATACCATAGATGAACTTGACCTTCTGCTTTTCAGCAAGCTGAAGGCTGTATTCGCTCTTCTTCTTTCTCATCTGGCTGCCGGGGTTGCGATTAGTGGTCTTCTTCGCATAGCCCATCACAGCAGGAGAAATGCCCAAAGCCTTGCAGCGCTTGGCGATCGGCTGCATATTCTTTGCCATAGTGCTTTTTACCTCCTCTTTCGATTAGACGCGACGGCGCTTCGGGGGACGGCAGCCGTTGTGCGGGATGGGCGTGACGTCCTTGATCATCGTGACCTCCAGGCCGACAGCCTGCAGGGCGCGGATCGCAGCTTCACGACCCTGGCCGGGGCCCTTAACAAAGACCTCGACCGTCTTGAGACCATGCTCCATCGCAGCGGTAGCAGCCGTTTCAGCGGCGCTCTGAGCGGCGAACGGAGTGGACTTCTTGCTGCCGCGGAAGCCGAGGCCGCCGGAGGAAGCCCAGGAAAGGGCGTTGCCCTGCGTATCGGTCACCGTGACCATGGTGTTGTTGAAGGAGGAACGAATATGAACCTGACCACGTTCGACGTTCTTCTTTTCGCGGCGACGGCGGATAACCTTCTTACCGGTTTTAGCATTGTTTGCTGCCATATTCTATTCTCCCTCCTTACTTCTTCTTGTTCGCAATGGTCTTCTTGGGGCCCTTGCGGGTACGAGCGTTGGTCTTGCTGCGCTGACCGCGAACGGGCAGGCCGCGGCGATGACGGGTGCCGCGATAGCAGCCGATCTCGCTCAGACGCTTGATGTCGAGTGCGGTCTGACGGCGAAGGTCGCCTTCCACGATGTAGCTGTGGTCGATGGCTTCACGAAGCTTGGCCTCGTCAGCATCGGTCAGATCCTTCACGCGGGTGTCGGGGTTCACGCCTGTCTGTGCCAGGATCTCCTGAGCACTCTTTCTGCCAATACCATAGATATAAGTCAAACCGATTTCGATTCGCTTATCCTTGGGCAGGTCAATACCGGCAATACGTGCCATACTTTTTAACCTCCAATCAATCTTAGCCCTGGCGCTGCTTGTGCTTGGGGTTCTCGCAAATCACCATAACACGGCCTTTGCGGCGAATAACCTTGCACTTCTCGCACATGGGCTTCACGGACGGTCTTACCTTCATAAGTTTGTAACCTTCCTTTCAGCGTTTTGTGTCTTAGATTTCGCCGGACGCGGCTTATTTGCTGCGCCAGGTGATCCGGCCACGGGTCAGGTCATAGGGAGACATCTCCACGGTGACCTTATCGCCGGGCAAGATCCTGATGAAATTCATTCTGAGTTTTCCGGAGATGTGTGCCAGAATCATGTGGCCATTTCCAATGTCCACCTGGAAAGTCGTGTTGGGCAGGGACTCTACCACAACGCCTTCCACTTCGATCATGTCGGATTTTGCCAAACGTTATCCCTCCTGGTCCGGTTGGACTTCCCCGCGGTAGGCCGCGAGTGTCCTGCGAAGCTCACTGTTGGTGATCTTCTCGCTGCGTTTGATCTTATCCGCCAGACGGCTGTCATCCTCCGCCACAAACAGCACGTGTTTGCGTTTTTTGCGTTTCGGTGACTCCGCCTTGCGGCCTTTTCCGTCTGCCAGCAGGAGGTACTCCCCCTCCACCGCGAGAACGACGAAGAGTTTTCCCTGATCTCTGCCGGCATCGGAACGAACAATATCTGATTTTGCGATCTCCATATACGTCTTTCCTCAGATGGCGGGAGCCGTCAGGATCTCAGGCTCCCCCGTCGGTGATCAGAAGCGTATTCTCATAGTGGGCCGCCAACTTGCCGTCCGCAGTCCGGACGGTCCAGCCGTCTGGCATCTGGCGGATGGCGGCAGTGCCGGCGTTCACCATGGGTTCAACCGCGATGGTCATGCCCCGAAGAAGCCGGGGCCGCGGCCGGGATGGCCGTAGTTGGGGATCTCGGGTGACTCGTGCATCTCCGTGCCGATGCCGTGACCGACATATTCACGGACGATGGAGCAGCCGTGACTCTCCGCATAACCTTGGATCGCTGCGGAAATATCATACAGCCGGCAGCCTTCCTTGGCAAACTTGATGCCCTCGAAGAAGCTCTGTCTGGTCACATCGATCAGATTCTGAGCCTCCGGAGAGACCTTGCCGCATGGGAAGGTAGCTGCGCAGTCCCCATGATATCCTCCGATATAGGCGCCTACATCAATGCTGACGATGTCACCCTCCTGCAGCACCCGGGGACCCGGGATACCGTGGATGATCTCATCGTTGACACTGGCGCAGACACTGCCGGGAATGCCGGACTCCCGGCGGGCCGGGAAAATGGAGGAATGAGGGAACGGCACCCTGCTTGCGGATGAAATGCTCCACTGCCCTGTCGATCTCCTGGGTTGTTACGCCGGGCTTTACCATTTCCCCTGCCAAAGCACGGGCAGCCGCGGTAATTTTTTCCCGCTCGGCGCATCAATTCGATCTCGCGCTCTGATTTCACAATGATCATATCTTAACCATCCTGTCTCAGTATTGCGAGGATCGCCTTGGAGGTGGCCTCCACCGGCCCCATGTCCTCCACCGGATACAGAACCCCACGCTCGCGGTAGAAGTCCTTGAGCGGTTCTGTTTCTCTATGATAGACCGCAAGGCGGTTTTTCACCGTCTCGGGCTTATCATCCTTGCGGGTGACCAGCTCGCCGCCGCAGACATCGCAGACGCCCTCGGCTTTGGGCGGCACTGCCACGATGTGGTAGCTTGCGCCGCACTTGCTGCAAACCCTGCGTCCGCTCATGCGCTCCATGATGGTCGCGTCAGCGATCTCCAGGGAGACGACATGATCGAACTTGATACCGGCTGCCTCAAGAGCTTCCGCCTGCGCGATCGTGCGGGGCACACCGTCTAAGATGAAGCCTTTCGCACAATCGGGCTCGGCGAGCCGCTCTTTAATGATGCCGATGATGACCTCATCGGGTACCAGGTGGCCTTCGTCCATATAGGTCTTGGCCTTCATTCCCGTCGGCGTACCCTCTTGGATGGCCGCGCGCAGAATGTTACCGGTGGAAATCGCGGGGATTCCTAACTCGCGGGAGATGACAGCGGCCTGCGTGCCTTTGCCAGCGCCCGGAGCGCCCAATAAAATCAGTTTCATAAACGCCTCTCTTACTCGAGGAAGCCCTTGTACTGGCGCATCATCATCTGAGACTCCAGCGCGCGGACCGTCTCAAGTGCAACACCGACAACGATGATGACCGAGGTACCGCCGATGGCGAGGCCGGAGTTGCCCAGCAGTTTGCCGGCGATCAGCGGGCAGATGGCCACGATGCCGAGGTAGATGGCGCCGAAAAGGGTGACCTTGTTGAGAACCTTGGCAATGAAGTCAGACGTGGGCTTGCCCGGACGGAAGCCGGGGATGAAGCCGCCGTTGCGCTTGAGGTTGTTGGAGATCTCAACGGGGTTAAACTGAATGGTAGCGTAGAAATAGCTGAAGCCGATGATCATCAGGAAGTAGACGATCAGATACAGCACAGACTTGGTGTCGATCGCGTTGTAGATGCTGCGGCCAACGGTGCCCTCCTCGGGAATGCCGACGAAAGCCCAGATGGTGGCGGGCAGGGACGCGATGGTCTGCGCGAAGATGATGGGCAGAACGCCGGACATGTTCACCTTCATGGGAAGGGTGGATGCCTGGCCGCCGTACATCTTGCGGCCGACCTGACGCTTGGCGTACTGGACGGGGATGCGGCGCTCGGCCTCGTTGACATGGACGATCAGAACGACCATCGCAAGCATGCCGACGATCAGCAGCGCGATCCACAGGCAGCCGATGGAGCCCTTGGTGCGGATGTAGCTCGCACCCATCGTGACCATGTTGGGCACGCGGGACAGGATACCTGCAAACAGGATGATGGAGATACCGTTGCCGACACCGAACTCATTGACCTGCTCGCCCAGCCACATCACGAACGAAGAACCGGCAACAAACGAAACGATGATCACGAGCGCCGGCCAGATGCCCTGCTGCTCGAGGATGTTGTAGTTCTTGCAGATCATGTAGTAGCCAAAGCCCTGAAGCAGGGCGATCGCCACGGTTGCGTAGCGGGTGATGGAGGCGATCTTCTTCTTGCCGGCCTCGCCGCCGTCGCGGGCAAGACGCTCGAGCGCGGGGATCGCGATCGTCAACAGCTGGATGATGATCGAGCTGTTGATGTAGGGCTGGACGCCCAGCGCGAAGACCGTCGCTTCTGCGAACGCGCCGCCGGACATGACGTTGTAGAGGCCAAGCACGGTGCCGCTCATGCTGTCGAGATAGTTGCCGAGCAGCGTCGTGTTGATATAGGGGACGGGGATCGCGTTACCGATGCGGAAGATCAGAAGGATCAGCAGCGTGAACACGATCTTCTTGCGCAGTTCGGGAACGCCCCAGGCCTTACGGATCGTCTGAATCACTTAGACCACCTCTGCCTTTCCGCCAGCTGCTTCAATAGCTTCCTTAGCAGACTGGGAAAACGCAGCGGCCTGAACAGTGACCTTCTTGGTAACAGAGCCGTTACCGAGCACCTTGTAACCATACGCGCACTTGCTCAGGATACCCTTAGCAAGCAGAGCCTCTGCGGTAACGGTCTCGCCGTCCTCGAACTTGTCGAGCGCACTCAGGTTGATGATCTCATAGGGCTTTGCGAAAATGTTGTTGAAGCCGCGCTTCGGGGTACGGCGCGCCAGAGGCATCTGGCCGCCTTCGAAACCGACGCGGACACCGCCGCCGCTGCGGGCCTTCTGGCCCTTGTGACCGCGGCCGCCGGTCTTGCCGTTGCCGCTGCCGTGGCCGCGACCCTTGCGGAACGCTTCCTTGGTGGAACCAGCGGCGGGAGACAGATTATACAGTTCCATATCTGTTCCTCCTTATTTCTCTTCAGTGACCTGCAGCAGATAGCCGATCTTGGCGATCTTGCCACGCGTCTGGTCGTTGTCGGGCTGCACGCTCGTATCGCCGATCTTGCGCAGGCCCATGGAATTGGCAGTAGCAATGTGCTTTTCGTGTCTGCCGTTCAAGCTCTTGACGAGCTCAACTTTTAAATTAGCCATGATGCTCTGCCTCCTTAACCGATGATCTCGTCCACGCTCTTGCCGCGGATCTTGGCGACCTGCTCCGCGCTGCGCATGGACTTCAGGCCTTCGATCGCAGCGCCAACAACGTTGTTGGGGTTGTTGGAGCGCAGGCACTTAGTACGAATATCCTTGATGCCGGCAGCCTCAACGACGGCACGAGCGCGCCGCCGGCGATCACGCCGGTACCGGGGGCAGCGGGCTTCATCAGCACGCGGCCGGCGCCGAACTCGCCGATCGTCTCGTGAGGAATGGTGGTACCATCAAGGGTAACGGCTGATCATGTTCGTTCTTGGCAGCCTCGAGGCCCTTGCGGATCGCCTCGGGGACTTCAGCGGCCTTGCCAAGGCCGTAACCGACCTTGCCCTTGCCGTCGCCAACGACCATCAGAGCAGAGAACTTGGCCACGCGGCCGCCCTTCACGGTCTTGGAAAACACGGTTGAGGAAAACGAGCTTTTCCATGTATTCGCTCTGTTCGCGTTCAAATCTAGGCATTGTATTTTCCTCCTCCCTTAGAATTCCAGGCCGCCCTCGCGGGCGCCTTCAGCCAGCTCTGCAACGCGGCCGTGATACAGGTAACCGCCGCGGTCGAAGACGACCGTGTCGATGCCCTTGGCCTTGGCGCGCTCGGCGATGAGCTTACCGACTGCACGGGCGGCAGCCTTGTTGCTGCCGTTGCCCTCGATCGCCTTGTCCAGGGAGGAAGCGGCGACCAGCGTGTTGCCGGCAACATCGTCGATGATCTGGGCGTAGATGTTCTTTTCAGAACGGAAAACGTTCAGGCGGGGTCTCTCGGGAGTGCCGGAGACTTTGGCGCGAACGCGCTTATGACGCTTGATGCGCTGTGCTTTGGTATCGGGTCTTTTAATCATATCGGCACACCTCCTTACTTCTTAGCGCCGGTCTTACCGACCTTGCGGCGAATGACTTCGTCAGCATACTTGATGCCCTTGCCCTTGTACGGCTCGGGAGGACGCTTTTCGCGGATCTCAGCGGCAAACTGACCGACCTTCTGCTTGTCGCAGCCAGAAACGACGATCTGGTTGGGCTGGGGGACCTCGATGGTGATGCCGTCGATCTCGGGGACTTCCACTGTGTGGGAGTAACCGATGTTCAGGACGAGCTTGTTGCCCTCCTTGGCGGCACGATAGCCAACGCCGTTGACTTCGAGCGTCTTCTTGTAGCCATCGGTGACGCCGACGACCATGTTGTGCAGCAGAGCGCGGGTCAGGCCGTGCAGAGCGCGGTTCTCCTTGCCGTCGTCGGGACGGGAAACGAGAAGCTCAGCGCCTTCCTGCTTGATGGTCATGCTCGGCTGGAGCTGCTGGGTCAGGGTACCCTTGGGGCCCTTGACGGTGACAAGGTTGCCGTCCGCGACGGTGACTTCGACACCCGCGGGAATGGCAACGGGCATTTTACCAATTCTACTCATTGTTTTATACCCTCCTTACCACACGAACGCAAGGACTTCGCCGCCGATGTGAGCCGCGCGAGCAGCCTTGTCGGTCATAACGCCCTTGGAGGTGGAGACGATGGCAATACCGAGGCCACGGAGCACGCGGGGCAGCTCATCTGCGCCGACGTAAACGCGGAGACCGGGCTTGCTGACACGGCGAAGGCCGGTGATGACCTTGTCCTTGCCATTGTACTTCAGGGTGATGTGGATCGTGCCCTGGGTACCATCGTCAACGATCTGATAGCTCTTGATGTAGCCCTCGTCCAGCAGAATCTGAGCGATGCTCTTCTTCATGTTGGAAGCGGGGACATCCACAGTGTCATGACGGGCACTGTTTGCGTTGCGGATGCGGGTGAGCATATCCGCAATAGGGTCAGTGATATGCATAGTGTAAATCCTCCTGATTTAGAGTTACGGTCATGGACCGTTTAGGTCACGAGGTATCAGTGCCAATTTGGAACGTGCCCACACGCGTGTGAACACGCGTAATTGACACTGACCTTTCGCGATCCTTTATCGCCAGAACGTCCATATCGCAACGTTCGTGGTTATGAGTTTGTTTCGGAGACTCAAGCTCCGAGGTGTCGGGCTGTTGAAAAACTTCAACAGCAGGTTCTTCTTGA
>ENA-OQDT01001811-OQDT01001811.1-human-gut-metagenome-genome-assembly--contig:-NODE-1811-length-11886-cov-3.950676_pt1 | contig 11886 bp, 10 predicted proteins | sample MGYA00242786_ERZ504617 | MGnify/ENA primary metagenome ERZ504617 (study PRJEB26092, sample SAMD00036337) | human gut metagenome | host: Homo sapiens | study: EMG produced TPA metagenomics assembly of... | reverse complement strand
AAAAATGCAGATGGTGTTCTCTTGAGTAATTCGATATCCAGTTCTGAATGAATCTGTGTTGACAGATCAATATACTGTTCATCCAACAGTCCCTGAATGCCGTGAAGCATTCCGTATACTTTGTACAAATCCTCGTTCAATGGCATTCTTATAAACTCCGGCAATGACTGGAATTGATTACTGCAGTAGGTCCTCCTGATTGTCCAACAATGATATTTCTTTTTTTCGCCATAGCAATGACCTCCTTGTTTTCACGTTTTGTTCATTATGTCTTAGAGTGTGTCTGAAAAGTGCTTTACGCAAGATGTGCGTCACAATTTTTCAGACACGCTCTGGTCCGCAGGACTCGTTGAGGTAAATTGTAACAAATACTTTTTTTATTCGTCAATCATTTATTGTGGTTTTTACACATATGTTTTCTGTATTTCGTCACTATATCAGTGTATTTTCAATTTACCACGACATTTCAGATCTATTTTTGTATATTTATAACTATAATTAATCCAGCCCATGTGTTATACTTATAGACAGATTGATTCCGGCATCAACTTATAGCAATCAAAACCTTTTTGAAAATTGCCGGACATCAATGTCCGTGACTATTCGGTACCTTCGCAGTTACGAACCAAAATGCATTTCAAATCACCTTCGGTGATTTGCAGGATACTGCCAGCTGAACAGTTACACAATATTTATCGATCAAGGAGGATTCATTTATGATCCATACAATTGAAAACGACTATCTTAGAGTATCTGTAGACGATCATGGTGCTGAGCTTTGCAGCATTTTTGATAAAGTACATAACAGAGAAGTGATCTGGCAGGCAGATCCGGCTTACTGGAAACGCCACGCACCGGTTCTTTTTCCCTAATGTGGGACGTCATTTTGAGGATCACTATCGTATTAATGGAGTCGAATATCCCTCCAGGTCAGCATGGGTTTGCCAGGGACAGCGAATTTACCTGCGTGGATATGACTGCTGATTCCATCACCCATAGGCTGAAATCTTCTGATGCCACAAGAGAAAATTATCCATATGATTTTGAGCTGAAGATCAAGCATGTTCTGGAGAAGAACCAGGTCAGTGTATGCTGGGAAGTGATCAGCCTTAATGATGAAACCATGTATTTTACAATTGGCGGCCATCCTGCATTCAATGTACCTGCCGGAGGAATTGGCTCCCAGGAGCAATATCATCTTACTTTCGACGGCCGGGATTCCCTCTCCTATCTGCTGATCGACATGTCATCAGGCACCGCGGTCGCAGATAAAGCTTATACACTGGAGCTTGAGAATGGTTCCTGCCTTATTGATGCTCACATGTTTGACAAAGATGCCCTTATTTTTGATGACCAGATTGAAAAGGCCGGCATCGCTTTCCCTGACGGAACTCCTTATGTGGAACTGATCTGTCATGGATTTCCAAGCTTTGGCATCTGGTCCGTCCCGGGTTCTCCTTTTGTATGTCTTGAACCATGGATGGGACGCTGTGATGATTTTGGATTTAAGGGCGAGCTTCCGGAAAAGAAATATATCAACACTCTGGACAAGGATGAAATTTTTACTGCATCATATGAAATAAAAATTTATTAATTTTCTCCATTTATCCTGAAAGCTGTGCTATAATGTCACAGTATATGAAAGTCATCCTGTCCGGTATCCACGAATTTACCCATGCAGACATGACTGATTCATGGCAGCCACTCAGGACTTTCATAGAAAAACACAGGAGGAAATTTCCATGACTAGAGAAGAATTTCAGAAGCTGACACAGGATGTTGTACTGCTCGACGGTGCTACCGGTTCCAATCTTATGGCCGCCGGAATGCCAAGAGGAATCTGTACAGAAGCATGGATCATGGAGCACAAAGAAGTTCTGCAGAATCTGCAAAAGGCTTATGTTGAAGCAGGAAGCCAGATCGTATACGCACCTACTTTCGGCGGAAACCGTTACAGTCTCGGACTTCACGGACTGCAGGATAAGCTTGCGGAAATGAACCATGCACTTGTAAATATTTCCAGAGAGGCAGTAGGACATAAGGTCTATGTTGCCGGTGATATTACCACAACAGGCAAGATGATGGAGCCTGCCGGTGATCTCACCTATGAGATGGCATATGAAACATACTGTGAACAGATTAAGGTTCTTGAGGATGCAGGTGTTGATCTGATTGCTGCGGAAACCATGATCAATATCGAGGAAACACTTGCTGCACTGGATGCTGCTGCATCCGTAAGTTCTCTTCCTGTAATGTGTACAATGACCGTAGAAGCTGACGGAAGCATTTTCAGCGGAGGAAATGCTGTGGAGGCTGCGATTGCCCTTGAGGGTGCAGGTGCTGTGGCAGTTGGGATCAACTGTTCTGTAGGACCTGACCAGCTGGTATCCGTTGTCCGCAATATCAAAGAGAACGTATCCATTCCTGTCATTGCCAAACCTAATGCCGGTATGCCGACGATTGATGATCAGGGAAATGCCATTTACAGTATGGACGCCAAAAGCTTTGCTGAACATATGAAGGTTCTGATCGAAAATGGTGCGTCTGTTGTTGGAGGATGCTGTGGTACTACTCCGGAATTCATCCGCGAGATAAGCAGAAGCCTCGGAAGATAGATTTTGTATCTTCGACAGCCATAGTCAGACGAATAACGAATATTCGCAGCCAAAGCAGGGAACTTTCCTGATTCGGTTAAAGAGGGATATGACTCAAAAAAGCACATAACTTAGGATAGAATCTGTCTCAATCCGAGATATTCTCATCCTCTGTTATGTGCTTTTTGGTAATTGTCCGGCTTTCCTCTGTCCTGATTCTGCGAAAATACCATGGCAATTCTATAAACAATTGCGCTTTTTATTATCTGCTTTTCATCTACTTCACTTTGATTGCCTTCTTCGGACACATCTCCTGGCAGCAGAAACAGCGGATACACTTTCTGTAATCATATACCGGCGGCTTTCCTTTGCCTTTTCTGAAATCCACAGCTTTCCCCGGAACCGGACAGCTCTGCACACAGATCCCGCAGCGGACACATTTATCAGCTTCTATATATGGTTTTTTCTGAAAAATGTTTAACGCTCCCGCCATTCTTGTCCAGATATTCTTTCGCACTTCTGTGCGGTCTACATTAAAAGCCGGATTTCCGTATTTTTTCACTGCCTCTGCCATGGAAATCTCCCCGTCTGGTGTCAGAAGGGTAATCTCCTCTTCTTTCCATGTACCAAGTCCCATTTTCTCGCCATGATAGTTCGTCGGAACCATCTCCGGTTTCAGATAAACCAGACGGCTGAATACACTGTCCAGTGCAACCGGATCTGTGGACATCAGCAGTACATTCATAGGAACCGGATCTCCCGAACCCGGTCCGTTGCCCTCCATGGCCACGATCCCATCCATCACATACAGCTTCGGTGCCACACATTTATTCAGATCAATAAGCATTCTGGCAAAGCTGTCTGCACTCGGGTACTGCGTGTGCCCCTTCGCTTTATGGAATCCATATACAAACCCATAGCTGTTCTTAACCGCACCGGTGATACGTTCTAATGCATGTGTTTTCATCTTGCTCAGGGAAATCACACAGTCCTGCTCCAACAGTTCTTTTGGCAGGATAAATTCCTTTGCCTGGACTCCCTGCGGATAAGCAGTTTTCACGCCCTCAGAATAATCAACAGCCGGAATATGATATTTCTCCAGATAAGTATCCATTCCTGTTCCGCGAATCACTGCCTGAGTGGTTCCATGACCGCAGGAATCTGCAAGCACAATATTCTCATACCCACTTTCACGCAGGATTCCCGCAAAAACTCCTACTACAACCGGATGTGTGATCACTGCTTTCTCTACCTCTGCTTTTTTCAGCAGATTCGGCTTCAGCAGGATCTTCGCATCCTTTGGAATCAGAGTCTCCACTCCACCCAGAAAATCCAGCCCCTGTTTCAGCAGCATATAGATTTTTTCTTCATCATATTCCCGGCAGGGAAGTAATACCACTTTACTTTTCACCAAATTCACGCACCTTTATCATCTCCGGACAGATCCACCTGTCTCAGTGCTTTTCTTACCGGCAAAATACATGCCGGCACTACAGAGAGACAGTCCACACCCATCCTCAGAAATTCTTCTGTCAGGGCAGTGTCTGCTGCAAGTTCCCCGCAGATACAGACACGTCTATTTTCTGCATGTCCCGCTTCGATCACCATTTGAATCATACGCAGCACTGCCGGGTGATGGTCATTATATTTCTTGCGCAGAAGCGGATTCTGTCTGTCCATCGCCAGTGTATACTGACTCAGGTCATTGGTTCCAAGACTCAGGAAATCCACTCTTCTGGCAAGCTCCCGGCTGATCATGACTGCTGCCGGAGTCTCGATCATGATTCCTGTCTTAATATGTTTATACGGAATTCCTTTTTCATCCAGCCCGATCTTTACTTCCCGGATAATTTCTTCAATCTCATCCATTTCCTCTTCTGAGCTGATCATCGGATACATCAGCGCCAGGTTTCCATATGCACTCGCCCTGAAAATTGCCCGAAGCTGTGCCTTGAACATTCTTTTTCTGTCAAGGCAGAGACGGATTCCTCTGTTCCCCATGATCGGATTTGTCTCGTCCGGGATATTCAGATATTCTGCCTGCTTGTCTGCTCCGAGATCTGCCGTACGGATCACAGTGAGCTTTTCTCCCATGGTCTCCGCAATCTTTTTGTATGCAAGAAACAGCTCATTTTCACGAGGATAATTTTCTCTTCCAAGATACTGGAATTCACTGCGCAGAAGACCAATCCCGGCAGCTCCGTAATACAGCACACTGTTCAGGTCGTCCATATTTCCGATATTGGCATAGATTTCAATTTCTCTGCCATCTTTTGTGATATCCGGTTCTCTCCTTAATTTCAGAAGTTCTTCTCTTTCTTCTTTATCAGCCTGCCTGCGGATCTCATATTCTTTTTTTACCTCTTCATCCGGATCAATATACAAAGTTCCGGTATATCCGTCCACAATAGCCTGCCGTCCGTCCCACTCCGAATCTGTGTCAATTTCCAGCAGAGCCGGTATATTCATTGTTTTTGCCATAATGGCAGCATGAGACATGTCGGAACCATGATGGGTAACAATAGCCATCAGTTTATCCTTATCCATCTCCATCAGTTCTGTTGGCGTGATACTCTCCGTCACAACGATCACAGGCTCATCCCCAAGATCTATCCTGGGAGAGATACCTCCCAGTTCACCGATCAGGCGGTCGGAAATCTCCCGCATATTATCCAGCCGTTCTTTAATCGCAGGCTCTTCCAGAGTTCTGAAAGTCTTAAGCATCTCATCCCTTGTAGTCATTACCGCATAGGCAGAATTTACTTTTTCACTCTGTATGACACTCTCAATGGCACGTTGAAAGCTTTTTCCCTCCAGCAGATTCTTTTGTCTGAGAAAAATCTCTGCCTGGGTTCCCTGAATTATGCAGTTTTTTTCATATAAATCCTCCAGCTGTTCCATGACTCTGGTGCGCGCCTGCCGGAAAATATTCAGCTCTGTTTTCACATCTGTGATCTCGTACTGGCGCATCTGATATTCGCTTTTATGATAATACAGTATCTTACCGATGGCAATTCCGGAAAAGGCACCGGTTCCCTTGTAAACATCCATATTAACTCCTTAGTTGATTAACCCCTTAGTCGCAGGCAGCCTTAAATTCAGTCCAGTTCTTCTGATACTGTGCGTCTGCGTCCTGGCTTACATTCTGGACGATCTCGCCCTTTGTAACGTCATCCGGAACTACCAGATCCGGATTTACCAGCTCATCTGCTGCTTTATTTGTGCTGTAATAGCCGATATAGTCTGTGCATTTCGCTGCAACCTCCGGCTGCATGATATAATCCATGAAAGAATATGCCGCATCTTTATCCGGCGCTTCACTTGGAATAAACATACCCATAATACCAAATCCAAGTCCTTCTTCCGGATATACCACCTTCAGATCAGGATTCTCAGCCAGAGCAGTTGTTACCTGAGAGGTATAAAGAAATGCAACACTTGCTTCTCCGTTGAGAAGTGCATTCTGTGTATTGTCATCCTGGATCAGACGTACATTCGGAGCAAGTTCCAGAAGCTTTTCTCCTGTCTTCTTGATCACGTCAACGTCCTCTTCATTCATGCTCTCGCCCATGGAAAGCTGAGTGATACCATTGATCACACGATAGTTTGCAGTCAGTGCAATGCTGTCCTCAAGAGACGGATCCCAGAGGTCTTTATATCCTTTGATATCAATATCCACCTGTTCCGGATCATAAACGATCAGCGGGATACCTGCTCCGTAAGGAACTGTGTATTCATCGTCCGGATCATAGAACTGTCCCTGATATAATGGGTTGATATTTCCGATATTCTCCAGAGAATCCTTGTCAAGCTTCTCTGCAAGTCCTTCCTGGATCGCAGTTTCCAGAATATAATCATCTGCGATTACAATATCATAGTCGCCGCCCTTTGCCATGGAAAGCTTCTCAAGCATGGTTTCATCTGTATCGAAGTTTGAATAAACAACCTTAACTCCTGTCTCTTTTTCAAAATCATCCAGAACTTCCTGCGGGAACATTCCCTCCCAGGTAAAGAGAACAAGTTCTTTATCATCTCCTGCATCCTTGAATCCGGTGAATGCTGTTCCTGCCATTAATGCACACATCACTACTGCAAGTACTCTTTTTTTCATAAATGATCTCCCTTCTTATGCTCTGCATTGTTGTCTATCTCAGCCACTATCCGCCTTCCACCGTATCGGCAGACAGCGGCCATCCTTTTTTACTTTGCTTTTACTTTTGTCCAGAGTTCCGCAAATTTCTGCTTGATCTTTGGCTGCTGATAAGCAAAGATTTCGTTATTCGGGTTGGTTGTATCCGGAATATAAGAACTGATTCCGGCATAGTCCCCCTCCTTCATGGTTTCAAAAGCACTCTTCACTGTAGAAGTATACCCTACTTCTTCCGTATTGGAAAGAGCAGATTTATCACTGATCATAAAATCAATAAATTCATGGGCAAGCTGTACTTCGCTGCAGTCCTTTGTGATAACCATTGCATCATACCATCTGTTGGTTCCCTGTTCCGGTGTAAAGTAGTCCAGATTCGGATTTTCACTGATAATGTAAGATGCATCTCCGGAGTACACAACTGCCAACGCTTTGTTTCCTGAAATCATGTTGTCGATCACATCATCACCTGCATAGATCGGATCCATAGTGTCACGCTGATCGATCAGCCACTGATAAGCCTCCTCGATCTCAGACTCATTTGTAGTATTCATGGAATACCCAAGCGCCTTTAATGCTATCATAAAGGAATCCCTCTCAGAATCATACATGTAAATATTTCCTTTATATTTCGGATTACACAGAAGATTCCAGCCATCTTTCAGATCAGCCTCATCTACTACTGTCTTATCATAAAGGATTCCTACTGTTCCCCAGAAATACGGACAGGAATAACGGTTGCCCGGATCATAGCTCTGGTTCATGACATCATTCAGCAGATTTTTCTTATTCGGAATTTCTTTCCAGTCAAGTGCCTGCAGATATTCTTCTTTGATCAGTCTCTCAATCATGTAATCAGACGGAATCAGCACATCATAAGTCTCACCGCTTGAAAGCTTGGTGTACATCATCTCATTTGACTCAAAAGTCTCGTATACGATCGTACAATCATATTCTTTTTTCGAAATCTTCAAGAAGAGAAAGATCCATGTACTCTCCTGCATTGTAAACTTTCAGCACATGAGTGGACTGCGCCACGAATCCCCATTTGATCAGCCCTGCCGTAACGGCAACAACCAGAACTACAGAGACAATTTTTACTGCTTTCCTGTTCAGCTTTCTGGCTTTATTCTTAAACTTCGGAAGCAGATTGGACAAAAGCAGTACCACGATGATGACTACGATCACGATGGTTGACAAAGCATTGATCGTCGGATTGATACGCTTTGTCATATTATATACAACAATAGAGATATTCTTTACACCATTTCCTGATACGAAATAGGAAATAACGAAATCATCAAATGACATGGTAAATGCAAGCAGCGCGCCTGCGAAAATACCCTCTTTGATCATCGGCACGATAACCTTTGTCAGAGCCTGAAAAGGTGTTGCCCCAAGGTCCATGGCAGCATTTGCCATATTCGGATCCAGAGCCCTTACCTTCGGATAAACGCTGGTAATTACATACGGAGTACAGAACGCAATATGTGCCAGCAGCATAGTCAGATACCCTTTTCGAAATCCCAGAGAAGAGAACAACAGCATCAGGCTGATGGCAGTTACGATCTCAGGATTCAGGATCGGGATATTATTAATATTCAAAAGCAGTTCCTTGATTACCTTCTTTGATTTGGATAAACCGATCGCTGTAATGGTTCCAAGTATTGTAGAAACAATGGTCGCAATGATCGCAATGGTAACAGATACATAAACTGCCTTAATTACTTCCCCGTTACCGAGAAGTTCCTGATACCAGCGCAGGGAAAAGCCTGTAAATCTGGTCAGTGACTTGGATGAGTTAAAGGAAAAGATCATCGTCACCAGGATCGGCAGGTAAAAGAAAGCAAGGCAGAGTACTACATATAACATTGAGAAAAAATTTATTATTACGTTTCATGCCGTCCTCCCTTATTCATCTTTATCCATCTTCTTCATCAGGCTCATAAATATCAGAATGAGCACAGCCAGAATCAGAGAAATCGCACTTCCGAAGTTCCAGTCACCAACTGAGATAAACTGAGACTCGATCAGGTTACCGATCAGCATGTACTGTCCGCCTCCGAGAAGTTTCGGAATAACGAATGTGGAAATAGACAGCAGGAATACCATCATGATTCCATTGAGCACGCCGGGGATGGACAATTTCCAGATAACCTTTGTGAAGGTCTGAAATTTATTTGCCCCCAGATCATAGGCAGCCTCGATAAAGGATTTATCCATTTTGCTCAGGGATGTATGGATCGGGATGATCATAAACGGCATAAAGTTACAGACCAGACCAACCACTACGGAAAAGTCTGTATACATCATTGTCACCGGGGAAATCCCCAGTAATCCAAGCAAATGGTTGATGATACCATTGTCTGACAGCAGGTTCATCCATGCATAGGTACGCAGAAGCATATTGATCCATTCCGGAATAGTTACCAGCAGGATCAGAAGACTCTGGGATTTCTCCGGACATTTGGAAATAATATATGCCAGCGGATAGCCAAGTCCCAGACAGATGACTGTCGTCAGAATTCCAAGCTTAAAGGACTTGAAAATAACGCTCATATACGTAGCTTCCAGGAATTTGCGGAAATTCTCCAGGGTGAAGGAGAACGTCAGCACTTCATTTCCATCTTCTGTAAATGCATATAATGCGATCAAAATCAGCGGGATGACAATGACCACAAATGCCCACACAAGATATGGTTTGATAAGATTTCTGTACTGTTTCATCAGTAGCTTCCCATCTTACACATAACATGGATGTCTTCAGGCCCGAATTTCAGTCCCACTTCCCTTCCGACTTCCGCATAATCTGTGGTATGAACCATATAAGTACGAAGCTCTGTCTCGATCAGGATTTCATAATGCACACCCTTGAAGGTAATATTGCGCACGATTCCCCTGATCTTTGCCTGACCGGGATCTACGATATCCAGATCCTCAGGTCTTAATACAACTTCAATCTCTTCATTATCTTCAAATCCCTTATCCACACATTCAAACTCAAATCCGTCAAAAGTAACCAGATAATCACGGATCATGGTTCCCTTGATAATATTGGATTCACCGATAAAGCCTGCAACAAAACGGTTTTCCGGCTCATTGTAGATATCTGTAGGCGAACCGATCTGCTGAATCTCACCGTTATTCATAACAACAACCGTATCTGACATGGACAGGGCTTCTTCCTGGTCATGGGTAACATAAATGAAAGTAATGCCAACTTCCTGCTGGATCTTCTTTAATTCTACCTGCATCTGTTTACGGATCTTTGCATCCAGTGCACCCAGAGGCTCATCTAAAAGCAGAACCTTCGGCTCATTTACCAAAGCCCTGGCAATGGCCACTCGTTGCTGCTGTCCACCGGAGAGCAGAGTTACATCTCTTTTCCCAAAGCCTTCCAGACCAACCATCTTCAGCATACGCTCCACCTTCTGGGCGATGACAGTTTTATCGACCTTCTTCAGGTTCAGCCCGAAACCGATGTTCTCCGCCACATTTAAATGAGGAAAAAGAGCATACTTCTGAAACACAGTATTAACCTCTCTCTTGTACGGGGGAAGCTTGGAAATCTCAATCCCGTTAAACAGTACTTCCCCGTCACTTGGTTCTTCAAAGCCTGCAATGATTCGAAGGGTGGTTGTCTTTCCACATCCGCTGGGTCCCAAAAGTGTCAGGAATTCCTTTTCGTAAATATCCAGATTGATGCCGCGCAAAACCTGCTGATCATCAAAATTCTTGGTCAGATTTTTTAACTCAATCAGTTTGTTCATCATCTTTTCCTTCCTCTGAATGTATTCTATTTTTGTTGCTATAGCATTTATTTTTTCTTCTTTGTTATCAGTGAATAAACAATAAAAATAATCAGTGTAGCTGCCAGCAGAATGGTACACAACGCATTGATCTCCGGCGTCACTCCCGTTTTCAGCTGTGTGTACACCTTGATCGGCAGCGTAGACAGACGCGGTCCGTTTACAAAAATACTTATTACCACATCATCCATAGACATGGCAAACGCAAGCAGCGAACCTGAAATTACCGCCGGCATAATTAAGGGCAGCGTAATATCCCGGAAAGCCCTGAACGATCCCGCACCCAGATCCCTTGCTGCCTCTTCCAGTGCCGGATCCATGCCTGCCAGTCTTGCCTTCACTTCCATTAGAATATAAGGCACACAGAATACCGTATGGCCTATTAACAGTGTCAGCATGCCAAAGGGCAGGTTCAGCATATAAAAGAATGCCATCAGCACCATACCAAGGGATAAATCCTCCGGTATCATTAACGGCAATATGGAAATGTATTCCAGCGCCCCTTTTGACTTCCAGTGAATCCTTGATAACCCAACTGCACCCAGAGTACCGATCACTGCACTAACCAGACAGCTTAATACACCAAGGATCAGACTGTTCACCAACGCTTCCAACATTGCCCTGTCATGGATCAGTTCCTGATACCATTTCAAGGAAAAGCCCGTAAATTTCACCGGCAGTTTGGATTCATTAAAGGAGAAAACGATCACTACAGCGATAGGGAGATACATCAGAAAGAAAATCAGCCCCATATAAAATCCGGCAAATCTTGAATTCTTTTTCATCCGATTCCCTCCAGTTCTCTGGCATTTGTCACTTTTCTGTAGATCATGATCAGTACAGTTGTAAGTACCATCATCACCACAGCAAGTGCTGCTGCAAAGGGCCAGTTACTTCCTCTTGTCATCTGATCCTGTATCAGGCTTCCAACAAGTACCACTTTATTTCCGCCCAGGATATCTGCAATAAAGAACAGTCCCATGGATGGCACGAAAGTCAGGATCACACCCGAAAGCAGCCCGGGCAGTGTAAGCTTCAGTGTTATGGTAAAAAAATGCCTGCAGTCTGGATGCTCCAAGGTCTCTGGCAGCCTCCACATAAGACCAGTCCAGCTTCTCTGCGCTAGAGTATACAGACATGATCATAAACGGGAGAAGCACATAAATCATACCGATCACAATTGCCGGATAGCTGTACAGGATGGACAGCGGTTTCTCAATGATCCCGAGTTTTATCAATACAAAATTCAAAAGTCCTTTTTTCTGCAGAATGATGATCCAGCCATACAGACGAATCAGGGAATTTACCCAGAACGGTGTGGACAACAAAAAGCTGT
>ENA-OQDT01001810-OQDT01001810.1-human-gut-metagenome-genome-assembly--contig:-NODE-1810-length-11890-cov-2.710533_pt1 | contig 11890 bp, 17 predicted proteins | sample MGYA00242786_ERZ504617 | MGnify/ENA primary metagenome ERZ504617 (study PRJEB26092, sample SAMD00036337) | human gut metagenome | host: Homo sapiens | study: EMG produced TPA metagenomics assembly of... | reverse complement strand
ACCACGCAGAGCGACCACGCCCCGAAGCTGGTACAACCCCGCCATGGTCGAGGTTCAGACCACCGGCGGCGTGGGCGCCGGTCTGACCCTGACGACATCATTTTTACGATGCCGGCAAGAAAGAGGGCACGGTGTTTGCTCAGGCCGTCAGTGATGGTTCTGTCGGCGCTGCCAGCAACGATAATCTCGTTTATGTGCAGGACGCCATCATCGCCTCCAACGCAACCGTCACCACCACGATCACGCTGGGTGATGGCGCGGTGCTGCGGAACTTCGGCGGCATGTCGGCGGTACGCGCCACTGGCGAAGCCAAGCTGGTGATGGAGCCCGGCAGCGTGATCGAGGATGCTTCGTCGATCACACGAAGCAAAGGCGATGCAGGCTCCGTCGGCCCCGCCGGTGCGGTCTGGCTGCAGGGTTCCGATTTCGAGATGGAAAATGGTGCGGAAATTAAAAATGTAAACGGCCGCGCGGTCTACGCGGACGGTGGCAGCGTAAGCGTCGGCGGCACGATCAGCGGCATCATCGGCAATCCCGCTATGTGGCAGGGCAAGGACGGCACGGCCATTCACCTGCGCGGCAGTGCAAAGGCAACCTTAAACGGGAAAATTTCCGATTGTACAGAGGGCGTATTGGTCTTCGTTGATAAAGCAGTTTTTGAAATGGCCACCGGCTCCTTCCTCGGCAATTCCGATGCAGCTGGCATCAAAACGAACGAAGATCCCACTTGGAGTCTTGTTAACAAAGATGATTATGGTACAGACCGCAATACAATTACAATTCACGGTGAAATATCTGGCATTAAAAACAATAAAACTCCAATACAGTTCAAGTTCGGCACACTGTTGATTGGCGCTGACAGCAATATTCATCATAACAGCGTCTTCTATGGAACCCTCTATATTCAACGAGATGCAATTGTTGATATATATGGTAAAATCAACAATAATGACGCAGCAGCCGAGGCGGCGGCGTTGCGACCGCGGGATCATGGTGAAGTGGTCATAAATATGTACGAAGGTGCTGAAGTTAAGGGGAATACCGCAGTGAAAAATGGCGGCGGTATTATGATCAGCAGTAATACATCGTTCACGATGTACGGCGGCGAAATATCCGGCAATGTCAGTCAGACTGTCGGCGGCGGAATTTATCAATATAAGAATAATTCCAAAGTTGAACTTCAGGGCGGCACAATCCGTGATAACACAATGAACGCCACCGATGTTAAAGATTCTTCCACCGGAACCGAAAATGATATTACAATAAGCAACCAGGGCAACGGCAGCAGCAATCATTATTTGTATATCTCACAGAACACAGAACTTGACAATCAGAATGTCTATTTCCAGATTAACTCTACAACCGTCACCCCCGCGGAGAACAGTTTGGACATCAAGTTGGGCAACGCCAGCAAAGAGAGTGTGACCGCCTTGTCCGGCAAGGCTGATGCGAACGGCTGGAACGCTCCCCTCGCCACCTTCTGGGCGCAGCGGGACGGCGCGGCCGAGCTGACAGTGGGCGGGCTGACCTTCAACAAAGCACTTCCGGTCTACGCGCTGGTACAGGAGACCGGTGCGGACGGTAAACCGGTGTCCGGCGCGGAGGTCAGGGTATACAGCACAAAAATTACTGACGACGGCATCCGTCTGACACTTCCCAACGGCTATACGAACGGCTGCGCGGTTGCGCTGGCACAGCCTACCACCGACTTCGGCAGCGTCGGCATCTCAGGCCCTACAGAAATTGCGAAGACCTCTGATGCCGCGCCCTACGAGGTCCCCTATACCGTGACCTACACCATGTCGGACAGCCTGCGCGGTATGCTGAACATGGCATCGGCCGATATCCCGGCCATGTCCTTTGTTGTGGAATTGGACAGCCGTCTCGCAGCCAAAACCGGTGACAGCGGAAACTGCCTTTACACCTTCGACGGTGACGGCATCCTCGACGGCACGGCCAGTGTCTCCGGCCATACGGTCACCGTCACCTGCACCCCCTTGCCCGGTTGGAAAGCCGCGATTGCGGGAAAATCCTCCGTCAAGATGGTGTTGAAATGCGCCGGTCTTCTGGATGCAGCAGCTTTCGCCGCCGGTGAATCTCTGAACACCGCCGCCCATATCAGCGGCAAAGTATCCAGCGGCAGTACCGTCACCTCTGTCGTGATCCCCTCCAGCATCTGCCGGAACTGCTGCGAAGTCACATGTGGTGATCCGGTTCTTCCAGATACAATTTTCATTCTTCATCTTCTCCTTCCAGTTTATAAGTAATTGATTCCACATCATTCGTAATCTCATAAATGATATTTTCGATTGGTTTTGACATATACATCCCAGTCAGGTAATCCCTGCCACCGACAATATCTCCAATCCCAACCTCGATTCCAAGCTTTGCAACATCCATCTGAAATGTCTTTTTATTCATCAGCTTCTGCAATTGTTCCGCGGACGTTTTCTCCAGCTCTGCTGTTTCTGTGCTCGTATTTTCGTATACTGCTGAGATCTCATTCAGTCCTTTGTAATACTGCGTCTTTCCAATGCTTCCATCTTTCTGCACATACAGATGGAATATGTTCCTCTCCTGCAGTTCTCCTTTTCCAGTCACTACCAGATGATTCACGCCGTTCTGCTTGTCATCCATTGTGAAATTCAAACAGCTGTCCTGCGACAATTCGATTTGTGATGAATAATCTGCAATAGGAACTGCTTCGACCAGAATGTAACATGGTCCACTTTGTTCTTTAATCAGCCTGATCTGCAGGCGGTATCCAACACTTTTCAGCATTTTTGTAAGACCTTCCAGCAACGTGCAATATCGATCAAATTGAAAATTCTTTACGGAGACACCTGTATTGGCAGAAGGAACTTCAAACAGTCCGTCAAACTCCGGCTCGATCAGCGCTTTCAATACCTGATTTAGTTCACCGGATACCGTTTTATAATCTGATCCGGCAGGCGGTTCTATTACTTTATACTGCAATCTTCCACGCCACGTGAGTCCCTTCAGTTCCACATAGTCAAGTGTTGTATCTGTCAACACCTCTCCGATAATACCACCGTATTCCGTATTTGTAATATACACATAACTTGAAAAAGTCAGTTCTGGATACCAGTTCGATCTTGCAATCTGCACAGAAAACTCATACTCGCCGTTCGTATCAAATGTAACGTTTGAATCCAGAATTACTCCCAGTTCTCTTCCGTTACTATCTGCAAGAATTATGTCCTTTACCACGGCGGCTCCCTCCTGTTCAAAATAAGGTCAGGTCAAATCCATAATCCCGGACCAGTTAATGTTCAAAATGTCCGAATGGTATTCTCTTGAAAACAGTTTGTTTCTGCGCTCTCTGATTAAATAAATTTTGTACCGTTCCATTCGTCAAATACCTTCGGATCGTTCTTCTCTGGCTATCTATGATCAGATATTCCCTGCTTTCAAGCGTTACGAAAAACTCATAAGGATAATCGTTGATCAGAATCTTCGGATTTACACATGGTCCGTAAATGATCATCCGGTACTCGCTTGGAATGATGTGATCAACATTCCATGCTGCGATTCCTCTTTTTTCTCCGGCAAAATCAAACGGATAGTCATACTGAAAGTCAATTCCGGATGCTGCCGTTTCTTCCAATTGTGGAAGAAACTGTCTTGTCGCTTCTACTACCCATACAAGTTCCGGAGTCTGGAAGGTGATCTCCACTTCCGAATACACATATCCCTTCCATCCTTCTTTCGCAGATTTCAGTACCTTGCAGCGCAAATATGCACCATTCACGTACAGCTTTCCGTAGGTATCATTTTCCGCATCAACTGCAATGATCCGGTATAGCTGCTCCATATTCGCCTGGAACTCTTCCCGCTTTCCAAACACATCAATCGTCACTGTTTTTTCATATCCGTCCGAAGACTCTGACCAGTCCGCATCGAACCAGTCAGTCTTCGTTGTACGAAAAGGAGCTTTCAAAAGATTCAGCTTTTCGCCATTCATATTTTCATAATATACAATCATACCTGTGGCACTGCTCCTTCGGTAATGGTCTGTCTATCCGTTTCGTATCCAGGAATACCGGCTTATTGCCATTTTCTTTTGCAATCTTCCTCTGGATACGTTCAAATCTGTCATAATCAAATCCCTGGTCTTTAAAGATTGGATTATTCTTTATGCCGCCAACCGTTTTATCCGGATTAACGGATGTCGTAAGCTGTACACTTCTCTGCAGGCTCTGAACTGCTTTTTGTACTCCGGCATTCATGGATCCGACCGGAATATTCTTCTCAAATCCGATTCCCATACCAAGAGCCATCATCTTACCAACCTGGTCACGGAATACTCTCGATGGCGAATGAATACCAAGTGCATTTTTTTGCCGCCTTTAATGCCTTATTCGCAGCAGATCTTGCTGCATCCATAATCACTCCCGCAGCCCCTGCCAATCCACTTGCAATTCCGGAAATGATATTCATACCGACACTGCCCCAGTTTACACTGGTAAATGCATTCTTGATCTGGCTGATCATGGATGGGATCTTACCAAGTAACGCCGGAATTCCCTGTACCAGTCCGACTGCGAGCTGCGTGATAATCTTCACACCAGTCTGTATGATCTTCGGCAAATTCGTGATAATCGTAGATGCCAGCTTGCCGATGATAACCGGTGCTTTCGCTGCCACCTGCGGAATCGCGTTTGCAATTCCCTGTGCCAAGCCTTCCATTAACCGTAATCCGGAAGTTATTAACTGCGGAAGATTACTGATCAGCGACTCAACCAGAGTCAGAATCATCTGTACTGCTGCCGGAATTAACTGCGGAAGTTGTGCGCCCAGGCTGCTTACCAGAGTTGCTATGATGCTTGCACCTACGGAAATGAGCGATGGTAGATTTGCCGTGATCGCATTCATCAATCCCAAGATCAGGGTTGCACCTGATGAAATCAGTCCCGGAAGTGCTGCTGTGATTCCTGCCCCAAAGTTAGATATGATCTCCGGTCCTTTGGTCTGCGCCAGAAGCAGGATCTGGTCAATCTGTGTACCAAACTGACTGTAAACCAGTCCAAGACCGGCTACCACAACGGCTGCAACTGCACCGAAATTCATCAACCCTACAAATGACGGAATAAAGCCGGCTACTGTTCCAAGAACTCCCTGCAAAGCAGAACCAATCTGTCCGCCCCATGCTCCCAGATAACCGGCAGTATCTCCAAGTAGCGAAAACGCGCTTGTAATTCTAGGAATTTTTGATGCGATTGCAGAACCGATCTTTCCAACTGCCCCTCCGATTTTACCTGGGACACCGGAAACGACCTTGCCGATTTTTCCGACAGTAGCTGACAATTTCGGAGTCAGTACCTGAAACGGTCCTGTAACAGCGCTGCCGAGCCCTTTCAGGCTACCCGCAAAATCTTTCCGGAAATTCGCAGCCGATTTTGTTGCACTTTTGAATCCCTTCGGAAGCTTTCCAAGCTCAGACAAAACACCTGTTGTAATTCCACTAAATCCCTCAACAGCTGACTGTACATTACCGATCTGTGATCCGAATAATGAGATCACTGGTCCAGCTCCCGCAAGAACTGCTGCAGTCTTGCCAAGATTCATGAGCTCATCCGTACTCATGTTCTGCAGCTTATCGGCTAACTTACCAACACTATCTGTAAATCCCTTTAATTGCGGAACCGCTTCACCGATTTTTCCGGATAAGGATTCCACCACATCCATTCCGGTCTTTCCCAGACGCGGGATCATTTGTCCAAGATTATTTAAGATATTCTTTGCCGCTGTCCAGAATGTATCAACCAGATCGTTCGCGCTGATTATACCAGCTTCAAAATTCTCCCAGGCGGCTTTAGCAGAATTAACAGAACCTTCAATCGTTGTAGAGGCTTCTTTTGCGGAAGTTCCTGTGATTCCGAGATTTTGCTGGACTTTGTGAATTGCCTGAATCATCTGGTCAAACGTTACATTATCCAGATCTTCTATTTTTTCATTTAAGATACCGGAATCATTGATCAATCGGATCATTTCCGACTGTGTACCGCCGTAACCTAATTTAAGGTTATCCAACATTGTGTAATTCTGCTTTGCAAATCCCTGATAGGCATTCTGGATATCCTGCATATTCGTACCCATCTTATTGGCATTGTCTGCCATGTCGATAATCGCCATATCTGCTATCTCTGCAGCCTTTGCAGTATCTCCGCCTAAGCCCTGTAGTAATGATGCTGAAAAGCTTGTAACCGTTGACATGTAATCATTAGCAGAAAGCTGTGCTGTTTTGAACGCATTGTTTGCGTTTCTGATCACTGTCTTGGCACTATCTTTAAATAGTGTCTCTACACCACCGACCTGCTGCTCCATATTGGCGACTACACCAAGAGAAGACTTTACAATCGCCGCCGCTCCAGCTCCTACAGCTGCAACAGCTCCGGTCATTGCCTTGCTGACTACAGATAAGCCACTTTTTCCAAGACTTCCAAGCTTATTTATGCCTTCATTGAACCCACTCTCATTGATTTTGGTATCAAAATTCAAATATCCATCTGCCATACTATCATCCTTTCTGATAGCACGGCTCAGGGGCTCACAAGTGCTTAATTCTTAATTTTTATCTCCACCTCCCGTCGGCATTTGCGGCATTTTACATACAGTCCGCTACACACTGCAGTATCTGTGTAAACAAGCAGATGCTGCCCGCAGTACGGACACGGATACCACTCACGCCGTGTCGGTATTTTAATTTCCATCATGAGAACATATCTCCAATCTCATAATCATCAAGCTTTCGCTGTTTCTTTTTCAGCGCAACAGCTCTCTGGATCTTCTTGATCCGTTTACGTTCGTCCTTATCTCGGATTGTTCCAGGATCAATCGAACGATACATAATCCGTTGTTTAATCTCGGTATCATCCGGCAGCCAGTCAAACAAGCTCCGGAACTCCCACCAGTGCAGATAATCAATCTGCTGCAGATCAATTCCGTATGCCTCCCGGAATGCTGCATAAATGCAGCCGGCATCTTCCGAAAAAGAAAATACCGGCTTCCCACTTTTCTGCTGCTCTTCCTCTTCATCTTCCAGATCATCCTGGTACATCCTTTTGCACATCAGGAAATCTCCAAGTGCATAAATTGCAGCTTCAATATCATCCGGAATCTGATCCAGATACCACTGCAACAGAAGTCCGCACTTCATCCGCCACGGAACCGAGTCGTCTTCAACCAGCTCCGTAAAACGGATCCATTCACGGAAATCTGTCACGATCGGGTAGTACTCCCCGTTCACCTTGACTTCTTCCGGAAACTGCTCATATAAAATATTCATGCTCTGCTACCTTCCGGTATTGGAATATTTTCCTTTTACCATACTGTTTCTGGTAGTTTCTTCTCTGCTGACGGTTTCCATTTGGCTGTGACTGCGGATGCGGGAACTGCTGCGTTGTATTTTGATTTGGTACATACTTATCATATTTATCGTCCAGTTTCTTTGCTTCTGCTGTTTCAAAGTCTAACAATGATTCAGCCGCTTCAGTACACAACTTGATGCTGTTCTTTCCGCAAAGGATACGCTCCCCAGCTCCATCGCCAAAAAGGGTATCGAAGAACACATAAAAACACGCGCACTGCGCGCGGATGATATCACTCTGCTTTCCGGTTATGGGAACCTTTTTCCCTGCTTCAAACATTTCTGCTTTTGCTTCCTCTAACACATCCAAAAAATCCGCATCCGTGAAATCCACTTCTGCTTCAAAATTTCCAAATTTCCAAAGGCTCATAGGCTCACTCTCCCATTTCTTCTTTATTCTCCGCCAGCAGTGAATGTACAGGTCTTCCATCCGTCTGTGGTGGTTGCAGTACCCTTTGTGATTTCTCCGGCCGCTTTAAAGCTGCCTTTGTAAATCAGGGCATCCGTACCGTCCCCTTCTGTATCCGGAATTACACTCCATGTTCTCTTTCGTGCGGTACAAGTTGTTTCCGATGTCTTCTGCTCAAACAAATCTACCACCACAATATCAACCTGTGCTTCTGTTCCGAGAATCTCATCATCGGTAATTGCTGCAATCTTTTCATGTACCGGATCATTGGTATACCGGTCAAATTCGTAATCGATCGCCGGTGCGTAACCAACTACGTCCGATCTTTCAGATGCTTCATCCACATACTGCCGGCTGTACTCTGTCGAGTTCTTTCCATCCGACAGCGATGTAAATCCCGTCATTCTGGTAAATGTTTCTCCTGATCCGTTAGCATCCATAAAAGCCACTCTCTTATGTCTGCCAACTAACATTTTTTCACTTGCCATTTCTTCACACTCCTTACTTATAAATTCAATCTGCATATCATCTGATACCGTCCCAGATCGACCTCTGTACTAAATAAATAGCCGGACTGCAGCACTTCTACCCTGATAGCATCGTGCCCGTCCAGCTCTGGAACAATATCATTCAGGTTATTCTGTTCTGTCCACTCTTCAAAGTTCTGATAAAAACCCTGTTGGCAATACCGGTTCTGGCATCCCCATCGTAGGCTTCCTTACTTGTCAGAGCGAACTGGAACTGCTTCAGGCAGCTCCCGTCCACATATCTCTTGTAAATGGGATCTGCTCCAATCGGATCAATGGAATATTCCATTCCGTCACCCAGATAATCAATGTTGATCTTCCGGTTATCGATATCCGGATACATCCTCACATATTCCCGGATGCTCTCAATAATCGTTTTTCTTTTACTGTCCGGCAAGTTTCTCAGCTCCTTCCCTGATGGCATCTTTGTGGCTTGCCTTCATTGTCTTAAACCATCTCGCCTTGGTTTTATGCTCGTAATACTGCCGGCGGGCATATGGGGCAAGGTATTCAATAGAACCAGAACCAACCACCGTACCAAGCGTCCCGGACTTAATCAGCATCCCGGGTTCTTCTCGGTGTCCAATGGATTCATGTAGCGCAGACACTCGGAATCCACAAATGCCTGCGCCCTTGAAAATCCCTCCGCTTTTTTCTGTGCGAATCCCGGAGCCCATTCCAGCCGTGCCGTGGTAGAACCATTCTTACCAGTCACCGTAAATACACTTCCTCTCGGCGTTGTGATCCGGAATTCTTTCTTTCCAGCCATCTTACTCGCCTCCGATCCGCCAATGCGGAACCGTACCAAACCGGTTGTCCGACCAGCTTGTAACCTTGCAGTGCTTCTGGAACACGGCTTTCAGATCTGCAGGCTTTTCAATTGCAATCTGACACTCTCCCAGGACAATCTGATCATCATTCTGTATGGTCCAGTATCCATAACCGCCACAGCAGGCGAACTGATCCGGCGGAAGATACTGCCCTGCTTCCGGAATATCCGCAGGTAATCCGGATTTTTGTAGACCTCCGCACTTTTCAGTCCGGTTATCCGTAACTGCAGTCTTATGGTCCACATGGACATGGACACCATGCAGGACGGTTCGGTTCCCAGGTATCGTAATCGTAGTGGAATCACCGCTTATTCTGTTATAAACCGTAATGTCACTATTCGTAATCATCATCCACCACCAGATCCATAAGTCCTGTATTTACCAGATATACTTCTGCAATCCTGTACAGCATCGAATCTACTGATCGGCTTACATCAAACGATACGGAATACCCATCGTTGTTCTCAGATGTTATTCCATCTCGCTGATCATACTTATATGCACAATCACACATCTCACAAAGTGCTGTCTTTGCCTTTGCCGGCCAAGCACCTTCTTCCATTCGGTCAAATGTATATCGGTTCAACCTGGCACTCATTTTTACTTCGACAGATTTCCAGTGGCTCTCTGGAATCAAAGAGCCACCAAAGAATCCTTGTAATACTCATATGTTACATTCACCTGATCACATCCTACTCTGCTACAGTATGAACATAAATGCCATCCTTTTTGTTGTCTTTACATTCTGCAATACCAACCGTTCTGTATCCGAATTTCCATCCATCTGCAGTCTGGTTCTGATCCGGAGAAATAACCTTAGATACAGTATGCTTCTGGTACTGAATTGCAGCCTGTTTATCAACAATCAGGAAGTTCATTGCGACTGCACCAGTATCTTTTGTAAATCCTCCGGCACCCGAAGCATTCAGTTTTACCTTATTGTAAAATCTTCCTGATGGAACCTTGATGATTCCTGCAAATCCTTCAATTGCTTTCTTAGATGCAGTTGTATCTAAGTCCTCAATCAGTCCATATACTGTCGGATTGATAAACAGATAGCATGTACTAAGATTTGCCTCGGCATTCTCAATCTTTCCTCTTGCAGTTCTGAGTGCTGCTAAAGCTTCTTTTCCTGTTGCAAGAGCAGCCTTTGCTGTTGTAACACCTGGAATCTGTGCATAAGATGCCAGTCTGTATGCATCAAGTTCCGGTACAACCTGGGTTCTTAAAAACTCCCCTGAAAGACGTCCGAATGCAATTCCGGCAGATTCAATGTTATCCATTGCATCCACATTAAACATACGACCTCTGTCATAAGCACATTTCTTTGTCTCATAATCCAGAGTCACGTCACCGGCTACATAACCAGTGCTTTTGTTATAATCCGCAAGCCCCTGCATAGATAACTTTGGAATCAGGATCTCATTTGCGTTTGCTCCCTCTTTTACCAGCTCATTCGGTCCATCCAGAACAGCTGTTAATGATGATAATTTATACACCTCATCCAAAAGTGTTGAATACTGTTTTCTAAGTGCAATAGTATTTGCCATTCTTCCTTACCTCACTTCTTATTTTTCCGGCAGTCCCATGGCAGCTCGAAGTGCAGCAACATCATCTGCTCCCGGATCTGCGCCACCTCCGCCACTTGTGCCACCAACCGGATTATTGATTGGTTCGTTTGCTCCGAACAAATACCCATCAGACTTCTTGACATCCTCAAGTGCCTTCTTGATATCTTCGGACTGATTCTTAGATTCTTTCAGAGCATCGATATTCAGCATTGCGATAACTGCCTTTTCATTTCTTCCGCCGGCAGCCTTAACTGCTTCCTTAACAGAATCCATAAATACACGGTCAGCTTCTTTTGCTGCATATTCATCATCTTTCGCCTTCAGATCGCCCTGAAGCTTTGTAATCTGTCCCTGCAGATCCTTCACATCCACGCCTTCAAATTCTTTCAGCCTGGTATTTACATCATCCAATGAAGCCTTGTAGTTGTCCCTCTGTGTAACTGCGTTATCGTACTCGCTTTTAGTACGATAATTTTCTTTCCAAGCCTTATCGAAATCTGCTTTCTTATCTGCTGGGACTTCCATTCCATACTCTTTCAAAATCTCATGAATATTTTTCATAGTTACATTCCTCCTGAAATATTTTATTGACCGCTCTTTCAGCGGTATGGGATATAGCCGGGTAGACCTCCGGCATGGTAGTTGTCCAGTTTAATGCCATATGACAGGGCATAAAAATAAGACGCTTACCCCTGCGTCTCAAAGGGAGATATTTGGACCACCGCCTTCCTAGGCAACAATACTCTTGATTCCATAAGCTAATGCGCTGTCATGCTCAATCACACAACCTCTTGCATCTTCCCACCCCTGCGCAAAATACGCCACATCTGCTCCTGACAGAAGTTCCAGGGATTTTCCAAGGAACCACAGTGGTTTTGCATCTGCGGGTGCTTCCTGAAAGAAGGAATCAATCACTTCTACCGGTTCACCGATCATTTCTTGCGCAAGCTCAATTGCTTTCTTGCGTTCTGCCAGAATCTCTTCATCTAACTTACCTCTCATAGGCTGACTAATAAATAATTTTTTCACCTTTCTCACCTCCTCGCCTTAAAAAATGAGTATAAAAATACCACCGGTCTTATCAACTGGTGGTAACTACACAACTTCTTTTAACGCTTTGTTGTATTCAATTTCCAACTCACGTTTAAATTTTTCAATCTCTT
>ENA-OQDT01001809-OQDT01001809.1-human-gut-metagenome-genome-assembly--contig:-NODE-1809-length-11890-cov-2.765366_pt1 | contig 11890 bp, 23 predicted proteins | sample MGYA00242786_ERZ504617 | MGnify/ENA primary metagenome ERZ504617 (study PRJEB26092, sample SAMD00036337) | human gut metagenome | host: Homo sapiens | study: EMG produced TPA metagenomics assembly of... | reverse complement strand
ATATCTGCCCTCTGGGCTTCTGCGGAGCCGCCGGGCAGGATATGATCTTTGCTTTCCCGCATATCGTTGATTTTGAGTTCTTCCTGCAAAGCCTGTTCCGAACAGCGGCGAAGCAGTTCCATTGCATAGGCTTCACCGTCCTGCTCTACCCATCCGATGTACTGCCGGTAGTTATCCAGCGTTTCCTGCTTCAAGCGGGCAAGCCGTTCCTTGCCGAAGCCGAAGGTCAGGTGCGTTGTTGCCGCCATAACCAGCCAGGCGATCTCTGCGCCCTCGTTCTGGGCCATGCGGAGCTGCTCTTCCCTGCGGTTGCGTGGAGCCTTGGTCTGCGGAAGCCGGACCTCAAAATCACAGATGCCTTTCAAGTCCTCCCGCATGGCATCCGTTGCACTCTTGCGGTTCTCGGTCAGGATTTTTGTCCTATACCGCTGCTGAAACTCGTGCATCTCATTACAGGCCCGCTCCAAGCGTGTGGCTCCAATGCCCTCTTCCTGGTGCATAGCCACCACCATACACCAAGTGAAGATCTGCGCCGCTTTATCCCGTTCATCAGCCCGCTGCTGGCGAATGTTCTTCATCTGTTTTGCCATCTCCAATCTTTGCACCCGAAAATTTTTGCTAGGAATCTTCTCGCTTTGCCGCAGTCCCAACGGCTTTTGCACCACTGACACCGGCCATTGCACAGGAACGCCAGATGTGCTTTCATGTGCCCTCCTTGCAATTTTTGACCTTCGGGCCCGCCATGTGATTCACAGCCAGGACCAGCCCGCCATGGGCAATGCGGCCACGATCAGGATAATTCCGGCCGCATCCACGACCATCGGACTAAAGAAAATTTCACGAATCAGATTCATTAGATTCCTCCGCATTCACTATAAGTCCCGAAATTCCAACGTTCTCTTTTGCATAGCCCACAGCTTCTTCTGCGGATACTGCCCACACATAAGATTTTTTGAGCAGTTCCCTATTACTCACTGGGGATCTATATTCCACTTTGTACTATGAACTATTTTCCACTGCCGGCGAGGTGCCGATGTTCCCTGCCAATACGCTGCTACCAGTTTTTGCTCTTCTACGCATACCGGGCGCAGCATTCCAAAATTGGGGTGTTCATAAGCTACTTTCTGCAAGGCTTCTTCTACGGCTTTCGGAGTGTTTTCTCCACGAATCCATGCAGAAAACATACATTTTTCTGCCGTATCATTTTTTCTTGCTTCGATTGCGACCTCATAGTACGGCACCCTTATTCACTCCTTTCCTGCCCGCCGATTGAAGTACGCCACCGGCGAAACACCGCGTTCATCACAGTCCTTGTTGTTGAAACTGACGATTGCACCGCAGTTCTTCTTATTGGTGCACCGAACGCATTTCATGCCCGTGACGCTCACGACTTCATAGGTCGGTGCACCACAGAACGGGCATTCCCGGCTTTTAGGTTCAACGTGTGCTTTCATTTTTCCGTTCCTCTTTGTTCCATTTTTTCAAGGGCGCATAGTATCCGCACATCACGCAACAGACAATTCTGCGATGCTGCCCTAACAGTACGACAAGTTTCGGTGTCGCGCTTCTAAACGGCTTGCCCCATGCCAAAAAGCCGCTCCCGCATTTAGGACACGGGAGAACCGTACCTGTTTTCTCCATCAGGATCCTCCCCTACGCACCGGCTTCTTGCCGTTCCCAGCAAACTTTTCAGGCCGTTCATCACTCATGCCGCGAGCCAGAACCAGTGCCCTCTGGTCGTTCGGCATCTGGTAGATGCAGCCAGTCGGAATGTGCATATACAGGTCATTCAGTACAGCGCGGGCAATTTCTGCCGTTTCGTACTGACCCAGACGATATACCGCGCCGCCACCGGTAGGAACCGCTTTGATTTCGTGTTCGGGGCTCACATACACGCTGGTGCACTGGGCAATGTTCGTGATGGAGTCCCATTTTTTGTTCATGACGTACATTCTGCATCCTCCACATAAAACCAGGATTGCGGTGGACGCCGAATCTCTACAGGCTCATAGCCAAATTTTGTTGCCCGCAGTCTTGTGAAATCACTTAACGGTCGTGGGCGGTCGTAAATTTTTAGGTCGGAAATGTGCCAGCCATACAAGTCTTTCAAATCTGCATAACTCATCCCGGACTTCCATCCGGCATAGTCTTTGACTTGCGGTACTGTGAGACAGCTTCCAGAAATTGCAGATTCGATATCTTCTTTGACGACACAGTATTCAGGTCCAATGCGTCGGATGTCATCGCAGACGAACTCGCCAATAACCATCTGCATGGCGCTGTCTATATCATCTGGCACACCAATGCCGTCCCATGTGATAAACTTGGTCTTTCCGTGATAGATTTCTCCATCATACGATTCTTCGCCATCTCTGAAAATCGTAATGAGTTTCTTTGGTAGCTTTGTGCAGTAGATGTAGCATTTTGAACGGCACTTCAAGGTTTGGCGCAGTTTTGCGAATTTCAACCGTCTTCCGCAGGTTTGCGATTTTCTTGCACCAGTTGGGCCGGATGCTCAGTAAAACAGCTTTACTCACTTTGCACCTCCCCGCCGTCCAGATCGACTTTGAGCTGTTCGAGCTTTTCGAGCACGATCTGCTGTACCTCTTCAGGCTTGCCGACGATCTCAACGAGCTGCGCCAGCATGATGTAAACATCCGCGATTTCTTCCCTGACGCTCTCGTGGGCGACCTTGATCTTCGCACCGTTGCGGTAGTTGAAGGTTACGGCCCGCTGGAGATTGCAGATCGCCTTCGTGAGCTCTGACATTTCCTTGATCGCCATCTGGAGCTGAGGGGCGGTGCCGTACCGATTGATCGCCCGACGGATGGTACTCAGACCGTAATTAGGAATGACCGGGATTCCTGCATCCTCGTACCATTTGAGCTTTTCCCGCAGGGTCGCGTAGGCCCACAAAATCGTGTAGTGCTCTGCGATCAGTCCGTCAATGCTCTGCTTCGGGTCGTCGAAGAGGTGATCGGTCAGACTTTCGGAGAGCTCCATATCGTTGCAGCCCAGATCGATGCTGCTGCCATGCCCCTTGACGAGCTGCCGCGCATACTCGGTCAGTGCCATTTCAGGTTGCCGCAGCCATACCCAGCCGTCCTCGCTGACGTCAGTAAAGTTGAGGGCAGTCTGAAAATTGTCCACCGGGTTGTCGGTCGTCAGCCTCGGAACACTCTTAATCTTTTGCTTATCCATTCTATACCTCCTCAAAAATCCCAGTCGTCGGGGACATATAAACGGCACTCTCCATCCCCGTTGTCGCTGGTCGGTTTATCAAACGGGCAGCCCGGGCAACCATTTCCAGTTGCCAAGTGGCAATGGCAAAAATCCATCAAATAATGGGCCATGTCCTCCGGGCTCGTAATAGCATATTCAGGGTTGGTCTTCGCCTCCTCAGTTTCGAAGAAAAACTTAATCGGCTTTTCGTTTTCAATAATATTCATGTAAGCTACGCCAATTTTATAAATATAGTTATCACGCAGCTTGCGGGGAATCTCTGCAATACACCGGCGAAATACTTCCAGGGAGTTTGCGCGCTTGTAGTGGTTGCACATCCGGCAGGCTGGCATAAGGTTTGAAATGTCATCTGCCACGCCGTCTGCTTCATTCCATACCCGCAGCGGCCGGAAGTGATCTACTTGCATATCTTTGTAGGCAATCGCCCTGCCGCAATATGCGCAGCGACCTCCGTACTTCCGGTATACCGCCTCACGGGTTTTCTTATTGATTGCCATTCTGTGTCACTTCCTTCGGTGGCAAAGGCATCCAACCAACAACAGGCCGGTCAATCCGGTTGTTGTAAACCTCGTCCGGGTTGAAGTGGCGGTATTCCCACCAACCTTCCGGGATTCGATAGTCGTCCTGCTCCTCGTCGTATGTCCCCCAATCGGGAAGATTCTCCCAATTCCATTCGCTATCTTGTAAAAAACGTTTCCGTCCTCATAGTGCGCCGTCGTTATTCCGTACCCGTCAATTTCAGTTTCGGTACAGAATCAGCACTTCCGTCTCAACTTTCGGAGGATCCTTGTCGGGGTCGCGCCAGAAAGAAAGTAGCGCTCCTTCCTGTGCAACAGGAAGTTTCTTGACCTTTTCCCGCGCTACCCGGAGAGTCGCAGAAACAACATCATTCGCACTCGGCTTCTGAATCGTGTTATACTCCAGGCATTTCAATACGTCCTCACGGTTGATGTACTCATCCATTGTCTTTCTCCTCATAAATGTCGAGCTTCATGTCCAGTGTGTACGGGGTGTCCACCGCGACGTCTGCGTCCGGGTCAAACTGTACGTCCAAGCTCCCATCTTTCAGCGAAATGGTGAGCACACAGTTATTGAGCTTTGTCGTAAAGCTGTCACCATCGTTCAACTTCCCATGGTCAGCCGCGTACAGCTCCAGCGCCGCTTTAATCGCTGCGTTCGACTGTTCCATCAATCCCTTTTCATTCATCTGAAATCACCTTCATCTTCACCACATTGAATTTTTCATACTCCGGGTAGCAAGCTCTAGCCATCGCCTTAGCCCGTACAGCAGCACGCTTAATGCCCTTTTCATCGACAACAACGCACGGCAGGAGTGCAGAGCCACGTTTCCCGGATGCAGCGATAAGCATCTCATACTTTGCCATCGTCTCGTCCTTTCTCTGGTTTCGGCGGGTGCGCTTCGCTCTGGCGGTCTATATCACCATCCACGCAGCACGCCGCATAAATCAGAAGTGCAGCCATCACCGCCAGAACCACCAGCACAATCCAAAGCCACATTTTGCATCACCCTCCCAGAAGATTTTTCATCATATACCCGGCCATAGCCTGTGCATATGCCTGTTTAGGAACGTCCGCCGCACCATTCTCTTCCAGCAGCTCTTTGATGCTGTGTTCGCGTCCTGCGCCGTCAATGGCCCGAACTCTGGTACTGCCGCGATTGACCGTCACCGTTTTCTTATCGCGCGGGTGGATGCCGACGGAAGCTGGAAACCTTTCTCAACACCCAGAGGTGATAGCAGTCGCAGACGTCCACCAGCCGGTCCTGCGTTGGGAACACTTCGACGGCAACTCGCTTCTCGCCGAACAGGTCGTTTTTAATTTCCATCTTGACGGCCCACGGGATATCCCCGCTGCCGTCACTCCGGCCAACGCCCTCTGCCGCCGTAATCGTGACGTGTTCGACCTTGCCCCATTCCGTGCGGAGCAAACGAGACATCACGCTGTACTTCTGGTCTTCGCTGATCCATGCCCGATCCATCTCCCTCATCCAGCCGTGATAAGGTACTCCCAGCTCTTCAGCTGCCTGTTTCGGGGTAATTGTTTCAGTCCATTTCACTTTTTCTGCTCCTCTCCAGCTTCTTTCATCAGGTATGGCGTGTCGCTCATGTTTCCAACCACTTTTCCAATGTAGAGCAACGCCCGAAGACAGCACGGGTTGTAGTCGCGTGAGTTCTTGCCGGCAATCTTTGCGTAGAACCCGATATGGCCCACGCCATAGGCAATGTACTCACCAAACTCCACAGAGAAAAATCCGCTCGTTGGGGCCGGTGGTTTTGATGATGTCGCCCTCAAAGACCATCGTTCCTTCCATGTCCTTTACGCCAGTGCTCATGCCGATTGTAAAAGGCTTGACCAGATGGGCGTATGCCGGCTCTTGCTCGGAGTTGATGTACCAGCCCTCGCCCGGGCGACTGTTTTTCACACCTGGGGAGCGAATCAGGAATCCTTCATGCCAAACGCCATCTGCAGACTGCCCGCGAAAAGTTCTATCCTGCATCATGCTTCACCCCTTACCTTAACGGGAAGCACCAGCGCTTCATACTGCGGTTCAATCAGCTTTACAGGGGACAGCGGCCCAACTACCCATGCGCTGACTTCGTCCTCTTCCATCGACTTCAAAGCCTCGCTCAGAAATTCAAGGTTGAAGCCGATTCGCAAGGGGTCTTCCAACTTTCCGCTAAAGGAAAAACTCCTCATTCATTTGCGCGATTGTGCTGCACATTGATGCTCTGCCGGTGCCGCCGGGCTCCAGGTCCATTACCAGAACGCTCTTTTCTTTTGCGTCTGCAGACCGGGCCAGCTTGACGCGACCCAGAACGCCCAGCAGTTCTTTTCTGTCAAGCGCAATTCGGGTTCCTTCATTTCTCTGGGCCACAACCTTACCATAGTCCAGAAACGGCTCCGCAATCAGGCGGGACTTCACCTCGAAATTGCTGTCACTGAAAACAGCCTTTTTCCGGTCACGCACAATTTCCACGCTACCATCCATAGAAAGCGTATCAACTGCCTTTGCCGTGGCCGCAGGAAGCGTAAAGCGAAAATCACCATCAGCTGTGCAATTGATTCTGGCAATCGCCATCCGGTATCCATCCAGCGCACAGATTTCCAGCACATCCTCGCCTTTCCGAGAGAAGCACAGGCCACGGTGCGCAGGGTGTTTTTCGTCCTTCGACACCGCATAGAGGACTTTGGAGATTGCCCAGCTTAAATCGTTGGCCCCCACGATACACCGCTTTGCATCATTGCCCGGGCCAGAAAACTCCGGGTAGTTCCTCTGCCGGCGTTGTGTTCAGGCGTGCCCTGGCCGTGCCGGATTTCACGGTAAGGATTCCTTTACCGGCCTCGATGCTGATTTCCGGTGCTACCGTGCCGCTGATAAAATCAACACCGCGCGGTGGAACCACCACATCCTGCTCAACCGGCTTGGACAGACCAGCACGGACGCTCAGTTCCAGATTGGTGGCGTATGCATTGGAGCCGCTCAACAGGATTCCTGCATCATCGGTGCCCACCGCCCGAACCTCCGGCACCGCCGTGCGCAACTTGGAAAACAGCGCTCCAAGTTCGCTTCGCTCAAACTTCATCTTCCTTTTCTCCTTTCTCAAAGTGCTTCATGCTGAATTTTCCATAGCATTCAGGGCACATATAAGCCACCCGCTCCGGGTTATCGCCACGCTTTCTGCGCAGGAGCAGGGCGTACATTTCCTTCATAGGCCGGTACTTGCCGCAAACGGTGCAATGTTCCCACAGCCGCTTTTTCTGTTCCACTGTCGGGATTTTCTGCAAAAATGCCGCAGGCTTTTCCCGGCGCATATTCTCAGCGCCCACTATGCTTTCCATGTTGCTCCGCATAAACACCGGCGTATCAAATACAGTCTTCGCACCACTCTGTCCTTCTTTATTCATACGATATGCAGCTCTTGCATATGCAACAAGTACAGAAGATGTAAACTCCGGATTGGAATCCAGCTTCAGACTATATTCGATCACATGATTGTTCTCATCATTCCAGCCCGTTTTTCCGGATCGGATCACGAAACCGCCATGTGGGATTCCACTGTGATCTCGCTTCAGTTCTTCTTCAGAAATAAAATGTACAGTTGTGTCATAGTCAGAGAAATAGTTAGGCATAGTCTTGATATCATTCTCAATCTGTGCCAGATCCGCACCTTCCTCTGCAACTACGAAGCATTCTCTTGTATGTTTCTGTCTTGTTGTAAGTTCCGGATTTTCTCCGTTTCTCACTGCTTCCAGTGCTGCTTCAACAGGAATTGTATACTGTTTTGCATCTTTTACGCCTTTGATACGGCGTACTGCATCTGAGTGTCCCTGGCTTACACCCTTGCCCCAGAATGTATAATCCTTTCCGTTTGTAAGGATTGCATTTGCATAGAGACGGTTCAGTGAGAACATTCCCGGATCCCAGCCCACTGAAATAATTCCGATATGACCGCTTTCTTTTGCAGCTGCATCTACTGAATCAAAATGCTCAGGAATTCTTGCATGTGTATCAAAGCTGTCAATTACATTAAACATCTTCGCATATTCCGGTGTCTGTTTCGGAAGATCTGTTGCACTTCCACCACAGATGATAAGTACATCGATCTTATCTTTCATTTTTTCGGCATCATTGACAGAATATACCGCTGCTGTCTCTGTAAGGATTTTAACAGTTTCCGGAGCACGACGTGTAAATACAGCAACAAGCTCCAGATCCGGATTATGTTTGATTGCGCACTCTACACCGCGGCCAAGATTGCCGTAGCCTAAAATACCAATACGAATACTCATTATGATTTCCTCCTGTAACCTTAATTATATGTTTGCAACTGTTGCATATCATTACAGTTGCACATTATCACTTTACTATAGTAATATTTTCACTTTTAATTGTCAATCCAATTATTACCAAAATTCCATTGCCGCAGGCAATCTGGAATGAATTTTGACTACGTTACTGAGAACAGAGTGAACAATAACGTTTTAGCAGCAAAATATGCCGCTTCCCGGGCAACACAGACTGCATGCCATATTTGCCAGGCACAGCTTCATACAATAATCATCACCGCCTGTCGGCATACCTCCAAAAGGATTCTGCATCTCCTGATACCAGTTTCCTCCGCCTTCCATCTGCTGCAAAACCATCTGATACTGTACATTATCCGGTTCCAGACGGATAGCCTGCTTAATATCATTCAATGCATTTACGTTATTTCCAAGTCCCATGTTTGCCATGGAAGACAGATAATACCACTGTCCGTTCCTCTGTGAAAGTGACTGCAGAACATTCATAGCCTCACGATAATGACCGCTCTGGATATAATTGGCTGCCGCCTGCCTGCGCATAGACTCTTCATCCTGATAGCCAGAGTCTGCCTGTCCGGAAAATCCGCCAAAACCACCGTAATTATTGCTGCCATAATTCCCGTAACCGGCTCCCTGCTCTCTTTCCTTCATAATCTGCTCATAAGCCTGCTGAACCTGCTTGAATTTCTCCTCAGCCTGTTCTTTATTCGGATTGTCAATATTGGCATCCGGATGATACTTTCTGCTCAGCTTACGATATGCCTTCTTCACTTCTTCATCGGATGCATCTCTGGAAATCCCCAGTATACTGTACGGATCAATCATTATCTTTCTCTCCTGCTTCTTTTCTCTTCTTATGAATTACCTCAAACCGGCACCATACCCCTGAGTAAAGAATATTTCTCAAAATATCAGTGTAATTTATAATAGGAAGTTTCTCAAACTCCCTGCAGGTCTGTGCCATCATCATGATCAGAATCCGGCGTACCTGCTCATCGAACCCTTCCATTATATATTGTTCTGAAAAAGGATTGTAATTTTTATTTTTTATATCCTCTTCCACATCATCGTATGCATCCAGAAGATAAATAAATTTGCCAAGAAAAAATCCCATTCTGCGCAGAGTATCTTCCCATACATCCTGTTTCCATGCAAAAATCTCTTCCATAATTTTTCCGAAACAGCCCGCCATTTTGTCAATGTCTTTTTCGCAGGATTTCTCCATCTCAGACAATTCACTGAGAAGCTTCTGTATTCTTCGGGATTTATCCGGATATTTCTGATCCAGTTTTTTCACTTTTCCCTGAAGAACTTTTGAATAACCAAGAGCAGTTACTTTTTTTTCATCCTCCCAGTCGTCCCGGCATTTATAATAAGTAAGAAGTACATTCATATCTGCCGCATATTCTGTCACTGTATTTCTTCTGACCGGCTGTTTACAGACCGGATGAATGATACATCTTGTGCTTCCCTTTTGTGTGTGCGGCTCATGAAGCGCACTGAGAAGAATCACCACAAATGTCATATCATAAGTCAGAGAAATCTGTCCTGATATTCCATATTTACTTTTGAGTTCTCTGCACAATCCACAGTAAAAGGATCTGTACAGATCAAAATCTTTAAACTTGATTTCAGGCTTATTCATTACTATATAACCAAACATAATTCCTCCAGCCCATAACTTATGATGATCTGCCAGAGCGTGTTTGCAGCAAATCAACGTCTTTTGATAAACTTCTCATGACATTTCGGACATTCAATCTCTACCTTCTGTCCTTTTCCTCTGGGAATACGAATTTTCTGTCCACAACCCGGGCAGGTATAAATATGATGTGTTTTTCTCTGCTCCATCATATTTTTCTCTCTGGTAAACCGGCTGCGGATTTTCTGAGTATATCCCAGATATTTCTGGTTTTCCGCATATCGTGCAGAGATATTTCTGGAAAGGATTCTGAAATATGTATAAATGATAAGAATAAATCCAACTGTATCCAGAACGCCTCCGGCTGCGTTTTGTCTCATAAAAGAACCTACAACAATGACGAAAAGTGCCACACCGAGAGTGAATCTTGCAAAATTATCCACTCCATAACGCCCCTGCATGAATCTGTTTAATTTGTCTTTCATTAAACTACCTCTTTTTTACTGTTTGTAATGCATTTTTTTACTCTCTGACAAGAACTTTCAGGATCTCTGCAATATACATGGTATGGTAGTCTTTCTGCGGATACCACTTACCGTCGTTTTCCCCGGCATCAAAGCATTCCGGTTTAATCTCATCATGATACATTTTTTTGCAGACCATGATCATGTCAGCTTCTTCAATTCCAGCTGTTCCATCTGTAAAGTAAGGAGTCAGTCCTGCTTCTTTAATCTTGTTATCCGCATTTTTTCCGGAAACCTTTCCGCAATAATTTAATGCCTTGCGATGTTTTTCTCCCAGAACAGAAATTGTAAATGTATCTTCCCTGTCCACAAATTCCTTGGTGTATCTCTGAGGACGGATATACACTGTCACTGCGTTCTTTCCCCACATAACACCCATTGCACCCCAGCTTGCTGTCATGGTATTGCATTTTTCTTCATTTCCGGCTGTGATCAGCAGCCATTCCTTTCCAATCTTGGTAAATGGATTCATTGTCAGTTCTTCTGCTTTTACTTCTCTGAAACTCATAATATTATTTCCTCTCTTTCTTTATTGTGTACTCTTATGATGTTAGAGCGTGTCTGAAAAATGCTTTCCGCAAGATATATGTCACAATTTGTGGGAGATTTTGCCCGGATGAGGGCGTCGTAGCGGGCTACGACAACCGAATTCGGGCAAAATATACCGCAAAGTGGGGCGTGCAGATTGTGGAAATGATTTTTCAGACACGCTCTAGGGGCAAAAGGTATTTTGCCCCTACCTGATATGCCAAATAATCATCTGTCATTGCATACCTGGAATATGTAAAACTTCAGATAGTAAGACTCATCTGCCGCCCACAGGATCGGATGATCCGGTGCCTGTGTCCTGTATTCTACCTGGCGAAGTCTTTTATGTACATTCTTTGCTGCCTGTCCGATGGTTTTGGTAAATAATTCATAGTCCATAAAATGAGAACAGGAACAGGTTGCCAGAAATCCGCCGTCTTTTACCAGTTTCATGGCACGCAGATTAATCTCTCTGTATCCTTTTACTGCATTCTTAATAGAATTTCTGGACTTGGTAAATGCAGGAGGATCAAGAATTACAACATCAAATTTCTCACCTTTCTCTTCCAGCTCAGGGAGCAGTTCAAAAACATCCTCGCAAATAAATTTCACATTGTCGGATAAACCATTCAATGTTGCATTAGCGGTTGCCTGATCTACCGCCAGCTGAGAAGCGTCCACACCGGTTACGCTCGCAGCTCCTGCGATTCCCGCATTCAGTGCAAAAGAACCTGTATGTGTAAAGCAATCCAGAACTTTCGCATTCTTACAGAGTTTCTGAATTGCAAGCCTGTTATATTTCTGATCCAGGAAAAATCCTGTTTTCTGCCCGTCTTTTACGTCAACTTCATATTTTACACCATTTTCTTCAATCTGCACAAGTGTTGGAAACTCTGGTCCTATAAAACCCTTAACCATTTCCATTCCTTCCTGTTTGCGCACCTTCACATCGCTTCTTTCGTAAACACCGCGAATAGTGATCCCATCTTCTGCCAGGACTTTCCTGAGGAGTTCTACGATTGTTTCTTTAAAACGATCGATCCCCAGAGCCAGTGACTGCAACTACCAGTACATCCGAAAATTTATCCACCACAATTCCCGGAAGGAAATCTGCCTCTGCAAAAAT
>ENA-OQDT01001807-OQDT01001807.1-human-gut-metagenome-genome-assembly--contig:-NODE-1807-length-11894-cov-3.582136_pt1 | contig 11894 bp, 11 predicted proteins | sample MGYA00242786_ERZ504617 | MGnify/ENA primary metagenome ERZ504617 (study PRJEB26092, sample SAMD00036337) | human gut metagenome | host: Homo sapiens | study: EMG produced TPA metagenomics assembly of... | reverse complement strand
CTGGTGGTTTCAGGAAATTATTTCCCAGACTCCCCATCAAAAGAAAAAAATGATTTCTGATAACACAGTAGAAGTTTCAGGACGATATCGATTAAAAGAAAGAAAAATATTCCTTCTAAATGGGCTTTTCTGAGATTAATAAATAGAAACGCAAACGGATTGTTCCTCAGGGCGAAAGTTAGATTGGGAGGATAACTTTATAATGCTGAGGAACTTGGTGCTGAAAATGATTGTTTTCACGCTCACAGTATGTCCTCCTGTTTATCGAACCGGATTCTTCCCAAACCTTCTGGACTTCCCGGAGATGCGTGTTGCGGGTTCTTCCTTTCCTGCTTTTCCCGGAATGAAGTAGGCGTGCTGCAGGGTATATCGGATGCGCCGGATTTGGTCTGGCGTGATGCCGGTCAGGAAACTGTAACTGTAGTCCATGATGTTGTCGGAATAATACTGGATGCCGTTGGCATCGGTACGCTTGAAATTGGTATACCCGTTCAACTCCTGCATATATGCATTACGGTCGTACCAGGGGGTGTCTTCGCAATAGTCCCCTCCCTGGCCGAACACATGTGCCAGCCCTAAGAAATGTCCGGCTTCATGGGCGAATGTGCTTATGCTATTGGCGGTCAGCACAGCTTGCTTATTTAGGAATATGCCTGTAGCCAGTCCGGGTTTATAAATGTCACATCCGGGAAGCAGTTCATTTTCATCGAAGAAAGGGAAATACGAGAATCCTGCGAATATGCTGTATTCATCCTCGTACACATTCGTAATCGGGCATACCCACACGTTCAGTGCGTGTTCCATGTCCCAGACGTACCGGTCCTCCAGTTCGGCGTTTGCACTATCTATCTCCACGGGTTCTTTTTCGTATATCATGCCCGGAGTGGATAGCGGTTTCCCGTCCGGGGCATGCGTGGCAGGTGCAAAGCGCACACCTGTATCCTCCTGTCCCGGGATTCCGAAGTAGTTGCTGTACACGCGGTTGGCATAATCCAGTTGTTCTTTGAGCATCCACTCCTTGACCGGATAGGATCCGTCGGCATCCGGAAAGAGGTGGAATATTACCGGAATCGTGTAGGCGTCGGTAGTTTCCTCCATCGGGGCGGTGAAGTTGGAGCGTACCTCCATCGTGTTGGAAAAGTATTCTGCCTTGTCCGTCTTCACGTAACCCCGGATATGGTACGTCGTTCCGGGCATCAGGTGGTAAAGGGCGAGGCAATTCCAGATCAGCGGGCCGCTTTCCCAGTCCCATTGCTGGAACGTATCATGTTCCGAGTAGTCGTAGATAAGCGTGTAATCGCTGAGGTCAGGCTCCGTGCTCCCGTTTGAGTAGCATCCGCCCATGTACAGTATCTTTTCGTCTGCGGGCAGGTTTTCCATGACGAGGTAAGCCGTGTATAAGTGGGGATAAATGCCTTGTTCGTCTTCCTGATACTCCACGATATTTTCTTCGTCCATGTGTATGGTAAATCCGGAGGGTTCAGGCTCCGGTTCGGGAACTATGGGTCCTTCGGTGCATGCTGCCGATCCGAAGAACAGCAAGACCCATGCCAAGGGTTTATACCAGTCTGACATGCTGTCACATATGTCCGAGAATTTATTACATTCCTTTCTAATCATATTTCTAATCAATTTTATTTAAATAAAAAGTTTATATGCATAAAAAGAATACAAAATTCAGACAATATTATAGCGAAGAATGTGGTATGATGTGACTGATAGGAAATATAGTTTTTCAACGCGCTAAAGTGTATGAGGAACAAAAGATGAGGAGGAAAAAAAGATGTTGAACAATATTCTTGACGAATTAAAACTGAATGCTCTTGTAATCACAGATCCTTATAACATGCGTCATGTTAGCGGATTTCGGGGAGGAGAGGGCGCTTTATATATTTCTGCCACCCAGAAGGTGCTGATCACAGATTCCCGTTATACGGAGCAGGCTGGAAAAGAAAGTGATTTCACAGTCATCGAGGAGAACCGTGCCCACAACCGTCAGACCATTTTGAAGGAGTGCATGGAGAAAGAAACTGTGAGCGGTGATTTCCACATGGGATATGAAGACCAGTCCATGCTCTGCTGCGAGTTTGACCGTATGAAGGCTGCCCTTCCGGTTCAGGTTTGGACTCCGCTTGGAACCAAGATTGATGATCTGCGCCAGATCAGACCGAGGAGGAGCTGACTTATCTTGCAAGAGCAGAGGAAATCGGCGACAAAGCATTTGAAAAGCTTCTGAAGTTAGTAAAGCCAGGCATGACAGAGCTTGAAGTTGCTGCAGAGCTGGAATACCTGATGAAAAAAGAGGGTGCTGAGGATTTAAGCTTCAATACCATCATCGCTTCCGGCTTGAATTCTTCCATGCCTCATGCCATTCCAGGATACAAGAAACTGGAAGTGGGAGATTTCGTTACCTGTGACTTCGGATGCAAATACAAGGGATACTGCTCCGTATGACACGACCTTTGTACTCGGAAAAGCAAGCGATAAACAGAAAGAAATTTACAATGTTGTATTAAAAGCACAGCTGGCCGGTCTTGCAGCAGTAAAGGCTGGTGTAAGCGGAGCGAGTGTGGATAAGGTTGCGAGAGATATTATTACAGAGGCTGGTTACGGTGACTGTTTTGGCCACGGACTTGGTCACAGTGTAGGTCTTTTCATCCATGAAAGTCCGCGCCTGTCTCCCTCTGACGATACCATTCTGAAAGCCAATATGATCGAGACTGTTGAGCCGGGTATTTATGTACCTGGTTTCGGAGGGGTTCGTATTGAGGATATGGTAGTGGTAACGGAGGATGGCTGCCGCAATCTGGCACATTCTCCTAAGGAACTGATTGAGGTTCCCGTTGAGAAATAAAGAGCTGATATATATAGTGAATAGATAGTGATGTCGCCGACAGGCGAAATGTCTGTTTTGTGAAAGAAAATTATCTGCCCGGGCGGCATCTGAGTTTCTTTTACGATTAAAATGTTAATATTGTTATTAAAATATGGAAAGGAATAAGAAAATGCTGAAACAATTGTCAATTTTTGCGGAAAATATCAAAGGGAAAATGCAGAAGGTGACTGGAATCCTCCTGGAGGAGGATATTAATATCCTTGGTTCTGTTACCAATGACAGTGCTGAATATGGAATTATACGTATGGTTGTTTCCAAACCTGAGCAGGCGTTAGAAGCGCTGACAAAGGCTGGTTTTATCTGTAAGCTTAGTGATGTTCTTGGAATCGAGGTAAAGGATGAGGTTGGTAATCTGAACAAACTGCTTCTCAGTCTCCAGGAGAGCAACATCAATATTGATTATCTGTATCTGTCTTTCAACCGTGCTACCGGACTTCCGATCATGGTTCTCCACGTACCGGATATCAGTGAGGTGGAGGCATGTCTGAGAAATAAGGGATTTAATTCCATTTCTGAGGTTCATTAAGCACTTCAGGCAGAAACAGAATCTGAAATCCTGCATAGAACTCTGAATAGTTGGAAAAACTACCGTTATCAATCTTTAGGAGGTAAGGAAATGTTACGGTATTTGCCTATTCGGAAGATTCACGCAAGACAAATTCTGGATTCCAGAGGCAATCCTACTGTGGAGGTAGAAGTGACAGTTGGAGAAGGCGTTATTGGAATCAATGGATATACAGGCCGTGCAGCGGTTCCATCCGGCGCGTCCACAGGAAAATTCGAAGCACTGGAGCTAAGAGACGGCGACAAAGGAAATTATAAAGGTCTTAGTGTACAAAAAGCAGTGGATAATGTAAACACGAAAATCACGGAGGCAATTCTGGGAGAAAATGCACTGGATCAGACCTATATTGATTCACTTCTGATTCAGACCGATGGCACAGATAATAAAAGCAATCTGGGTGCAAATGCTACACTGGGCGTATCAATGGCAGTGGCAAGGGCAGCTGCCATGGCGCTTCGAATCCCGCTTTATCAGTATATTGGCGGCTGTCATGCAAACAGAATGCCGGTTCCTATGATGAATATTTTGAATGGGGGGCGGCATGCGGACAATACAGTGGATCTTCAGGAGTTTATGATCATGCCAGTTGGGGCTTCCTGTTTTTCAGAGGGAATCCGCATGTGTGTGGAGATTTATCAGTCACTGAAGATCCTTTTAAAAAGAAAATCTGTCTACAGCAGTGGGCGATGAGGGTGGTTTTGCACCGGATCTGAAGGATTCCAGGGAGATTCTGGAATTGATCCTTGAGGCTGTGAAGAACGCCGGATATGAGCCGGGAAAAGATATTGGCATTGCCATTGATGCGGCAGCCAGTGAATTATATGACGGAGAAAAAGACGGTTACTATTTTCCTGGGGAGAGTAAGATGACTGGAAAAGAAGTGATCCGGGATTCCAATGAAATGATCCGTTATTACGAAAATCTGTTGGATGAATTTCCGGTTGTTTCTATAGAGGACGGACTGCAGGAGGATGACTGGGAGGGCTGGAAAGCTATGACGGAGCGGCTTGGAAGCCGTGTACAGCTGGTTGGGGATGACCTTTTTGTGACAAATATCAAACGGCTGTCCTGTGGAATAAAGCTTGGAACAGCAAATGCAATCCTGATCAAGGTAAATCAGATCGGAACCCTGACAGAGTCTCTGGAGGCAGTAAAACTGGCTGCACGGGCGGGTTATCGCTCTGTTATTTCCCACCGTTCCGGTGAAACAGAGGATTCCTTTATTGCAGATCTTGCAGTGGCAACTGGTGCGGGGCAGATCAAGACTGGTGCACCATGTCGTTCAGATAGAAATGCCAAGTATAATCAGCTTCTGAGAATCCATGAGCAGCTTGGCAGACTGTCGATGTATGAGAATCCGTTTGCCTGATCCTGAAAAAAACGATAGCGTAATTTGTCCAAATTCAAGATAAAAAAGAGTTGAAATCAAATGCTGGCTATGGTACAATATCTCCTAGTTGATTAGGAGGTGTAACCACGTGCAGATTTTAAGAACGATTTTAACAATTCTTTTTGTTATAGATTGTATTGCCCTTACCGTAGTAGTCCTTATGCAGGAAGGTAAGTCACAGGGTCTTGGTGCGATCGCCGGAGCTGCAGACACATACTGGGGTAAGAACAAAGGACGTTCCATGGAGGGCGGTCTTGTTAAGGCAACTACAGTTATGGGAGTTTTGTTCTTTGTACTGGCAGTTGTATTGAACCTGAATTTCTAAGAATAAACTGGGAAACACTCTTGTTGATCTGATCGCAAGAGTGTTTTTTATGTAAGCGGAAAATCCTGCTTTGCAGGATTCTTTCCTGATAATAGGAAATTATGGAAAGATGGTAGGAAAGTTTCGTGATAATTACAGTCTGTGCGTGCGATTTTAATAGAGCAGCTTGCGTGTGCAGGTATTAAGAAGGAGAAAAATTGAGTAAAGACAGAGAATTTGACAAACGAAAAAAATTTATGATGGAGCTTCTTGGTGATCCAGTGTACCAGCCTATGCGCTTCCGGGAAATTGCAGGTCTTCTGCGCCTTTCAAAGGACGAGAAGAAAGATCTGTACCGTGTTCTGGATGATCTGGTAGCAGAGGGAAAGGCTGACCTGGATTCCAAGGGACGTTATTCCAAAGTAACTGGAAGAAAGCGCGGGAAAGAGAAGCAGCGTGGAAAAAGAGAAGAACGTGACGAGAAGTTTTCGGGTAAACGTTCCGGGAAATATGCAGAAGAAAGCTCCGAGAGACGTACCGGGAAGAAAGATGAGAAACATTCCGATAAGAAATATAATGATAAGCAGGCTGGAAAGTATGATCACCGCAAGCCCGACGATCGTTACGGCAGGGGAAAAGATAAGTACAACGAATATCCGGACAGTCCATCTGTGGAAGGCACCTTCATCGGTCATCCCAAGGGCTTTGGCTTCGTGGAAATCGAGGGGGAAGACAACGACGTATTTATTCCGGAAGATTGTACCGGAACGGCTATGCATCAGGATAAGGTTCGTGTTATAATCACAAAAGAGCCGCAGGAAGGCAAACGCCGTGAGGGAATTGTAGTAAAAGTTCTGGAAAGAGGTATGACCCAGATCGTGGGAACCTACGAGAACAGCCGTGACTTTGGTTTTGTGGTAAGCGACAATCCTAAATTTTCCAGGGACGTATTTATTCCGAGAAAAGATTCCCAGGGAATCAAGGACGGGGATAAGGTAGTGGTGGAAATCACCAGCTACGGAAGCAAGAACCGCAATCCGGAAGGTAAGATCGTAGAGAATCTGGGAAGCTGCCGTGCACCTGGAACAGATATCCTTGCCATTGTAAAAAGCTTTGGCATTCCAAGCGAATTTCCGGATAAAGTAATCCGTCAGGCTGACCGTGTACCGGATTATGTTCTGGATGCTGACAGGGATGGCCGACTGGATCTTCGCCATCTTCAGACCGTCACCATTGATGGAGAAGACGCCAAGGATCTGGATGATGCAGTTACTTTGACAAAGGAGAATGGCATCTATCATCTTGGTGTTCACATTGCAGATGTAAGCAATTATGTACAGGGAGGAAGTGCCCTTGACCGTGAGGCGTTGAAGCGGGGAACCAGTGTATATCTGGCAGACCGCGTAATTCCCATGCTTCCGGTACGGCTTTCCAACGGAATCTGTTCTCTGAACCAGGGGCAGGATCGTCTTACTTTAAGCTGTCTTATGGATATTGACAAAAAAGGAAATATGATTTCCCATAAGATTGCAGAGACTGTGATCTGTGTAGATGAGAGAATGAATTATACAGATGTGAAAAACATTCTGGAGGATACTGACGAAGAGGCAAAGAAACGCTATGAAAAACTTGTTCCCATGTTTTTCCTGATGAAAGAGCTTTCTGAAATCCTTCGTGGAAACCGCCATCACAGAGGCTCCATTGATTTTGATTTTCCGGAGAGCAAGATTATCTTAAATGCAGCAGGAAGAGCCATTGACATTAAGCCATATGAGGCAAATGTGGCAACAAGGATCATTGAGGATTTCATGCTTATGGCAAATGAGACTGTGGCAGAGGAGTGCTGCAGGGATGATATGCCGTTTGTTTACCGTACCCATGAGACTCCGGATCCCGAGAAAGTGGAGAGCCTTCTCACACTTCTTCATAATCAGGGAGTGCCGGTGCAGAAGCATGGACAGGAGATTACCCCGAAGGAGATCCAGACTATTCTGGAGAGCATTGAGGGACTTCCAAACGAGCCACAGATCAGCCGCCTTACTCTTCGAACCATGAAACAGGCGAAGTATACTACAGAATGCAGCGGCCATTTTGGACTTGCAGCGAAATATTACTGCCATTTTACTTCTCCAATCCGTCGTTATCCGGATCTTCAGATTCACAGGATCATTAAGGATAAGCTTCGGGGACGTCTGGAAAGAGAGGGAAAAACAGAGCATTTATAAAAGAGATTCTGGAAGATGTGGCACGCCAGTCCAGTGTGTGTGAGCGCCGGGCGGACGAAGCAGAGAGAGAATCTGACAAGCTGAAAAAAGCAGAATATATGTCTTACCATATTGGGGAAGAATTTGAAGGAATCATTTCCGGTGTTACTGGCTGGGGCTTCTATGTGGAACTTCCAAATACGGTAGAGGGACTGGTTCATGTAAATACACTGAGGGATGATTACTACACCTTTGATCAGGATGCTTACGAGTTGATCGGCGATGTGACACACAAGGTGTTTGCACTGGGACAGAAGGTGCGTGTGAGAGTTGCGGACGCAGATACCATGCTGAAGACTGTGGATTTTGTTCTGGCAGAGGAGCAAGAGTGGTAATTAGAAGTTACTGTTCATTCTGCGATCAAAAGCACGCTTTGCGATGCATAGAAACTACGCTCTAGAACAGCAACCCTTTGTTTTGAATGCCCGCCTGCAGGCGGAAATCCATATAGGGAGGAACTTATGGCAAAGAAACCAGGAATCAAACTGATTGCAAATAATAAAAAGGCATTTCACGATTATTTTATAGAAGACACGTATGAGGCAGGAATTGCCCTGGCAGGAACAGAAGTAAAATCCCTGCGTATGGGAAAATGCAGCGTCAAGGAATCTTTTGTGCGGATTCAGAATGGGGAGGTTTATATCTATGGAATGAACATCAGCCCATACGAAAAAGGCAATATTTTCAATAAAGATCCCCTTCGTATCCGTAAACTTCTCCTTCACCGCAGTGAGATCAACAAGATGGAAGCCAAACTGAAGGAAAAAGGTCTTACCCTTGTGCCAATCAAGGTCTATTTCAAGGACAGCCTTGTGAAGGTGGAAATTGGTATGGCAAGAGGTAAGAAATTGTATGACAAACGTCAGGATATCGCTAAGAAAGATCAGAGACGAGAAGCAGAGCGTGATTTCAAGGTGAAGAATTTATATTAAAAACAATGGGAGCTGGGGATTTTTATGATGAAAAATTCCCGGCTTTCGTAAATTTCTGTTAAACATTTATAGGGGATCAGCTGTAAAGATGCAGCATATAAAAAGTCAGACAGGTCAATATGGTATTTATTTAATATTCGCTGTACAGGCAGCATGAAAATAGTAAAAAGAGGTTGGCTATGGAAGAGAAAATAAAAGAGAAAACACAGGAAGCAAAGGAAACAATAAAAGAAAACCGTCCGATGAAAACCGTAGAGGATTCCAGAACGGAGCAGGTTCATCTGATCATGCACCAGCACTTAAATGCCGGCGGCAGGCTGTTCGGAGGAATGCTGATGCAGTGGGTGGATGAGGTGTCCGGCGTGGTTGCCATGCGTCATTGCGGAACTTACCGTGTCACAACTGCAGCTGTGGACAATCTGCAGTTTAAGGAGCCCGTTTACGAGGGCGAGATCCTTGTGATGATCGGCTATGTGACCTATGTGGGAAATACCTCCATGGAAGTGGAAATTGATTCCTATGTGGAGCGCGGGGATGGAATGCGTTACCTGGTTAACCGTGCTTTTTCTGTGATGGTAGCTGTGGATAAGGATGAGCGTCCTACCCGAATCCCCGGCCTTATTATCCACACAGAAGCTGAGAAAGGACGTCATGAGGCAGCTCTGCTCCGCAGGGATATGCGTAAAGAGCGAAGAGACGCCGGGTTTTAAACATTGAGACATGTTGTCAAAAACTATTTGAGTCAGAGATAGAGAAAACTGTCCCTGGCTCTTTTTGTTCACAGAAGAAGTACGCAGGATCTTCCTTCCCGGTGAAGGCACCAGAGAGAATGGGGAAAAGAAACCCGAGAGTTGCGGCGCGAAATCATGCAAAGCATGATTTCTGTGCATCGCGAAGCGTGTTACTGTGAACGGAGTGAACAGTAACGAAAAGTTTAAAAATTGTATGAAATCATCCCGCGTTCGGTTGACAAGTCTGTCATACTCTGTAATAATAATGGAGAACAAAAAGTGGATATTAGAGGAGTTTAATTCCATTTTGTGGGAGGAATATAGATTATGAAAAAACGTTATGTGATTCTTGCAGCACTTTTGGTCACTGCTTTGGCAGTAGCTGGATGTGGCAAGAAACAGACTGAAGATACAGGTAAGGATGGCCAGGTAACCGTGGCTCCGGCTGAGAATACAGATACAGCTTCAAGTGATGACAGTTCCCTGGTAGATATGCAGAAATCTGACGATGCAGATATCAAGAATGTGATTGGTGATAAGACTTCCACAGCTTCCAGGCTGATTCTTGTGAACGGTACCGGAGCTGCTGTGAAGGGACTTTACATTCGTCCGACTACGGATGACGATGATGACTGGGGCACAGAGCTGATCAATGGATTGTTTACTTTGAATGATGGCGACAAGGCTCTTTACTATTATGAGCCGGACGAGAAGGATGCAGATGGAAATGCGGTGACAAGCTATGACATCCGGATCACGTATGAGGACGAGGATTATACAGACTGCTATTTCCGTAAGCTTCCGCTGAAGACAATTTCAAAGATCACTCTTCATATGGATGGAACTGCTGAGGATGGAATTCCTTATGCTACTTATCTGACAGGAACGAGTAAGACAGAAACTTCTACCCTGAGTGAAGTGATGGCGCGTCTTGGTCTTGATGACAGCGAAGACAGTTCTGAGGATGATTCTCAGGAAACGGATACAGCACCAACGCCTACATCTGCGCCGCAGCAGTCAGGTCCTACTGCTGCACCTACATCTGCACCGCAGCCTACAAGTACTCCGGATAATAGTGGCGGCAGTAATACAGCACCGGATGATTCCAGTGCAGATAAGGCGAAACAGTATATCGGACAGCCGCTTTCCAGTCTTGTTGCAGCACTGGGAGAGGCTAACGGAAGTGATTATGAGAACGAGCCGGAGACCGGAGAGACAGGATATCATTATTATGACTCTTTCACAGTTTCTACTACTGTTGATGACAGCGGAAATGAGATTGTTGCCGGAGTATGGTAAAATTAAAGAATAAAAAATAAGGCAGGATAAAAGCATGGAAATGAAAAGAGTTTTATTAAAATTAAGCGGTGAGGCTCTTGCCGGACCGAAGAAAACAGGATTTGACGAGGCGACTGTTCTTGCAGTAGCGAAGCAGATCAAGGCAATTTCTGATGAAGGAGTACAGATCGGCATTGTGATCGGCGGTGGAAACTTCTGGAGAGGACGTACCAGTGAGACGATAGACCGCAACAAGGCAGACCAGATCGGTATGCTTGCTACCATTATGAACTGTATTTATGTATCTGACCTTTGCAGATATACAGGTATGAAGACTGAGATTTATACACCATTTGCATGTGGTGCATTTACCAAACTGTATTCCAAGGACAGCGTAGAAGAGAGCTTTGCACAGGGCAAGCTGGTATTCTTTGCAGGCGGTACAGGACATCCGTATTTCTCTACTGACACAGCTACGGTTCTTCGTGCAGTTGAGATCGAGGCCGATGCGATTCTTCTGGCGAAGGCAGTTGATGGTATTTATGACAGCGATCCGAAGGTAAATCCTGACGCTGTGAAGTATGATGAGATCTCTATTCAGGAAGTTGTTGACAAGAAGCTTGCAGCCATGGATCTTACAGCTTCTATTATGTGTCTGGAGCAGAAAATGCCGATGATGGTATTTGCTCTTGATGAGGAGAACAGCATTATCAACACTGTTCACGGAAAATTTTCCGGAACAAAGGTTACTGTATAAGCGCGTTGCGCAGAAAATAGGATAATACTGCTACCGGCAGAAAATCATAAAGAGGGAGATTAATTTTATGGATGAAAGAATTCAGAAGTATGAAGAGAAAATGAAAAAGACATTGGGCAGCTTAGAAGCAGAGCTGACTACTATCCGTGCAGGACGTGCCAATCCGCATATCCTTGACAAGCTGACAGTAGATTACTACGGAAGCCCTACACCGATTCAGCAGGTGGCAAATATCACAGTTCCGGAAGCTCGTATGATCCAGATCCAGCCATGGGAATCCAGCCTGATCAAGGGAATTGAGAAAGCAATCCTTACTTCTGATCTTGGTCTGAACCCGAATAACGATGGAAAAGTAATCCGTCTTGTTTTCCCGGAGCTTACCGAGGAACGCCGTAAAGATCTGGTTAAAGATGTTAAGAAAAAAGGTGAGGCAGCTAAGGTTGCTGTCCGCAACATCCGCCGTGATGCCAACGATGCATACAAGAAGCTGAAAAAAGAAGAGGATGTATCTGAGGACGAGATCAAAGAGTTAGAGGACAAAGTTCAGAAGCTTACAGACAAATACATCAAGGATGTAGATGCTGCAGTAGAAGCAAAAGGTAAGGAGATTATGACTGTATAAGGGCATATTACCTGAAGCGCAGAGCTGTTTGGACTAAAAATCTGCAAAACAGGATCCCTTTTATAAAGAAACAGCAAAAAGAGCTCTTTAAAAAGAGCTCTTTTCTGCCCTTTTGTATGAAATTGTACGAATAATCTGAACGCTTATAACGAAAA
>ENA-OQDT01001806-OQDT01001806.1-human-gut-metagenome-genome-assembly--contig:-NODE-1806-length-11895-cov-6.181594_pt1 | contig 11895 bp, 18 predicted proteins | sample MGYA00242786_ERZ504617 | MGnify/ENA primary metagenome ERZ504617 (study PRJEB26092, sample SAMD00036337) | human gut metagenome | host: Homo sapiens | study: EMG produced TPA metagenomics assembly of... | reverse complement strand
GAATTGTTTTGTGTGGTAACTTTACAATATCAAATACTGGTAAGAATTGCCATTGCCTATTTTATTATTGAGAAAAAGAAAGCTGCGCCACAGCCTTGGCAAGCCATCGCGCAGCGATTTTGTTCAATTAGAAGTTATAAACATCTTTGCAAATATACCATATCTATTAACTGTACACCACACTCATAAATTGGGTGGTCATAATTGTCCGTAAAGAAATTCGGAATATTGTGAGATCGGACAAATCCGCATTTTTCATAAAACGGTACGGTCAACGGGCTGTCACCTGTTCCAACCTGCAAAATAGAATATTCATCTGCATATTTACTTACAAGGAAGTCAATCAATGCTTTCCCATAGCCCTGTCCTTGATTCTGAGGATCAACTGCAATATTTTTAATTTCAAGTATTCCATTATCTTCATCAGTAACGACACATTCAGCTTTTACATTACCATCTTCAAGTACATACATAGTACCTTTTTCAAGATAGTGATCAATCATATTTTCCTGCTCATCAGCTAATAACAATAATGCTATAAATTGCTTTTTATTCTCATTCACTTCTCGGATTTTCATATCTATTACTCCGTCAAACTAGAATTTGGCTATTTCGTTGCAACAATACTTATCCAATGATTTTTTGCATTTGAATACGTTTTGATCTCTGTAAAACCCGCTTCTTTCAAAGCGGCAACAAGTTGTTTAGATGTGTAAATCTTCATACCATTGATCATCTTTGTCCATTTTTCATCTGCGGCATTCGTTCCGTCACTCTCGTTACAAATCAGGAATATGCCTTCGCTTTTCAGCACACGGTTGACCTCGGAAAAGCATTTTACTAATCCTGGCCAAAAGTAAACTGTTTCGAAGGCAGAAACATAATCAAAAGTCGCGTCAGAAAAGGGTATAGCAGATACATCTCCTTGAACTACATTACATTTCCCTTGTTTAATGGCGAGGGCGTTCAATTTTTGAGATTCTGCCACACTAACCTCAGAATAATCCATTCCTGTCACGTGGCCATTTCTACATCTATCAAGCCAGACCGCAATATTTGCTCCGCCGCCACAGCCGACGTCCAGAACTTCAGCATCAGACTTCGCGGAGATATTTGAGAATCCCCATTGCGATAATTTGGCGTGACCGCTGTTCATCATCTTCGTCATCAATTTTCCGCCGAAGCCTTGTGGCTTACGGGTATTTTCAAAAAATCTCATTACAGAATTCCTCCTCCACAAATACCGGTTTTCTTAATTCGACAAACCGGTATTGCTCAATCGTTTTTCTCCGTTAGGAGAATATACAATCCATAAATAAAAAGAACAAGGAATAAAACCGTAGGAATCAATAATCCATTTTCTAAAATACTTACAATCATTCTTCCAGGTGGCGTTACCCATGCAGTTGCCGGATTTTGCATTGCCGCTATTATCATTCCTACAATACCAACAACACCACTTAATGTTAAAAAACCACCTTTTATATTTCTACTCATAATCATTACCTCCTCGTTAAATACCGATTTGTTACTCACATGATATCATATTTTTTCTTCAATTACATCCACCTAATTTTAATACACTGCCATTCGGCTTTATTCATCATTTTTTCCTTTTGGTTTCCCCGCAGGGGACTTACCTGATTCGCTTAAAGTGTATTTAAAAGAGCCAACCACCAGCATAGAAAAATAATTTATTTCATGTGCATTTGCAGGATACTTAGATATTCTTAGCTGGTCAAAATCTGCGTTATGAGAAAAATGACACACTGTCTGAGCGAAGCGAGTTTGTGGCATTTTTCTCATGCCTTTAGCAGATTTTTAGCAGCTTAGAATATCATTAATGATCCGAAACCGCACATGAAATAAATTATTTTTCTATGCGTCCCTCCTTCAAATCTCTTCCTCAGATTCTTCCCACTATATCCTCCAAAAAACCATATCACAAGCAAAAAAAGACCGACAGTCTCCTCTCCCGGATCTCCTGTCAGTCTTTATCTTTAACACAATATCTTAATAACTCTTATTTTCTCAGCTCTTCACACTCAAACGCACCAACGCCCTCTGCAGTTTAGCCTCCACAATCTTATAATCATGATCACTCAAACCACCTTTGGCAATCATCTCCTCAGCTCTTTTCTTAGCTTCCTGTGCGCGCTGCTCATCAATATCCTCTTTCCACTCCCAAGTAGTTGCAAGGACACGGCACTTTCCGTTCATAACAGAAAGCATTCCGCCAATACAGGCTGCGGTCCGTCTGCTGCCGTCTTCCATTACCACACTGGCTTCGCCCATTCCCAGGGCAGTACAGTAATTACAGTGTCTGGCAAGAATAGCCAGATCACCGCTGACAGTTCTGCAGATCACACGCTCCACATTACCTTCAAAGAGCAGTCCGTCCGGTGTTCCGATTCTCAACGGGAAAGTACTCATAGGACATTTCCCCCTTTACTGATTCTTGGCTTTTTCAAACACTTCATCGATGGTTCCCACAAACAGGAAATAACTCTCAGGAATGTCATCACACTCACCGTTCAGAATCATCCTGAATCCTCTCAGTGTCTCCTTCAGCGGAACATATTTACCAGGCATACCTGTGAACTGTTCTGCTACAGAGAAACTCTGTGACAGGAATCTCTGAACCTTACGTGCACGGCTTACAGTACGTTTGTCTTCCTCTGACAACTCATCCATACCCATGATGGCAATGATGTCCTGAAGCTCTTTATAACGCTGAAGAACTCTCTGCACTGATCTGGCAATCTCATAATGCTCTGTTCCTACGATCTCAGGAGAAAGGATACGGCTTGTGGAATCCAGAGGATCAACGGCCGGATAAATACCCTGGCTGGAGATTTCACGGGAAAGTACAGTTGTTGCATCCAGATGTGAGAATGTAGTTGCAGGAGCCGGGTCAGTCAGGTCATCGGCAGGCACATATACAGCCTGTACAGATGTGATGGAACCCTTTCTTGTAGAAGTAATTCGTTCCTGCAGGTTACCCATTTCAGTTGCCAGTGTAGGCTGATAACCTACGGCTGAAGGCATACGTCCCAGAAGCGCAGACACCTCGGAACCTGCCTGTGTAAAACGGAAAATATTGTCAATAAAGAGAAGCACATCCTGGTTCTTTTCATCACGGAAGTATTCCGCCATGGTAAGTCCGGAAAGTCCAACTCTCATACGTGCTCCGGGCGGCTCATTCATCTGACCGTAAACCAGAGCAGTCTTGTCGATAACTCCACTTTCTTTCATTTCATTGTAAAGGTCATTTCCCTCACGTGTACGCTCTCCTACACCTGTAAATACGGAAAGTCCGCCGTGTGCAGTTGCTACGTTGTGGATCAGCTCCATGATAAGAACTGTTTTTCCTACACCAGCACCACCGAACAGACCGATCTTACCACCCTTTGCATAAGGACAGATCAGGTCAACGACCTTGATTCCTGTCTCCAGGATCTCTGTTGCAGGCATCTGTTCTTCATAAGAAGGAGCCTGACGATGGATAGACCAGCGTTCCTTTGCCTCCGGTGCCGGAAGATTATCTACCGGGTCACCCAGAAGGTTAAATACTCGTCCCAGGCATTCCTCACCTACAGGAACGGAAATTGGACCGCCTGTATCCAGAGCTTTGGCACCGCGCACCAGACCGTCAGTAGAATTCATGGCAATACATCTTACCACATCATCACCAACCTGCTGTGCAACCTCGGCAACCAGCTTTGCGCCATCATTATCAATCTCTATGGCATTGAGAAGAGGCGGCAGTTCATCGTGCGCAAAGCGGATATCCAGTACCGGACCGATAACCTGCACTACCTCGCCAATGTGTTTTTCACTCATGTTAGTAATCTCCTATCTGTTGGAAATTATATTAAAGACCTTCTGCACCTGCAACAATCTCCGTGATTTCCTGCGTGATGCTTGCCTGACGTGCCCTGTTGTAATACAGATTGAGCTGATCAATCATCTCTTCCGCATTACTTGTGGCTGCGTCCATAGCCATACGTCTGGCTGCCAGTTCACTTGCGGTGCTTTCGCAGATACCGCCATAAACCAGACCTGCCAGATATTCCGGAACAATGGCATCAAATACTGTCTCTCCGTCCGGTTCATAGAGGATCAGATTCTTCGTCTCTATCTTACCGCCGCTTTCCTCTCTGATATCAGTCATAGGAAGCATGGAAAATACCTCCGGCTGCTGGGAAAGCATGGAATTAAAGACAGTATAACATAATTCAATATGGCCAAAGGTTCCTTTTCGAAATTCCGTGCAGAGCATATTTGCCATCTCAAAACAGTCCGCCACAGAAATACTTCCCACTTCTGCAAACTGTTCTGTCAGAGCTTCAATCTCTCTCTGGCGGAAATATTCTACTGCTTTCTTTCCAACCGGCAGAACCATGTAGTCCTTACCTTCAGCAGAAGCCTCCAGACATTTGAAAAGATTTGCATTATATCCGCCTGCCAGTCCTCTGTCACCTGCGATCACTACATAGCAGGTTTTATTGTTGGAAGACTCTTTCGCATAAACGGATGAGAAATCTGTATTCTCCCTTGCAATCTCTTTCAATGTCTCATGAAGTTCTGTAAAGTACGGACGGCATACCTCTGCACGTTCCTTTGCCTTACGCAGTTTGGAGGATGCTACAAGCTCCATGGCCTTGGTAATCTGCATGGTACTCTGTACACTCTTGATACGCAGCTTTACCGCTTTCATATTCGAAGCCATACGATACCCTCCTAATCACTTTATTTCTCAGGTCTTGTATTCAGGAAGTTCTCTGTATACGCATCCAGTACGCTGCGAAGCTTCTGCTCTGTTTCCTGCTCCAGCTTACCTGTTGAGCGGATCTCCTGCATAACCTCTACGCCTGCTGCATCTGTATCCAGATAGGTATATAATCCTGATTCATATACATTCACATCTTCAACTTTTACTGATTCAAGAACACCCTTTGTAACCGCATAAAGGATCGCAACCTGTTTCTCTACAGGAACCGGTGCATTCTGGTTCTGTTTCAGAACTTCCACAATACGTGCTCCCTGTTCCAGACGTGCCTTTGTATCAGCATCCAGATCAGAACCAAACTGTGCGAAGCTCTGCAGCTCACGGTACTGGGAATAAATCAGTTTCAGTGTTCCTGCTACCTTCTTCATTGCCTTGATCTGCGCATCACCACCAACTCGTGATACAGAGATACCCGGGTTTACAGCAGGCATGATTCCTGAATGGAATAACTCTGTCTCCAGGAAGATCTGTCCGTCTGTAATAGAAATAACGTTAGTAGGAATATAGGCAGATACGTCACCTGCCTGTGTCTCAATGATCGGCAGTGCTGTCATGGAGCCACCGCCATGTTCATCGTCCAGTTTCGCTGCACGTTCCAGAAGTCTGGAATGCAGATAGAAAACATCACCCGGGTAAGCTTCACGTCCAGGTGGACGACGGATCAGCAGGGAAAGTGCACGATATGCAACCGCATGCTTACTTAAATCATCATAGATGATCAGCACATCTTTTCCCTTATTCATAAAGTACTCGCCCATTGCACATCCGGAATAGGGTGCGATATACTGCAGCGGGCTTGACTCAGATGCTGTAGCGGCTACGACGATGGTGTAATCCATCGCGCCATTTCTTGTCAAGTTCTCTACTAATGTAGCTACTGTGGAACGTTTCTGTCCGATGGCTACATAAATACAGATCACATCTTTTCCCTTCTGGTTAATGATGGTATCTGTAGCAATTGTAGTTTTCACCAGTCTGGCGGTCACCAATGATCAGTTCTCGCTGTCCACGTCCGATAGGAATCATGGAGTCGATGGCTTTGATACCGGTCTGGAGAGGCTGATATACAGATCTTCTCTCACAGATTCCAGGTGCCTTGCTCTCAATCGGCCGGAATTCTTTTGTATCAATCGGGCCTGCTCCGTCAATTGGCTGTCCCAGTGCATTTACAACACGCCCAACCATGGCGTCGCCTACAGGTACAGACACGACCTTGCCTGTACGCTTTACGGTCTGACCCTCACCAATGTTCTCATCTGAACCAAAGATTACGATGGAGACACTGTTCTCCTCCAGGTTCTGTGCCATACCGAAGCTTCCGTCCTCAAATTCCAGAAGCTCTCCTGACATACAGTTTACCAGTCCGCTGGCTCTGGCAATACCGTCACCAACCATAAGGATCGTACCTGTCTCGTTCTGTTGAATGGCATTTTCGTAATATTTTATCTGGCTTCGGATGACCTTGGATATTTCCTCAGGTTTTAATTGCATGTTTCCATTCCATCCTTTTATATTCTATTATTTTGCGCTGTCTGAATTCAGAAATTTAAAGATTTTTCATATCCATATGTCAAATACCCATACAGTACGATTCTCAAATCTGGAATCCAGTTCCTTATACTACCAATTCATTCAGTTTCTTCGAAATACCGGAAATACGGCTCTGTACGGTACCGTCAAGCTGTACGCCCTCCAGTTCCACGCGAAGTCCGCCAAGAACGGATGCATCTGTTTTCTGAACCAGATACACTTTCTTTCCGCTTAGCTTCTCAAGCTTCGCTTTCAGAGCTTCCATCTGAGTCTCACTGAGCTTCACCGCACTTGTTACTACTGCTTCAGCAATTCCATGTGCACTGTTGTAGCGTCTGATAAACTCTTCGCAGCATCCGGCAAACTCTCTCAGAATCTTGCGTTCACACAATAATTTCAGGAAATTCACCAGATATCTCTCTGCCTGCCCTCCGAAAGCCTCTTCAATCATCTTAAGTCTCTCGTCTTCAGGAATCGCCGGTTCTCCCAGCAATTTCAGATATCCCGGATTTTCTCGAAAAATCTGTCTGATCGCGATCATCTGCTCCATGATCTGTCCATCGAGCTTTTCTTCAGCGGCAAGATCATACAGACTTCCGCCGTAAACTCTGGCAGTTTTTGTCATGATGCCTCACCTACATTCTCAATAAACTCATCAATCAGTTTTGCATGATCCTCTTCACTAATTTCGCGCTCGATCACTTTTCCGGCAATCTCAACAGCCATACCGCCGATTTCTCCCTTGATCTCGTTGACTGCCTTACGTTTCTCCTGGGCAATGTCTTTCTCTGCCTTTTCTTTCATGGCAGTTACCTGACTGGAAGCCTCTTTAAGCATCTCTTCACTCTGGATAGCAGCTGTTTTCTGAGCTGTCATCACAATGTCATTTGCCTTATTCTTGGCTTCCTGCATATTCTTTTCATATTCCTGTTTCATTGCCTGGGCTTCTTCCTTTGCCTTCACTGCATCCTGGATCTGGGCATCAGCTTTCGCTTTGCGCTTTTCCAGCATCTCATTGATGGGCTTGAAGAGGAAACGTTTGATCAAATATACCTGAATAAAAAGGTTGCAAATCGTCGCTATAAAATTCCACGGCACAATTCCAACTAATTCCTGTACCTGCATGTTTGTAACCTCCTGTCTGTATTTATGCGGATCATTCTCCGGCTGTTGCCGGAATTATCCACAGGTTCCATATCAGATGCCGCTTAGTCTGTGATATTCGACATCTCAGCTGTTTTTATCAGCTCAGGAAGTTCATGAACATACCAGGTGCAACGAAGATAAGCAACAGACCGGTTACGAAACCGTAGATACCTGTTGTCTCTGCAATGGCACATCCAAGAAGCATGGTAGAAGTAACATCACCCTTGCACTCAGGCTGACGTCCGATTGCTTCCAATGCCTTTGCTACTGCGTTACCTTCACCAATACCAGGTCCGATACCTGCGATCAGCGCACATCCTGCTCCAATTGCACATCCTGCTAATGCGATACCTTTTGCCAATAACTGAAAATCCATATTAAAACCCTCCTGTTAAATAATAATCTGCAGCTTTTTCCCCTTTGCTGCGGTATTAATTTTTCTGCTGTATTTCAGCATTCTTTGCGGTTACCACCGCTGCCGTTTTGCTCCGGCAAATCATGTTTCTGCTACTCTTCTGCTGCATTTGCAATATACATTACAGTCAGCATACAGAAGATAAACGCCTGCATAACTCCTGAGAACCAGTCAAAATAGACCGACGTTATCGCAGGTACACCGACATCAAGAATCGGTATCTTTGACAGTACATCTCCCAGTGCACCCGGGATCAGGCCCAGAAACGCAGAACTTGCGACTGCCAGTGCCCCATAGATCAGGCCATTGATTACCACACCGGAAAGGATATTTCCGAAATGACGACACGCCATACTGACAGGTGTAGCCAGCTCGGAAAGAATATTAAACGGTGTCATAACTGCGATCGGAGTTGTAAATCCTTTCAGATAACCGCCAAATCCGCTGGTCTTTATCTTCTGTGCTGTGATCATAATGAAAACCACAACTGCCCAGGCAGCCTCAGTAGAAAGGTCTGCTGTAGGGCTTCGAAGTCCGATCAGACTGATCAGGTTGGAAACCACACTGGTTGCAAAAAGTGCTGCAACAAATGGTATCAGGTATCTGAATTTCTCACCCATATTTCCGATTACAAAGCTGTTGGCCTTCTCTACAATGAGCTCTGCCACAGCCTGACGTTTGGAAATGTTCTCTTCTTTCAGATCATGTGTCAGCCAGATACACAAACCTGTTATGAGTATCATAACAATCCAGCTTACCACCATTGTCTCACTGATTCTTAATGGTCCGAGAACAGGCACATCAATGGGTAATGTAAAGAATATCCTTGCCCCGCTGATATCCAATTCCATACTCTTTATTCACCTCCTGTCTCTCCCGGTACTGTTCCGGTTTGATATAGAAATACCTATTTGTTAGTATGAAAAATTCCTGCAATTTTAATTCCTGTTCCGGGAAATAAAAGAGGAACGATTCCTGCCACAAAATGAAAACAGGGTGCCACGATTGCCAAGATCACCCACAGCATCTGGATCAGCATTCTCTGGGAGTAACTTGCTTTGATCCTCATTCTCGCTGTGTCCTCATCTGTTGCTGCAGCTGCTTTCTGCACTGCAAGTCCCATAAAAAGAATTAGACTGCCACACATCCTCCCACTGCCCCTCCAAGAAACACCGTATAATCAAACGGTACCTTCTGTGGCATGAAAGCATGCAGCACTCCAAACACGATCCACATCAAAATCAGCCCGATTCCGGTGATGGCAGCTACCTTCCCGGTTTCCTTCTTTACGGCAGGCTGAACATTATCCATAATACTCATATAAATCTCCCTTTCGTTTCTGTATCATTACAGGTGTCTGTTAAACGATACTTTATTTTTCTTCTTTTTGTTCTCTTTCTTCTGCTGTCTGTTAATAGAAAGATAAAATTTATATGCCACTGTCCCGGAACCTTCCAAGACCAAAGAAAAAACCGGGGATATATACCCATCCGCCAGCTCCGGTCTTAGAAACAATCAGCCAGCATACTGCCAGACATATCAGGACAGGGGTTATGAGAGACAGTCCAAGCTGCGACAACATGGTGACATTTCTGATGATCTCTGACCATTGTTTCATTCTCTTCTCCTTTTTGCCTAATTTTTGTATATATTTTTAAGAATTTATAGTTAAATTTTATCATATATTCTTTAAAATTACAATCTTATTAAACAATTTTATCAAATATTTTTTGTCCATCCAATATTTTTTTGTTATTTTTATATCGTGCATGTGATTATATCATCAATATAAATCTTTTTATACAGTCAAAGCTTCTGATTTGTTTATATTTTTATTTCAAAGAAGAAGAGATATAAATAAGGAGCCTGCCCGGAGAGCTTTTTTGTGTCATAGAACATTACGGAGTAATATTCTATAACACAAAAAAAGCACGAAAACAACTCATCACTGTTTTCATGCTTCTTCTTTCGTATATAATTCTGCTTTATATATAAGTTCTGTATTACCGGTCTGTCCCAGCAGACACATTCCTCTTATAGAAAATCCTCTTAATTAATACATTTGAGACCCTGTACATCCTCCCGGAGCGTTTATCTTTAATTCTTATTCTGTATATAAATATCCACTGTAGTCCGGATCATCCAGACAGTCTGCATCGATCCATGCCGGATTGCTCAGTACATTTTTCTCGATCACAACAGATTTCTTCGGTGCCGTTGTTTCAACTGCTGCCCAGATCGTCTGGTATCCCATAGCATAAGGCTGCTGAGAAACACAGCCAATCTCTTCTCCATTACGGATTGCTTCCTGCTGCTTAGTAGTTGCATCAACCCCTACCAGAGCCGGTGCATCATGCTCATCACTCTTCTCCAGATTCAGATACATCTCTGTAATATCTGCATTGGTGCAGAATACACCATCCTAGTGTGGGATATTTTTCCAGAACTTCCTTCATGGAAGCCTCCATATCATCTACCTGATCAGAATAAATGGTTTCCACAACTTCAATGTCTCCGTACTTCCCGATATTATTCATGAATCCTTCTACACGATCCTGAACACTCTTTGTCTTCTGCTGTGCGGAAAAAACCGCAACCTTTCCCATCTTTCCGAGTGCACTGCCAAGCTGATAAGCAGCCATCTTTCCTACCTGCACATTATCGGTTCCCCGATATGCCTTCACCAGTTTTTTCTCGGCTACATTAGAATCAAATGCTATAACTGGAATCCCATTCTCCTTTGCAGCTTCAAGCTGTGCCTCACAGGAATCCATATCACTTGCCGAAATACAAAGAACATCCGGATTCTCTGCGATAACAGCATCTATTGTATTGATCTGAGTCTCTACATCTTCTTCATTATCAGGGCCTTCAAAAGTCATAGTGATCTGGTCATCTTTTTTATAACCATATGCCTTATTAATTTCCTTTACCGCATCTTCCATGCCTTTCTTAACCATCTTCCAGTATTCGCCCTTGACACATTTGCTTACCACTGCGATCCTTGAACCGGCATGGATTTTTATATCTGTATCAATCTCCGGAATCAGCGGACTCTCATCCTCTTCCTTCACTGCTTCTGCCTCTGAATCGGATTCTTCGATAGCGTCTGCCACCAACGGCTGGATTGTCTCTTCCACCTCCGCTCTGCTGCATCCTGTCAGCATTGCCAGTCCTGTCATTAAACTTATCGCTGCTGCCGCCGCTCTTTTCATTTTAATTTCCTCTTCCTTTCAGTGCTATACTGCACATTACAGCAATTTCATAAAATAATGTATAATTTCTGTCAACTAAAAATCGATATCTGCTCAGTACTCTCACAGAATAATTAACATCGAACAATTACCTGTAGCGATCCTCTTAAATGCATTATTTACGAGAATTGCTATAAACCTTATAACTGCATATTACTTTCTACATTATACACACTTTACGAAATTCGTCCAGAGATTTTACACATTTTTCACTTTTATACATCAAAAATTGCGCTATGTCAATGTCTTTTGAATGCCATACCTGCAGGCTGCACCTGAAACTCCAACTGTTTCTTTGTCACCGGATGCTGAAATCCCAGTTTTGCAGAACAGAGAGCCAGCGGTTCCTGACTATTCTGACCGGGATTATACTTTCTGTCACCAACCAAAGGCATTCCGGCATGCGCCATCTGCACACGAATCTGATGATGCCTGCCTGTATCCAGATCAATCCGAATCAGATTTCTTTCGCCACAATCCTGTGCATCTTCCTTATTTTTCCAGGTTTCCAGAACTTCATAAGACAAGATCGCCTTTTTTTGCTCCGGAAGTTCCTCCCTCAACCACTGCAGAGCTGTTGGTCCTGCCATCCTTCTTCAGCCAGTCCACCAGTTTTGCACTCTTCACTTTCACTGTTCCTTCTGTAACTGCAAGATAAGTCTTCTTTATTTTTCCCGCTGTCATCTGTCTGCTGAGATCTGCTGCTGCCTTCGGATTCAGGGCAAATACAAGAACCCCCTCCACCGGCTGATCCAGAC